>Ga0134126_10010670_pt1 | contig 11569 bp, 8 predicted proteins | sample KB31752_FD_96881 | JGI IMG/M metagenome (GOLD analysis project Ga0134126, IMG submission 96881) | Terrestrial soil microbial communities with excess Nitrogen fertilizer from Kellogg Biological Station, Michigan, USA - KB3-175-2 | ecosystem: Environmental > Terrestrial > Soil > Unclassified ... | reverse complement strand
GCGCCTGCGGCTGCTGCTGGTGCTGACGGTCGCCGACATCCGCGCGGTCGGCCCCGGCGTCTGGAACGGCTGGAAGGGCCAGCTGATGCGCGAGCTCTACGGCGCCACCGAGACGGTGTTCCGCGGCGGGCGCATGTCGGACGCCACCGGCGTCGCGCGCCGCCGCCTTGAGGCGCTGGCCTACGACGCGCGCACCGCGCTGGTCGCCGCCGACCCGGAGAGCCGCGGCTGGGCGACGGCGATGGAGGACGCCTACTTCGCGGCGTTCGCGCCCGACGAGCAGCGCGCCCACGCCCACCTCGCCCGCGAGGCGGCCGCCAACGGCGGCGCCTCGGCCGAGGCCCGCATCCGCCCCGAGCGCAACGCCGCCGAGCTGGTGGTCGCCGCGCCCGACCGCGAGGGCCTGTTCGCCGACCTCGCCCAGGCGATCGCCAGCCTGGGCGGCAACGTGGTCGGCGCGCGGATCTACACCTCCAACCGAGGCGAGGCGCTCGACGCCTTCTATGTGCAGGACGTCTCCGGCCAGCCGTTCGGCGCCGAGCATCCGCGCCTGCTGGCCAAGCTGGTCGAGGCAATGGAGGCCGCCGCGCTCGGCCGGCCGCCGGCGCTGGAGGCCAAGAAGCCCGACCTCGGCCGCGCCGCGGCCTTCTCGATCGCGCCGGCGGTGACCATCGACAACGAGGCCTCCAGCGACGCCACGGTGATCGAGGCGTCGGGCCGCGACCGGCCGGGCCTGCTCGCCGCGATGGCGCGGATCCTCGCCGAGGCCGAGCTGTCGATCCAGTCGGCGCACGTCGACAACTACGGCGAGCGCGCGGTCGACGCCTTCTACGTGGTCACCCGCCAGGGCAAGCTCACCGAGCCGCAGCGCGCCGCCGCCGTGCGCGGCCGCATGCTCGAGGCGCTCGAAGACAGCGAGAAGACCGGCGCGCGGCCGAGGCTGGAGCGCGCGAGGGCGTCGGCGGCGCGCTAAGCCGGCTCCGCGATGGTGTGGTCGCGCCGTTCCACCCGATGCTGCCGGTGCGGCGAGCCCGGCGGCGGCGGCGGCCAGGAAGATCGTCTCGCCGGTGGCCGGGCACGCGAACGTGCTTGTCGCGTCCGACCTGGAAGCGGGCAATATGCTGGCCAAATGCATGTCGTTCCTGGCAGTCGCGGACGCTGCGGGCATCGTACCGGGCGCGCGCGTCCCGATCGTGCTGACCAGCCGCGCCGATGCGCTCCTGACCCGGCTTGCCTCCTGCGCGGCCGCCTCGCTGATGGCCACGGCGCGCCCGGCGGACGCCGCCGCGGCGATCCACTGACGGAGCGCCCGTGATGAGCGGCTGCGTCGCGGTGATCAACGCCGGCTCGTCGAGCATCAAGTTCGCGATCTACGACGTGGCCGCGGGCGAGCCACTGCTGTTCGACGGCAAGATCGAGGGGATCGGCGCGTCGCCGAAGCTCGACGTGTCCGACGCCGCCGGGCGGAAGGTGGCCACCCAGAGCTGGTCCTCGCTCGACCACACGGCCGCCACCGGCGAGATCCTGGAAGTCGCCCGCGAGCTGATCGCCGCGCGCCCGGTCGTGGCGGTGGGTCACCGGGTGGTGCACGGCGGCGTGCGGTTCAACGCGCCGGCGCGGATCGACGCGGAGGTGATCGCCGCGCTGAAGGCGCTGATCCCGCTCGCGCCGCTGCACCAGCCGCACAACATCGCGCCGATCGAGGCGATCGCGGCGGCCGCGCCGCACATCCCGCAGGTCGCCTGCTTCGACACCGCCTTCCACCACGGCCAACCGCCGCTGGCGCAGATGTTCGCGCTGCCGCGCAAGTACGAGGCGGCCGGCGTGCGCCGTTACGGATTCCACGGGCTCTCCTACGAGTACGTCTCCGGCCGGTTGGCGCAGATCGCGCCGCAGCTGGCGGCCGGTCGCGTCGTGATCGCCCACCTCGGTAACGGCGCCAGCCTCTGTGCGCTGGAGGCCGGCAAGAGCGTCGCCACCACGATGGGCTTCAGCGCGCTCGACGGCCTCGTGATGGGCACCCGCAGCGGCGCGCTCGACCCCGGCGTGCTGATCCATCTGATGGACGCGTTCGGCCTGGGCGCGCGCGAGATCGAGGACCTGCTCTATCGCCGCTCGGGCCTCCTGGGCGTTTCCGGGATCTCCAGCGACATGCGTGCGCTCAGGGCTTCGCCCGAGGCCGACGCTGCCCAGGCGATCGCGCTCTTCGTCTACCGGATCGTTCGCGAGATCGGGTCGATGGCCGCCGCGCTCGGCGGGCTCGACGGCCTCGTCTTCACCGGCGGCATCGGAGAGAACGACGCGGCGACCCGCGCCGAGGTGGCGGCCGGCAGCGGATGGCTCGGCCTCGAGCTCGACCCGGCGCGCAACGCCGCGGGCGGACCCCTGATAAGCCGCGACGGCTCGAAGCTTGCCGTCTGGGTGATCCCCACCGACGAGGAGCGGGTCATCGCCCGCCACGCGCGCGACGCCCTCGCGCTGACCGCGGTCGAATAGCCGCCGCCCCCGTGTGGGCGCCTGGCCTCGGCTAACGCGACGCACACCCAGTCGGTGCTGACGATCGCCTCGAACGTGGTCTACGGCAAGGCGACCGGCAACACGCCGGGCGGCCGCCGCCTAGGCCTGGGCAGGCTCTGGCGCCGGCCTTCCAGTGGGCGTCAGCGTGCGAAGCTCGCCGGCGACCTGGATCTGCATCGGCTCGCCTTCGACCAGCGCCACCTCGATCTTGCCGTGCGCGATATCGACCCGCACCCGCCGCCCGCGGAACCAGGCGTGGTAGGAGAGCTTGCCCCACTCCGATGGGAGCCGTGGATCGATGGCGAGCATCTCGCCGGACAGGTCGAGCCCGCCGAATCCCATCACGACAGCCTGCCAGATGGCGCCGAGTCCGGCGATCCGCACGCCGCCGGCGGCGTTCGGATCGGGATCGAGCCGCGCGATCCTGTCGAGGTACGAGAGCGCCAGGTCGGTGTCGCCGATCCGCGCGGCGACCAGCGCATGCATGGCCGGGCTCAGCGAGCTGCCGTGGGCGGTTCGCGGCTCGTAGTGGCGGAAGTTCGCCTCCATCGCCACGCCCGGGAAGGCCCGCGGCAGCAGCGCCGCCAGCGCCACGACGTCAGCCTGCTTGATCACCTGCGATTTCTGGGTGCGTTCGCGGCCCAGGATCACGTCGATCGGGACGCTGCGGTCGGCATACTGGGCAAGGTCGATCGGCTCCAGCGCGTCGTAGCCGGCGAACTGCTCGTAGAGCTCGGTGGCCGGGTCGAAGCCGGTGACCATGCGCGCTTCCGCGTCGCGCCAGTCGGCCAGCTCGGCGTCGTCGATCTGCAGCCGCTCGCGCAGGCCCGCCGCCCGCTCGGGCCAGCGCGTCTCGATCGTCGCCAGCGCCTCCAGCGCGCGGGCGATGTTGGCGCGCGCCATCATGTTGGTGAAGGCGTTGTCGTCGACGTCCTCGTGGTACTCGTCGGGCCCGATCACATGGCGGATATGACGCTTGCCGTCAGCCTCCAGGGTCGCCCGCGAGGCCCAGAAGCGGGCCGTCTCCATGAGGATTTCCGCGCCGGCCGACAGCAGGAACGCATCGTCGCCGGTGGCCCGCCAGTAGCGCCAGACCGCGTAGGCGACGTCGGCGCTGATGTGCTGTTCGTACTTGCCGGTGAGGATCTCGATCTGCTCGCCGTGCTCGCCGATCACGGTCTCGGGCGTAGTCTCCTCGCCGGTGTCGGCCGACTCCCAGGCGTAGAGCGCGCCCTTCCAGCCCATCCGCGCCGCCTTGGCCCTGGCCGCCGGCAGCGTATGGAAGCGGTACATCAGCAGCGCCCGCGCCGCCTCCGGCCAGACGGCGGTGTAGAACGGCAGCAGGTAGATCTCGGTGTCCCAGAACACGTGGCCGAAATAGACGTCGCCGGTCAGCGCCCGCGCGCCGATCGACACGTACTCGTCGTCCGGATTGGCCGCGCTGGTCAGGTGGTAGACGGCGAACCGCACCGTGCGCTGCAGCGAGTCGTCGCCCTGGATCACGACATCGCCCACTTCCCAACGCCTGTGCCAGGCCGCCTCGTGGCGGCCGAGCGCGGCCTGCCATCCCATGGTCCAGACGCGCCGCAGCGCTGCCGTGGCCACCGGCGCCGGATCCTCGCCCGGCTGCCCGCGCGCCGCGGCCATCGAGCGCTCGAGCTCGACGACCTGCCCGGCCTTCGAGCGCCAGCGCCAGACCCAGCGCAGCGAGAAGGGCCGTTCCGGCGCAAGCTCCTGGCCGTCGAGCCGCAAGCGAGCCGCACCGGCCATCGCGGCCCCCTTGCGGGTCACTTCCGTGCGCCAGGCGGCGACGTCGGTTTCGATCCGCAACGGCTCCATGCCGAGGCCGCTCATGCTGAAGAGGGCGTCGAGCCTCACGTCCAGGTCATCGCGGTCGAGACAGAAGCGCAGCAGCTGCAGCCCGGTCGCCCGGTCCGCCTGCGACAGCAGCCGCAGCTCCTCGCCGCTCACGCTGACGCCATCCACCGTGCGGTGGATGGCGGTCAGGCCCAGCAGGCCGCGGCGCATGTCCAGCTTGCGGCTCCCGCTCATGGGCTGGCCCTCGGTGGCGAGCAGCGGCTGGTCGTTCAGCATGATCCGTACGCGTGACCAGTCGGCCACCGGGACCAGCGCCGGGATCGGCGGCTCGGTGTTGGGGACGTCGAACAGACCCGCAATGTAGACGCGCGGCCACGACCGCCACCTGAGATAGCCCTGCCAGCTCACCCAGGTCGGCCCGCGGCTGACGGAGCGCGAGGCGCGCATGCCCATGAAGCCGTTCCCGATCGCGAACCGCGACTCGACGCTGCTCTCGGTCAGGGCGCTGTAGCCGTCGTGTCTCAGCACCCAGTTCGGCGCCTCGGTCAGCTCCATCGCCGCTTCCATCGGGGTGGCCGGCGGGCCTTGCCGGGCCTTCAGCGCGCCCTCGCTGAGCGCGGCGAGGTCGACCTGGTCGAGGCTGGTCACCACCAGGTCGGCGCCGGCGCCTTGCAAGAGGGCCTCGTCGTGGAGCCGCGCGATGCCGACCGCCTGCATGCCGCCGGCGTGCGCCGCCTGCACCCCGGCGGGCGCGTCCTCGACCACCAGGCATTCGTCGGCCGGCACGCCCAGCGTCTCGGCGGCGAGCTGGAAGATGTCGGGCGCCGGCTTGCCGTGCGGCACCTCGCTGCCGCTGAGGTCGGCGTCGAACGCCGACAGCAGCGGCGCGCCGTCGGGCAGCGAGAGCTTGCTGAGCATCGCCTCGGCGTTCTTCGAGGACGACGCCAGCGCCAGCCGGAAGCCGGCCCGGTGCAGGGCGTCGGCGAGGCGGACCGCGTCCGGGAAGGCCTCGAACTGGCCCTGGTCGATCAGGTCGTCGATCAGCGCCTGCTTGGTCTCGGCGTACTTCGGCGCCAGCGCTTCGGCGTTGACGACGCCCAGGTGCTCCAGCGCCGAACGGGCGCCGTCGAGCCGCGGCTTGCCGGCGACGAAGGCCTGGTAGAACTCGGTGGTGAAGCTTTCGGGATCGGCGTAGCCGTCGAGCGCCTCGCGCCAGGCCCGCTCGTGCGGCGAGGCCACCAGGACGCCGTCAACGTCGAAGATCGCAGCCGAGAGCTGCATGGTCAGCCTCCATCGCGGATGTTGCGCGGGCCGGACCGGGCCGCCGTCGCCGAAGTGCGTAGCTCGAAGAGCATCGGGCCGATCCCAACGGATAGGCGCATCCGGCGACCGTCGCCGGACGGGCGAAGGATAACGACGCCGCTCCGAGGCGCCCTGCGGCTTACCCCTGCGGCGCTGCCCACTCAGACCCGATTTCAATTCTACCCCCTGGGGGCTACCCTGTAACCATGGAGGGGCCTGATGCGGAGACCGCGGAGGCCAAGCTCATGAACCAGGAATTGTCGGGTGTTGCAGCGGCGCTGGTGGCGCGCGGCAAGGGCATTCTCGCCGCCGACGAGACGCCCGCAACGCTGACCCGAAGGTTCGACGCGCTAGGTATCCCGTCGACGGAACAAACCCGCCGCGCCTACCGCGAGATGCTGTTCACCGCGCCCGGCGAGGCGGAGTTCATCAGCGGCGTCATCCTGCAGGACGAGACCATCCACCAGGACGCCTCGTCCGGCCGGCCGCTGGCGCAGGTGCTGGCTGAGCAGGGCATGCTGCCTGGCGTGAAGGTCGACCTGGGCGCCAAACCGATCGCCGGCTCGCCGGACGAGACGGTGACCGAGGGGCTGGACGGCCTGCGCGAGCGCCTCGCCGCCTACCGCGGCCTCGGCGCACGGTTCGCCAAGTGGCGGGCGGCGCTGCGGATCACCGACGCGCACCCGAGCCGGATGTGCGTGGCCGCCAACGCCCACGCGCTCGCCCGCTACGCCGCGCTCAGCCAGGAACAAGGCCTCGTGCCCATCGTCGAGCCGGAAGTGCTGATGGACGGCGACCACACCATCGAGCGCTGCGAGGCGGTCACCGGCCACGTGCTGCAGGCGGTGTTCGATGCGCTGGACGAGCAGGCGGTGACGCTGGAGGCGATGCTGCTCAAGCCCAACATGGTGATCCACGGCGACGATTGTCCCGAGGCCGCCTCGGTCGGCGAGGTCGCGACGGCGACGCTGCGCTGCCTGCGCCGGCACGCGCCGGCCGCGGTCCAGGGGATCGTGTTCCTGTCCGGCGGCCAGGACGCGCGGCTCGCCACCGCCCACCTCAACGCGATCAACCGCCTGCCGGGCGTCAAGCCGTGGGCGATCAGCTTCTCCTACGGGCGGGCGCTGCAGGACGACGCGCTGCATGCCTGGCGCGGCCGCACCGATTGCCTGGACGCCGGGCGCCAGGCGCTGGCGCAGCGGGCGAGTTGCAACAGCGCGGCCACGCTTGGAACGTATACGGACGAACTGGAGCACACGCTGTTCACGGTCGGCGCGGGCGCGCCGCACCGCGAGCTGCGCGACGACTGAAAGCCGGGCGGCGCGCCGCCTGGATGTTCGCAGGAGGCGAGACGTGACCGAAGTGCTGCCGGACGCCGGCTCGAACACGCTGACCGACCAGGAACGGGACCTGCTGGACGCCTACTGGCGCGCCGCCAACTACCTGTCGGTCGGGCAGATCTATCTCTACGCGAACCCGCTGCTGAAGGAGCCGCTGACCCGCGCGCACATCAAGCCGCGGCTGCTGGGCCATTGGGGCACCACGCCGGGCCTCAACTTCCTCTACGCGCACCTGAACCGGGTGATCAAAGCGCGCGACCTCGACATGATCTTCATCACCGGCCCCGGCCACGGCGGGCCGGCGCTGGTGGCCAACGCCTACCTGGAGGGGACCTACAGCGAGGTCTATCCGAACATCACCGCCGACGCCGCGGGCATGCAGAAGCTGTTCAAGCAGTTCTCGTTCCCGGGCGGCATCCCGAGCCACGTGGCGCCGGAGACGCCCGGCTCGATCCATGAGGGCGGCGAGCTCGGCTACGCGCTGTCGCACGCGTTCGGCGCGGCGTTCGACAACCCGGACCTGATCGTCGCCGCGGTGGTCGGGGACGGCGAGGCCGAGACCGGCCCGCTCGCCACCAGCTGGCATTCCAACAAGTTCCTGGATCCCGCCACCGACGGCGCGGTGCTGCCGATCCTGCACCTCAACGGCTACAAGATCGCCAATCCGACGGTGCTCGCGCGCATCAGCCACGAGGAGCTGGAGGCTCTGTTCCGCGGCTACGGCTACACGCCCTACTTCGTCGAGGGGAACGACCCGGCGACGATGCACGAGCTGATGGCGACGACCCTCGACCAGGTGATCGGCGAGATCCGCGCCATCCAGGACGCGGCGCGCAAGGGCGTCTCCGAGCGGCCGCGCTGGCCGATGATCGTGATGCGCACGCCCAAGGGCTGGACCTGCCCGAAGGAGATCGATGGCAAGCGCGTCGAGGGCTACTGGCGCGCCCATCAGGTGCCGATGGGCGACATGGACAACCCCGAGCACATCAAGATCCTCGAGGCCTGGATGAAGCGCTACCGGCCCGACGAGCTGTTCGACGCCGACGGCCGGCTGATCCCCGAGCTGGCGGATCTGCCGCCGAAGGCCGAGCGGCGGATGAGCGCCAACCCGCACGCCAACGGCGGCCTGCTGCTACGCGACCTGCGGCTGCCCGACTTCTGCGACTATGCGGTCGACGTGCCCTCGCCGGGTGCGACGACGGCGGAATCGACGCGGGTGATGGGCGGCTTCCTGCGCGACGTGCTGAAGCTGAACATGGACCAGCGGAACTTCCGCCTGTTCAGCCCCGACGAGAACAACTCCAACCGCTGGCAGGACGCGCTGGAGGTGACCAACCGGGTCTGGGAGGCCGACATCCTGCCCTGGGACGACCACCTGGCGCGCGAGGGCCGGGTGATGGAGATGCTCTCGGAGCACCAGTGCCAGGGCTGGCTGGAGGGCTACCTGCTCACCGGCCGGCACGGCTTCTTCAGCTGCTACGAGGCCTTCATCCACATCATCGATTCGATGTTCAACCAGCACGCCAAGTGGCTGAAGGTGTGCAACGAGATCCCGTGGCGGCGGCCGATCGCCTCGCTGAACTACCTGCTCTCCAGCCACGTCTGGCGCCAGGACCACAACGGCTTTTCCCACCAGGATCCGGGCTTCATCGATCACGTGGTGAACAAGAAGGCCGAGGTCGTGCGCGTCTACCTGCCGCCGGACGCCAACTGCCTCTTGTCGGTCACCGACCACTGCCTCCGAAGCCGCAACTACGTGAACGTCATCGTGGCCGGCAAGCAGCCGGCGCCGCAGTGGCTGACCATGGACGAGGCGATCAAGCACTGCGAGGGCGGCCTCGGCATCTGGGAGTGGGCCAGCAACGACCGCGGCGGCGAGCCCGACGTGGTGATGGCCTGCTGCGGCGACGTGCCGACGCTGGAGACGCTGGCCGCGGTCGAGCTGCTGCGCCGCCACGCGCCTGACCTCAAGATACGGGTGATCAACATCGTCGACCTGATGCGGCTGCAGCCCGAGCACGAGCATCCGCACGGGCTCTCGGATCACGACTTCGACGAGCTGTTCACCACCGACAAGCCGATCATCTTCGCCTTCCACGGCTACCCGTGGCTGATCCATCGGCTGACCTACAAGCGCCACGGCCACGACAACATCCATGTGCGCGGCTACAAGGAAGAGGGCACCACCTCGACGCCGTTCGACATGTGCGTGATGAACGAGCTCGACCGCTTCCACCTGGCCGGCGACGTGATCGACCGGGTCGCCAAGCTCGGGCAACGCGCCGCCTACGCGAAGCAGGCGCTGCGCGACAAGCTGATCGACCACCGACACTACATCCGCCAGCACGGCGACGACATGCCGGAGATCAGCGGCTGGAAGTGGGGCGGCGGCAAGGGCGTCGCGGCCAGCTCCACCGAAGGCGACAACGTCTGACCGCCGCCCCCATGAGCGTGTCTGGGAGCGTGTCTGCCCGTTGAGCGTCTATCCGATCCGGCACGGCGAGACCGAGTGGAGCCTGAACGGGCGGCACACCGGCGTCACCGACCTGCCGCTGACCGCCAACGGCCGCCGGCTGGCGGCGGCGCTGAAGCCGGTGCTGGCCAAGCGGACCTACAGCCTCGTGCTGGTGAGCCCGATGCAGCGGGCGCGCGAGACCTGCGAGCTGGCGGGCCTGGGCGAGGCCGCGATCGTCGAGCCCGACCTGATGGAGTGGAACTACGGCGACTACGAGGGACTGACCACCGACCAGATCCAGGCGCAGCGCCCGGGCTGGCTGATCTTCCGCGACGGCTGCCCGAACGGCGAGACGCCGGACGAGGTGGGTGCGCGGGCCGACCGGGTGATCGCCCGGGCGCGCGCGGCCCAGGACGATGTATCTGGCGGCCATGCGGCGCTGTTCGGCCATGGCCACATCCTGCGGGTGCTGGCGGCGCGCTGGATCGAGCTGCCGCCGGCGGGCGGCGCGCATTTCCTCCTGGGCACCGGCACGCTCTGCGTGCTCGGCCGCTACCGCGACACGCCGGCCATCGACACCTGGAACGGGCCGCTCGACCTCTGACCCGGCTCCGATCTCGAGCGGTCGCCGGAGCTGACGTCGAACTGACGTCGGGACCGGCTTGCCTTCGCGGCGCCGGCGCGGCATCTGCGGCGCCGGAGGACGTCGTCGCGGGCGTCAGGGCCATCCGGCGCCCGCATCGCTGAGCAGCTGAAGGAGCCGCCGCATGTATTCGCACATCTTTGTCGGGAGCAACGACATCGACCGGTCGAAGAAGTTCTACGACGCCGTCCTGGGCGCGCTCGGCGTGCCGCCGGCGCGCATGGATGACCGCGGCCGCCTGTTCTACATGACGCCGGCCGGCATGTTCGGGGTGACCAAGCCAATCGACGGCGGGGCCGCCACCTCGGCCAACGGCTCCACCATCGGCTTCGCGGCCGCCTCGCCCGAGCAGGCCGACGCCTGGCACGCGGCGGGCGTCGCCAACGGCGGCGTCTCGATCGAGGACCCGCCCGGCGTGCGCGAGAGCGGCGCTGGCAAGCTCTACCTCGCCTACCTGCGCGATCCGGACGGCAACAAGATCTGCGCGCTCCACCGGATGTAACGGGCGCCGCCGCCGGCGCGCTTGCCGGTGGTCCTCTGATCGTCCCCCGTCAGGGGCAAGCGCGTCGCCGATGGGGGGAGGCCAAAGCGTCTCTCGGCGCCCGCATCGGCGGAGCGCGCTTCGCGCGGCTCGGCAGCTCGCCGCGGCGCCCGCCGCCTTTTCGCCCGATTCGGTTAGACTGCTGGGCGTGGGCGGCGCGGCCAGGGCGAGGCGCGGGTGAGGGCCTGGGCGTTACGCTTCCGAGAGGAGACCACGCCATGAAGGCACTGATGCTCGGCGCGTGCCTGGCCGCCAGCGCCACTGCGATCTGGGGCGGCGCGCCGGCGCTCGCGCAGCCCGGCGACCAGGGCGGCGACCAGCGCGATCCGTACTACGACCAGCCGCCGCCGCTCACCCAGGCGCCGCCGCAGCCCGCGCAACCATCGGGTCCGCCCGCCGGCGAGGGCGGCTACCAGAGCGACCGCGGCTACGGCCAATACCAGCCGCCGCCTCCGCCCCCCGCCGGCCAGCCCGGCTTCCAGGTCTACCAGGGCGGTCCGTCGTACGGCGGTGGCTATGCCCAGAGCGAGCAAGCGTATGAGCCGCAGCCGCAGTGGCGCGCCTACGGCGGCGCTCGCTTCACGGGTCGGGTCGGCCGCGCCTGGCGCAGCCCGGAGGGCAATGTCTGCCGCTGGCGCCAGCTGACCTGGCAGGACGCGTACGGCCGGCAGGCCTACCAGTGGGTCCCGCGCTGCCGTGACGACTGACGCAACGGCGGGGCGGGAAGGTTCCGGCCGGGCCCTGGCGCCGGCCATTCGGTCGCCTTGACCCCGCCATGGGGCCAGCCGACAAGCCCGGCGTGACCGCGAGCGAATCAACCCTCGACCCGGCGATCGACGCGCCGGCGGGTAATGGCGATCAGGCCGATGCCGGCATCGCCGCCGCCCACGCCGCCGAGCCAGCGCCGCGCGAGGCGCAGGATCACCGCCGCAGCGCCGGGATCGTCGGCCTCG
>Ga0134126_10010669_pt1 | contig 11570 bp, 8 predicted proteins | sample KB31752_FD_96881 | JGI IMG/M metagenome (GOLD analysis project Ga0134126, IMG submission 96881) | Terrestrial soil microbial communities with excess Nitrogen fertilizer from Kellogg Biological Station, Michigan, USA - KB3-175-2 | ecosystem: Environmental > Terrestrial > Soil > Unclassified ... | reverse complement strand
TCCTGCGCAAGTAACCTACCTACAGATACTTCCGGGGTTACGGAAGTTTAAGCATATAGCCCTTAAGTCCATTGTAATCCTCATGCTAAAGCTGATATTCAAGTAGTGTACTCGCACTTGGCATACCCCCCTGTATTTGAGGTTTCCCCGGTTAATGCACGATTAGAAGTGCCTTGAAGATATGAGCAGAAGTGCGCGGTCATGGATTTATCTAAGGAAGCCAGCCAAGACGCTATTCATTGCGATTGGCATACCCGGAGTGTGCGTTCTGCTGTATGGGGTCACGCATACGGAAAGCCGGAACATTGCCGAGTTTTTGTGCTATCTGCTGGTCGCGTTACTGGCGTCGCGCCTGAAAATTAACCTGGCGGAAATCACTGACACCATGTCAGTGAATTTTCTCTTCATCCTCATCGGGATCCTGCAACTCAGCTTTATGGAAACCCTAGCCTTGGGGTGCGTGGCCATACTTGCGCAATCGTTCTTTGGACAAAAGGCAAGACCGATCCAGATCACTTTCAATTTGTGCTCCGGCGCGATTTCCATTGCGCTTGCTTATGCCGTCTATCACGTGCCCGTGATGGTGTCGGTTTTTTCCAACCCCCAGCTGCGGCTGGTCCTTGCTTCCAGCACTTATTTTGTGGTCAATACCGGGACCATCGCCACATTTATTTCTCTGGCTGACGACAAGCCCTTCAAGAAAATCTGGGTGGAATACTATTTCTGGTCATTCCCCTATTACCTTGTAGGCGCGGCGGCCGCAGGCGGGATTGACTGGCTCAACAACAAATTCAGTTGGGAAACATCCCTGCTTGCCTTGCCGGTAATTTACTTGATTTTCCGTTCCTACCGTTTGTACCTGGGGAAATTAGAGGGAGAAAAACGGCACGTGGAGGACATGGCGAACCTGCACTTGCGCACGATTGAGGCGCTGGCTCTCGCCATTGAAGCCAAGGACCATACCACCCACGACCACCTGCAACGCGTCCGGGTATACGCGATTGAAGTGGCCAAGGAACTGAAGATCAGCTCCAGAGAAATGGAAGCTTTGCACGCAGCGTCGCTTTTGCACGACATTGGAAAGCTGGCCATTCCTGAGCACATTATTTCCAAGCCGGGCCGACTGACTCCGGAAGAGTTCGAAAAGATGAAGATCCATCCGGTAGTCGGCGCGGAGATTCTGGAGCGGGTGCGCTTCCCTTATCCCGTGGTGCCCATCGTGAGGGCCCACCATGAAAAGTGGGACGGCTCCGGGTATCCACATGGGCTTAGGGGAGAAGAGATTCCCATTGGCGCAAGAATTCTTTCGGCGGTGGATTATCTGGATGCACTGGCATCCGACCGCCAGTACCGGCGCGCGTTGCCCCTGGAGGAAGTCGTAAAGCGGTTGACGACGGAATCCGGAAAGTCTTTTGATCCCAAGGTTGTCGCTGTGTTACAGCGCCGCTATCGTGAATTGGAAAAGCTCACCGGTGTGGGCCGGGGACCTGGCCACGAAGAAGGCTCGAAGCTATCCACGGAAGTGAAAATCGAGCGGGGGGTAGCGCCCGCGGCGGGATTTGAGGACACGACACGCAAAGATGGGCAGGAAGCCACGTTCCTGAATTCTATTGCCGCGGCACGTCACGAAGCGCAAACGCTCTTCGAACTCAGCCAGGACCTGGGCGCATCATTGAGCCTGGGGGAAACGCTTTCGGTATTTTCCGTCAAGATCAAGCGACTTGTGCCGTATGACGCGATTGCCATTTATGTGCGCAGGGGCGATGAACTGGTTCCGGAATATGTAAGCGGAGATAACTTCCGGCTGTTCTCTTCACTGCGAATTCCAATGGGGCAGGGGCTTTCCGGATGGGTGGCGGAAAACAAGAAACCGATCATCAATGGGAACCCGTCCGTCGAGCCGGGATACCTGAACGACCCAAACAAGTTCAGCACGCTGCAATCGGCCCTCTCAGTGCCGTTGGACGGCCTTGCCGGAGTAGTGGGGGTGTTGTCGGTCTATCACGCGGAACAAGATGCTTTCATCTCCGATCACTTGAGGATTCTGCTGGCGATCAGTTCGAAGATGGCTCTGGCCATTGAAAATGCATTGAAATACGAGCAGGCGGAAAGCTCGGCAACCACTGATTATTTGACCGGGCTGCCGAATGCGCGATCCCTGTTCCTGCAACTGGAACGCGAACTGGCTCGCTGCAAACGTGACGAGATGCCTTTGACAGTGATGGTCTGCGACATGGATGGATTTAAGCAGATCAACGACCGCTTCGGACACCTGGAAGGAAACCGCGTGCTTCGTTTGTTCGCACAGGCACTCAAAGACAGTTGCCGCGAATATGACTACGTGGCTCGAATGGGCGGAGACGAATTCGTGGTCGTCGCGCCGGGTCTTACGCCAGATGCCGCCATCGCCAAACAGGACATGCTTCGCGAAATGGCAGTCCAGGCGGGCAAGCAGGTCTGCGGCGAAGAGATTCTATCGTTGAGCGTTGGCTATTCGGTGTTTCCAGACGATGGGGCTGATGCCGAGGGACTGCTTTCCCAAGCCGATCGTCTTATGTATCTGGAAAAGCAGCAACAGCCGATGCGCAAGAATCGCCGCCTGTTTCCAAGACTCAAATCCAGGGTGACGATCGAACTTCACACTCCAGACGGGGACGCGCCGATTCTTGGAAATCTGGTGGACCTGAGCCTGGGAGGGTGCTTCGTGGAGACGAGCGCGATTCTGCAGGCCGGGAAGCCCCTGATTCTAGTTTTCTCCATTGACGATGGAAAGTTGCAGGCCGAAGGGACCGTACTGCGGATTGATCCCGGCACCGGAATCGCAATTCAATTTAATGACATGGACCGAGCCAACCGAGAGCGTATCCCGCAGATACTGGAGTTTGTGCAGAATTCAGCCGCGTTTTACGATAACCGCTACCTTGCCGAACTGCGGCGCAGTCAATAGAACGAGAGCGTGCCTTCCAACCGGGCGCGCTTCAGCATATAAGAAAAAATAAGCAATCCTGCCGGCAGCAAAACTACAGAAAAGGCCGCCAGGATGGCGATTTCGCGCCCGACTCCCTGGAGCGTTCCGGACAATAGTGAAAAACGAAGTGCGTCCAGACAGTGGGTGATCGGGATCAGTTTTGCTATCCACAGCAAAGGCCTGGGCAACACGGTGACCGGAAACATTGTGCCGCTCATGAGCCACGCCACGGAACCGAATAACCACATCACGGCAGACCCCTTATGCGTGCCCAACTGGATTGCCGCAGCGATAATTCCGATGGCAACAGCAATCACAATGGAGAGGATGAAGGCGAGCGCGGCGGCCAGAAGATTTTCATACCGTAAATGCACGCTGGAAAGAACCATCAGTCCCGCGGCCAGATAGAGCAATAGCCGGAGGGCATTACGCGAGAACGCCGAAGCGGCGCTCAGTAATATCAATATAGCTGGCGAGGTGCGGGAGGTCATCAGCACTTCCAGAGTCCCGGATTGTTGGGATTCCTGCATGCTGGTCAGGAAGGAATTGATTCCCATCATCAGGAAGGCGTAAAACCCCGCGCCCACGAGAAGAAAAGGAAAGTATCCCATCCCTTGCGGGCGGAATGCCGGGCCGATGGCGCGGGAGAGAAAGTAGAAGGCCGCCAGCTCGGCAACGACGCCCAGGCCGGTCATAAAAAAAGCGGAGCGGTAGCGAAGGCCGGTGAGGAAATCCTTGTGGGCGATGGCAAGCAGTTTGTCGCAAAGCCTGAAGAGGCGATTGCTCATGCACCCGCCGCGAGAAACATTTTTTCTTCCGGTTCGCCGGTAACTTGAAAATAGAAAGAACGCAAGTGCTCAGCGCTTTCGTAGTGCAGGTCTTTACGGGCGGCGACTTTTCCTTCGCGCAATATCACGACAGAGTCCCCTACGCTGACAGCTTCAGAGAAATTGTGAGTGGCAAGCAGGACCGTCGAGTCCTGTTGGGCCAATCCGCGAACCAGTTTCCAGAACTGCATGGCGGAGGCGGGATCGAGGCTGCGCGTGGGTTCGTCCAGCAGCAGGATTTTCGGATCTTTTAGCAGCGCGCGCGCAATGCCGAGCCTTTGATACATGCCGCTGGAAAACTTCATCACCAGCGTGTCGGAGTCAGGATGAAGGCCGACCATTCCCAGTGCCCAGCGAATACGTTTTGGACGCTGGTCTCGTGGAACGTCTTCGAGGGCCGCGAAAAAGTCCAGATTTTCGCGCGCGGAGAGGCGCGGGAAAAAACTCCGCTCATTAGCGACAGCGAAACCGACGTCGCGCCGGGCCCGCGAGGAATCTGTTCGGGTGTCCGAGCCTGCCAGCAGGACGCGTCCGGAATCGGGCAACAGCAACGTCGAGATTAGTTTAAGGGTTGTCGTTTTGCCGCTGCCGTTCGGACCGAGCAGCACCATGACGCGTCCGGAAGCCGCGCTGAACGAGACATTATCGAGGGCGCGGGTTTCTCCCGCGCGTTCCTTGCCGATCCAGTTGAACAACACGGGACGGTGACGGAACCGCTTGCTCACGGATTCGAAGATGATGCCGCCCATAATTAAGCAACAGCGGCGCGCGTTTCCCGCGCGACTCCGGCTGTGCGCTGATTATAGTGTCAATGAATGCGATCTCCGCGAGCTAGCTGTTAACTGCGGAGTGAACCGACATGGCTGCTGCGTCGCTACAACTTCCGTCATCCGCTGCTCGTCCGCGACCTGGGCTGGCAGCGAACCCAGAATTTGATCTATTGCGGGCCTGCTGCGCACATGATCCGCAAGAAACCACAGCTGAGCGGATTGCGCAGGCGATTGAATGCGGAGTGCGGTGGGATTTGCTGGCTCGGATGGCGGAACATCATGGCGTACTGCCGCACGTTTTCAGGCGGTTGGCTCCCTTTTACGCCGAGATTCCGAAGGAAGCATTAGCACAACTCACAAGGATGCAGCAGATAAACTCGCGGCGCTCGCTTTGGCTTACAAGTGAATTGGTCCGCGTCGCTGGCCAGTTCAAGAAAGCCGGCATTGGATTCCTGACTTATAAAGGACCCGTACTCGCTGAATTGCTTTACGGCGAAGTAACCATGCGGCAATTCGGCGATTTGGATTTTCTGGTTTATCGAGATGATGTGACCCTCGCCACGGCTGCGGTCCGCGAACTCGGGTATCGCTCACAACTCGCGCTCACCAATTCCCAGGAAAGCGCTTTTCTTTCCATTGGTTATGAACGCGTTTTCGACAGCCAATTCGGGCGCAATTTGCTGGAAATCAAATGGAAGGTACTGCCGCCTTTTTATGCGATTGATTTTGATGTGGAGAAAATATTCCTGCGCTCTGGTTCAGTAGACATTGAAGGTGTAAATGTTCCCACATTGAGTGCCGAAGATTTGTTGCTTGTGTTATGCGTGCATGCCGCGAAGCATGGCTGGGAGAAGTTGTCGTGGTTGTGCGATATCGGGGCGTTATCAGCTCGCGCGCTTGATTGGGAGTTGATTCAAAGGCAGGCCTGCCAGCTTGGCGTGCAGCGCATTTTGGGGGTCAATTTTAGTTTGGCGAATAGGTTTTTAGGGACTGCCATTCCGGCGACGGTTGCTGCTTACATTCAGAAAGACGTCCGCGTAATTTTGCTCGCCAACAAAATCGCTACCCAAATCGAGGGCTGCCGGAGCTGCGACGTGACTAGCAAGGCTTACTTCCACCAATTTACTGGATTTCGAGAACGACGAATGGATCGGGGACGGTTTTGGTGGCGGCTTGTGGCTACGCCGGGGGTTGGCGAGTGGAATGCGGTGCGGCTTCGCAATCCTCGGTCTGTTCTATATGGAGTGGTGCGGATGTGGCGGCTTGCCCGGAGAGTGATGCGCGCGAGATAAAAGGCTTGATTTCGGTTTTGCCAGTACCGACCACAACACTCAGGCACGCCGCGTAGCTAGCTATAGGGGTCCTTCGCTTTGCTCAGGATGACAACGTAGAGATCGTTTTTCGAAGTATTTTCTGGGATCCTTACAATCTGGAAACATTTCCGTTTTTTAGCGCGAGTTGAATTACTTCGGCTAGGTGCATTGTCTTGCGGCCGGCGCATTGTTCGATTTGTTCGCGGCAACTGAAGCCATCGGCGATGATCAGCGAGTCTGCCGACGCGTTGCGAACGGCGGGCAGCAGTTCGAGTTCGCCGATCGCCACTGAGACATCGTATTTTTCATGCTCAAAGCCGAACGAGCCGGCCATGCCGCAACATCCGGCGGCGAGCATTTCGTAATCTACTTTCATTTTCTGGAGCAGGGATTCCTGCGCAGTCATCTTCATGATGGATTTGTGATGGCAATGCCCATGGACGATTGCTTTGCGAGGAAGTTGCGGCGGGTGAAAGTGTGAAGCATTTTTTTCGAGAAATTCGCTGAGAAGAAATACCTGGCGCGACAATCGTTCCGCGCGGTCGTCTTTTGGGAATAGATTCAGCAGCTCATCGCGGAAGACGGAGGCGCAACTTGGCTCCAGGACAACGATGGGAGTGCCGGAGGCGATCTCGTATTCCAGCGAGTTGAGGATTTCTAGCAACAGCTTTTTAGCGCGGTCGAGCAATCCGAAATCGTAGAGGGGCCGGCCGCAACACAGTACTTTTCTGGGTAAGCGAACGTCGAATCCGGCGGCTTCCAGGACGTCCGCAGCCGCTTCCGCGGTTTCAGAATGAAAATAATTATTGAGCGTGTCGGGCCAAAGTAAGACTACGGGGCCATCTTTTTTTGGCGCCTGTCGCTGTCGAAATTTTTTTCGAAATGTTTCACTCGCAAACTTAGGAATGGCCCGCTGCCGCGGCATTCCCGCAGCCCATTTTGCAACATTGCGGAGCAAAGGAGCGCCGGTGAGCACATTTGCCAGCCTGGGAATTTTTGAGGCCATTCTTGCCCAGAGATCAATGTAAGCAAACGCATATGCGCCGCGAGGGCGCAATTTCCCATCGTAATAGTGGGAAAGAAATTCTGCTTTGTAAGTTGCGACATCCACGCTGACTGGGCAATCGCTCTTGCATCCTTTACAGGCCAGACAAAGATCGAGGGACTTTTTCACATCTTCATCGCGCCATCCATCCTGGATCACGTCGCGTCTGGTCATTTCCCAGAGCAGGTGCGCCCGGCCGCGGGTGGAGTGCTCTTCTTCGCGCGTGACGCGGAAGCTGGGACACATTACGCCGCCTTCATAGTTGCGGCACTTCCCGACTCCCACGCAGCGCAGGGTTGCGTGCGCCAGGCTGCCTTCATCCTGTGGAAATTGAAAATGAGTTTCCGGCTCCCATGGCTTGTAATTCGCGCCGAGCCGCAGATTTTCATCCATGCGGTACGGTTCGACGACTTTGCCGGGATTCATCTTCCAATCGGGGTCCCAGATCGCTTTGAATTCGCGAAAGGCCTGAATCAATTCGGGACCAAACATTTTTGGAAGCAGTTCGGCGCGTGATTGCCCGTCGCCGTGCTCGCCGGAGAGCGTGCCGCCGTAGCTGACAACCAGGTCCGCAGCCTCTTCCATGAACTTACGGAACTGCGCGATTCCGCTGGCAGACTCCATATCAAAGCTGATGCGCGTGTGCACGCAGCCATCGCCGAAGTGTCCGTACAACGTGCCCCGATATTGGTAGGAGTCCATTAACTTGCGCAGGTCGCGCAGATAGGGGCCGAGCCGGTCGGGGGCTACGGCTGAGTCTTCCCAGCCTTCCCACGTCAAGGGTTCGCCGGGAACATTCGATATGGCGCCGAGGCTGGATTCGCGTACCTCCCATACACGCTTCGCCTGGCGTGGGTCGGTGAATAAGTGCATGTTAGGCGGCGATGCAGACCGGGAGAGCGCGTTCATCAGGCCACGGGCCTGGGCTTCGGCTTCTCCTACGGACGACGCGCCAAACTCCGCCAGCAACCAGCCCCCGCCCTCAGGCAGCAACGCCAAACCTTCTGTGTTGATGCCCTTACGGCGCGTGTACTCGACCAGCAGGTTGTCAATGCCTTCGAGGCCGATAGGATGGTGCGCGAGCACATCGGGGACATGGTCGGCGCATTGATAAATATCGGAATAGGAAATTACCAGCAGTACACGCTTCGGCGGACTTTCGACCAGGCGGCAGGTTGCTTCGAGCGTAGTGACGCACGTCCCTTCGGAGCCGACCAAAGCGCGCGCGACATGAAAGTTGTTCTCAGGAAGAAGATAGTTGAGGTTGTATCCGGAGACCCGGCGGGGAATATTCGGATAACGCTCGCGGACGAGCGTGGCATATTTTTCTCCCAGCGTTTTCAGAGCGGAATAGATGTCTCCGCGACGGCCGCCTTCGCGAATGATGCGATCGCGTTCACTCTCGCTGGTCGCGCCTACCGTGAGCCGCGTGCCGTCATACGCGAGAACGTCAAGTTGCTCGATGTTGTCGTCGGTCTTTCCCGCCATGACCGAGTGCACGCCGCAGGAGTTGTTGCCGATCATGCCTCCGAGGGTGCAGCGGCTGTGGGTGGCGGGATCGGGAGCGAAGGTCAGGTGGTGTTTTTCCGCCGCGTTGCGCAACTGGTCGAGTACCACGCCGGGCTGCACGCGAGCGATTCGACGCGCGGGATCAATTTCCAGAATCTGCGCCATGTACTTGGAAAAATCCAGGACGATGGCCGTGTTGCAGCATTGGCCGGCGAGCGAAGTGCCTCCGCCGCGGCTAAGTAAAGGAGCGCCGTACTCACGGCAAAGGGAGACGGCGGCAATGACGTCGTTATTGTCGCGGGGAAGGACAACTCCGATGGGAACCTGGCGGTAGCTGGAGCCGTCACTGGCATAGAGCGCGCGACTGCCACGATCGAAGCGGACTTCGCCGCGGACATTGCGGCGGAGCGCAGCCTCAAGCGTGGCAGAATCCACAGTCGGTGATTTCGCCGTTGTGGCGAGTTCGGAAAACTTGTCGGGCATCTCTACGAAGTTTATTCCGAACTAGTGACTCATGCCGGTATTAGTGACCCTGGCCACGGCGATTTGCGTTTTACCGTTTTCAGGCTCAATGGTGATTGTAGTCAGATCGTCCTTGCCACCGGAAATCAGGCTGTAATGGCCATTTTCCCCGGAGGTCAGATTGGCATTGGGAAGCTTGGATCTGTAGAAATCGGCGACGGTCGCGGGCGGATCGTCCGTCTCATAGGTGACGGTCGCGGTGTGCATTTTGCCGATATTCATGTTAGCTGCGCCGTTCTTTTGTACGGTTGCTCCCGGATATGCTTCCACGCCTGTGTCCTTGGCAGCCTGATTGGGATCACTGGTGCTGTTGAGCGAGCCGAAAGGCGTGTCAATGCTGACTTCGCCATTCTTCTGATTCAGATGGGTACGGGTGATGGCGCGGTGCACGAAGTAGGCGCACGAACCGGCTGCCAAGACGATTAGACCGATGACGATCGCCAGAATGATCAGGATGATTTTCAACGCTCCGCCGCCCTGGGCGGGTGCGGGCGCGGCAGGAAGAGGCGCTGCCATCGTTGAGGAGACAGCTACGGGAGTTGCCGGCGCGCCAGTGCCCGCGCCGCATTTAGGGCAGAATTGCGCACCAGCAGCCAGCGCTGTACCGCATGAATTGCAGAATGCCATAGATCACCTCGTCGAGGGGTTTCCAGACTGGCGGAGTATATCGTAAGTCCGCCAGAAGGGACGAGGAAAATCTAGCCGCTCGCGCGGGTGGCGAAGTCGGCGAGACTGAGAATCAGCAGCAGCCCCAGCCAGAAGATCGCGCAGATGATGACCGTCTTGGTCATTTTTTCGCTGGTGTACTTCACGTGCATGAAGAAGAGCACGACCAGCGTGGCCTTAAAGGTGGCGATGATGAGCGCGACCACGGTATTGAACGGTCCCAGGTCAACGAATGCAACTGCGGCCGTGATCACGGTGAAGACCATCAGCGTGACCCAGATCATGTAGTAAATTCTGCTGGGAATAATATGTTCAGACATGGTTGCGGCTCACGGTATATGCTTCCGGTCAATCAGATATAACAACGGGAACAGGTAGATCCACACAATGTCAACAAAGTGCCAGTACAACCCGCCGATTTCCATGGGCGTGTAATAGTCGGGGCCAAATCGCCCCTTCCACGCCATCCACAAGAGCGCTAAAAAGATACCGATACCAATAATCATGTGCAGCGCGTGCAGACCGGTCAGGGCGAAATACAAGGAGAAATAAAGCTGCGCATGGCCGGGGTTCAATGGCGTTTGCGGATGCGCGTGTTGAATGTCGCTGATATTGAATGAAATGCCGGGAACGTGGTGTTCCTGATATTTCTGATACCACTCGATGCCTTTAATTCCTAGAAAACCGAGGCCGAAGATCAAGGTGAGGATGATCAGAACGATGAGCAGCTTGCGCTTGCCGCGCTGTGCCGCCTTCACGCCGAGGGCTACAGTCAAACTGCTGCAGATGAGGACAACGGTGTTGATCGTCCCTAAAGTGATGTCAATGCTCTGACTACCGGTGGCGAATTCGTTGTAATACTTAAGGCGATAGACGAGATAAGCCAGGAACATCCCGCCGAAAAACATGATTTCCGTGCCGAGGAATACCCACATGCCAAGCGTGGAAGCTTCCTTCTGCTGCTCCATGTCGGCAAAGTGGTGCTGCAGGTCGGAGTGTTCGTGTTCCTGCGTCGCCAAGGCGGAAGTGTCAGCCAACGGGGACCTCCTCAGGGGCGGGGATTTCGTCGTAGTTGTAGGCTTCCCAGGTTACTTCGGGCGTCACTTCGAAATTGGAAGTGATGGGCGGAGATTGCGTCTTCCACTCCAGCCCAGCCGCGCCCCAGGGATTGTCGCCTGCGATCTTGCCGTAGCGAAGCGACCAAACCATATAGACCATGGGAAGCAGATATCCAACTGCCAGAATGCTTGCGCCGGCGGTGGAAAGCACGTTCCACACCTGAAATTCCGCAGGATATTCCCAATAGCGCCGCGGCATGCCGAGGTAGCCAAGAATGAATTGCGGGAAGAAGGTCAGGTTGAAACCGAGGAAAATAGTGACTGCGGCCAGCTTGCCCCAGATTTCCGGATACATGCGGCCCGTCATTTTGGGCCACCAGAAATGCAGCCCACCCATGTATCCCATGACTGCGCCTCCGACCATTACATAGTGGAAGTGGGCAATTACGAAATAAGTGTCATGGACGTGGACGTCAACTCCGAGCGCCGCGAGAAAGAGTCCGGTGAGGCCGCCGATGGTGAACAGTCCGATGAAGCCCAAAGCATAAAGCATCGGGGTGTCAAGGGAGATGGAACCCTTGTACATGGTCGCGGTCCAGTTGAATACTTTGATTGCGGAAGGGACGGCAACCAAATAACTGAGGACCGAAAAAATGAGGGCGGCGTAGAGCGAGATGCCCGCCACGAACATGTGATGCGCCCAGACCAGGAAGCCGATGACGGCGATTCCGATGCTGGACATGGCGACGAATTCGTATCCAAAGATGCGCTTGCGGCTGAAGCAAGGCACGATTTCGCTGACCACGCCCATGGAGGGCAGAATCATGATGTAAACAGCCGGGTGCGAATAGAACCAGAACAAGTGCTGGAACAGCAGCGGATCGCCGCCGCG
>Ga0134126_10010668_pt1 | contig 11570 bp, 4 predicted proteins | sample KB31752_FD_96881 | JGI IMG/M metagenome (GOLD analysis project Ga0134126, IMG submission 96881) | Terrestrial soil microbial communities with excess Nitrogen fertilizer from Kellogg Biological Station, Michigan, USA - KB3-175-2 | ecosystem: Environmental > Terrestrial > Soil > Unclassified ... | reverse complement strand
GGGAGCTCTTCTTTGACCGGGCGGTTCGTTTCGCTGTCACCCGCTTTGGATAGCGCCGACACTTATTTCGAGCTGGGGGTGGATTCGTCTGCCGGTGCCTTGTATCCGTTGAGCAACACGGGGAATATTCAATATCGGATCGCAAAGTCTGACTGGAGCAATTTCAACGAGGTCAATGACTGGTCGTGGATGCCGGCTGCGGGTTCGTTTGCGCCGAACGATCATATCACGGTATACTATAAGGGGCAGCTGATCTATGGGTTGGAGCCCGGGGGTGCTGTGGCTGGCTCGTTTGCCGCGGCCGGTGCGATGCAAGCCGGAGCGGCGAGACTGTCGTCTGTGTCCGTTTGGCCGAATCCCGTAGTGGGACGGGTGTTCTATGTCAAGGCTGGCCCGGGGTTCGTGGGTTCGACCATCAAGCTGAGCTTGTATGATAATACGGGGCGTGCGATCCTCGCCCAGCTGGTGCAGCGATATGATGGATCGACGATACAGGTGCTGTTGCCGTCGCCTTTGGCTGCCGGGATGTATCTCTTACGGTTGAATGACGGGGAGCCGGTGAAGCTATTGATCGAGTGATCCGGAGAGTCTAAACTAATCGAAGTCGGCGCAGCTGCCGGTCTTTGCGTCGGCGGGGCTTGTGCAGAAGATGCCGAGCTTTGCGCCGATCCAGGGAGACTTTTATTTGTTCTTTTTGATCGTGTAGCGTGAAGAGAGGGGTTTACGGTATTTGCGGATGTATTCGGCGGCTGTGATGCCATAGACCTTTTGGAACTGTTCGCGAAAATGGGTGCGGTCGAGGATGCCGACCCTGGCGGCGATCTCGTTCACATTTAATTCGGTGTTGATGCAAAGGATGGCCGCATTGCGCAAGCGCACCTGCCGGATAAAGGCGTTGAGCGACTGACCGGTGAGGGCCTTTATTTTTTTGTAGAGCGAGGAATGGCTGACGCCCATGGCAGTAGCCAGTTCCGGGATTGCGAAGTCTTCTTCATCGAGATGTTGTTCGATGATGCCGATGCATTTATCGAGGAAGGTCTTATCCGCATCCGAGATGCCGCGGAGCGGTTGGTTGCCGGTGATCTCGTTGAAAAGCGCTTCGCGAAAGCTGTTGCGGCTTTGTAGCAGGTTAGTGACACGCGCGCGAAGCAGGTCTTTGTCGAAGGGCTTTGTGAGATAGAGATCGGCGCCTCCCTGGGTCCCCTGCATTTCCGAATCGGCTGTGGGCGTACCGGTGAGGAGGATCACGGGGATATGCCGGGATATGGGGTCTGTTTTGAGGGCCTTGCAGACATCGATGCCATTGATGCCCTGCATCCGAATGTCGCTGATGACGAGGTCGGGCAGGTGTTCCAATGCCTGCCGGAGGCCTTGTGTCCCATCCGGCGCTTCATAGACGGTCATGGTGGGGCGGAAGATGGCAGCGATGTATTGCCGCAGCGATTGGTCATCGTCGATGATGAGCAGGGAATATTTTTCATCGATGAGTGGGGCGGGTGTGGCTATAGGGGTTTCGGTGTCTTCGCCGGAAGTTGCCATCTCGGCGGTGATGAGTTCCTGAAATAATTCGCCGGGATGGTCGATGTGTTCGAGTGGAGCGGCGACGGGATTTGCGGTGTTTGCCGGAAGACGCAGGACGAAGCTGGTACCTATACCTTCTTTGCTGGTATAGGTCAGGTCGCCGTTGTGGGCGAGTGCGAACTGACGGGCAAGGTAGAGGCCGATGCCGAAACCTGGCTTTGGCCGTTTCTCTGCGCCGGTGGTTCCGGTGCTTTCGGACTGGTAGAAGCGCTGGAAGATCTTGTCGCCGGCCGCCGCGGGTATCCCCGGACCGGAATCCGCGACGCTTATTTCGATCATGTTATTGGATGTGGTCATGGAGACTGTGACCTCGCCCCCCGGCGGGGTATATTTCAGCGCATTGGAGACGAGGTTGAATAAGATGATCTCGAGTTTATCGCGGTCCGCAATGATGTCCAGCGTCTGGCTAGTGCAGTCGAAGGTATAACGGATATCTTTGGCGCGTGCCTGCTGGGTGAAGCTCAGAAATACCTCACGGCCGAGGTCGACGAGGTTCATGCGGCTGGTGATGAGCCGGTCTTCACCGCTATCCGCTTTTCGGAACAGGAGCAACTGATCGACGAGGCTGAGCATGCGGCGGGCGTTGCGGTGAACTACCTGCAGTTCTGCCTGTTCGTAACCGGTATCAGCGTTTTTCTTGAGAAGGTCCTTTATCGGATTGATGATCAGCGTAAGCGGGGTGCGAAATTCGTGGGCGATGTTCGTGAAGAAGCCGATGCGTTTTTCGTGTTCGGCGCGCTCCTTTTCCGCGGTGAGTTTTGTCATGGCGATCTCATAGGTTAGTCGGGTCTGGCGGGTTTTGTAGTGTAAATACAGATAGAGCAGACCCGCGACTATAAGGATATACAGCGTATAGGCCCAGGAGGTACGATACCACGGTGGGAGGATCGTGATACCGAGGGTCATGTCCATGGGATTCCAGGTGCCTTCCGCATCGGTATTCCTAACATGGAAGAGATAGTGTCCGGGTTCCAGGTGGGTGTAAGTAGCCTGTCGCTGCGCACCTGCCTGCGTCCATTTGTGGTCCCATCCTTCCATGTAATATGCGTAGCGGATCTCGCCGGGTGTGGAGAATTCGAGCGCGGTAAAGTCAAAGGAAAGGAAGGCCTTGTCGTAGGGGACGCTGATGGCTTGTGCCTGGCTGGAGCCCCAGCGTTCGACGAGGGTGGTGTCTTTTTGGATGGGTTCCCCATTGACGGTGATCGCGGTGAGCATGAGGCGCGGCATCTCGCGGGTTTCGCTGATGTCCGCGGGGTCGAAAAGGTTAAAGCCTTTGATGCCGCCGAAGGCGAATTCGCCTGAACGCAATGCCAATGCGGAGTTGTAGATGAACTCGTTGCTCTGCAGGCCATCGCTTTCGAAATAATTGCGGAATCTTTTCGTGGCGGGGTTGAAACGGGAAAGGCCATACGCCGTGCTTAGCCAGAGCGCGCCGGTGCTGTCTTCGAGGATGGCGTTGACGGTATTGTTGCAAAGTCCCTCGTCGGTGGTATAGCGATCGGTGATGGTGTGGCGGTGGCGGTCGAAGCGGAGGAGTCCGCCCCCTTCGGTTCCCAACCAGAGGGAGCCTTTGTGGTCTTCATAGATACAATGGACCGTGGCGCCTACGGGGTAATAGTTATGGTGGCGGGTGGTGCGGTCTATCTCGATGAGCTGGCTGAGATTGCCGCCCCAGAGAGAGCCTTCATGGTCTTCATAGAGGGCAAAGATATCGCTGAGGTTGGGATCGAAGAGGGTGAAGTGATCCGTGGCTGAGTCGAAGCGATAGAGGGCGCCCATGAGGCTTACCTGGCGAAGTGTCGTAGCCCAGATGTTGTGTTCGCGGTCGCCATAGACGACCCAAACCCAATTAGTCTCCTGGCCAGAGGGTGCTTTATTGCAGTAGTAATGATCCGTGTGGCCGGTGCGGAGGTCGATACGGTCGATGCCGGCGCCCTGCACCGCGGCCCAGATATGACCGGTGCTGTCAGAATAGAGGCTGATCACTTTATCCGTTGATGGCCGCCTTACGCCGAAGTGGGTGAACCGCTGCCTGTGTCTGTCGTAGAGCAGGATGCCATTCCCTTCCGTGCCGACGAGCAGATTGCTATCGGGCGTTTCGGCAAAGCAGGTCACAAAATCGGCGGGGCTGCCGGCGAGACCGGGGAGGTGGGAAAAGGTATGGAACCGGCTGCGTTGGGGGTCGATGACACCGACGCCGCCTTTGGCTGTACCGATCCATCCGCTGCCGTCATGTGCCATGCAGAGGGCATAGATGGTCCCATATTGGAGGGTTTCCGTACTGTCGTCGAGAGGTTGCGGCAGTATTTTTTTAGCATCGAGATCCCAGGTGAGTACGCGGCCGTTGACGGTGCCCAGGAGCAGCCCGCCTTTTTCGTTCGATCTCAACACCCAAATCTCATCCTGGCTTTTTGCGGGCAGGGTCCAGGTGCGGGTGAAGGTGTTGATTGTGGCGTCGTAGCGATAAAGGTTTGCACCGCTGCCGGCCCAGAGTGTATGGGCGGCGATCTCCAGTGAGCCGGCGAGTGGAAGTTGGGTGTTGACGAGGTGGAGCTTTCTTGTTGTGGCGTCGAAACGACAGAGACCTTTTTTTTGGACCTGCACCCAGATGTTGTCGCCGTCGGCTTTTATGGCGTGAATACCGTATGAGGTTGCCGCCGGTGTTTGGGCGATGGTGACGGGAATGGCTGCCGATGCGCCCTTTGGATAGATCAGCAGGCCGGTTTCTTCGGTGCCGATGAGGATGTTGCCATGGCCGTCGTCACAAAGCTCTTTTATCACGTCGTCTATGGGTCTTTTGTGACCTTGGGGGTCGGTCCAGCTGAGCGTGGAGAAGCGGCCCAGCAGCGGATCGTAGATACAGAGACCCTGGCGGGTGCCGATCCAGATCCTGCCGGTGTTGTCTTCGAGCAGGCTGAGGACGTAATTGCTTAGGAGAGAATTGGTGTCTTTGAACTGGTGACGGAAGACGGTAAATGTATTGCCATCATAGCGGTTTAGTCCGTCGCGGGTCCCGAACCAGAGAAAGCCGTTATGATCCTGGAAGATACAGCGGACGGTATTGTTGGACAGGCCTTGTTGAATGTCGAGGAATACCACCGGGGTAAGCGGCGGGTGCTCGGCTTGTACTGTCGTGGATGTGATGAAGAATAGGAGTCCTATGTACCATCGTCTTGTCATGCAGACTTGAAGTTAGCCAATTTTATGTTTTGCCGCGATGGGCGCGGCGGCGGGGGTTGTGGCCGGGTTGGCGGCCGGGAGTGGCATGGACGATTGCCGGACTACGAGCTTTGTCGGCAGGATGATCTTTTCGGTTTTCTTATTGCTCTTGCCGGTGAGGTTCGTGCTGAGCAGATTGACGAGGGCTTCGCACAGTTCATTGACGGGTTGAGCCACTGCGGTGATGGAGGGGCTGTGTGCCCGAAGGAAATTGTTATCGTCGAAGACGACCATGCCGACGTCGTGGCCAATCTTCCAGGAGAGGAGCCGAAGGGCTTCGAGTCCGCTGAGCGCCAGCGAGCCGGTGGCGAAGAAGACGGCGTCGATGCCGGATTTACTGCTGAGGAAGCGGGCTATCTTTTCCACGGCGGCCGGTGTGTCGCGTTCGGCAAAGCCGATCTTTTTTACCAGGACGGGCATTCCGGTGCGCCCGGCCGCGCGTTTATAGCCGTTGAGCCGATCCGCCATCTGGCCCTGATCGGAGTCGAGGGTGATGAAGGCGACATGGCGAAATCCCTGGTTGTTGAGATGCATTACTGCGTTTTCGCTGCTCTTGCCGTTGTCGACGCCGACGTAGGGTGTGCGGATATTTTTCAGCGGCCGGTCGAAGAGCACGACGGGTATCTCATCGGAGATGAGCTGGCGGATATCGCGTTCGATCCCTGGCGGCGGGCTGATGATGAATCCATCGACATTCTGGCGGCGGAAGTCGGCGATGAGCTCGCGTGTCTTCTCGGTGTCATTGTCGGTGCTCATGTAAACCACCTTGATGCCCAGGGGTCTGGCCAGCTCGGCGATGCGGCCGGCGATGGCGGCGAAGAAATTGTCGGCGATGTCTTCGACCATGAGGCAGATGATATCGGTGCGGCCGGTGCGCAGGCTAATAGGCAGTTTGCTGGGCTGGTAGTTGTTGTCGCGAGCAAATTTCAGGATCTTTTTTTCGAGGCTGTCGCTGATGCGCATTTCCCTGGCTTTGCCGTTGAGGACATAGGAGATCGTCGCTGTACTGATGTTCAGCGCCTTTGCTATATCCTTAATCGACAGTTTACTCATATAGTTGCAAAATAGGCATTATACCGCGGAAAACCCAGTTCATCGCAGAATCATTGCCTCGCCGCCAGCCGCGGGAAGATGGATGTTCAGCAGGTCGTGTGCTTTTAATTCTTCGTGGCGGATGGCGATGCCGCCATGGCCGTCGTCCTGGTAGATGGTGGCGTCATAGGTTCTTTGTGCTTTCAGGAAGTCGAGACGGAGGGAGGCCGTGACGCCCTGTGGGCCGGCGGCGTTGCCGATGAACCAGGTGTCGCCGTGGCGGCGCGCGACGCTGATGTACTTCCCGATCTCGCCGGCGAGGTAGTGGGTCTCGTCCCATACTGTAGGAACGAGGGTGAAGAACTCGATGTCTTTTTCATTTGTATAATCGTTGGGATCCCCGTACCAGAAAATGGATTGCAGCGGGCTGAAGTAGATCACCGTGAGCGCCAACTGCTGGGCCTTACTGACGTGAAGGTTTTTTGCGAAGCTGTTGCGGGCATTGGGATAGCAGAAGGTGAAGTCGGCGGGTCCGGCCAGGAAGCGGGTGAAGGGCAGCACGGTGGTGTGGAAGGCATCGGGTCCATGCTCGTCACCGCGGATGCCTTCCTGGGTGAGCAAGCCCGGCCAGCGGTGGCTGAGGCCGGTGGGTTTATAGTTATCGTGGATGTCGAGGATAAAGCCTCTTGCAGTTGCCTTTTTGATCGCTTTTGCGAGCCAGCGGATGCCATCTTGAGTTATCCCGTCGACGAAACCGAATTTGAGTCCGGCGACACCCCATTGTTTATAGAGGGGCAGAATGGTGTCGAGGTGGGCGCGGAGGCCGACATAATTGACGTAGAGGATGATGCCGATGCGGTGTGCTTTTCCATAGCGGATGACGGCGGGCATGTCGATGGCGGCGATGGATTTGGTGGGGTCGGAGATCGTTCGGAACTCTGCGCCATACCAGCCGGCGTCGAAGAGGATGTATTGAAAATGATGTTTGGCGGCGAAGTCGATGCAGTCGAGGCCGGCGCGCGTGGTGAGTTTGGCGCGGATGAGTTTTCCGGGGCGGATGTTTTTTGGGTTGGCGGCTCCTTGCGGCGTTAGCTTTAAGTTGAGCTCGCTGCAACGGTGAAGGCCGATGGCGGTGGAGGCGATGCTGATGGTGCGCCAGGGGGTGTGGTCTTGAATCTCGACGAGTGTGTCGTGGGGATATGTTAGTGTCAGACCGTTTGCCGTGGCGGCCAGTTCGGCTTTCGTGTAGTCATCGTTGTCGGATTCGCCGATGCTGATGTAGGTATGTCCGTTAGTGAGCGTAGCCGGAAGGTCGCAGGTTTTTTGGAGGGTATCGGTTGCTGTGGGGGTGAATACCGATTCCTGATTATATTGGTAGAGCGTGTAAGCGCCTCGTAATCGGAAGCCCGTGAGTTCCCGGCGGATGGTGATGGTTTCGTTTTTCACGCCGTTTTTTGGGGGGAGCCGGTAGCGGAAGGCGGCGGAACCGTCGTAGAGGCGGATGTCGAGTGCGAAGGCGAGGTTGCCGCGACGGCAGGAGACGGTGAGCCCGTTGTAGGTGTTGTCGATGGTATCGTTCTCGCCGAGCGGCCAGGCGAATCTTTGGCTGTAGCTTTTGGGGCTACTGACGGCGGTGATCCGGGTTTTGGAGAGGAGTTTATCCGTGATAAAGCCAAGCGGCGACCAGTCGATGATGACTGTGTCGCCGCTGAGATAATGATAGATGAGATTGCCGGCTGTATCGAGTGCGAGCTCCAGGTGTTGCCGTTTATTTGGAGAACGCAGGGAGGCGATGGGGCCGGCCGGAGCCCCCACGGAAATGAGGAATGCAAGTGCAAACAAGGTGGTTTTCATGCTACGGCAATTTACGTTACCACCCAGGGTTTTGCGTTAATGCGGGGTTGAGTGCGATCTGCTGGGCCGGAATGGGGTACAGATAGTTCTTTTCCGTCCATTGGCGGCCGGTTTGGTCGGTGATGATGCAGCCGTTGGCGTCTTTGGGCAAAGTGGACCCGGCCTTATAGGCATTGGGGCCGTTTTGATACTGGGTACCGGTCCATTCGATAGAGACGGGCCAGGGGCTCACGAAGGCCGCTGCGTTGTCATAGGCGATACCGCCGACATTGGAGACGAGGTCGGTGGCTGCGCTATGCCAGCGTTTGATGTCGTCCAGGCGGAAGTCTTCGTCGAAGAGTTCGATGGCACGTTCGCGGCGGATCTCGGTGCGCATATCCAGGCCGTTAGCGGCGACGAAGGCGTTGGTCAGGGGCGGCATGCCGTTGTCCGTGTTGATCCGGAGACGTACCAGGTTCAGCGATTTGTTGAGATCCGCATCGCTGATCGCGCCGTTACGTTCGAAGACCGCTTCGGCATAGTTGAGCAATACTTCCGCGTAACGGATCACAGGATAATCTTCGGATTCGCTTCTGTCGGGGCATTGGCGTTCGGTGGCCCATTTCTGGTGGCCGTAGCCGGTGGGGATCACGGGGCCGATGGCCTGCTTCAGATCGCCGGGGCCGCCGATCCAATCGACACGATAGTTGGCATTCCCTTTCCAATAATAGCCGTAGGGTACGACCATGGTATACCGCATGCGGTTGTCGCGATTCTGATATTCCGAGAGGAAGGTGGAATAGCCCTGGAAGAGGGGAGATTTTTCGATGGGCAGGCCGTCCTTGCAGAGGTACATGTTGGCGATCTTTCGGTTCATGCCTGTATTCTGCGAGTGGGTGATATTCTGGTTAGTGATCTTCAATGTAGCATCGTAGCGGGTGGACAGGAGATACTCGTGATTGGCGGATTTGGTGATGCCGGCGGGATTGGATTTTACGTCTTCGAGGATAAACATGTATTTCTGTGCGGAATCGCCTAAGATGGTGCTGTTACCGCCGAGGGCATTGGAGGCTGGGGTGCCGAAGAGGGCGAACTGGCCGCTGCTGATGACGGCATTGCTGGCCGCGGCGGAGATGTCGAGGAGCGAGTCGACACGCCCGGCGCTACCGCTGCGGAACTCCTGCCAGGTCCCTTCGTAGAGGGCTACCCGGCCGAGGAAGGCCTGCGCCGCCATCTGGCTGACGCGGCCATAGTCCGCCGACGAGCTGAGGATAGAGACCGGCAGGTTGGGGATTGCCGCCTGGAGATCGGCGATGATAGAATTGACGATCGAGTCGCGGGTGCTGCGCGGTCCATAGAGCTGTGCGGAGTCTAGCGTCAGCGTGGTCTCGATGAGCGGAACACCGCCATATTGCTGGAGCAGATCGAAGTAGACGTAGGCGCGGAAGAAATGCGCCTCGGCCACGAACTGGGCAATATCGGCGGGGGTTTTATAGGAAGCTGCTTTAGTGAGCAGATAATTCGTCGCATAGATGCGGGAATAGTCGACGACGTAGTTGCCGGCGTTACCCTGGTTGCTCTCGGTGGTTGGTATGGTGTTCGTGCCGGCGCCGAAGGCGCCGCCGCCGCCGAAGAGGTCGGAGCGGGTGTCGGAGTGTGGGTTATCGAGGATGCCGTCCAGGGTGGTGAAGTTCTTCAGCCATCCATAGTACTGGTTGGCGAAGAGCTTGAAATCATTGGACGTCTGGAAGAAGTTGGCGTCTGCGATATTCCCCAGCGGGGTGAGGTTCAGCTCTTTTTTGCAGCCGAGCTGGCCGAGGGATAGCGCGGCGATCAGCAGGAGTATATATGAAGGTATTCGTTTCATTGTTGTTTGTTTTCAAATTATATGTGCGCTAATGATTGTCCTTCGGACAGACGCGTCCCGCGTCAAAAGGTCAGGTTCGCGCCGAAGGTGAGGTAGCGATAGAAGGGATACCGTTCGTTGTTGTTGATCGTGCGGGTATCTTCGGGGTCCCAGCCGTCATGTACATGGGTGAATTCCCAGAGATCGCTGCCGGATACATAGAACCGCAGGCGGGTGATGCTCTTCCATTTGTCGACCATCTTTTGTGGAAGCGTATAGCCGATGACGACGTTCTTCAGCCGTACATACGATCCATTTTGCGTAGACCACGAGCTCGCCTGGTAGTTATAGCTATTGATGCCACCTCCGCCGGTATGCAAGTTGGGGAAATGGGCATTGGGATTTTGCGGGCTCCATATCTGGCCCCACCAGGCATTCGATTGCGATTGATAAACGGTCCCATAGGGAACGGCCCAGTTAGCCAGGCTGCCGTTGCGCCAGACCGTCCGCTTCATGACGCCCTGGAAGATGGTCTGGAGGTCGAAGCCTTTCCAGCCGGCGCCAAGGTTGAAACCCCAGACATAGTTGGGATCGTCGCGGCCGAGGTAGACGAGATCGCCCAGGTTCTTTGCGCTGGTGCCGATGCTAAGCTTTCCGTCGCCGTTGACGTCTTTATACATGTTGTCGCCGGGACGCAGGCCGCTCATCTGGCCGGCGGGGCTGGCCAGCGCGGTCGGTATCGGCAGGTTGATGTTGTTCGTACTGCCGGTTGGGGCATAGGCGCCATTGTAGGCGTCGAGCTGTTTCTGGTTCTGGATGCGGCCGGCATATTGCAGACCAAAATAAGAGCCGATGGGATAGCCCTCGACCGTCTTATTGTAACCGGAGCCAACCGCGTTGGCGCCATTGAAGTGTACCAGCTTGTCCGTGTTGTTGGACATATTGACCGATACATTGTAATAGAAGTCTTTGCCGATATGGTCATGCCACGAGAGTATCCCTTCCCAGCCCCAGGTGCGGAGATTGCCGACATTCTGCTGTGGCGCGCTGGCGCCGAGGGTAGCAGGGTAGAGCTCGCTCAGGAGCATATTGGCGTTCTCCTTCCAGAAATAATCGAAGGTACCGGTGAGGCGGCTTTTCAGCACGGCGAAGTCGACGCCGATATTTTTGTTCTTGATGGTCTCCCAGGTCCGGTTGAGGGAGACCAGGGTGCCGTTAGTGGTAACCGAGACGACGGGACCCGTGCCTAACAGGGATTGGTTTGAGTTAGCATTCAGCAGCTGGATATAATCGAATGTTTTGATGCCTGCCTGGTTGCCTGTCTCGCCGTAGGACGCGCGTATTTTCAGGTCGTTGAAAATATTCTGATGCTGCATGAAGGATTCTTCCGAGATGCGCCAGCCTACAGAGACGCCGTAAAACGGTTTCCAACGATCGGCGGCGATAAATCTGGAGGAGCCGTCATAGCGGCCGAGGCCTTCGATGAGGTATCTATTCTTGTAAGAATAGGTCACTCTGCCAAAGAAAGAGCTGAGGGCATATTGGTCCTGTGTCTCGGTATTGGCCACGAAACCGGCCGTGCTGCTGTTGACGCCCAGGTTGAGCGCGGGAATATTGTCATCGGCCAGATCATAGGTCGTCGTGCTAAAGCTGTCCGTCGCATCTTTTTCGTAGGAGCCGCCGATCATGATGCCGAGGTCCTGGTCATCGGCGAAGGTGTTGTGGTATTGGACCTGGCCGATCAGGTTATAGTAGGTATCCCGGTTCAGCGTTTTGGCGTAGTAGGTGCCATTGCCGCCGAGCTGGCCTGCTATTGGGGCGGGGTTCTGGGTGTATTTATCGTTGTAAGTATAGAAATTGACCTGCCTTTGCTGGTTGTTGATCTGCTCGAAAAAGGTGTTATAGCCGGCCGTACCTGTGAAGCTGAGGTGGTTGACGATATTCCAGGTGAGGTTGGTGATAGCGTTTACCCGGGAATCGTAGGCCTTGTTGGCGCCGCCGTATTTGAGCCAGCCGGGGGCGCTTGGTACGGTGCCCCACTCATAGGGCTGGCCGTTCT
>Ga0134126_10010667_pt1 | contig 11572 bp, 11 predicted proteins | sample KB31752_FD_96881 | JGI IMG/M metagenome (GOLD analysis project Ga0134126, IMG submission 96881) | Terrestrial soil microbial communities with excess Nitrogen fertilizer from Kellogg Biological Station, Michigan, USA - KB3-175-2 | ecosystem: Environmental > Terrestrial > Soil > Unclassified ... | reverse complement strand
TGACGCCGCGATCGATGGCGAGCCCGGCGGCCTCGGCGAGCGCGAGCCGCGGGCGCACGCCGATGCCTGCGACCACGAGATCAGCTTCGAGCGTGCCGCCGCTCTTGAGCTTCACCTGTTTGCCGTCGATGGCGGTCGCCATGTCCTCGAGGTGGAAAACCACGCCGTGCTCTTCGTGCAGCGCGCGGATGAAATCGCCCATTTGCGGGCCGAGAACCCTCTCCATCGGCCGCTTGTCCGGCGCCACCACGTGGACCTCTAATCCGCGGGCGCGGAGCGACGCCGCGACCTCGAGCCCGATAAAGCTTGCACCCATGACGACCGCAATGCGCGCCATCTTGGCATTGTCGATGATCGCGTTGCAGTCGCCGAGCGAGCGGAGCGTGTGCACGTGCGGCTGGTCGGCGCCGGGAATCGTGAGACGGACCGGCTCGGCACCAGTTGCCAGCAGCAAGCGGTCGTAGGCGACCGTGCTCCCGTCCGCGAGCTGGACCTTCCGACCCGGCACATCGATGCCGGTGACCTTCGTCCTGAGCCGCAAATCGATCCCGTTCTCGGCATAGAAGCTGTCGGGCCGCAGCGGGACCCAATCCTCCTCCGCATTGCCGGCGAGGTAATCCTTGGACAGGTTCGGCCGGTCGACCGGAGGCGCATCGTCGTCGCTCAGCATGACGATGCTTCCCTGGAAATGCACGCGCCGAAGCATCTCGGCTGCGGCGAAACCGGCGGCGCCCCCACCGACGATCACGATCCTGTCCGGAGCACTGACCGGCAGCTTGCCGCGTGGCTCGGGTTTCTGCTGCTTCAGCTTCTCGCGCACGAAAATCTTTCCGTCGCGCTGCTCCACCCTCCAGCACGCCACCGGACTTAAAGCCGGAGCGCGCAAGGCCTCGCCCGTGCGCAGATCGAAGCAGGCGTGATGCCATGGGCAGCGGACGGTATCGCCAACCACGAGCCCGTCCCCCAACGGGCCGTTGTAATGCGTGCATTGCGCCCCGACCGCGAACACGTCCTTCCCGCTCCGGACGAGCAGGATGGATTTACCGCCGGCATGGCCCACGAGCTTGCCGCCGTCGGCAAGGTCGGCAAGAGCGACGCCCTCGGCGAGATCGGGGCCGCTAGGCTCGGCTGCAGCTTCCGCCATGCTCTTCTCCCTTGCCGAGAAGTCTATACCGATCGCATCACGCTGATCACACGAAGTGTGTTAGCCCTTGCCCTTGGTGCGGGTGTTGCCGTGGGTGGCGTTGCGCTCCAGGAACTCGATCATCAGCCCGGCCACATCGACTCCGGTGGCCTTCTCCAACCCCTCGATGCCGGGCGAAGAATTGACCTCGACCACGAGCGGCCCGCCTTCGGCGCGGAGCATGTCCACGCCGCACACATTGAGGCCGAGGGTGCGCGCCGCGCGCACCGCCATGGTCCGCTCTGGAGGGGTGATGCGCACCTTCTCACCGAGCCCGCCGCGATGCAGGTTGGAACGGAACTCGCCCGCCGGTCCTTGCCGCTTCATTGCCGCCACCACGCGGTCGCCGATGACGAGCAAGCGGATGTCCATCGCCTCGGCCTCCTTGATGAATTGCTGGACGAGGATGTTGACGTTGGCGCCGTGAAAGGCCTCGATCACCGACTTTGCCGATTTCACCGTCTCGCCGAGCACCACGCCGATGCCTTGCGTGCCTTCGAGCAGCTTGATCACCACCGGCGCTCCGCCGACGAGATCGATGATGTCCTCGGCCTGTTTCGGGTCGTTGGTGTAGGCGGTGACGGGAAGGCCGATGCCGCGGCGGGCGAGCAGCTGCAGGCAGCGGAGCTTGTCCCGGCTCCGCCCGATGGCGACGGATTCGTTCAAGGGATAGACGCCCATCACCTCGAACTGACGCAGCACGGCAAGGCCGTAAAAGGTGATCGAAGCGCCGATGCGCGGGATCACCGCGTCGAAATCCTCAAGCCGCCGCTTGCGGTAAAAGAGCATCGGCCGGCGCGAGGTGATGTTGATGGAGACGCGCAGCGTGTTCAGCACCTCGATGTCATGGCCGCGGGCGCGCGCCGCCTCGCAGATGCGCCGATGGCTATAGAGATGCGGATTGCGCGCGAGCAGCGCGATCTTCATGGGCCTTCCCGTCCTGTGGAGGCTTAGGGTTTAGGGCAGCGCCTTCGATGGCTCAAGCGCGACCCATGCGAGCCACTGACGCAGGCGCGGCGGCCGGTGGCCGGCAAGGAACGAACGGCCCGGTTCGATCAGCGCGCGGCCCTCAAGCGCGGTGCGCCCGAGCAACATGCGGAAGCCCATCTGATCGCGGTTGGTGAGCGCAAGCTCGATCGGCCAAGTGCGGTCGCCAAGCATCAGGCGGGTCTCGACGATGTAGCGGCGCTCGACCAGGCCGCCGGAATTGCGCACGGAGCGCTCGTCGATCGCGGGCGCCTCGCATTTGACCTTCACCGTGCTCGACCTCTGGAGGGGGTGCACCTCGAAGTGCACCCAGAGCGCGCCGGAGCGGCGGAACGGCTCGATGGCGAAGGCATGGAGCGCGCTGGTCCTGGCCCCGGTGTCGATCTTGGCCTTGATGGCGGCGACGCCGAGATCGGTCAGCCGCACCCATTCGCGCCAGCCTACCCGCAATTTGTCGCCCGCGTTTCCGCGCCGGTCGGTCATGCTGCTGAAGAGCTCATTTCTACCGAGGTGCACTGTAAGGCGCGAGAGCCTGTTCTGCCAATGGGTTCGCTTGCTTCTACCGGGCGGCCAAGCTCACTATAGTCTGTCTCCCGGGTCGTGGGGGCGCGCGAGGGCAGCCATGGGCAAGAACCAGCACGTGGTGATTGAGGATGATCGCTGGGTGGTGAAGGAAGAGGGCGCGGCCGCGCCGGTCGCCACCTTCAAGACGCAAGGCCAGGCCTGGGAGAAGGCCAAGGCCATCGCCCGAAGAAAGCGGTCGGAAGCCGTGCTGCACGGCAGAGACGGCCGCGTCCGCGAGCGCAACACCTACGGCCACGACCCGCGCAGCACTAAGGGCTGAAGATCAGCGCGATATAGACCACGAAGAGCAGGAGATGCACGGTGCCCTGCAGCACGTTGGTGCGGGCGCCGCCGAAGGTCAGCGCGCTTACGAACAGGGTGAGCACGAGCAACGCCGCGTCGGTGCGGTCGAGCCCAAGATGCACCACCTGTCCGGTGATCAGCCCGATGGCGAGCACGGCCGGAATGGTGAGGCCGATAGTGGCGAGCGCCGAGCCGAGACACACGTTCACCGCCCGCTGAAGCTGATTGGCGAGCGCCGCGTGAAAGGCGGTCAGGCCCTCGGGCGACAGCACCAGGATGGCGATGAGGATGCCGCCGAGCGGAGCCGGCGCGCCGAGATGCTCGATACCGAAATCGACGATGACGGCAAGGAAGGTCGACAGCGCTACGACGGGGGCAAGGGTGAGCAGCAGCATCACCACGTGATACCGGAGCGGCCCGACGCTCTGTGTCTGGTGCGCCGCGAGATAGGCGGCGGCTTCTCCCTTGCCGTTGACCGGCTCGGCGAAGAAGGACCGGTGCCGCATGGTCTGGATGGCGACGAAGATGGCGTAGAAGAGAATGGTGATCGCTGCGAACAGCCCGGCCTGGAAGGGAGCGATGCTTGGATCAGGCTCGGTCTTGGTGAGGTCGGGCATGATCAGCGAGAACACCGCGAGCGAGGCGATGACCACGAGGAAGGAACGCGCGCCTTCGAGATTGTATTCCTGCTCCCAATAGCGCATCGCCCCCATCAACAGCGCCGTGCCCACCATGCCGTTGAGCACGATCATCAAGGTGGCGAACATGGCGTCGCGGGCAAGGGTCGGGTTGTTCTCGCCGTGCAGGATGATCGCCGCCATGAGCGAGACCTCGATGACGATCACCGATATGGTGAGCACGAGCGTGCCGTAGGGCTCGCCGAGATGGCGGGCGACGGCGTCGGCGTGGCGCACCACACTGAAGGCGCAAGCGAGCATCACCCCGAACATCCACAGGAACACGAGCACAGTGAGCGGGTAATTGTGCAGGTCGCCGAACAGGCTCTGCTGGAAGAAATAGGCGAGGGCGGTGGTGAGAAGCCCCGCCAGGATGGCGGCGATCGATGAAATCCTGTGCCGGCGTCCCAATCTGCCCTCGGCCGAGGGCTCGGCCACGATTTCGCGTTGGTTCATGAGAACCCCACTTGCGCCCGCCCAGCGCTCCAATCAGAGCAGCGTCGCGGGGCGCGGCTGAGGCGAAATCGGTTTGGGCGTCAATTCGCCGCGACTACGGTTGCCTCCGAAACGAGCACGACCAATTCGGTGCCACTTGCCTGGCCAGGGGTTATGGCGGCGTTAGGCCCTTTCATGTAAAAGCCCCTCACATGGGCTCAGACGATCAGCGCTGGCACCGGCCGCGCCCCTATCACCACGGCAATTTGAAGGAGGTCTTGCTCGAGGCGGCGCGCAAGCTTATCGAGCAGTACGGCCCTGCCGGCTTCAGCCTGACCGAGGCGGCGCGGCTCGCCGGTGTCAGCCCCGCAGCACCTTACCGGCACTTTCGCGACCGCGAGGCGCTCCTTGCCGAGCTTGCCCGCAACGGCTTCGAACGCTTCGCCGCCAAGCTCGACATGGCGTGGAACAACGGCATACCGACGCCGCTCTCGGCCTTCGAGAATCTCGGCCGCGCCTATCTCGCTTTCGCCCGAGAGGAGCCTGCGAGCTACGCGGTGATGTTCGAAGCTGGTCTCGGGATGGGCAACGACGATCAGCTGAAAGCAGCCGCCGATCGCGCCTTCGACGTGCTGCAGCGTGCCGCCTTCGCACTTTGCCGGGCGCTACCTCCGCAGCAAAGACCGCCGGTCAAGCTGATGAGCATGCATATCTGGGCGCTCTCCCACGGCGTCGCCGATCTCTTCGTCGAGGCGCGCCCGGGCGTCGCCAAGCTTCCGCTCCCGCCTGAGCAGATTCTCGAATCGGCGATGCTGGTTTATCTGCGCGGCCTGGGCATTCTGCCGCCTGACAGCCCGGCGGCGGCGCCGAGCCCTTGAGACTGGGAACTCCCGATCACATTTTGTGTCGTCTCTTGACTCTGGACAGACCGGTCCCACCTATGTGAATGTGAATTACATTCACACCGAGGAAGGTTCGCAGGAAATGCAACAGCTAGTGACGACCTTGGACGATTACGGGAAGCCGGCGTGGATCATCGCCGCGGTTCTCGGCTTCATCATCTGGTGGCCTATCGGGTTTGGGCTCCTGGCCTATCTCATCTGGAGTGGACGCATGGGTTGCGGAAACAAACTGCAATGGAAGCAGCACTTTATGCAGGAGGCGAAGCGCTTCGGCGGCGGGTTCGGCGGCTTTGGTCCGCTCCGCTCGACCGGCAACGCTGCCTTCGACGCCTATCGCGAGGAGACCTTGCGGCGTTTGGAGGAGGAGGCTGAGGAGTTTCAGACCTTCCTCGATCGTCTGCGCAAGGCGCGCGACAAGGCCGAGTTCGATCAGTTCATGGCCGAGCGCGGGGCAAGTGGCCCGCGGCCGGCGAGCGCTTAAGTGGCGTAACGCGAAGCAAGAGAGGCAACGCGTAAGCGAGGGCGCGGGAGCAATCCCGCGCCCTTCTATACGTGAGGATCCCCGAAGCCGCCGCCGGTCGGCGTCCTGATGATGATGGCGTCGCCGGGATCGAGGGTCACTTGCGCGCAAGCGTCGAGGCTCTCCATGCGACCATCCCGGCGGCGCACGCAATTCGCGCCCGCTTCGCCGGGCTCACCGCCCTTCGCCCCAAAGGGCCGCATGCGGCGGAAGCCTGACAAGATGGCGCACTCCATCCGCTCCAGAAATCGAATGACACGAAGTGTCCCGTCGCCGGCGCGCCATCTGCCCTTGCCGCCCGACCCGCGTCTGATCTCGAAGCGCTCGAGCAGAACGCGATAGCGAAGTTCCAGCACCTCCGGGTCGGTGAGCCGCGAATTGGTCATGTGCGTCTGCACCGCAGCCGCCCCGTCGAAGCCTGGGCCTGCCGGCGCCCCTGAGCAGATCGTCTCGTAATATTGGGTGCGGGCGTTGCCGAAGGTGAGATTGTTCATGGTGCCTTGCGCCGAGCCGAGCACTTGAAGCGCGCCATAGAGGCAATTCACGATGGTCTGGCTCGTCTCGACATTGCCGGCGGCGACCGCCGCGGGATAGCGGGGCGCGAGCATCGAACCGTCCGGAACGATAATCTCGATGTGTCGAAGGCACCCGGCGTTGAGCGGAATGTCGTCATCGACTAGGGTGCGGAAGACATAGAGCACGCAAGCGCGCGTGATCGGCTCAGGCGCGTTGAAGGTGTCAGGCTGCTGTCCGCTCGTTCCGGTGAAGTCGACGATGGCCTTGGCTGCCGCGCGGCCGACGCTGATGGCGACTTTGATGCGCGCGCCGGTGTCGGTCTCGACCTCGAAGCTTGAGGGCTTGAGATGCTCGATCACCCGCGCCACGCTCGCCGCGGCGTTGTCCTGCACATGGCCCATATAGGCCTGCACCACGGCGAGCCCGTATTGCGCCACCATCTTGCCGAGCTCCTCAACCCCCTTGGCGTTGGCCGCGGCCTGCGCCTTCAGGTCGGCGATGTTCTGCGCCGGGTCGCGGGCGGGGTAGGGGCCCTGGGTGAGAAGCTCGAACACCGCCTCTTCGCGGAAGCGGCCGTCCTCAACCAGCTTGAACGGGTCGATATAGACGCCTTCCTCTTCGATGCGCGTGGCCTTCGGGCTCATCGAACCTGGCGCAATGCCGCCGATATCGGCGTGGTGCCCGCGCGCCGCGACAAAGAACAGAATCTCGGCACCGCTTTCCGCGAACACGGGGGTCACCACGGTGATGTCGGGAAGATGCGTGCCGCCGTTATAGGGCGCGTTCAGCATCCACAAATCGCCGGGTGCGAGATCCGCGCCAACGTCGCGCCGAATTGTCTCCACACTCCGGTCCATCGAGCCGAGATGCACCGGGATATGCGGCGCGTTGGCGACGAGGCGGCCTTCACGATCGAAGATGGCGCAGGAGAAGTCGAGACGTTCCTTGATATTGACCGACCGCGCGGTGTTCTGCAGCGCGTAGCCCATCTGCTCCGCGATCGCGGTGAAGCGCTTGTTGAACACTTCGAGCAGAACGGGATCGACTTTGGTGCCGAGTGCGGTCCGCGTCTCGCGCTTGGTGGCGCGGGTGAGCAGCAAATGGTTCTTCGCCGTGACCTCGGCCTGCCAGTGCGGCTCGATCACCACGGTCTGATGCGGCTCGATGATCAGGGCAGGGCCAGCAACGCAGTGTCCCGGCTCGAGACCGGCGCGCAAGAAGACAGGCGCGTCATGCCAGTCGCCACCGGTGAAGAGCCTCGTCATGGTTTGCGGTTCCCGCAGCTCGTCGATCGAAAGCGGCAGGTCAGGCTCGTGCGGATGCTCTCCGCTGCCAAGCGCCTCGACCTCGATAGCCTCTATCTCGATTGGCTTATTAGGGCTGACGAAGCCGAAGCGCTGCCGATGCATCGCCTCGAAGGCGGCACGCAGATTTTCTAATGCCTCCCCCTCGTGGGGAGGCCGACCGGCGTAGCCGGTCGGGTGGGGGGCATGGCTCAAACCCCACCCGGCGCGGCCTTCAGCCGCGCCACCCTCCCCGTCAAGGGGAGGGATGGAGCCTGCTGCGTCTCCCTGCATCAACGGGATCGGAAGTGCACTATCGGTGCCGAGATAGCGGAGATGGGCCAGCACGCTGATGCGGATGGCGTTGCGGGCAACGCCCTGGCCGGCGAGTTCCCCGGTTGCGTCCTCGGCAAGCGGCGCGGCGAGAGCCTCCGCGGCAGCCAAGCCCTCCGCGTCGAGCAGGCGCAACACGGCACGGCTCCGCGTCGCCTTGAGTTCAGCAAGTCCCATGCCGTAAGCGGAAAGCACGCCCGACAGCGGATGGATGAGCACACTGCCGACCCCGAGCGCATCGGCAACGAGGCAGGCATGCTGCCCGCCGGCGCCGCCGAAGGTGTTCAGCACGTAGCCGGAGACGTCGTAGCCGCGCTGCACCGAGATGCTCAGGATCGCGTTCGCCATGTTCTCGACCGCGATGCGGATGAAGCCGTCGGCAACCTCGGCCGGCTCCCGGCCGTCTCCGATCTCGGCGGCAAGCGCGGCGAAGCGCGCGCGCACGATCTCGGCGTCGAGGGGCTGATCCTGCGTCGGCCCGAAGATCTTGGGGAAGAATGCAGGCACGAGCTTGCCCACCATTACGTTGGCGTCGGTGACGGTGAGCGGCCCGCTGCGGCGATAGCAGGCAGGCCCGGGATTGGCGCCCGCGGAATCGGGCCCCACGCGGAAGCGGGCGCCGTCATAAAAGAGGATCGAGCCGCCGCCGGCGGCGACGGTATGGATCAGCATCATTGGAGCGCGCACACGCACGCTCGCAACCACGCTTTCGAAGGTCCGCTCGTAGACGCCGTCGAAATGGCAGACATCGGTCGAGGTGCCGCCCATGTCGAAGCCGATGACGCGGGTGAAGCCGGCGATGCGCGCGGTCTCAACCGCGCCAACCACCCCGCCCGCCGGGCCTGACAGGATGGCGTCCTTGCCCTTGAACAGATGCGCCGAGGTCAGCCCGCCCGAGGACTGCATGAACAGGAGTCTCGGGTTTGCAGGGCGAGCGGCGTTAGCTCCTCCTCTCCCCTGTGGGGAGAGGGCCGGGGTGAGGGGGCTCGTTGAATTGGTCGGTTCCCCCTCACCCGACTGCTCCGCGCGCGGAGCAGTCGACCTCTCCCCGATGGGGAGAGGTGCAAGAGCCGCGGAGACCCTGTCTACATATCGGCGAAGCAGCGGCGAGAGGTAGGCGTCGACCACGGTGGTGTCGCCGCGCCCGACGAATTTGACGAGCGGGCTCACCTCATGACTCACCGAGATTTGCGCGAAGCCAGCTTCGTGGGCGAGGAGCGCGGCCTCTCGCTCGTGGTCCGGAAAAGCGTAGGCATGCATGAAGACGATGGCGACGGCGTCGATCCCGTCGGCGCGAGCGGCTTCGAGTGCGGCGCGCGTGGCGGCACGGTCGAGCGGAGTCTCCACGCCGCCGTCGGCGCGCATGCGCTCAGGCACCTCGGCGACGCGCACATAGAGCATCGACGGCTTCTCTATTCTGCGCGCGAAGATTTTCGGCCGCGCCTGGTAGCCGATTTCGAGCGCGTCGCGGAAGCCTTCGCTCACCAGCAACAGCACGCGATCGCCCTTGCGCTCAAGCAGTGCATTGGTGGCGACGGTGGTCCCCATCTTCACGCTGTGGATCAGCTCTGTCGGCAGCGCGTGCCGGCGCGCCACCCCAAGCAAATCGCTGATGCCTGCGGTCGCCGCGTCGGCGTAAGCCTCGGGATTCTCGGAGAGGAGCTTGTGCGTGACGAGCCGCCCGTCAGGGCTGCGCGCCACGATGTCGGTGAAGGTGCCGCCGCGGTCGATGCAGAACTGCCAGGTGCTGTCGCAAGTCATTGCACGGCAGACCTACGCCGATGGGCGGGCTTGCCGCAAGGCGAGAGAAGCAGCCGCGCCATTGCCAGGTAAACGATCTCGTTGATAGTTAGGTGGAGCTTCCGTTTCAAAGGCTGAGAGCTTGCTTGGCTTCGGTGACGCTAAAGGAGGATAGAGATGCTAGGCCATTTGCGACACAGGCGGCTTAGAGCGCTCGCCTCGCTCCTGTTTGCCGGCACGATGCTGAGCACTCCGCTCCGCGCGGAAGATCCGAAGCCCGCGGCCGGCGTCGAGCCGCCACCGATCGGCGCGACCCCGCCCTCGTCTCAGGCGGCACGACCGGCACCGAGTGGCGCAACCGGACCGACGGAACCTCCGCCCCAGGCGGAGATGGGGGATATTCCGGTGCCGAAGACCATCCCGCAGTGCCTTAGCTCGGCGAACGACGTTTTCGGGCGTCTGGTCGAAAGTGCTGGGCCTGACCTCATGGTGATGGCCTTTGATTTCCGGACCGAGGTCACCAAGCGCTGCAACGACGGTTAACTGGAGGTCGCTCAGAGACTGATGGTCGACGCGGATCGGCTGGCCAAGGAAATGGGCCCAGCGAAATGGACGAGCGACTCAAAGCAGCCCGAGCGAAAGCCGTGCTTCCTGACCGCCTCTTGCTGCGAGCTTGTCGGTCTGGCCGACGATTGCTTCGAGCTTAGGACGCTGCGCCGCTACCGCGACGAGGTGCTGGCGGATATGCCCGGCGGCCGTGGCGACATCGAACGCTATTATGGAATCGCGCCCGTCATCCTTGCTTCCATCCGGCGCAAGGGGCGCGAGCGCGAGTTGCTCGCGCTCTATTTCACGCACATTCTGCCGTCTGCCATGCTGGCACGGGTAGGTCTCAACCGAACGGCGCGCCGGCTGTATACGCATATGATGAGCGTGCTCTGCCGGCGTCACATTCCCGACGCAACAAAGCCGATGGCTCTTGCTTGAGGAGTGGTCATCCGAGCCGCATCAGCCCTGAGGCGTAGCGCTTCCAGCGGCGCACATAGACATCGGCCCCTCGCGCCGTCATCGCCTTCGTCGCGTCGTCGGCCTCGCGCACGAGCTTTGCCGGCGCCCCGACGATCACGGAATTGTCGGGAAACTCCTTGCCTTCGGTGATCAGTGCGCCAGCGGCGACCAGAGAGTTGGCGCCGATCTTTGCGCCGTTGAGAATGATCGCCCCCATCCCAATCAGGCAAGCGTCGCCGACGTAGCAGCCATGCAGCACGACGTTGTGGCCGATGACGCAATCCTTGCCGATAGTGAGGGCAAAGCGGGGTCGGTATGCAACGTGGAATTGTCCTGGATCTGCGAGCGCGCGCCCACCTCGATCCACTCATTGTCGCCGCGCAACACCGAGCCCCACCAGATGCTGACATCGGAATTGAGCCGCACGCGCCCGATCACCGCGGCGGTCTCGGCGACCCAATAAAGGCCGTCGGCCGGAAGCTCCGGCGCCTCGCCGTCGAGCGCGTAGATGGCCATGATCGCTCCTTTCGACGACTCCAGACGTGTGGATAACCTTCATCGGCGGTGTTGTCATGCGCGCGAAGGCGGGCATCCAGTATTAAGGAGCACGGGGAGGGGGAATGGGACCAGGAGAAAGCGAGACGCAGACGCCGGCAGAGCCATCAGGACTGGCGAGCGTGCTCGACCGCACTTTCGGCCTCAGTGCCGCGGGCACGACCATGCCGACCGAGCTCAGGGCCGGCCTCGCGACCTTCCTCACCATGGCCTACATCATGTTCGTCAACCCGGCGATCCTGGAGAAGGCCGGCATGGATCATGGCGCCGTGTTCGTCGCCACCTGCCTCGCCGCGGCGCTCTCGACCGCCATCATGGGGCTTTACGCCAACTACCCCATCGCGCTCGCCCCCGGCATGGGGCTCAACGCCTATTTCGCCTTTACCATGGTGCCAGAACTCGGCGGTAATTGGCAGCTCGCGCTCGGCATCGTGTTCCTTTCCGGCGCGCTGTTCCTCCTGATCTCGCTCACGCCATTGCGCGAATGGCTGATCAACGCCATCCCGCTCAATTTGAAGCTCGGCATTGCCGCAGGCATCGGCCTGTTCCTCGCGCTGATCGGCTTG
>Ga0134126_10010664_pt1 | contig 11574 bp, 11 predicted proteins | sample KB31752_FD_96881 | JGI IMG/M metagenome (GOLD analysis project Ga0134126, IMG submission 96881) | Terrestrial soil microbial communities with excess Nitrogen fertilizer from Kellogg Biological Station, Michigan, USA - KB3-175-2 | ecosystem: Environmental > Terrestrial > Soil > Unclassified ... | reverse complement strand
CGGCGAGCCGCTCGGCGATCTGGACGAAGATCGGGGCCCCTTCGTCAAGGCCGGCCATGTCCCGCAACCGCCCGGCTCCTTCCTTAGTTAGGTGGTTCATTACTTGAGTAATGTACCCATGCACCTCGGGCGGTGTAAAGCCGGGTTGTCCCGCTCGGTTGTGCGACAGGTTGTGCGACGCGGTTTGCGGTGGCTGCGGCAGAAATGAGTCCTTCTGTCCGGCTAGAGTTCTGAGCTGTGCGGATCAGACAGCTCATGGCCGCGGTAGTCCTCGTGCTGGTGACGGCGTCAGCGGCCGGGGCAGCGGGGTGCTCCAGCAGCGTGACCAGGGGAATCGACGACGCGGTCCAGACCGCCCGGTGCGCCAGGGCCGTGGCCAAGGCGGCCTCGCCCGGCGACAAGCAGCCGGCCACCGTGCGCTACGCGCTCATCCTCGAGGCGTGCAAGACCAAGGCCATGCTGAACAACGCGGTCACCCGCCTGTTCGGGAAGAAAGGCCTGTCGACCACGGTCGGGCAGATCGCCATCGCGTGCGACGACATCCACCCGGCCCCCAAGGTCTGCGCCCAGCTCGGCCACTAGCTCGGGCCAGTCTGCCGAGCTCGGGCTAGTCTGCCGGGCATGAAGCCCAATCGCTCCGCGCCGGTGTCCACGGTGATCCCGGTGCTGATCTACCCCGACGTCCGGGCGGCAGTGGACTGGCTTGGCGAGGCGTTCGGGTTCACCGAGCGGCTGCGCATCGGGGAGGGCCACCGGTCGCAGCTCCGGATCGGCGACGGCGACCTAGTCATCGCCGAGGCCCACGGCGACCGCCAGCCTCCACGGCCGGGCGAGGTCACCTCCTCGGTCATGGTCCGCGTCGAGGATGCGCGCGCGCACTGCGAGCGGGCTCGGGCCCACGGCGCGCGCATCCTGATGGAGCCGACCGACCACATGTACGGCGAGCGGCAGTACACCGCCGAGGACCTGGTCGGCCGCCAGTGGACCTTCACTCAGACGCTGGTCGACGTCGACCCGGCCGACTGGGGCGGCCAGCTCATCGGCGGCTGATCAGCCGCCGAACGCCCCGGCGTAGTCGCGGGCGAACTGCCCCACGCCGATGGCCGGCCGGCCGGTGATCTCGGGCACCGCCCCCGAGACGGCGGACGCCTCGCCGCGCCGGTAGTGCGCGTAGTCCTCCAGCAGGCCGTCGACCTGCCAGGGCGGCAGGATGCCCTCCAGGCTGGCCGCGAACGCCTCCGGGGACACGTCGGCAAAGCTGACCTCGCGGCCCAGGGCCGCCGTCAGCGCCGCCGCTATCTGGGCGTGCGTCACCGGCTCCGGGCCGGTGAGCGTGTAGGCGGCGTGCTCGTGACCCGGCTCGGTCAGAACGACCGCCGCCACCTCGGCGATGTCCCGCACGTCCACGGCGCTGACCGTGGCCGCACCGATCGGCGCGGCGAACTGGCCGGTCGCGGCGATCATCCCGGCGAAGGCCAGTAGGCCCTGGAAGTACAGGTTGGGGCGCAGGAACGTGTACGGCAGCCCCAGCTCGCGGACATGCCGCTCGACCGCGCCGTGGTAGCGCAGGAACCGGACCGGGGAGTCCTCGGCCGCGGCCAGCTGGGACAGCACGACCAGGTGCTTGACGCCGGCCGCGACGGCCAGGTCGGCGAACTGCCGCTGCTGGGCCTCGGCCCGCTCGGACGAGGGCGTGACCAGGTAGGCCCGCTCGGTGCCGTCGAGCGCCGCGGCGACCGAGGCCGGGTCGTCGAAGTCGGCGACGGCCGCCGATGTCCCGGCCGGCAGCCGGTCCACGTCGCGCTGGCTGCGGACCATGGCCCGCACCGTGGCACCGCGGCTAGTCAAGGCGGTCACCAGGGCCTGCCCAGTGTTGCCGGTGGCCCCGGTGACCAGGATCGGAGTGGCCGACTGCGCCATCGTGCTCGCCTCCTCTGGTAATTCTCTCTAGCTCTAGTTACAACATCTAACATCAGAGAGTACCTGTTACACTCGGCGCATGCCAGCCCAGCCCGCCGCCCCGCCGTCGATGCGCGACCGCTACCGGGCGCAGGTGCGCCAGGAGATCAAGCACGCCGCGTTGCGCCAGCTCGCCGCCGCCGGCGCGGCCGGCCTGTCGGTCTCGGCTATCGGTAAGGAGCTCGGCGTCTCCGGGCCGGCGCTGTACCGCTACTACGCCAGTCGCGATGACCTGCTGACCGAGCTGGTCATCGACGCCTACGACGACCTGGCCCGCGCGCTGCGCGGCGCGGCCGGCCCCGAGGCCGGGCTGGAGCCGAGGGCCCGGCTGGATGTCCTGGCCCGCGCCTACCGGGCCTGGGCCCTGGCCGAGCCGCACCGGTACCGGCTGCTGTACGGGCCGCCGCTGCCCGGCTATGACGCGCACGCGGAGCGGCTGGTCACCGCGGCCGAGGCGGCCATGGACCTGCTGGTGGAGGTCATCGGCGAGGTCGACAAGCCCGGCGGCGCGTACGGTGGCCCGCCGCCGCCTGGCTCGCCGCTGGCCGGGCAGCTCACGGCGTGGGCCGCGACCTACCGCCCCGGCACCGACCCGGCCACCGCGCTGCGCGCGGTGCTGGCCTGGAGCCGACTGCACGGGTTCGTCAGCCTGGAGATCGCCGGGAACTACGCCTCCATGGGCATCGACCCCGACCCGGTCTTCGAGATCCAGCTAGCCGGCCTGATCGCCCTGTGACCGCCGTTTGCGCGAGGCCAGCGTGATAGCTCACTTGCTTATGCGTCGGTAGTCTACTTATATTGACGACATGAGTAATCCGAGCACTCCCATGCGGGAGCCGACCTACTTCGTGCTGGCCTCGCTGCTGGACGGGCCGCGGCACGGCTACGCCATCATCAAAAGAGCCGCGGAGTTGTCGGGCGGGCGGGTTCAGCTGGCTACCGGCACGCTGTACACGGCGCTGGACCGGCTGACCGTCGAGGGTTACGTGCGGCTGGTCAGCGAGGAGATTGTCAGCGGCCGGACCCGTCGCTCCTATGGCCTTACCGACGCCGGATCGGCGGCCCTGCGGGCCGAGGCGACCCGGATGGCCGAAGCGGCCAGCCTGGTCACCCGCTCTCGCCCCGCCACTGGCGGGGACCGGGTGGGCCAGGCCGGCGCGGGCCGGAAGGCGCGTCCGGCATGACCGGCGCGTCCGGCGCGTCCGGCATGACCGGCTCGTCCGGCATGACCGGCTCGGAACGTGGCTACTGGTGGCTGCTGCATGCCTATCCGGCCTGGTACCGGCGGGCCCGTGGTGACGAGATGCTGGACACCTTGCTGGCCGCCGCTCCCGATGACCAGGCCTGGCCCTCGCTGCGTGATGCCTGGGCGCTGATCCTGGGCGGCCTGCGGGTCCGCGCCGGGCTGAGCCGTCGCCTGACGACCAGGGCCGGCCTGCGCCAGGCCGTCTCGCTTGGCATCATGCTGTGGCTCGCCGGGCAGGCCGGGAGCATCATGTCCTCCCCGGTTGCGGCCTGGCTGGGCTGGATCCCGGTCTCGTATGGCTGGGCCGGGCACGGCGCATTCTGGGGGCTGCTGGTGCTGGCCGTGGCCGTCGCGGCCTGGTTCGCGCCCCGGCCCGTCGCCGCGACCGTCGCGATGGCCGCGGCCGCGGCCTTCGGCTTCCAGGTCCGGAATGACTCGTTGTGGTCACTGCTGGGCGCGCCGGCCATCCTGACCGCGCTGGCGCTGCTGGTCGCGGGGGGCGAGCGCATGCCGCGGTCGTGGCTCTGGCTGCTCGGCATGGAGTTCGCCGGGAAGACCCTGATGATGCTCAGCGGCTGGGTCCACGAGCCGCTGTACTTCCTGTCCGGCGCGCTGAACGATCTGTCCTGGATCGTCCTGGCCGCCGTCGTTCTGTGGGCCGTCGTCGATGCGCGGCCCGCGATCGCCCTAGGCGTCAGCGCGGCGCTCGGCCGGGCCATTCCCTTCGTCACTAGCTGGTACTACAGCGAGTTCGGCCACGTGTATTTCTGGCCGCTGGCTTGGGGAGCCGCCCTGGCGCTGGTCATGACCCTGCGGCTGCGGCGCCAGGCGGTGCTGTAGCCCGCCCCGTCACGCCCTGGCTCAGGCCGGCCCGATTCGTGCGGCTGCGCGGGGGAAGGACGTCACATGCCGGATCCTTCTGGGAGGCGGTACCGTGACGGCGGATCTAAGCGGCGGGCAGGCATTCGGGCCGTACCACATTGCCGGGACGGCGGGCGCGGGCGGCATGGGCGTCGTCTACCGGGCTGAGCAGCGCTCGCTGGCCCGGGTGGTGGCGCTGAAGGTGATCCGCCCGGATGTCGCGCAGTCCGGGGACTACCGGTCGCGCTTCCTGCGCGAGGCGCGGCTGGCCGCCGCCGTGGACCACCCGCACGTGGTGTCGGTGTTCGACATGGGTGAGCAGGCCGGGCGACTGTACCTGGCCATGCAGTGGGTGGACGGCCAGGACCTGCGCACCCTGCTGGACCGGCAGCGCCGGCTGACGCCCGACCGGACGGTGCTGATCGGGACCCAGCTGGCCGGGGCACTCCAAGCGGTACACGATGCGGGCCTGGTCCACCGGGACGTCAAGCCGTCCAACGTGCTCATGCGCGACATAGCGGGCCGGGACCACGCCTACCTGACCGACTTCGGCATCGCCAAGATGCCGAGCGCCCAGGACGACCTGACCCGCACCGGGTGGTCGGTTGGCACGCCGGGCTACCTGTCGCCGGAGCAGATCCGGGGCCAGCGGCCGGGGCCGCACAGCGACCTGTACGCGCTCGGCTGCGTGCTGTTCGAGGCGCTGACCGGCCGGCGGCCGTTCACCGGCGAGAACGACATGGTGATGCAGTGGGCCCACCTGAGCAGCCCGCGCCCGGTGGTCTCGATGGCGTGCTCGGAGCTGGGGCAGCGCTACGACGGATTCTTCGCCCAGGCGCTGGCGGTGGACCCGCTGGACCGGTTCACGTCAGGCCGGGCGTTTTCCGCGGCTCTCCAGGCGGCCCACTCGGGGCGGTACGGCGTGCCCTCGGCCAGGACCGCGGAAGAGGCGCGGGCTCAGGCGACGGTCCAGGCCACTCGGCCGCAGTCGGCAGGATCCGGTCCGTCGGTGGCGGCAACTCCGCCGAGGGCCGCGGGTCCGCCGACGGCTGCGGGTGGGCCGACGGCTGGGGGTGGGCCGAGGGCTGCGGGTGGGCCGAGGGCTGCGGGTGGGCCGGCGGCGGCACCCCGGCCGCGGCCGGCCGGACCAGGCGCGGGCGGGCTGGACCCGACCAGGACCCGGCGGCCGGCGGAGGCCTGGCCGGTCAGGCCAGGTGCCGGCCCGGCTCGGGCGCCATCCGCCGCCCGCGCGCCGTCCGCCGCCCGGGCGTCGCCGCGGCGCGGGGTCGGGCGGGTGCTGGCGCTGGCCGGGGCGCTGGTGTTCCTGGCCTCGGTGACGCTGCTGACCCGCTACACCAACAACGGCACCGGCTGGAAGAGCCTGTGGCAGGCCACCCACCACGACCCGGCGTCGCCGCTGGTCGCCGCCGACTTCTGGATCCTGATCGGCCTGGCCGCCCTGGCCTGCGTGTTCCTGGCCCTCAGCCTGGGCGCCCGGCTGGCGGTCGTCGGCACGGCGCTGTGCGCGCTCGGCCTGATCGGCTACACGGTGTACGTCACGATGAAGGGCACCTCGCCCGGATTCGGCGACTACGGGTCTAGTTACTGGCTCTCGCTGGCCGCCGCGGCGGTCATGCTGATCGGAGCGGGCCTGGCCCTCGGCCGGTCGAGGGGTACCTAGCGCGGGGGGAGTGTTGACTGGCCGGCTGGGCGTGGGTCATCATGCAATCGGTTGCAGCAGCCGGTCTGACAGCAGAAGCTGCGACCGGGAGAGGAGCAGGAATCATGACGACGAGTAACGGCCCGCTGGCCGCGCCGGGTCACATGGGCGTGGACTTCGAGCAGCGGGTCGATTTCGGCCGCCTTCGCTCCTACCGCCTGGCCCGGGCCAGGGCCGCACTGGACGGCAGCCAGTGCGGCGCGCTGCTGCTGTTCGACTTTTACAACATCCGCTACACCACCCAGACCTGGATCGGCGGCGCGCTCGGCGACAAGATGAGCCGCTACGCGCTCCTGACCAGGAACGGCGAGCCGATGTTGTGGGACTTCGGGTCGGCGGCCAAGCACCACCGGCTCTACGCCCCGTGGCTCGACCCGGCCAACTGCCACGCCGGGATGCTGGGGCTGCGCGGGGCCATCGCCCCGTCGGCGGGACTGATGGCCGACGCGGTCGGCCAGATCAAGGGCCTGCTGGAGGACGCCGGCGTGGCCGACGCGCCGGTCGGGGTGGACATCGTCGAGCCGGCGTTCCTGTTCGAGATGCAGCGCCAGGGCCTCCGGGTGGTCGACGCCCAGCAGCTCATGCTTGACGCCCGGCAGATAAAGTCGGCTGACGAGATCATGCTGCTGAACCAGGCCGCGGCCATGGTGGACGGGGTTTACCAGGAGATCGCGGCCGCGCTCAAGCCGGGCGTGCGCGAGAACCAGCTTGTCGCGCTGGCCAACCAGATCCTCTACTCCGAGGGCTCGGACCAGGTCGAGGCGGTCAACGCGGTCAGCGGCGAGCGCTGCAACCCGCACCCGCACAACTTCTCCGACCGCATCATCCGGCCCGGTGACCAGGCGTTCTTCGACATCATCCACTCCTTCAACGGCTATCGGACCTGCTACTACCGGACCTTCAGCGTGGGCAGCGCCACGGCCAGCCAACGGGATGCCTACACCAAGGCCAGGGAATGGATGGACGCCGCCATCGCCCTGGTCAAGCCGGGCGTGGGCACCGACGAGATCGCGTCGGTGTGGCCACGGGCGACCGACTTCGGGTTCGCCAGCGAGATGGACGCCTTCGGCCTCCAGTTCGGGCACGGACTGGGGCTGGGGCTGCACGAGCGCCCGATCATCTCCCGGCTGAACAGCATGCGCGAGCCGATCGAGATCCAGGCCGGCATCGTGTTCGCCCTGGAGACCTACTGCCCGGCCAGCGACGGCTTCTCGGCCGCCCGGATCGAGGAAGAGGTCGTGGTCACCCCGGACGGCCCGCGGATCCTGACCCTGTTCCCGGCCCAGGACCTCTTCGTCGCCAACGCTTACCCGAGCTAGCGGAAGACCTCGGGGTGGCGGGTCAGCTCGATGCGGGTGCGGCGGATGTGGCCACTCAGGTAGCGCTCGCCGTCCACGGCGTCCTGGCGGGTGATCGCGTCCAGCAGCAGCCGGTGCTCGGCCGTGATCACCCACTGGCGGCTGGGCCCGGTCAGCGTGACGAAGGCCCGGCGGTAGTGCTGCGTGGCGTTCCACATCCGGACGATGGACGCGTGCAGCTGGCTGATCGCGCACCCGGCATAGGTCAGCAGGTGGAATTCGCGGTCCAGCATCACGAACTGCCGCACGTCGTCCAGCCCGGCCTCAATACGGTCCTGCAGCTCGGCCAGCTGGCCGAGCTGTTCCGGGGTCAGGTGCGGGATGCTCTCGGCCAGCGCCAGCGGCTCCAGCCGCTCCCGCATCTGGTAGATGATCTCGACCTCGTGCATGCCCAGCTTGGGCACCCGCGAGCCCCGGTTGGCCTCGTAGTCGGTCAGGCCCTCGGCCTGGAGGATCCGCAGCGCCTCGCGCACCGGCAGGCGGCTGGCGCCCAGCCGCTCGGCCAGCTCGGCCTGCCGGATCCATTCGCCGGGCGCGATCTCGCCGTTCAGGATCGCACCCCGCAGGTAGGCGGCGACCCGCTCGCTGGCCGCTTCCGGTGACGTCACCGTGGTCATTGTGCCGGGGGCCGGTATCCCTCGCGGTCGAAGGCCTTGCCGTCGGGATATGACACCAGCTCGAACTGCATGCCCCAGGGGGCCAGGAAGTACACCCACCGCTGGCCGAGGCTGGGGCCGCGGCTGTCCGTCGGCTCGCCCATGAACTGGACGCCCTGTTCGGTCAGGTACTTCACGGCCGCGTCGAGATCGTCGACGTAGAGGGCGACGTGATGGCCGCCATAGTCGCTGTTGCGGGGCAGCTCGCGGCGCTGGTCGGGAGCGGAGTACTGGAAGACCTCGAAGATGGCCTTGCCGCCGCAGCGATAGAAGTGCAGCTGCTGCATCACCGCGCGCGGGTCCACGTTGAGGTGCTCGTGCATCCAGTCGCCGTCATCGTCTCGGTACGGGCCCAGCGTGTACATGTACTCGCAGCCCAGCACCTCGGTCAGGAACCGGTGCGCCTGGTCGAGGTCGGGCACGGTGAAACCGATGTGGTCCACGCCGGTCAGGCCAGGGAGCCCCATGAACACCTCCGCGTGAGCGTTGCATGATGGATCCAATATTAGTCACTCTGGTCCTGTCCGGGCCTGGTTGGTAAGGTAATTCTTGATTCTGGGATCCAACATTGAACCACTGGATGGAACTTCATGCCTGAGCAGCACCCGCTAGAGGCATCGGCCCCCTGGGTCCAGATGACCGTCAGCGATGACGACTGGGATGCCGCGGAGCCCGCGCTGCTGGTCACCATGTTCAGCCAGCTGGCCCTGATCCGGGCGTTCGAGGAGAACGTGCTCGAGCTCGCCGGGGCCGGGCTGATCCACGGTCCCGCGCACTCCAGCATCGGGCAGGAGGGCGGCGCGGTCGGCTCGGCCCTGGCCCTGACCGATGCCGACACGGTGAACGGCTCTCACCGCGGCCACCACCAGTTCCTGGCCAAGACGCTGAACCACGTGGCCCCCGGCGGCCTGGACCCGGTCCTGCCCTACCCCGAGCCCGTCCGCGACCTGCTGCTGCGCAGCCTGGCCGAGATCTGCGGCCTGGACCGCGGCTTCAGCCATGGCCGGGGCGGGTCCATGCACCTCCAGTGGCGCGAGGCCGGCGCCATCGGCACCAACGCGATCGTCGGCGGCGGGGTGCCGCTGGCGGCGGGCTCGGCCTGGGCCCACAAGCAGGCCGGCACCGATGCGGTGGCGGTGACCTACTTCGGCGACGGGGCCGCGAACATCGGCTCCACGCTGGAGACGTTCAACCTGGCCTCGGCCTGGAAGCTGCCGCTGTGCTTCTTCATCGAGAACAACCAGTACGCGGTGTCCACCACCGTGCAGGAGGCCACCGGCGAGCCCCGGCTGTCCGCGCGCGGCCCCGGCTTCGGCATCGCGAGCTGGTGGGTCGACGGCATGAACCCGCTGGCTGTGTACCTGGCCATGCAGGCCGCGGTGGCGCGCCTGCGGTCGGGCCAGGGCCCGGCCGTGGTCGAGGCCGAGGTGTACCGCTTCTTCCACCAGAACGGCCCGCTGCCGGGCAGCGCCTTCCGGTACCGGACCAGGGATGAAGAGCAGGCCTGGCGCGAGCGGGATCCGCTGCTGCAAGCATCGGCCCAGCTAGTGCGGCGCAAGATCCTGGACGCCGGCGAGATCGACGCCGCGCGGGCACGGGCCGCGGACCTGATGGGCGAGCTGAACCGGGTGCTGCTGGAGCCGGTGCCCGGCGGGTCGGGCGCCCGGCGGATCAAGGCGACCGAGTGGCCCGACCCCAAGTTCGTCGACGTCGGGGTGCGCGGCGACCTGAGCGAGTTCGCCACCGCGCCGCTGGCCGACCGGGACACCTTCACCGGTGAGCTCGCGCCGGTGAAGTTCATCGACAGCGTGGCCGCCGTCATGACCCGCCGCATGGAGACCGACGACGCCATCGTGGTGCTGGGTGAGGACGTGCACCGGCTCAACGGCGGCACCAACGGAGCCACGCGCGGCCTCAAGGACAAGTTCCCCGACCGAATACTGGGCACGCCGATCAGCGAGAACGCCTTCAGCGGCCTGGGCGGCGGCATGGCCCTGGACGGCCGGTACCGGCCGGTGGTGGAGCTGATGTACGCCGACTTCATGTGGGTGGCCGCCGACCAGCTGTTCAACCAGATCGGCAAGGCCCGGCACATGTTCGGCGGCGCCGACAGCGTGCCGCTGGTGCTGCGGAGCAAGGTCGCCATGGGCACCGGGTACGGCTCGCAGCACTCGATGGACCCGGCGGGCATCATCGCCACTTCACCGGGCTGGCGGATCGTGGCCCCCTCGACGCCGTTCGACTATGTCGGGCTGATGAACAGCGCCCTGCGCTGTGAGGACCCGGTGGTGGTGCTGGAGCACGTGGACCTGTACGGGTCGACGGGCGAGGGTCCGGTCGACGACCTCGACTACTGCATCCCGGTCGGCAAGGCGGCGGTGCGCCGGACCGGCTCGGCGCTGACCGTCATCAGCTACCTGGCCATGACCAACTACGTGCTGGAGGCGGCGGACGAGCTCGGTGACGTGGACGCTGAGGTCATCGACCTGCGGTGGCTGGACCGGGCCAGCATCGACTGGGACACCATCGGGGAGAGCATCCGCAAGACCAACAACGTGCTGATCGCCGAGCAGGGGCCCAGGGGCACGTCCTACGGCGGCTGGCTGGCCGACGAGATACAGCGGCGCTACTTCGACTGGCTGGACCAGCCCATCGGCCGGGTGACCGGGGGCGAGGCCTCGCCCAGCATCAGCAAGGTGCTGGAGCGGGCGGCGATCGCCCGGACCGAGGAAGTGGCCGCGGTGATGTCGGCGATGGTGAGCGGTCGTCATGGCTGACCTGCTGCGGATGTCGGCGGCGGTGGCCGGCGAGACGGAGGCCGTGCTCACCGAGTGGCTGATCCCCGAGGGCGGCTCGTTCGCGCCCCGCGATGTGGTGGCCACGGTAGAGACGGCGAAGGCCTCGTTCGAGGTCGAGGCGGAGACGGCCGGGGTCCTGCTGCGGCAGCTCGTCGGCGCGGGCGCCCAGGTCGCGGTGGGCACCCCGCTGGCGCTGACCGGCGCGCCGGGGGAGTCGGCCGACGAGGCGGCCGCGGAGCTGGGCTTTGTGGCTGAGCCGACGGCTGGCTCGGACGTTGGCCCCAGCGCTGCTGGTGCTGGTGGGGTGGGCGTGGCGGTGGCGGGCCGGGAGCACGGGCGGATCTTTGCCAGCCCGATCGCCCGGCGGCTGGCCAGGGAGGCCGGCGTGCCGATGGAGCGCATCACCGGCACGGGCCCGAACGGCCGGATCATCCGGCGTGACGTGGAAGCCGCGGTGGCGAGCCAGGGAACGCTCACCAGCCCGTTGGCCGGCGCCGCGGCCGCCGAGAGTCCCGCCGGGTTCGCCCAGCCGACACCGGCCGGGTCCGCCGAGCCGGCGCCGGCCCAGCCGACATCCGCCGAGCCGGCGCCGGCCCATCCGACATCCGCCCAGCCGACGCCGGCCCAGCCGACATCCGCCGAGTCGGCGCCTGCCCAGCCGACATCCGCCCAGCCGGCGCCGGCCGAGCCTGCTCAGTCCGCGCTTGCCCAGCCCGCAGCCGCCCGGCCCACACCCACCCTCCCGGCGCCGGGCGAGGCGGGGGTTCGCGATGTGCCGCACTCGCGGCTGCGGCGGGCCATCGCCGCCCGGCTGACCGAGAGCAAGCAGACCGCTCCGCACTTCTACCTACGAGGCACCGCCGACGTGGAGCGCCTTTGTCGGCTGCGCGAGTGGCTGAACGCCTCCAGCCCGGTCAAGGTCACGCTGAACGACCTCGTGATCAAGGCCGCCGCGCACGCCCACATCCGGGTGCCG
>Ga0134126_10010662_pt1 | contig 11575 bp, 10 predicted proteins | sample KB31752_FD_96881 | JGI IMG/M metagenome (GOLD analysis project Ga0134126, IMG submission 96881) | Terrestrial soil microbial communities with excess Nitrogen fertilizer from Kellogg Biological Station, Michigan, USA - KB3-175-2 | ecosystem: Environmental > Terrestrial > Soil > Unclassified ... | reverse complement strand
TGAAGACGGTCGTGCCGGATGGCGGGACGTTCGGTACGTTCGCAGACGAGGGGAATGACGGCGCTGACTCCTATTTCGGTCGCTTTTTCCAGGAACCATTCGAAACGGGACGCATTTTTGAGCGGGGAGATGGCAATGGTCACTTTTCTTTCGGGCGGAGGCTGGAAGGTGGCCGTCAGGATGGAAACACGGCATTTCTTTTTGTGATCGTCGATGATCTCCGCCGTGAGCAGGGCGCCTTTGCCGTCCGTAAGACGCAGCGATTCTCCGGGTTTCATCCGGAGCACCTGGACAACGTGCCGCGAATTGCCCTCATCCAATATAAGTTCCTGTTGGTCAGCAACATAAGCGGTAATATAAAAGAAGGGCAAGGCCATAGAATCAGAATGGCGTCTCATCGTCATCCACGGGCAGATCCTTCATCCGGCTGCCGGCCTGGATATAGAGCCGGGCGCCTCCGCCTTCATTGTCCTGGACTGGTTTCCAGTTGCCGCCGCCTGGCATGCCGATGCCGCCGAAATCGTCGTCACCGTATTCAGTGAATTTCTGGATGTGAAGCAGGGCGCGCAGCTTGATCGTCTCCAATGAACCATTACGATGCTTGGCGATCTTGACATGGGTCTCGCCCTTATTGCTTTCGCCATTCTCATTAGCGGTGATGCCGTAATATTCGGGGCGATAGAGGAACATGACCATATCCGCATCCTGCTCGATGGCGCCGGATTCACGCAGATCGCTCAGCTGTGGTATCTTCTCTCCTTCTTTGCGGGATTCGACCGCGCGGCTCAGCTGGGAAAGGGCGATGATGGGCACCTGTAGTTCCTTGGCCAGACCCTTCAGGTCGCGGGAGATGCGGCTGATCTCCTGTTCGCGGTTGCCATTTTTGTTATCCCCGGCGCCACTCATCAGCTGCAAATAATCGATGATGATGCAGCCGACATGATGTTTGTTCTTCAGACGGCGGCATTTGGCGCGCAGCTCGAAGATATTCAATGCGGGCGTATCGTCGATGAAGATAGGCGCCTTGGCCAGCCGGTCGATCCCCTTTTTGTACAGCTGTTTCATCTCATGCTCTTCGAGCCGGCCCCGGGCGATCTTTTCCATGAAAATCTCCGATTCGGCACTCAGGATCCGCTGAACCAGCTGGGCGGAGCTCATTTCCAGGCTGAAAAATGCCACGGGTGTCGGTTTGGTCGGATGGAGCGCCGCGTTGCGTGCGAGATTGAGCGCAAAAGCCGTCTTACCGACGGCGGGTCTCGCGGCGAGGATGATCAGGTCGGTACTCTGCCATCCGTAGGTCACTTTATCGAGACTGGCGAAGCCGCTGGGCACGCCGGTGATCTCGTCCTGTCTGTGACGCAGGTCTTCGATACGTTGAATGGTCTTGACCAGTACGGTGTCGATGCTGTCGAAATTCTTACGAAGGTGGTTGTTGGTGATCTCGAAAAGTTTGCTTTCCGCGTCATCGAGCAGATCGAAAACGTCGGTGCTGTCTTCATAAGCCTCCCCGATGATCTCGCCGCTGATACGGATGAGCTCGCGCTGGATGAATTTCTGCAGGATGATACGCGAGTGCGTTTCGATGTTGGCGGTAGAAACGACAGAATTGGTAAGCTTGGTCACGTAGTACGGACCACCTACGATATCCAGCTCGGATCGCGTCCTGAGCTCTTCCACGACTGTCAGGATATCGATGGGCTGGCTTTTCTGCGCCAGGCCCTGCATGGCGCGGTAGATACGCTGGTGTCCCTCGAGGTAGAAACACTCCGGTTTCAGGATCTCGACGACGGTATCGAACGCGCTGGTTTCCAGCATTATAGCGCCGAGTACGGCTTCTTCCAGCTCTTTAGCCTGGGGCGGAATCTTACCGTAAACCATGGTACTGAGGTCAACGGGAGGCTTGCGCCTCATTTTTGTCCTGTCTTTGTTTAGATGAAGGTCAGTTAGATCCATAGCGAACCAACGGGAATAATACTTTTAAAAAATATGAGGATTTTGGCTTGACTCAGCTGGCAATCATTACCGAATTGTTACGACAACATGAAGGGAATGTTACCCGTTTCGTCAGGGAGGCGAATATAGACTGCCTGAAACCCCCGGACAATAATTTTCTTTTTGTTTCTTTATCCTTTAGAAATCCACTTGGTTATTCACAGGAAATCGGGGCTTATGCACAGTATTCCGCAACCTATCCACAATTTAAAAAAGTTTTCAATCCTTTCGAGATTAATATTCACACTTCTTGTGCACAAGTATTTGATCGCAAAAATTTTGCCGGGAAGGTGAAACTACAGAATGAGGTTTGACGGGTTTTAAAAGGCCGGCAGAGGGTTAGTCTGCCGGCCAGAATGAGCTGTAGTGCGGTATTCCGGGATATGGAGCGAAAACCCGGTCCGCTGAAATGCTGTCCCTTAGGACTTATTGTCGGGTTTGGAGTCCGGCCGGCCGGGAGGGTGTGGCGGGCGTTGCTGTTGTGGCGCGGGTTTGACGCTGTTGCCTACCGGTCTCGACTGGTTGGAATTTCCGGGTTGCGCATTTGGACGTCCCTGCGGTTGTCTTCCGGATGTCGACTGTTGCTGGGTCAGGGTCGGATTGGAACGAAATACGTGTTGTGGCTGACCATTATTGGGGTTATTCGTCTGGCGGGAAGGCGCTCCGGGAAACGTCGTAGGTCTGCCTTGCTGCGTATTGGCAGGGGGATTGTTTGCCGGAGGGGTATTGGCAGGGGGCGTGTTTACCGCTGGAGTATTGGCGGGTGGCGTGTTAGACTGGGTCGGGTTGCCGGAGCGGTTATTCCAGCCGTTGTGGTTACCGTTGTTGCCGTTGCCATTGCCATTATTTCCGTTGCCGTTGCCATTGTTCCCGTTGCCATTGCCATTGTTCCCGTTGGCATTATTGCCATTGCCATTGTTGCCGTTACTGTTGTTTACATTGCCGTTGCCATTGTTCCCGTTGCCATTGTTGCCGTTATTGTTATTCCAGCCGTTGTGATTCCCGTTATTGCCGTTGCCATTGTTGCCATTGCTGTTGTTTACATTGCCGTTGCCATTGTTCCCGTTGCCATTGTTGCCATTGCTGTTGTTTACATTGCCGTTGCCATTGTTCCCGTTGCCATTATTGCCGTTATTGTTATTCCAGCCGTTGTGATTGCCATTATTGCCATTATTATTCCGGGTTCCGGCTTCGGAACCGGAGTTGCCCTGTCCGCCGGGATTCCCGTAATTGGTCCTGTTGACCGGCCGAACGTTATTGATCGACTGATAATGAGTCGGCGCATATGCAGGCCGTCCATTATTTCCCTGATTGCCATTGCCGGCGGGGGCCGAATTGACATGCGGACGATAGACCGCAAAACTTCCATTGGTGGCCTGTCCGCCGGGTGTCCGTATCTCGTGGATGGATATCGGGTGCACCTGCGAACCGGAATAACGACCTACCTCGCCCGCATCCGGACCATAACCATAATGACGATTGCGATTATTGTTGATCACCGTCGTGTTGCGGATGATCGTGGTACGATTGATGATCGTGACGTTGTTCGTTTCCCGCACATAATAATTGCCGAGCTGCGGGCTGGAGACGTATTGATGCGGTACGAAACACCAGTAATGCGGCGGAGGATTGTAGCCGCCGTCATAGGCAACGGTCAGGCTGACCGAAGGTCCCAGGGGGGCCCATCCATAATAGTCATCGCTATTACGCCAGGCGACCCAGGCGGGCGCCCATTCATTACCGGGAATCCATTCCCATCCGTATCCGTCTTTGAAGAACCAGCGGCCATAGTGGAAGGCGGCCCATCCCCAGGGGTAGCCGGAATCCCATGTCCATCCTTCATCGGTGTATACCCAATGTCCGTTGGAAGCATAGGGTTTGAAATCCTCCCCCACGCTGGGCATCCAGACATAGCCATATTCGGGATCTTCGACCCATTGGCCGTAAGGGCTCAGCTGATCGTAAAAGGTCTGATAGGAGACGTCCTCCGGGTCTGCGGGCGGCGGTGTCGCAGGAGCAGGCTGAGGAGTGGGTTGCTGGACCACGTAAACGGGTCCGCACGCATGCAGGGCGAGCGCACCGATGCACAGGTAGAGTAGGCGTTTTTTCATATATCAGTTTTTGAGTTAGGTATTGGACTTCAAAACGAATACCTAGTAAATTCAAAACAAAGGTATTAACACAATTCTAACGAATTTCGCGGTCGATTATTTCCCCGCCGGCCGTGCCGGAGGGGCTGTTGAACGGAAAGTTACCGATTATTTCCCCGCCGGCCTTACCGGAGGCGGGGTGTTGAACGGAAAGTTCGGGAAGCAGGGACGGGCAAAAAATTTACCTTTGCGCCAAAAGCAGATCAATGACCATCAGCTACAATTGGCTTTGCGATTATCTACCGGTTGCGATAGAACCCGAAAAACTTTCTAAAATATTGACTTCCATTGGATTGGAAGTAGAGGGGGTGGAAAGATACGAGTCGGTGAGGGGGGGATTGAAGGGGTTGGTCATCGGAGAAGTACTGGAATGTGGACCTCATCCCAATGCGGATAAGCTCCGTTTAACGAAGGTAGGTATAGGCGGGAAAGAGTCCTTATCGATCGTTTGCGGGGCTTCCAACGTCGGGGCGGGTCAAAAGGTCGTGGTGGCTTTGCCGGGAGTAACCATTTATCCGACTAAAGGCGAGCCCCTGACGCTGAAGGTGGCTAAGATCAGGGGCGTGGAAAGTCATGGCATGATCTGCGCCGAAGACGAGATCGGACTTGGTGAGGAGCATGCAGGCATCCTGGTACTTCCCGCGGATGTCGAGCCGGGCACGCCGGCGGAGGACTGGTTCAAACCTTATACTGACTATCTGATATCGATCGGTCTTACTCCGAACCATATGGATGCCATGAGTTATTGGGGGGTAGCCAGGGATGTGTGTGCCTGGCTTTCGCACCATGAGCAGAAGGAATACAGGCCGAAAGAACCGCGGACGGCGGGGCAGGCAGAGGGGCTGGCGTTGGGGCTGGCGGCGGAGGCGGCCGGGCACGCGGCGGGGCAGGCATCGACGGTGAAAGTGAGCATCCTGGACACTCACGGTTGCGCACGGTTTTCCGGCATCACCCTCAAAGGCATTACCGTCCGGGAATCACCGCGCTGGATGCAGGATCGGCTAAAAGCCATTGGCATCCGCAGCATCAACAATATAGTAGACATCACCAACTATGTCCTGCATGAGATGGGGCAACCGTTACATGCCTACGATCTGAACGAGATCAGGGGCAAACAGATCATCGTCAAACATCTGCCCGAGGGAACGTCCTTTACCACCCTCGATGAAAAGGAGCGTAAGCTGTCGGCGGAGGACCTGATGATCTGCAATGCCGATGGGCCGATGGGTATTGCAGGCGTATTCGGGGGATTGCACAGCGGGATCAAATCCGGTACAACCGATATATTTCTCGAAAGCGCCTGGTTCAATCCCACGGACATCCGTAAAACATCTTTCCGGCTTGGACTGCGCACCGATGCCGCGGTACATTTCGAGAAGGGGATGGATATTTCCGGCACAGTAAATGCTCTGAAACGAGCAGCGCTGCTGATCCTTGAAATGGCCGGCGGTGCGCCGGCTTCGGAGATCGTGGATGTCTATCCCGAACCGGGCCGTATGGAAGAGGTCACGCTGAAGTATGCCTATCTGAGGAAACTGAGCGGCAAGAACTATACCCCCGATGTGGCAAAGAATATCCTGGTTGCGCTGGGTTTCGGGCTGGTGAAGGAAAGTGACGATGAGGTCCGGGTTGCCGTACCCTGGCATAAACCCGATATCAGTTTGCCGGCCGACCTGGTAGAAGAGATCATGCGGATCGACGGCCTGGACAATATAGCCATCCCGAAGACCATCACCATCTCTCCCTCCGTAGAGAAGGACGCTTCTGCGGCCGCGCATCGGACGGCGATAGCGCACTGGCTGGTAGGACAGGGTTTTTATGAAATACTCACCAACTCGATCACGAACAGCGCTTACTTCAGCGAAAGCGAGCTGGAGACGACGGTTAAAATGGTCAATAACCTGAGTGCAGAGCTGGATGTCCTCCGTCCTTCGCTGTTGGAGACCGGGCTGGAGTCCATTGCTTTCAATCTCAATCGCAAGACCAGCGGACTTCGTTTCTTCGAATTCGGCAGGACCTATCGCACCGGTGGAGTCGGCGACTATGTCGAGACGAACCACCTCTGTTTGTACCTCACCGGTCCCGTGCGGGAAGATTCCTGGAAGGGAAAGGGGAAGCCGATGGATTTCTTTTATGTGAAAGGATTGTGCGAACGGTTGTTTGAAGTATTGGGGGTGCCTTTCGCGGGATGGATAGAGCAACCTGTCGCCAAGCTGACGAGCGGACTTTCGGTAAGGTTAGACAAGGATATCGTATTGGAGGCCGGAAGTGTGCGTCCTGAATCGTTGAAGCGGTTCGATATCCGGCAGGAGGTGTTCTATGTCGACATACGATGGGATATCCTGATAGGCAACGCTTCTAAGAGGAAGATCGAGTTTCGCGAGTTGCCGCGGCAGTTGCCCGTTTATCGCGATCTGGCGATGGTCGTTGACAAATCGTTGTCGTATGGCCGGGTGGAAGAGGCGGTCAGGACCGTCAGGCTGGATAAATTGCAGGAAGTGCGTCTTTTCGATATATTTGAGAATGAGGAGAAACTGGGAAAGGGAAAGAAATCGCTGGCCGTCAGCTTTACTTTCCTGGATGAGGAAAAGACGCTGACCGATAAAGAGATCGACGGGATGATCGCGAGGATCATGAGTGCGCTGGAGAAGGAGGTGCAGGCCGAGATCCGGAAACAATGATAGAATGAGCGATGGCGGGGGCCCGGGACAAGTAAAAATGAGCGACGATACCAATAATGCAGGTGAAACCGAACTCCGGGTCCGGCGGATCCAGGATAAGTTGCAGCAACTGCTGCGACAACGTGAGTCGTTGCAGAAAGAGAATGGGCGATTGAAGGAGGATATGCGTCAGTTGCAGGCAGACCTGTTGGAGCGCACTACGAGACTGGAGCAATTACAACAGCAGGTAGAGATATTGAGGGCTACAAAAGCAGCCATGAGCGAGGAAGAAAAACGGGCGTTGGAAAAAAGGCTTGGCCAGTACATCCGGGAAATCGACCGGTGTATTGCAATGCTGGGCGAATGATGACCTCAGACGCGTTTGACGAGACGCATTTTCATTTCGTCCTGACCACGTGAAATTTCCAGGGTATACACGCCGTAAGGCAGATCGTTGAGACCGTTCCATGCCAACTCCTGTTGGTCATTTTCAACTTCGGTCTCGAGGGCGCTGCAAACCAGACCGGTGTCGTCTTTGAGAACGGCTTTCAATAGGCATTTCTGTGGATGGTCGACCTGAAAGGTCAGATGGTCGATGAAGACCGGGCTTTTAACTTTTAAGAACATGGCTTTTGTAGTTTTTAGATAGGGTATTGGTGGCAATGCTCGTTGTTTTATAAGGATGGTAGATATTGGCTGTTAATAAAGTGTGAATAAATATAAAACAAGTATTTCAACTATGCAAGAGTTAATTCCAATAAATGTTGTAATAGGCGACCGGACCTACCGGATCAAGATCGAACCCCGGGACGAGGAGGTCGTCCGCAGGACCCTCAAACAGATCAATGACAAGATCATCGAGTTCAAGACCCAGTTTGCCGGCCGGGACATGCAGGATTATATTGCCATGGTCGTCCTTTGGTATGCTACCCTGCCTGCCGGACAGAATGGGGGTATGGGTCCCGACCCCTCGGTCCTGGATGCCCTGGCGCGCATGGAACAGCAGTTGGACAAGGTTTTATGACATTCCGCCCCAGCGGATTTTTAATCGTTATTCCGTATCTTCGCCCATTGACACAAAAAACGGACCAATAAGTTGGTCTTTATGCACATATTAAATTCAATATATAATGTTATATACTGTTATAGCGGCAGTTATAGCCCTGGTCGTGGGAATTGTCGCCGGTAAGCTACTATTCGCGAAGAACACGCGTCAAAAGATAGAGGATGCAGAATCTCAGGCCAAAAAGATCGTCTCCGATGCCCAGACGTCCGCAGAGAGCCTGAAAAGGGAAAAACAGCTGGAAGCCAAGGAGAAATTCGTACAACTGAAGGCGGAGCACGACAAAGAGGTGCTGGACAGGAACCGGAAGATCAATGATTCGGAGGCCCGGATCAAGCAGAAAGAACAGAGTATCAATCAGAAACTGGAAAATCTCGACAAACAGGCCAAGGATAATGACGCGATCAAGGAGAACCTGAACCGCCAGATCGAGGTAGTCAATCACAAACGGACCGAACTGGAAAAGCACCAGGAAGAGCATATCCGCCGTCTGGAGAAGATAGCCGCCCTGACCGCCGAGGAAGCCAAGACGCAGCTGGTGGAGAGCCTGAAACAGGAAGCCCAGACACGGGCCCTGGCGTTGCAGCAGGAGATCATCGACGACGCCAAGCAGAAAGCGAACAAAGAGGCCAGAAAGATCATCATTCAAAGTATCCAGCGGACCGCTGCCGAGCAGGCGATCGAAAATTCCATTACTGTTTTCAATTTGGAAAGCGACGAGATCAAAGGTCAGATCATCGGCCGGGAAGGTCGGAATATACGTGCCATCGAAGCCGCCACGGGCGTGGATCTTATCGTAGACGATACGCCGGAGGCCATAGTCTTATCATCGTTTGACCCGCTGCGCAGGGAGATTGCGCGGCTTTCCCTGCAGCGGCTCGTAGCCGATGGCCGTATCCATCCTGCCCGAATCGAGGAGATAGTTGAAAAAACGCGTAAGCAAATTGAGGAGCAGGTCATGGAGATCGGGGAAAGGACCGTGATCGAGTTGGGTATCCATGGGTTGCATAAGGAGCTGGTGCGTATCGTCGGAAAGATGCGTTTCCGGTCGTCCTATGGACAGAACCTGCTGATGCATAGCCGGGAGGTCGCCAATCTTTGCGGTATCATGGCGGCCGAGCTGGGGATGAATCCCAAACTGGCAAAAAGGGCCGGTCTGCTGCACGATATCGGTAAGGTACCCGACGAAGAAACTGAATTGAGCCATGCCCTGCTGGGAATGAAACTTGCGGAAAAATATGGCGAGAATCCGGCGGTCATCAACGCTATCGGCGCCCATCACGATGAAGTCGAAATGCAATACGTCATTGCGCCCATCATCCAGGCCTGCGACGCCATCAGCGGGGCCCGGCCCGGCGCACGGCGCGAGATCATGCAGCAATACCTGCAGCGGATAAAAGACCTTGAGAATCTGGCGCTTGCATATCCCGGTGTGGAAAAGGCCTATGCTATCCAGGCCGGACGTGAGCTACGGGTCATCGTGGAGGCCGATAAGGTGACCGACGTGGACAGTGACAAGCTGAGCTTCGAGATCGCGCAGAAAATACAGACGGAAATGACCTATCCCGGACAGATAAAAGTTACCGTCATCCGGGAAAAGCGGGCTGTGAACGTAGCGCGGTAATTCACCGGATCCCCGGCGGTGAGCACCGGACGCCGGAGGGAAAAAAGTTTGGACTTTATGGCGATTGTTGCTACCTTTGCCATCCTTTAAAAAGTATTATTATGAACGCTGTAGCCTTTGTACACGAGCAACTGACGGGTAAAAAAAGCCTTCCGGAATTCAAGGCCGGAGACAATATCACCGTCAACTATAAGATCATCGAAGGGAACAAGGAGCGTATCCAGAGTTTCAAAGGTGATGTGATCAAGCGTCAGGGTACGGGGCATACGGCGACGTTTACCGTGCGCAAGATCTCCGACGGCGTTGGCGTCGAGAGGACCTTCCCCCTGTTCTCCCCCAATATCGAATCCTTAGAAATGAATAAGGTGGGACGGGTACGTCGCGCGAAGCTGTATTTTCAGCGGTCTCGTAGCGGCAAGAGCGCCCGTATCAAGGAGAAGAGAATGGCTGTCGGCGATGCTGCCGGCAAGTAGCCAAATTATGTTTTTGTTACGGATTTTTGGTATACCTTTGTAAAGTACCTAAAATGAAGTTATGGGAGATTTATTCAGCGGTCCGCATATTATACTTATCGCACTTGTAGTGCTGCTGTTGTTTGGTGGCAAAAAGATCCCTGAACTGATGCGTGGGCTTGGAAAGGGAATCCGCGAATTCAAGGATGCAAAGGATAATGTTCAGAAGGAGATAGAAGACCACGTCAACGACGACAGAAAGACCACTACAACGACGACGACCACCAAGGTAACGTCAACTCCCGACCACAATTGAAATAATTAGCCGGTCATTAAAGATCTTCAAAGTCTTTATAATAAACCCCGCGTGAATTGCTGCGGGGTTTTCTTTTTTGTAATAATTTGCGCTACTTGTAATTTCAATGAAGCTATTCAAGAGAAGGACCAGGAACGGGGACGATCAGGAGATGTCCTTTATCGAGCATTTGGACGTATTGCGCGGGCATCTTTTTAAATCGGCCCTTGCTGTCGCCGTCGGAGCGATCGTGATGGCTGTATACAATAAGTTTATCGTTCAGCACATCCTGATGGGCCCGACGCATCCCGACTTCTGGACGTACAAGACCTTATGCGAAGTGGGCCACAAATGGGGGTTAGGCGACAAATTGTGCATGGCCGAGATCCACCTCAGGATGCAAAGCAATGCGGTGGCCGGACAATTCGATACCTATTTCAATATCATTCTCATCGGCGGTTTCATCCTTGCCTTCCCCTATGTCTTCTGGCAGTTTTGGAAATTCACGAAACCGGCCTTGAAAGAGAAGGAGCTCCGGAACACCCGCGGCGTTATCTTTTGGGTCTCGATGTTATTCTTCATCGGTGTGCTCTTCGGCTATTTCATCATCGCGCCCTATACCATTAGCTTCTTTGCCAATTTCTCGCTGGACACCAATATCGAAAATATCTGGACGATCTCCAGCTATTTCACTACGATCTCCCAACTGATCCTGGGTGCGGGCCTGGCTTTCCAGCTTCCGCTAGTGATGTATTTCCTGGCGAAGATCGGGGTCGTGAGCGCGGCCTATCTGCGAAGAGTCCGGAAATACGCCATCCTGATCATCGTGATCGTGGCCAGCATCATCACCCCCCCGGATATGCTAAGCACGGTCGTAGCATCCGTACCGCTGATCCTCTTATATGAGATCAGCATCCTGCTTTGCGTAAAAGTAGAAAGGCAACAAGTCAAGGAGGAGGCCCAATGGGATTAACCTACCAATCCATAGAACACTATCAGCGCTGGCTGGCCGAACAACCCGATGGCTGCATCACAACGGCAGAATACTACTTGTCGTTGATCGACGAGCATCGGCATCTCAATGCATTTTTGGAAGTCTATGCCGAGGAGGCACGGGAAAGAGCACGGGCCCTGGATGAAAAAAGAAGGTCCGGCGCGCCGTTGGGCCGGCTGCATGGCGTCATCGTGGCGCTGAAGGATGTCATTTCCTATAAGGGTCATGCCCTGACGGCCGCGTCAAAGATCTTGTCTGGCTACACCGCTTTGTATCATGCGACGGCCGTCGAAAAATTGCTGGCGGAGGATGCGATCATCATCGGCCGGAATAACTGTGATGAAT
>Ga0134126_10010661_pt1 | contig 11575 bp, 14 predicted proteins | sample KB31752_FD_96881 | JGI IMG/M metagenome (GOLD analysis project Ga0134126, IMG submission 96881) | Terrestrial soil microbial communities with excess Nitrogen fertilizer from Kellogg Biological Station, Michigan, USA - KB3-175-2 | ecosystem: Environmental > Terrestrial > Soil > Unclassified ... | reverse complement strand
GAGAGCCTGAGCCTGCCGCTGGCGATCGTGCTGATCGTGCCCATGTGCCTGCTGCCGGCCGTCGCCGGAGTGTGGCTCGATCACGGCGACAACAACATCTTCATGCAGATCGGCCTGCTGGTACTCGTGGGACTCGCCTGCAAGAACGCCATCCTGATCGTGGAGTTCGCCAAGCACCTGCAGGAAGAGCGTGGCCAGGACGCCCGGTCGGCGGTACTGCAGGCCGCGCGCTTGCGCTTGCGCCCCATTCTGATGACCTCCATCGCCTTCGTGATGGGCGTCGTACCTCTTGTGCTCGCGCACGGGGCGGGCGCGGAGGTCAGGCATGCGATGGGCGTCACCGTGTTCGCGGGCATGATCGGTGTGACGGGGTTCGGGCTGCTGTTGACCCCCCTGTTCTATGTGCTCATGCGAGGCGGCAGTCGTCGAACCGGAACCGAGGACATCGCGCACGCGCGAGTCGCGCAGCTCACCCAACAGACCTGAGGGCACCATGAACCGTCATCAAATCAGAAACGCCGCAGGGCTGCTGGTGATCGCATCGTCCCTGGCCGCCTGTGCCGTCGGTCCCAACTACCGGCGGCCGCAGACGCAGGTTGCCCCGGTGTTCGCCGACGCCGAGGCAAGCGTCTACTCGTCGCAGCAGGCCCAGGCCCAGTTCTGGAAGCAGTTCGGTGACGCTACCCTCGACTCGCTGGTGTCCGACGCGCTGCTTGCCAATGACGACCTGCGCATCGCCGTCGGTCATCTGGCGCAGGCGCGTGCCCTGAGGCGTCAGTCCGTCTACGACGTCGCTCCAACGGTCACCGCGTCCGCCTCCCACCAGACCCAGCAAGTCCCGCAGGTGGCGGTCGGCTTCCCCTACACCAGCTCCTACTACGACACGAGCCTCGATGCCTCCTGGGAGTTGGACCTGTTCGGGCGCGTGCGCCGGGAGCTGCAGGCCAGTACCGCCGACCTGCAGGCAGAAGAGGCCAATCTGCGCGACGTACAGGTCTCGGTGATCGCAGAGGTGGCGCGCACGTATTTCGAGCTTCGCGGAGAGCAATCCCGGCTCGAGGTCGCGCGACGTAACGTGGTGAACCAGCAGGAAGCACTTCGTCTCACCCGAGCGCAGCTCGATGCGGGTCGCGCGACCGAGCTGGACACCTCGCGCGCCCAGGCGCAGCTGAGCACCACCCTCTCGACCATTGATCCGCTCGAGGCCGCCGTGTCCAGCTCGATCCACCGGCTCGGAGTGCTCATTGGCCGCGAGCCCACCGCGCTGCAAACGCTGCTGAGTGCCCCGCGCGCTCTACCGTCTCTCCCGCGCAGCATCGCGGTGGGCGATCCGGAGCAGCTGCTGCGACGTCGACCGGACATACGTGTCGCCGAGCGCCGATTGGCAGCCTCCAGCGCCCGCATCGGTGTCGCGATCGGTGACCTGTTTCCCAAAGTGACCTTTGTCGGCAGCTTCGGGTTCGATGCCGCTGCCCTGTCGGGATTGGGCAGCGCGGGGAGCCGCGCCTACACGCTCGGCCCCAGCATCTCCTGGGCGGCGTTCAACCTCGGGCGCGTGCGGGCGCAGATCGCCGCGCAGCGCGCGCAGAACTACACGGCGCTCGCGCAGTATGAACAGACCGTTCTGCGCGCGCTCGAGGAGACCGAGGATGCGCTCGTGACGCATGCCCGCACGCGCGATGCGCTCACGCACGCCGCTGACGCCGCCCAGGCGAGCGCCACGGCGGCGAGGCTTGCGCGCACGCGTTACGAGCAAGGCGCGGTGAATTTTCTGGAGGTGCTGGATGCCGAACGCACGCAGCTACAGGCAGAAGACCATTTGGCACAAAGCCGGACGGACGCGGTGACGAGTCTCGTGGCGGTCTATACCGCGCTGGGTGGCAGTTGGGAGGGTGCGCCCTTCCCGCGCTACACTCAGGCGGCAAGCCGATAGACCCCGCGACAGGTTGCCTAGGCGCAAGAGGCCAGCATGAACGCCAATTTGGAACAAATCCCTGTTTCGCAAGAGAATTTCGTCGCGCCAAGCGCGTGCGGCGACGAGTTCGATCACATCAGCGAATCCCTGCAGCGGCGCGAGGGCTTGCTCGCAGCATCCGCCCGGGCGAGCCGCCTGCTGCTCGAGGCACCGGACGTGCGCGGCGCGGCGTCCGATGTGTTGCAGCTGCTCGGCGAGGCCGCAGGAGTGGACCGCGTCACCCTGATGCTCTGCGAGCCCGAGCCAAACCCCGAGCCGCTGTTCGTGGTGGTGAGCGAGTGGGTGGCGAACGGTATGCCCCAGACTCTGTGTGGCTACAACTGCAGGGAAAGCAAATACCCGGCCCTGTTCGCCGAGCTGCGCGCCGGGCGAAGCGTCTGTCTGAGTCCCGATTTGCCGGCAGACCTATCTACGGCCGGTCTGGAAGGAATCGGTACCAAGAGCAAGGCTATCGTGCCGGTATTCGTCGCCGGCCAATTTACCGGGGTCGTCAGCTTTGACAATACGCGGCAGCGTCGTGCCATCGACTCGGCCGAGCTGTCGGTGCTGGAGACCGCCGCCGGTGTCATCGGCGCGGCGCTGCACCGCGAGCGCCTGGTCGAGGATGTGCGCAGAGCGCACGAGCGTGCTGCCGAGGAGCGCGTTGCCGAGCTCGCGAAAGCCAATGCGGTGCTTCGCGCCAATCTCGAGCGCCTGGCCAGCGAGCCCGACCTGCATGCCTTTCTCGGACACATGCTGCTGGAGACCGCCCGGCAGTTCGATGCGGCGTCCGGCTCGATCATCGTGGCCAAGGAGAGCCTGCAGGAATGGCGCATCCTGGCGCATGTGCGCAACGGACAGCTCGAGACCCCGTTGGTTGCGGTGAGCGCCCCGTTCGCCGCTTCGCCGCTGACCGAGCTGTTTGGTCGCGGTCCGCAGGCTGCGTACATCAACGTCGAGCACACCAATTGGCAGATCTGGCCGGGCGACCTGGAGTTCCACCGCCGCGAAGGAAACCTCAGCGTTCTTCTCTATCCGCTGGTATTCGGTGCCCAGAACGTCGGCTTCTTCGCTTTGGCCTTCCGCCGCCACGCCCCCGAGATTCAGCACAGTGAGCTGCTCGTGGCTTTGGCGCAGCAGGCCACCCTGGCCATTCAGCTGATCCGCCTGGCGCACTCGGCCAAGGAAGCCGCCGTGCTCGTTGAGCGTACGCGCATCGGCCAGGAGATTCACGACGGCCTCGCGCAGGCCTTCACCGGGATCCTCATGCAACTCGGTGCCGCAGAGGAATTTCCGCCCTGCCGGCGGAAGAACTCCGAGCTTGCCGGAGTTCTGACGCGTATCCGCGATCTGGCGCGCGACGGGCTGGCCGAGGCGCGCCGATCGGTCACGGCGTTGCGCGTCGATGAAGCCGGGCGGCCCGGACTCGAGACGGCACTCAGACAGCTGGCCGAGCGCTCGACGGTCACCGGTCGGGTCAGCTGCGTCTTCGAGAGCGGTGAGTTTTCCATGAGTCTGCGTCCGGAGCACGAGCACGAGATGCTGCGCATTGCCCAGGAGGCGGTCAGCAACGCCGTGCGTCACGCCCGTCCCAACGTGGTGCGTATCACGATGACCGACGAGCCGACGCATTGGGTATTACGTGTGACCGATGACGGTATCGGCATGACGAACCACACCGCCTCGTCTGCGGAAGGCTTTGGACTCATCAGCATGCGCCAGCGCGCTCTGGCCATCGGGGGTGACTGGCAGCTGGAGAGCGAGCCTGGCGTGGGGACCCGCGTCAGTGTGAGGTTGCAGAAGCCGAACGCATGATGGCGACGATCGTCGACACGACGAGGAAGATTCGGGTCGTCCTGGCGGACGACCATCCGGTCGTGCGCAATGGACTGGCGGCCATTGTCGATCAACAAACCGACATGGAAGTGGTCGCGGAGGCTGGCGACGGTGACGAGGCAATTACCCTATACAGGCGATTTCAACCTGATGTGATGGTCCTCGATCTGCGCATGCCAAAGCGCGACGGGGTTGCGGTCGTAGAGCAGGTGATGGCGGCCAGCCCCGAGGCTCGGCTACTGATCATGACCACCTATGACGGCGACGAAGACATCTTTCGCTGCCTGAGTCAGGGCGCAAAAGGATATCTACTCAAGGATGCTCCGCGTCAGGAGATTCTTTCGGCCATTCGTGCGGTGAGTGAGGATCGGGCGTACACGTCCTCGTCCGTCGCTGCAAAGGCTCTCCAGCGGATGGGGAAGCCAAGTCTGACCCAACGGGAGTTGGACGTTTTGCAGCTGGTCGCCCTGGGTCGCAGCAACAAGGATATCGCTCGTCGCCTAAGCATCACCGAAGGTACGACCAAGACGCACGTCAAAGCCATCCTGGAGAAGCTCGACGCCATCAGCCGCACCGAAGCGGTGGCCGTCGCGCACAGACGCGGCCTGATTCATCTCTGAGTACAGCTGCGCCGTCGCACGCAGACGGCGCATAGCCCGACTGCCAGGCCCGCCGAACGTGTCTGTCCGGGCCCGGCGCGTGTCTCCCTAAAGATAGAGCCCTGCATCCGCCGTCGGATGCCTTCGGGCTCCACCCACCGACGAATTCCAAATACCGTCCCAACTCATCAGCATCACACCGTGATCTGGATGTGATTGGTTCATCTGCGGGGACGGCATCAATGAACATTTCAACGACTGCGCTGAGTCTCGAGTCAATCTCGTCGATCGCAATCGCACCACTGCTACTGGTGGCATTCGCCGCTCTGATGCTAGGGCCTGCTGCTCGCCCCGCCATGGCTGGGAATTCGCCGACGCTCGCGCCCGCGAGGGCTTTCGTGCAAGCAGGCTTCGGGGACCAGCACACCAACGCCTACCTGGTCGGGGTCACATGGTACCTGCCATGGCACTTTGACTTCTCGGTGGGAACGCTTGCGGCTTCCGTCGAGGCCTCGGTTGGGCGCTGGCACACCGTGAGCCCTCGGGGAGGCACGACCGCCTGGCCGACGCAAATCGGTGCGACACCGGTGCTGCGATTTTATCCCTCATTCGCCTCCCAATGGTTTGCCGAAATCGGCGTGGGGCCGAATTACATCGTGCCGCTGTTTCGCAGCGGCAAGAAACGCTTCAGCACGGAGTTCAACTTCGGCGACCACTTTGCCGTCGGCCGACGCTTCGGAACCTCCGAAGTCTCGCTGCGCCTCGAGCACTTCTCAAACGCCGGAATCGACCACCCCAACCCGGGGGAGAATTTTGTTCAAGTGCGCTACTCATTCCGTATTTGACGCGCATCTGTTACTGCACACCGGAGGCTGCTATGAAAGTCCGCCAAGATAACCGCTCCCTTCCTCTGCACGATTACAGCAGTGCCATTCAAGGCGCCGTCAGTTGGCTTGGTGAGCGCTACCTGCTCGCGGTACCCGTCGCTGTTCGACCGCTCCGTCGCCACCCGCCACTCTTTCTTTTGCGGTCGACGCCCTGGCTTCGGACGGCAAAACACAGGAGATGACCGGTGCTGCAGAGCATCCTCCTGGCTGTGGTGTTCCTGGTGAGCGCCTTTTCGTGTGATTCACCGATCGTCAAGACGATCCTGCTGCTGCTCACACTCGTGGTTTTGACGGGCGGCATCATGACTGACGATCGGTAGTCTCGCGCGGCGGCCGAGGGGCGCCGGTTGGATTGAGGCCGTGCGGCTAGATGAGGCGAGTCACCCAGTGGGCGAGCACATCGAGCAACTCCATCTGTACCTCCGGGTCCCGGCGACCGCTGCGAGCGGGAACATGGAAAACATGGTCGGCGTCCTGCAGTCGGTGCAGTGAAGCGCGCTCGCCCAGCTGCGCAACCATCGGCTCCAGCAGCTGCAGCTCTGCGAGCGCATCGCGCGTGCCCTGAATGAATAGCATCGATGCGTATGTCGTGCAGGTGCGCGGCACGCTCAGTGCCGGGGCGGCCGGCCGGATGCAGAGGAAATCCGAGGAGCACCAGTCCGTGAACCTCTGGCAGAGGGGCTCGAGCCTGCGCCTGCGAGGTCATTCGTCCCCCGAAGGAGCGTCCGCCAGCGACGAGCGGCAGCTCCGGTGCGAGTCGCGCAGCTTCCGCGACGGCCGCACGCACTGTAGCGTGACACAGGGCGGGAGTATCGGGGCGCCGGCTGCGCTGTTCCATATAGGGGAACTGGTAACGGAGCGTGGCGATGTCCCGCTCGGCAAGTCCGGTGGCGATAGCCTCCAGCGACGGATGCTGCATTCCGGCGCCGGCTCCGTGCGCGAGCACCAATAGGGCGCGCGCGTCTCGCGGCCGGTCAAACAGGACCGATACCTCGTGCGTCGAGTCGATGCGCAAGCTCGATGTCGATCTCATGGACATGCTCAACGTCTTTTGAGGAAACCTCTGGCCTATCCCCTCATGCGGCGCCGCGGTCCTGAGCTTCGCCGAATCGGGAGCGCCTTGCTGTGGACTGGAGGGCGGAGGACGAACAAATACCTCTTTCACGTATGGAATCCAAAGTGGGGTTCCAGGATTGCAGTCTAGTTCAGCGATTTTAATTCGTAGATCATGGCTACTTCGCAAAACGGTCGCTAAGGCTGTTTCAAGAGGACCAAGCCCCAGTGCCATGGGCACCCAGGCAAGTCACGGAGCTCTGCAGACTGGAACCCGGCTTCTTCAGCCCACTGGATGCATTCCTGCGGTGACGGGCGGATCTGCATGGGCGGGCCGCGAGGGGTGCGTCGATCGCGGTTCCAATGCATGACGCCGGCGATCCCCGAGGGCTGCAACACTCGGTGTGCTTCCCTTAATAGGGCTACCGGCTCTTCAAGGTGCAAAATATTAAACAACATCGTATAGCTGATCGAGGCGTCTGGACGTCCACATCCATCAGCGATGAAATCCCGTCTTTCAGCGACCACATTCTTTACACCAGCGCTGGTGGCATGATCAGTTGTCGCAGCCACCATTAAGGGATCGATGTCCAGCGCATAGACCATACCCGCGCTTCTCTGTGCTGCAGCGATGGTGAAAGTCCCGTACCCGCATCCAAACTCCATGACGTCCCCGGCAAGCTCCCGACAATCGAGTGCGTCCAGTACTCCCTCGGGATTAAAAAAGCTTCCCCACAGCTCTTGGGGAGGCATGCTGCTCTCGCGAATTTTTGCCATTGGTTTGACACGCGCTGTTTAGCGGGCAGTTTAGCGCCGAAGGCGCAGAACCTTTGAAACTCGGAAGGAACGTTCGGGGTAAATGTTGCCAATCCATTGTTCCTGCCGCGGTCGGCCGCTATGAATCGGCGGCCGAGTCCACAAGGAGATCTGCTTTCGGTGAGTCCTTTGCTGCTGGAGTTGACAGCCCATATGCTCGAGTTTAGCCTAACGCGTAAGTGATGGCTTACTCGAGAAGTGCCTGGACCGCCCTCGCCGACCCGACTCGTAGAACTGTCTTCGCGCGAATCGTTGAACGGCCGTCCTCCGTAAACGAGCTGGCGCGTGCGCTCCCAGTCAGTCGGCCGGCGGTGTCGCAGCATCTCAAAGTGCTCAAGAATGCAGGGCTCGTGATCGACATGCGAGCTGGTAAGCGACGCATTTACAGCATCGACCGCAAGGGAGTGGCGGCGTTTCGCGCGGAGATCGACCGGTTTTGGGACAAGACGCTGGCGGCGTACAAACTGGCCGCCGAGCAATTAGAGGAGAAGGGAAAATGAGCCCGTCCGCCACATCCGAGCCGATCAAACGATCCGTCGTTGTCGACGCCCCGATCGAGCATGCATTTGAAATCTTCACGAAAAGGTTCGGGAGCTTCAAGCCGGTCGAACACAACCTCCTCGCGGTGAAGATCGCTGAGACGGTTTTCGAGCCGCGCGTCGGGGGCTATCTCTACGACCGCGGTGTTGACGGCAGCGAATGCCGGTGGGCGCGTGTGCTTGCCTACGAGCCTCCCTACAGAGTGCTGCTGAGCTGGAACATCAGCCCGCGATGGCAGATTGAGACGGATCCAGACAAGGCTAGCGAATGGGAGGTGCGGTTCATCGCCGAGACGCCAGAGCGCACTCGCGTTGAAATCGAGCACCGAAAGTTTGAGCGCCACGGTGAGGGCTGGGAAAGCCTGCGCGACGGTGTCGGCGGAGATCAGGGTTGGCCGCTCTACTTGCAACGTTACTCTGAGTCTCTGGCGCGGGGATACTGAACTCGATACAAGAGCCCGATCCGCCCAGAGAGGCTCATTCCTTTCTCTGTCAAGTCGGGTGATGCGGAGCGAAGTCGATGCCAAACGATCCGATCGAGCACGTCATCGTGCTGATGTTCGAAAATCGCTCGTTCGATCATCTGCTCGCGGGCTGCCCAAAGATCCTGGCGAGACAGCCTGCCAATGGCCTGAATGAATACGATGGCCACCCGTATCCCCAGGCGCCCGGGGCTGCCCGCATCCTCACCAACGACCCGAGTCATGAGACCCCCGACGTGCTGGTGCAACTGCAGGGCAGCGGCTCGGTCGCGCAGAACGGCGGGTTTGTGCTCGATTACCTTCGTCACCACCCACAGGCCGGCGATGCCGCTGAGGTCATGCGCTATCACGCAGTCGGCAGTCTTCCGGCGATCCATGCGCTCGCCGACACGTTCACCGTCTGTGACAACTGGTACGCCTCGGTGCCGGGCCCGACCTGGACGAACCGCCTGTTCGCCATGAGCGGCACGAGCCTCGGTCGGGTGAAGATGCCGGGCGGTCTGCTCAACCTGAACGTGCACTGGTATGACCAGCCGACAATCTTCGATCGCCTGAACGAGAAAAAGCTGAACTGGCGCGTGTATTTTGGCGACACGCCACTCTCTTTCCTGTTGGTGCATCAGTGGCAGCCGCAGAATGTGCTGCGGCATCACCATATGCCGCAGTTCTTTGAGGATGCGGCAGGGGAGGCTGCCGAGTTTCCGGCATTCGCGCTCATTGAGCCCGCCTACCTCAATCCGGGTGCCAATGACGCACACCCGCCGCATGACATCATCGAGGCGGACTTGCTTGTCGCGAACGTCTACAACGCGATTCGAGCCAATGAGGCGCTGTGGAACTCAACGCTGTTGCTGATCCTCTGCGATGAGCACGGCGGGTTCTACGATCATGTCCCGTCGCCGCCGGCCATTGCGCCGGACCACCATGCCGAGGAATACAGTTTTGATCGATATGGTGTGCGTGTGCCGGCGATCCTGGTGTCCCCGCATGTGGCCAATGGCATCCTGTCCACACCCCTAGATCACACCAGTCTGCTCAGGTATTTGCAGCTCAAGTGGGGACTGGGGCCATTGGGCGCCCGCACCGACAGTGCACAGACGTTTGGTTCGGCTCTCGGTGTCAAGGCACTTCGTACCGATACGCCCGATCGTTTCACGACAGCGCGGCCTGCAGCCCTGCAGTCAGCGCCGTCGCTCGAAAGACTCAATGAGCACCAGCTCGCCATCGTCGCGCTGTCGCAGCATCTGGAGTCGATGACCCAGGAGGATCCGAGCGTCGTGGCCGCACGCGCCCAGCATGTGCTGAGCGGGCCGCAGAGTCAGGCTGATGCTGCTGTGGATCGTGTCGAGGCGTTCATCGCGCAGCAGAAATCCCTTGCGCAACAGCAGGTGTGAGATCGACCGCTTTGCGAGGAGCGGTTGTGAGGCCAAAGAGCACCGCGCGCGCTGGCAGCGCAGGCGTGCGGGTCACCACATCAGATCGTCCGGAACGACAAAGTCCCGATAGCCGTCCTCCTCGATCGGCGCGGCGTGGGCGCCGCCGATGCAGATCACCAGGCGTTCATCGCGCTCGCGAATACGGGCCGCGGCTTCCGCCGGTACCAGTTCATAACGGCCTTCGCATCGCACGATTGCGACTTCCCCGCGGCTGAGGCGCGCACGCATCCCTGCATCGGCCGGGATGCGGCGGACCCGGTTACCATCGGTGAATTGATACGACTCATCGGTGTGTCCCTGCGGCAGGCGGTGCTGCTCGATCAGCTGCCTGACTTGCGCCCGGCGCGCTTTCCTGGCCGCCTCATCCCGCTGCCGGCGATTCAATTCATTGTCGCGCGCGGCCTTGGCTTGCTGCGACTGGCGCGCAGCCAGCTCGGCCTTCGAGGGGGCGTCGCGCTTTTGCTTGGGCAGTTGTCGCTGTCCATGCTGCTGTTGCTGCAGCTGTCGGTCGACCTCTCTGGCTTGCTTCTCATTGACCAGTCCGGCTTTCAGCAGCTGATCGCGCAACGACATGCTCATGAAGGGCGGCTCAATATGAGGGCTGTGGCGGGATTTTACCCGCAGCTACAGCCGCCGGCGACAGTCGAATCCGGCCGGAGCCGCTATTTCGCCGAGATCGATGCGAACCTCGGATTCATCGAAAGCGCCGCGCAGGGGGACTGCCAGGTCCTGGTGATCGATGAGCTCTTCAGCGGCACGAACACGATTGAACGGGTGGCGGCAGCCAAAGCGGTTCTGGAAGCCCTGAGCGCCAGGGTGCAGGTATTGGTGACGACGCACGACGTCGAGCTGCAACAGCTCCTGAGCGAGCGCTTCGACCGGTACCACTTTCGGGAAGATCCGACAGTGGAAGGCTTCTTCGACTATAAGCTGCGATCCGGCGCCAGCTATGAGCGCAATGCCATACGGCTGCTGGAACGGCTGGGATTTCCGCCCGAGATCATTCGAGAAGCACTCGTCCTGGTCGATCAGCAAAAGACGAGCGGCAAGCACTGAATCTGGCAAGGGTCGGCATGTGCGTACCGACCCACCGGTGCACTCGGCCGTCAGCCCTTGGGACTGTCGGTCGCCGGGTTACGGGGCTTGGCACCGGGGTAGGGCTCGCCGTTGCGGTGCGTGTATCCCTGGCGATCGGGGAGTACCTTCAGATCGATATCCGGATAGGTCACCTCGTCCTGCGCGGGACGCCGGGCGCCGATCTCGAGAAAGCAGGCATCCCGATGCGTGCGGTTCTGCAAGTGATGCCCATCGGCGCTCCCGGCCTTGAAGCCGGCACAATCCCCAGAGCGCAGCACTTCCTCGCCGGCATCGGTGACCAGCACGAGCTCGCCTTCGATCACATAGACGAATTCATCCTCGCCGCTGTGCCAGTGCCGTTGGCTGGACCAAGCCCCCGGTGCCAATCGCGTCAGGTTCACGCCGAAGTGGCTGAGGCCCGCGGCATCGCCCAGACGGTAGCGGAGGCGGGGAGCGCAGGGCGCATCGAAGGGCGCCGGATAGCTCGACCCCGAGACGGTGGGGGCGGCCGCGAGATCAATTTTTTTGGTCATCGACTTCCTTTGTGCTCTCTAATCGGCGTCTTCAAATGTGATGAGGCCCATTCCAGTGGTCATCGGCGCATAGTAGTGACGGTGTATGCGCTTGACCCGCTCGGACATGGCACCGCGCATCGTGAGCCACATGATCAGCTCCACCGCCTCGGCACCCGCCTTGTCCATGATTTCGTGGTGTGTCAGCCGAGCCAGACTCGCCGGCTCGTGCTCGATGCGATCGAGAAACTCGAGATCGAAGGCCTGATTCAAGTGACCAAAGCGGGCCCCATGCAGCTGATGCGACATGCCACCGGTTCCCAACACCACCACTCGTAGCTCGCGTCCGTCGCTTTCGACCGCTCGCCGGATGGCTTGACCGAG
>Ga0134126_10010660_pt1 | contig 11575 bp, 10 predicted proteins | sample KB31752_FD_96881 | JGI IMG/M metagenome (GOLD analysis project Ga0134126, IMG submission 96881) | Terrestrial soil microbial communities with excess Nitrogen fertilizer from Kellogg Biological Station, Michigan, USA - KB3-175-2 | ecosystem: Environmental > Terrestrial > Soil > Unclassified ... | reverse complement strand
CTGGAAACTGTATTGAACGAATGTGCGGAAGGGCCAATGCCAAGATATTTTTCGCCGGACCAGTAACCCGTGTTATGCCTGGAAAAATGCCCGGACAGGCAGTAGTTTGATATTTCATAGGCGATATAATTGTTTTGCGCCGCCCAGTCCTGGAGCATCACAAAATGCCTGGCAGCCTTATCATCGTCAACATTCTCCATTTTGCCCCTAAGTATCATTTTTTCGAGGGCTGTTTTGGGTTCTACCGTTAATGCATAGGCTGAAAAGTGTGGGAGTTTATACTTATTCAATTGGTCAAGGTTATCCGCCCATTGTTCATCGGCCTGTCCGGGTATGCCGTATATCAGGTCAATGGAAATATTTTCAAAACCTGTTTCCAGGGCATCGGTCAGGCATCTGGTACTTTGGCCGGCATTATGGACCCTGTGCAATAATTTTAGGTCGTTATCAAAAAAAGACTGCACCCCAATACTGAGCCTGTTGATCCCCGCATCTGATAGTTCTTTCAATTTCATAAGACTGAGATCATCAGGGTTGCCTTCAAGGGTTATTTCAAGCCCATTCCATTCCACATCATAATTATTGCCGATGGTTTCAATGACTCCCTTTATTTCATCTGTTTCAAGTAATGAAGGTGTCCCTCCCCCGAAATAGATGGTTGTTATTTTCTCACCTGCCAGGTAATCCTTTCTTGAAACAAGTTCAAGCGACATAGCTTCCAGTAAGGCACTTTTGGTTTTTAGAGAAGTAGAAAAGTGGAAATTGCAATAAACACAAGCCTGTCTGCAATAAGGGATATGTATGTAGATGGAGGCCATTCAGAAGATTGAAAAGTTAAAAAATTACAAGATTAAAAAATTAAAAGATTGCTTCGCCTGACATTAAAATCTAATTTTGCCAAAAGGGTATCGGGATTGCCGTTTGCATTTAAAAATGAAGTCGAAACAAGGATATATAAAAATTTTATTGGTAAGCCGGGGCCAAAAGAGATGGAGTATGGGCATTTTTTTAGCGGTATTCCTTTTAAGTTTCAATATTATACCTGCAAAAAGCGAGCCTGTTATAACTAAAGTAGATTCTAACCACAAGGCTTTCGGATATACCGCGACTTCCGCTATAAATAATAACAAAGATAGAATTGTTTCCGGAGCAGGTGCTGAAAAGGTGATTGGAGAGGGAGCAGACAGTGGCCGGCTCACTAAAAAATTAGTGCCGGTAATCCAAAAATCATTCAACAGGTACCAGTCCTATTATCTTTATATATTCATCGGCGGGTTTGTTTTATTTGCCTTTATCCGGCTTATAGACCCATCCTACCTCAACTCGGTTTTCACTTCGGCTGCAAACAGCAACCTGCTTCTTAACCTTTTCAAGGAAGGCATTTTTGGGTTAAATATCACAGGGCTGCTTCTGGATATTGTTTGTATCTCCATGATGGCCATATATATACAGGTATTTTTTTTTGCTGCATCTCCCGGTCTTTTTTTGTGGATACTTGGTTTTACATCCATTGCGTATATCCTAAAACTTATTTTAATCCAGTTCCTGGCATACGTATTTATGAACAGGACAGAGGCCTTAATGCATTTGCTCATGCATTTATTGTTCACGCGCATACTCGGCCTTATACTATTGCCATTACTGTTTGTAGCGCTTTACCAGCCCGTTTTTGATGTGAATGAACTTTTGGGAATTGTACTGACAGGTATAGCCATTTTATATTTTGCCTGGCTTATCCGCCTGTTCGCTAAAATGAAATCAATATCCACAGTCAATATGTTTTATCTTTTTTTGTACCTTTGCACTGTAGAGTTATCTACTCTTGCAATATTACTTAGAAATTATATTCGATTAGGATAAACAAAGAATGGCTGCCAATCAACCCGCTTTGAAAGTAAAAACCATTTTAATTACCCAGCCCGGGCCTACTGAAGGCAAGTCGCCTTATGCTGACCTTACTGAAAAGTACAAGGTTTCGGTTACCTTCAGGTCATTTGTAAAAGTGGATCCGGTTTCAGCCAAGGAATTCAGGAGGGAAAAGATAAATATCCTTGATTACTCGGCCATTATCCTTACCAGCCGTACTGCTATTGAGCACCTGTTCAGGCTTTGCATAGAGGTGCGTGTGGAACTGCCAGCCGACATGAAATATTTCTGTATTTCTGAAGCGGTGGCTTTGTACCTCCAGAAATTTATAACTTATCGTAAGCGAAAGGTTTTTTATCCTAAAGGAAGGGAGCATGAGCTCTTCGATATCCTGCACAAGCACAGTTCTGAAAACTACCTCATACCATCCTCAAACATAGCGCATAGCGAGCTCCTGGTGTTTTTGAAAAAACACAATATCAAGTTTCACCAGAGCATGATATACCGCACTATTTCAGATGACCTGAGCGACCTTACCCATGTCAATTTTGACATCATCGCTTTTTTCAGCCCATCCAGTATCAAGTCACTTTTCGACAATTTCCCTGATTTTAAGCAAAATAATACCAGGCTTGCCGCCTTCGGGGCCAACACCGCGAAGTCGCTGCTCGATGCCAGCCTAAGGCTGGATATTGAAGCGCCCACTGCGCAGGCTCCTTCTATGAAAATGGCGCTTGAAGATTATATAAAAAAGGCCAACAAGTAAAGCGAGACTTTTTTTCTGTTTGCGAAAGAAAGGAATTATTTCTAAATGAGGCTAATACCAGGGAAGCTTTTCAAGTTTCCTTGCAATTCACGCCAGGGTCTTCCCGCTCCCGGAAAAAGATTTTTTCAAAGTTTTTTGATATTTACGTTTTTTTTTCGTTAATTTGGAACCTTAAAGCGTTTGAGCAAGGAATGAGAAAACTTTTACTGACTACAATTGCAATCCTTTTGGCGGGTATTATTAAAATGTACGCGCAGCAGGAGCCCCAGTTTACCCACTATATGTTTGATAAACTGGCTTATAACCCCGCAGCTGCCGGGATCAATCCTGAATACATTAATATCACCGGATTGTACCATGATCAGTGGGCAAGCTTTAAAGATCCGGAAGGCGCAAGCGCACCCATTACCCAAAGTGCGGAAATTGATGGCCCTATCCGGCTGAAGTCCTTATCTGCAAGAAATATGTATATCGGCGCCGGGTTCAGTTTTCTCAATGACCGTGAAGGTTTTATAAGCACCACCGGGTTTATGCTTTCACCGGACCTTCATTTTTCCCCCAGTTTTGGCGGAGACTTCAGCGTGGGCTTTAATATTGGCATGATAAACAAATCTGTTGCCCCTGACTGGAAACCTATAAATACAGGCGACCCTTATTTGCCGGGCACATCATCCAATTATGGGCTTGATGCAGGCATAGGCGCTTATTATTCCACTATTAAATATTATATAGGCATATCGGCATTACACCTCCCGGCTACAAATTTAAACTGGGATGTTGCCTACAACGGCCAGGCTGCGAGCCTTGCACAATACACGGTTGACCGCACCTATTTCCTTACAGGGGGATATTATTATGGTATTCCAAGTAATCCTGACCTTGAGCTTCAACCTTCTTTCCTTATAAAACAGGATGCAGCAGTTACATCCTTCGGCGTATCATGCCTCCTCATGTGGAAGCAGCTTTTATGGGGAGGACTAGGTTACAGAACTGATAGGGTTTCTGCACTTGATATCATGGCAGGAATAAATTTAACACCAAGATTAAAAATCGGGGCTTCTTATGACCTTGCCACCACGGCGCCCACTGCGTTTGGGGGCACATACGAGTTCTTTTTCAATTATAAGTTTAAGATCATAACCCATCCTGAAGAACCTGTATGGGACAAATCGCCAAGGTTTTTATAAAAAAAGTTAAAGGTTTTTTTTACAGGTAAAATAATTTGCAGATAATCTCGTTTAGGTAAAAACAGATATATTTGTACTTTCAAGAGGTATAACACACAAATTTAAGAGGTATATAAGGTAATTTACATTGCTATGGCACTAAAAATGAGAAAGATGAACTTAAAAATAATCAGCGTCCTCGGGTTCGCGGCACTTACCCTTGTGCTGGGAAGCTGCGGGCTTCACACTCGCGGGGGCGAATTAACAGGCGTCCCAGGCCGCAAACCCTGGTACCACCCCCAGCCCTATGGCACTATTTATGTGCCGCCGGGATCTTTTCACATGGGTGCTGACGACCAGGATATTGCAAATTCAAACGTTGCAAGGCCAAAACAGGTTACTGTTCAGGCCTTTTACATGGATGAAACTGAAATCACCAACAACGAATACCGCCAGTATGTTTATTGGGTAAGGGATTCAATGGTTGCCGATAAACTAGGCGATCCATATAAGGTAACCGATGATAACGGGAATGACCATATTGACTGGGACCAGGTAAAGAAAATTGATTACACAGACCAGAATGTCATAGATGGTATTTCAAGCCTGATGTACCAGAAAGATGACCGAATTTCCAATATTCCCTATATGGACTGGAGAAAAATACGCTACAGGTATAAAAGGTTCGACCTGCACAAAGCAGCCGATATCCAGAATAAACTCATTTATGAAAAGGATCCTAATGATCCCAGGATAAAACGCAAGAACTTTATCCATGAAGAAAACATTGCCGCATATCCGGATACACTCACCTTTATCAGGGACTTCACCTATTCTTATAATGATCCTATGGCCCAGACTTATTTCTGGCATCCCGGATTTGATGATTATCCTGTAGTTGGCGTAGACTGGAAACAGGCAAATGCATTCTCATGGTGGAGAACATCTTACCTGAACGCTTCTTATATGCAGGCAGGCGACCCTGAAGTGAACCCATTCCGCTTGCCTACGGAGGCAGAGTGGGAATACGCAGCACGTGGCGGCAGAAGGTTTTCCCAATTCCCATGGGGTGGCCCTTATACCCGCAACAGCCATGGCTGTTTCCTTTGCAACTTTAAACCTCTCAGGGGTAACTATATCGAAGACGGTGGCTTCTATCCTGTGAAAGCAACTGCTTATTTCCCCAATGATTATGGCCTTTATAATATGGCAGGCAATGTGGCAGAGTGGACATCTTCGGCTTACGATCCTTCAATCTATAGCCTGGAAGACGATATGAACCCGGACTATTATTATAATGCCGGCGATAAAGAACCAATCACGGCCAAACGCAAAGTAGTCCGCGGCGGTTCATGGAAAGATGTGGCCTATTTCTGCCAGACTGCAACACGTTCTTATGAATACCAGGATACAGCTAAAAGCTATATCGGTTTCCGTTGCGTGATGACTTACATGGGCAGATCAATAAAAGACAGGTAACCCACAGAAAGACAATAAACAAGTTAACTAAATCATTACATATTTCACAAATTTTTAAAAACAGAGAATAAGATGGCAAAAGGAAAGAGTTTCTTAGAATCAAAAGGTTTCAAAGTGGTCATGTCCCGTATATATGGGATTGGCGCTGCAGTTGTAATTGTGGGTGCATTGTTCAAGATCATTCACTGGCAGGGAGCTGACTTCATGCTGAAAGTAGGTCTTTTTACAGAAGCAGGTATATTCTTAATATCAGCATTTGAACCCGTTAAGGCAGAGATTGACTGGACACTTGTTTATCCGGAACTTGCCGGCCTTGACGCCAAAGGGAACAAGGCTGAAAAAATGTCTATGACAGAAAAACTTGATAAAATGCTTTCAGAAGCAAAAATTGAGCAGGGAATGGTAAACAGGCTTGGAGATGGACTTCGCGGCCTTACCGATAATGTAAGCAAAATGGGTACTGCCACAGATGCAGCCCTTGCTACCAACGAATATGCTGCCAGGATCAAAGAAGCTTCAACTGCTGTAAACACTTTGAACGCCTCCTATGCAAAAGCAATCACAGCGATTGACGAAATGGGAAAAACCGGCGATATTTCTACCGAATATAATGAAAAAGTTAGTTCAGTTACTCAAAAACTTGCCTCTTTGAATTCTATATATGAAATGGAGCTGGAAGAAAGCAACAACTATATACGCCAGATGAATGCCTATTATACAAGCCTGAGCAAAGCAGTTGAAAACCTGTCTGATAGCGAATCAGCTACCGGCGAACTGAAAAACAGTTTTGGAAAATTGAATGATAACCTGCGCAGCCTGAACCAGGTATATGGTAATATGCTCACCGCAATGACTGCTCCGCGAGGATAACCCGCAGAGTTAATTTTTAGAAACTTAATTTAACAATACACTAAAGAATAATATAATATGTCAGCAGGTGGAAGTGTAAACCCTTTACGCCAGCAAATGATCAATATGATGTACCTGGTACTTATGGCGCTCCTCGCGCTTAACGTATCGGCAGACATTTTGAAAGCATTTGCATTGGTAAACAAAGGATTGGAAAAAACAAACCAGGATTATGATGTGAAAAACGCGCTTACTATGGCTAGTTTCCAGAAAGTATATGAACTGGACCGCGCAAAGGCCCAGAAATACTATACTAATGCAAATAATGCCAAGAAAGAATCTGAAATGATGTACAGTTATATACAGGGCATTAAGCAGACTATCGCCAACAGAAGCGAAGGGTGGACTGATGATACGAAGACAGCTATTGTAGATGATAAAAACCTGGAAACCTCATTGCAGTATTTCCTGGAAGAACCCAGGAAAGCAAGCGTACATCACGGTACTCTATTAAGGGACAGCCTCAAAGCTTATATAAAGACCATGCAGGGTTATCTTGATAATCCCAATGCGGTGCCCATTAAAATAGATATAAACGACCCTCCCAAGAAAAAGGATGAGGACAAGGCCAAAAGCTGGGAAGAATATTACTGGGAAGGGGTTCCTTCTATAGCCGCCATTACTGAGCTCACTAAGTTCCAGAATGACATCAGGACTGTTGAAGGCGAGGTGACAAGCTATAACCTGAGGGCAGTTGGCGCTGAAGAGCAACACTTTAACAGCCTTATTGCCATGGTAAGCTCTGAAACTCCTACCGTTTCGGCAGGACAAACCTATAAAGCTGATATTGTACTCGGAGCTTATAATACTACCGTTGTTCCCAGGATTGAAGTAAATGGCAACATGCTCCCGGAATCTAAAATACAGGGTGGCGTAGGTAAATATGAAGCTACTGCCGGCGGACAGGGAGAGCAAGAAGTGAAGGTAAAAATCTATGTCAAAAATCCTAAAACAGGTAAAGATACTTTTTATACCACAAGCACTACATACCAGGTATTTACGGGCGGCGCTACCATATCCGCTGATAAAATGAACATGCTTTATATTGGCCTTGATAACCCGATTTCTGCTGCGGCAGCAGGCTTTACGCCAGCACAGACCCATGTAACCGCTACCGCAGGTGGTTCTTTCAGGCCAGATCCGTCTCAGCACGGCCCGGGACACTTCATTTTAAAACCTGATGGAAGCCAGAGGGAAATTACCGTTCGCGTAAGCGTTACCATGAGCGATGGAACTACCAAGCAAATGGGTCAGCAGGTATATCGTGTGCGCCCTGTGCCTCACCCTGAAGTACTTTTTGGCACCAAAACAGGCGGCGCTATCAGCCGTGGTGAAATTGCCACTGTATCTATGATAAATGCAGGTCTTGGTGCAGGTTTCGCTTTTGAAGGATTGAAATATATTGTAAACGGATATACTTTCGCTATTGCGCCAAAATCTGGCCCCGCGCACTTCCTTCCGGTTACAGGAAACAGGATTACCTCTGAGTGCAGGAACTTTTTGAGCCAGGTACATACCGGCGATTTGATCATTATTGCCAATGTTGCATGTACAGGTCCCGGAGGAAAACTTATCATTAGCGGCCCTACGTTAACGGTTAAATAAATTAAAAACGATGAAGAAATTATCTTTTGCAATTGCGATATTTGTTGGATTGAGTGTGGAAGGCTTTGCGCAGGGAGGAGTTCAGACCCAGCAGACCAATGCGCCGTCAGCCCCAACCAAAACGGTAAACAAGTATCTCGAATACAATTATGAGAAAAAGGATGTAAAGGAGCGTAAAGCTATTCCTTATCCCCCTCTCAGGGAAGCCGATGTTTTTTATGCCAAACGCATTGAACGTGTGATAGATACGCATGAGAAGAAAAATCAGGTGATGGTTTGGCCTAAAAGCCCTTTGTACAAGATTATTTTTCAGTTGGTTCTGAATGGCGAACCAAACAGTACCGGGAAGCTAAAGGCATACAGGAGTGATACTCTTGACAATGCTTATACCATTTCTGACGTGAAAAAACTCGGTGGGACCACTGAAACAGTTTCTGTTCAGCTTGACCCGAATGATCCGTACAGTACAAAAGACTCTACTGTGAGTACACCCTTTGACTATACCCAGGTAAAACGCTGGAAGGTTTATGAAGAATGGATATTCGACAAACAATCCAGTATGTTTTTCCCGAGGATCATAGCGCTGGCGCCCATGTACACGCCTAACCTGAATGGCGTTCCCCTGCCAGAGCAGCCCATGTTCTACCTGAGCTGGGCTGAACTGCGCCCGATACTGGTGAACGAAGAAGTGTTTAACCCACAGAATGATGCTATGAGGCTTACCTATCTTGATTTCTTTGAGCAAAGATTGTTCTCTTCTACCATTACCAAAGAAAGCAACGACAAGGATTTTGCTATCAAAGATTTCCCGGAATTCAAAGACGCGCCTATGGATGCCCTTTATGAATCTGAAAGGATCAAATATGAGCTTTTCAACTGGGAACACGATCTTTGGGAATATTAGGAATCAGGCGTAAGGATTACGATAAACGATTTTAAATAATTGATAATAAAAACCTCGGTGAAAGCCGGGGTTTTTTTATGGGTTAATGTAAAAGTGGTTATTAAAATAACATCGCTATGTTTTATTTGTGTGATTTTTTGCATTGAGACAGGGTATTGTTTGATCCCTGCAATGCCTGATTCCTGACCCCTGATTCCTGACGCCTGACTTTAACTTGCCACCCTCAAATGTCCGATACTATAATCCTGCAATTTGTTCATGACAAGCATTTTATCAATCCTTAGTTCATGAATTTTATCTGAAGAAGACGGGATATCGAACATGGAATCGAGCATGATGGATTCGATGATGGAACGTAGGCCGCGGGCGCCTAATTTAAGGTCTATTGCCTTCTCGGCCAGGTAGTCAACCACATCTTCGTCAAATACCAGTTTAACGTCCTCAAGCTCCAGGAGTTTCTGGTATTGCTTTAAGATGGCATTTTTGGGTTTGGTGAGTATTTCTTTAAGGGTTTCTTTATCAAGCGGGTTCAGGTGTGTGATCACCGGCATCCTGCCTATCAGTTCCGGGATAAGCCCGAACTTCTTCAGGTCAGCGGGGGAAATGTATTGTAAAAGGTTCTCTTTGTCATGCTTAGTGCCATAATCAACTTTCTTAAAGCCAATAGGCTGGGCATTTATCCGCTTTTCTATGATCGGCAGGATGCCGTCAAACGCGCCCCCGCAAATAAACAGTATATTCTGGGTATTAATGGGAACCATATTTTGTTCCGGGTGCTTTCTACCGCCCTGCGGTGGAACGAAAACCGTGCTGCCCTCCAATAGCTTCAGCAGTGCCTGCTGCACCCCTTCCCCCGATACATCGCGGGTGATGGAGGGGTTATCCCCTTTCCTGGAGATCTTATCAATTTCATCAATATAAACTATACCTCTTTCTGCCGCTTCTGCTGAATAATTGGCTGCCTGGAGCAAACGGGTAAGAATGGTTTCCACATCCTCACCCACGTAGCCCGCTTCAGTAATCACAGTAGCGTCTGCAATACAAAAAGGGACGTCTAAAACCCGCGCTATCGTCCTGGCAAGCAGCGTTTTCCCGGTACCGGTTTCCCCTACCAGCAGGATGTTCGATTTTTCAATCTCCACCTCGTCCTGGCTCGTTTTATCATTACTAAGAATTCTTTTATAATGGTTGTAAACCGCTACAGACAATACTTTTTTTGCCTTATCCTGACCGATAACATATTGATCCAGGTGTTCTTTGATTTCCTGCGGCTTCAGCAGTTTCCGGGCGGGCTGGAATTTTTTGTTGCGGCCCACTTCTGCCTGCAATATTTTTTCAGCTTCCTGGATACATTTATCGCATATAAAGCCGTCTTTGCCCTCTACAAGCAATAGAACATCTTTCTTGGCCCTCCAGCAAAAAGAGCAATACTCATCTTTATGGTTCAAATTATTCGGGATTATGCCTTTTTTACCGTCTTCGTCAAAACCTCATCCACCATGCCATACGCTTTTGCCTGGTCTGATGTCATCCAGTAATCGCGGTCGGCGTCATGCTCTATATTTTCTTTTGGCTTATTGGTATGGTCTGCAAGTATCTGGTACAGCTCGTCTTTTAATTTAAGTATCTCACGGGCAGTAATTTCAATATCGGTAGCCTGCCCCTGCACGCCTCCGAGCGGCTGGTGTATCATCACCCTGCTATGGGTAAGGCAGGAGCGTTTGCCCGTATGCCCTGCAGCCAACAATATGGCTGCCATGGATGCGGCCATACCCGTGCAAATGGTGGCTACATCCGGCCCGATGTACTGCATGGTATCGTATATGCCAAGGCCGGCATAAACCGACCCGCCCGGGCTGTTGATATATATCTGTACATCTCGCTTGGAATCAGAGCTTTCCAGGAACAGAAGTTGTGCCTGGATGATGTTTGCCACGTCGTCATAAATAGGTACTCCCATAAATATAATGCGGTCCATCATCAGGCGGCTGAAAACGTCCATCTGGGTCACGTTCAGCGGGCGCTCTTCGATAATGGTGGGGGTGATATAGTCATTGAAAGTATTATAATACCTGTGCATGGTAAGTGAACTGATGCCGCGATCCTTTACTGCGTATCTCTCAAATTCGTTATTAAACTGTGCCATTGTGTAATTTAGTTTTTGCGAAAGTTAACTTATTTTTTTTATCTCGTCAAACCGGGCCTTGCTTACCGTTTCGGGTACCGGCACAATCTGTGATATGAGCCAATCAAATACTTTGCCATCCCGTACCGTGGCAGACGCGCTGCTGTAATTGTTATCTTTTGTCAGGTAATTTTTGGTGTATTCGGCCAGTTTTTCCTGAGTAAGTTCGCCGGATTTGGAGCCACGCAATGCATTATATATCAACCCTTCTGCGTAGTCAACCACTTCTTCTTCCGTTACTTCAATAGCCTGCTGTTCAGCAATCTGCTCAGCCATTATCTGCCATTTTACGTCATTCTTAAATGATTCAAGGTCTTTTTCGTAATCTTCCGGCTTAGAGTCATTCGGGTTTTCTTTGATCCAGCTGTCAAAGTATTTTTTCAAAAACTGCTCCGGCAGGTCTATCTTAGTCTTCTCCAAAAGGGCTTTTTTTGCTTCCCTCGCGAGAATGTTGTCAGATTCCCTATTGAAAAAACCAGCCATTGACGTTTTCCATTTCTCATAAAACTGCTCTTCCGTGGTGACGCTGCCATCAGGGAAGCCTGTCTTGAAAAATTCCTCGTTCATTTCCGGTATTTCCATTTTCAGGACAGCATCGAGCGAGATTTTAAAATCAGGGAACAAGTCCTTTACGCTCAGCTCATCCATCTCAAAAACAGTCGCGATCTGGTCTTCTGAAAATATGTCAGCTATTT
>Ga0134126_10010657_pt1 | contig 11576 bp, 10 predicted proteins | sample KB31752_FD_96881 | JGI IMG/M metagenome (GOLD analysis project Ga0134126, IMG submission 96881) | Terrestrial soil microbial communities with excess Nitrogen fertilizer from Kellogg Biological Station, Michigan, USA - KB3-175-2 | ecosystem: Environmental > Terrestrial > Soil > Unclassified ... | reverse complement strand
TCACTGAAAGGAAGATTTGCAAGCCAGTCATGAACGTTCAGGCGATTACACCCGCCGGTACTGCATCCTCCATTACTTTTGCACCCATTAGGGCTACCTGTACTACAACTAATGCAACTCATATTGATTGCGTCATAAAAAATGTGATTAATAAATAATGGAAAATGTACAGATATGCAGACTAAGTTTACAGCCCGGGCAATATTAAATTCTTACCTACAATTTACTTCCCTCACGCAAAACACTTTAGCTAATGGTCAACAATGATAATGTGGTTTCAAAATTAATAACAACCGAAAATGCGTATAGCTGAAAAGTTGATTCTAATAATAATCAAAAAAACATCTGCAAAATTTCCATTTCCTCAATCCATCAAAATTAATGAATTATCCTTAATAATATGGTAGAGTCTTATTGAAAGGGCATGGAACAACATTTTGGCATGAGCATTTCTTTCTATATAAAAAATTGCATTATCTAATTCATTTATAATAGCTTCCTCTGCCTCAATGCTGCACATTTTATTGAGCCTTAAAGCAAAATCAATTTCATTCGGAGGAATTTGCAAATCATTATCGTTAGTTCCGGGCGAGTAAAGAAACCGTAGCCTTAAGGCCTGCCCCAGCAAATGGATAAAATATCTTAGAAACTGTTTTTGTTTTTCCCTGCCCATTTGGCTAATCTCATCAATCCATTTAAGTTGGGCCGAGGTGTTATTTTTCAAGGTCACATTGAGCCATTCTCTTAAAAGGCTTTCCCAGTTATGCTCTGCATTCTGCAACATTTGCAATGACTCACGATAATTTCCTTCACTAACCGCAGCAATTTGCGATGCTCGCTGCAGGGGAACGTCCACACGCTGTATCAAAGCCTCTTCAACTTCATTATTAGTAAGCGACGGTATCTTTATCAATTGCGTTCTGGACAAAATGGTGGGTAAAATTGAGCTTTCGTCTTGGGCGACAAAAATAAAAAGCGTATCGGGTGAGGGTTCCTCTATCAGTTTGAGAAGCTTATTGCCAGAAGTACCCAAAAACTCAGGCATCCACATTATTAAAATTTTATAGGAGCTCTCAAATGACTTGAGGCTAAGTTTATGATTGATCTGGTTACATTCTTCTGCAGTTATATTTCCCTGCTTGTTTTCTGCGCCTAAAAACTGAAGCCAGTCATAAACATTTCCATAGGGATTTGCGGTAATAAATTCACGCCAGTCAGTCATATAATCGTCACTTACTGGTGGTGTGCCTGATTTTTTTGGAATTACGGGAAATGAAAAATGTATATCAGGATGAATAAATTGTTGTGCTTTAACACATGAAGGACAGTGACCGCATGAATCTAAAACATTAATATTTTTGGATGTATCACTATTGTCATTGCCAAATAAAGCAGCCAGTGGAGTTCTTTCGTTTTTTGCAGAAGAGCAAACTATATATTGCGCAAAAGCGAGTGCCATCGCCAGATTACCGCTGCCTTCCTTTCCCAAAAATAATAATGCATGACTCAACCTGTTTTGTTGAACGAGGTCAATTAAATGTTTTTTAGTAGACCGTTGGCCAATTACATTTTCAAACTGCATTACTATGTAATAAATGAGTAGAAATAAATTCTTAAAATGGAAAGGAAGAAAAAGAAATGATCTTCAAAGTTTATTTTAAATATTTCACGATGTCATCGCTCATTGGCGCAACATTACTATCAAATTTTGCTATTAAATTTCCATTTTCGTCTAATAAAAATTTATTGAAATTCCAGGTAATGGTGGCATCCATTACGCCATTTTCTGATTTATGGGTAAGCCACTTATATATAGGTGCAATGTCATCACCCTTTACAGAAATTTTTGCAGCCATTGGAAAAGTAACGCCGTAATTTTTGGTGCAAAATGCTTTTATCTCATCGTTGGTGCCCGGTTCCTGGCTATTGAAATTATTTGCTGGAAATCCTACAATTACCAATTTATCTTTATATTTCTCGTATAATTTTTCGAGGTATTCATATTGAGGCGTAAAGCCACACTTGGACGCGGTATTTACGATCAATATTTTTTTTCCTTTAAATTGTGCAAAATCAATAGTACCACCGCTTAAGCCTTCGACTTTAAATTGATAGATAGACGATTTTACAATGGGTGTATGTTTAGATGGAATGATAAAAGATGCGAATATTAATGATGCGCAGGCGAATAATATTTTTTTCATTTTATTTTTTTGTAAAGATACAATTTAACAGGATTTGAATCGGTTTAAGCAAAATGCAGGTTGATTTATATTTAACGCGTAATGGCGTTACTTTTAAAAATTAATATTCATAACAGCCAATATCAGGCTTGGCATCTCTTAATTTATCGTCAAGATCGCGGGGGAATGATGTGGTAACGCCCGCGTCAATGGCAGGAGAATTATTTTTTAAATGAAAATCATAATAATTATGCGAAACATCAATGCTATCAAACTGCGGGTCCATATTCTTTATTGATTGAGAATCAAAAATACCGTTGGTGATATCGTTTTTACCTTTATATAGCACGTGATCAAAATTCACGGGAAAAGGATTATTGTTTTGAATATTGATAGCAATTTCGTCATCTACATTTCCATTGTCTCCCCAAAAAATACAATTTTGAAAAAATGCCTTAAGAGGTTGCGTTAATATAACCCCATTTTGCATCGCCGCATTTGATGCCTGTAAAACTGGGGTTTGATGTGTGATATAAAAATTGTTGTAGGAGGCAACGGTACAATTAATAAAACGGTAATCGCCGCCAAGTTCGAGTAATATATTGCTACCGCAGTTGCTTATGAGGCAGTTGTCAGCATAGATATTTGTATTTATTCCCAGCACACCTACATCATAAATGTTGTCAACAACACACTGAGATAATGTTACTTTAGGATTAGCATCTGTAGAAAGATCCTGTGCAATTATTCCCTGGTATGCATTTTTAATGAATGTGTGTGTTAAACGATTGTCTTTACTGCTACTGCTAAAAAAAATCCCGGGCCAGCCAGCTGGTAAATCTTTATAATCAGGATCGAGCCGATCGCTGCTAAACACAACACTGTCTTGTTTAGCGCCATTCACAATTAAAGTACCATTAACTAAAAAGGGAGCATTCGCATGCAGGTATACCCTGGTGCCTTGTTGAATAGTAAGAGTTGCATTGGAATCAATTAAAATGCCGCCGAGAATTACATAAGGGAGATTTTTATTCCAGCTTATATTTTCCTTTATCGTTACACCATTTAAAAAAATTGCGTTTTGCCCATAGGCTTGCAACTGAACAAACCTTTGGTTGCCATTATAACTTATTAAAATGCTATCCTGTATCAGAAAAGGAAGATTGCCAGCAGTTGGATCTACATTCACTTGTACAAAAACGTAAATGCTGTCGTTCGCATTTATTTCGATGTTATCAACTTCAGCAGACGCGGTTCCATCAACATTTATTTTAAAAGCCGAAGTTGCTCCGCCTGATAATTTTACCTGGGATAGACGCAGTTTCTGATTGTTATTATTAAAAATTTTAAAACTCTGTGTAATAGAGCCGGCCGAAGTAAAAACCGTATCGTATTTTAATGTGTCTACGTTGGTTGATAAATTCGCCTGGGAGCTCGTAATAAAAGAATCTTTCCTGCAGGAAAATGCTAAGGCAGCAACTAAACAAAAAAGAGATACATATTTTACAAAAGTCATCTATCAAAAATATGTTTAATTATATAACGGTTTATTTTTTTGAAATTGCCAAGGAGGCAACACTTAATTTAGTTCCTTCTATTTTTAAAATCTCCCTACCGCAGGCTTCAATGGTTGCTCCTGTAGTAATAACATCATCAACTAATAAAATATGTTTTCCTTTTAGCATAGCGGGTTCAGTAATTAAAAAACTTTTTTCAACATTTTCCCACCTTTGAATTCTTCCTTTCTTAGTTTGCGTTTCGGTGTGAACTATTCTCTTTACATTTTGAGTTAAGATAGGAAGGTTCATTATTTCATTGATGCCCGAGCAAAGTATTGAAGATTGATTAAACCCTCTTTTAGATTCTTTTGCAGTAAAGAGCGGTAAAGGAATCAGATAATCAATGTTTGAAAAGCGATTACTGTTAAGTATGCTTTTGCCCATTATTTTACCCAGGTACAAACCCAGTTTTTTGTTACCCCTGTATTTAAATTCGTGAATACAATTTTGAATAATAGAATCCTTCGAAAAATAGAATTCGCTCATGGCGGAAGTTATTGGAAGACGCCCCCAAAAAATTTTTTCAACCGGGTTGCCTGGATGCAAAGCAAAGCCCGTGTGCGGTAAATCGTTAATACAATCTAGACATAAAAAATTGCCTGATTCTAAAATATCGCTACCACAGCCAATGCAATTATGTGGATAAAAAAAGTGAACGAACGGAGATAATATTGTTGTAGTAAGCTTCATTCTTAAAATACTAAAACAGGTATTGATATAATTCTTCCACTTTGCCTAATGCCACCACTTCGATTTTGAATTTATTCTTGCCCAGGCCCTTGGTATTGTATTTACTTACAATTATTTTTTCAAAGCCAAGTTTTTCAGCCTCTGCAATTCTTTGTTCAATCCTGTTAACGGCCCTTATTTCCCCGCTAAGTCCAACTTCTCCGGCAAAACAAATATGTAACGGAAGTGCAACATCTTCGTATGAAGAAAGTAATGCACTGAGCACTGCAAGATCGATGGAAGGGTCTTCAACTTTTAAGCCACCGGCAATATTTATAAAAACATCTTTTACTCCAAAATGAAAGCCTCCTCTTTTCTCGAGAACGGCCAGTAACAATTGCAGCCTTCTTAAATCAAAGCCAGTGTTGGTTCTTTGCGGTGTGCCATATACGCTTTGTGTTACTAACGCCTGCACTTCTATCAATAGCGGCCTTATACCCTCCATTGTTGCCGCTATTGCTACACCGCTTAATTGTTCTTCTCTCTGTGTAATTAATATTTCTGATGGGTTACTTACCTGTCTCATTCCTTCACCAGACATTTCATAAATACCAAGTTCTGATGATGAACCAAAACGATTTTTGAGTGTACGCAAAATTCGGTAAGCATAATTGCGGTCACCTTCAAACTGCAATACTGTATCCACCATATGCTCCAGAATTTTTGGGCCTGCAATGCTTCCATCTTTGGTAATATGTCCAATCAGGAAAACAGGCGTATTGGTTTCTTTTGCAAACCGCTGAAACTCGGCGGCGCTTTCTCTTATCTGCGAGACACTACCCGGTGCAGATTCGACATAAGGAGATTGGAGCGTTTGAATCGAATCTATAATTACCAGTTTTGGTTTTAGCTTTTTAATTTCCTGGAATATAGTTTGCGTGTTAGTTTCAGTAAGAAGGAAGAAACTTTCATTCTCAATTTTCAATCTATCGGCACGCATTTTAATTTGCTGTTCGCTCTCTTCACCGCTTATATATAAGGTAACAACATTTTGCAATTGCAATGCAACCTGTAAAAATAATGTTGATTTACCGATACCTGGTTCGCCTGCGATCAACACAATACTTCCGGCAACTATTCCTCCCCCAAGCACGCGGTTCAATTCTGCGTCAGCAGTTAGAATCCTTTTTTCTTCGCCACTCGAAACATCCTGGAGAGATATTGTCTTAACTCCGTTACTTAGTCCTGAAAATTCTTTCCATTCGGTTTGCTTTTTGTCAGTACCTCTTACGATAACTTCCTCAACAAAAGTATTCCACTGTTCGCATGACGGACATTTGCCTAACCACTTAGCACTTTCCTGTCCGCAATTGCTACAGAAAAACGCTGTCTTTGTTTTACTCATTCAATAATTTAATGAGCAATGAAATTAAGCAAACATTGTGACAGAGAATAAAGTGGAGATAGGAGTCGGACTAATTAGGAAGTACAATTTAATGTATAAATTTTCTTAAAGAAAAGTAAAAGAGCCGGTACTACTACCAGCTCTTTGTACTTACTAACCCATTAAATTCTATTGCTAAATTACAAATTGCAGCCACATAAACAAATTAATTTTAAGTGATGTGAATAAATTCCAATGAGCTGTTCACTTTTATTAAATCATGTGAATATATTTTCAGTTATTGATTATCAATCAGTTAGGCAAACGATATATTTCTTCTGCTGTTATGAATAAAAAATTTCTACTTAAAAATTTGGTTTATAATATAAACTACTTTATTATTGTGACAAATTTACGAAAATGTTTAAGTGGTTATTTTTATCATACTTTTTAATAAGTATAAAGGCAAACTCGCAGGTAAAAATTTCCGGAAAAATTACAGATAATCATAATAAAGCACTGGCAGGAATCAGCATAAGTATTCAAAATTCTTATGATGGAGCTACTTCCGATTCATCAGGAAATTATTCTTTTATCACTACTGAAAAAGGTGCACAGGTTTTGCAAGCAAGTGCAACCGGTTATAAATCATTTGAACAAAATATTAATATTAACGGGACGCCTTTAAATATTAATATATCTCTTAGAGAAGAAATAACCGAATTGAAAGCAGTTGTTATTACAGCCGGTACCTTTGAAGCAAGCGATCAAAAAAGAGCAAGTGCTTTAAGTCCAATCGATATTGTAACAACCGCAAGCGCCAATGGTGATATAACCAATGCAATAAAAACTTTACCCGGAACACAACAGGTTGGTGAAAGTGAAGGGTTATTTGTGAGAGGTGGTACGGCGAACGAAACAAAAATATTTATTGACGGAACCTTAGTTAATAAATTTTTCTATAGCAGTGAACCTGATCTTGCAACGCGGGGAAGATTTAACCCGTTTTTATTTAAAGGAACTATTTTCAGTTCAGGTGGTTATTCTGCTTTGTATGGTCAGGCACTATCTTCAGTACTTTTATTGGAGTCCATAGATCTGCCGGAAAAGACATCGGCAGATTTTGGAATTTCTTATCTCGCCGCAAACGCAGGTATCCAAAAGCTTTCAAAAAACAAGAAGTCGTCATGGGGTGTTACTTATGCTTACACTAACCTGGCTCTTGTTTATAATTTCATTAAACAAAAATTGGATTATTTCAGCGTTCCTGTATTGCACGAAGGAGATGCCAATTTCAGAATTAAAACATCTGCAACGGGCATGCTTAAATATTTTGGTTCGTTCAGTACTACTAACGTTGGTTTCAGAAACCAGGATGTAGATTCATTAATTATGAAGGACGCATTTGGGCTTAAGAATTTATATACATATCACAATTTATCCTGGAAAGAAAAAATTGGTCATGGCTGGAAATTAAATACCGGAGTTTCCTACAGCTTTAATCATGATAAAATTAGTGATGAATTTCAGAATGCAAACAATCAAAAGCAAAGCATGCTGAATGATTCGTTATATGCTTACAAAAATTTCAATCTTGAAAATAGAGGACGATATGCAAACGCAAAGATTGTATTTGAAAAAAGATTATTTAATCTTAGCGCCGTAAGATTTGGCTCCGAATATAATTACAGTAACGAGGAAACAATTTATACTCGTTATGACGGAACTAACTATCCTCAAACAGTGAAGGAAAATATATTCGCTGGTTTTGCTGAGACGGATATTTATTTAACCAATGATATCGCTGCTAAATTTGGAGTGAGAACAGAACATTCACAATTGCTGAACAAATGGAATGTTGCACCTAGAATTTCTTTAGCGTATAAATTTCAGGATAATAGCCAGTTCTCCCTGGCCTATGGAATTTTTTATGAAAACCCTGAAAGAAAATATCTCCCTTCAATTAATCAATTGCATTTTTCGCAAGCCACGCATTACATCGCTCAATACCAGAAAATTTCTAATGACCGCACTTTCCGCACCGAAATATTTTATAAGAAATATAAAGACTTGTTTAAAACCGGACTCAGTAGTAATGGTACATTCGCAGCTATTAATAACGATGGCTTTGGCGATGCAAAAGGAATTGAATTTTTCTGGAGAGATAAGAAAACTATTAAGAATGTGGACTACTGGATTTCTTATTCATACTTAGATACGAAGCGTGATTTTCTCAATTATCCATTTGCGATAGAACCTTCGTTTGCTACTAAACACACCGCATCATTGGTGGTTAAAAAATTTGTAATGAAATTAAAGACTCAATTTAATGCTTCATATAGTTACGCAACCGGCAGGCCTTATTACAATATCAACTATGATTACATTTCCAACAAATATAAAATCTACGACCAGGGACATACAAAGGATTACAACGATTTAAGCCTTAGCGTAAATTATTTACCCAGTGTCGGAAAATTAAAAGCCAAAAGCTTTACGGTTTTTGTTTTATCACTGACCAATGTGTTAGGCGCTAATAAAATTTACACTTATAATTATTCCGCTAATAATCAGAACAAAGTGGCAGTTACTCCACCTTCAAAAAGATTTTTGTATTTGGGATGTTTTATAAGCCTTGGTATAGACAGGTCGCAGGACGAAATAAATAATCATTTATAACAAATAGTATCAACAATAATTAAAACAACAATTAAAACAAACAACATGAAAAAGTTTTTTTTATTCACAGCAATGATCTGCTTCGCGAGTATAGCTTTTGCACAAAGCGATAAATATATTAGTGCAATGAAAGCTAACATAGCCCAGTTAGATTCTGTTATGGTGAAAGGTAATGCAGTTGAACTAGCTAACAGTTTCGAAAGAATTGGCAATGCTGAAAAAACACAATGGCTTCCTTTTTATTATGCAGGGTATTGCACCGTTATGAATGCATATAACGAAAAAGATGTTGCCAAGAAAGATGCTATTGCAGATAAAGCGCAGCAGTTTATCAACAAAGCTGATTCCATTTTAGACAAAGAAAATTCTGAAACCGATGTTATAAAAAGTATGATTGCAACAGCGCACATGACGGTAGATCCCCAAAACAGATATATGACCTACGGCCCGCAAATAACTGAATTCCTTGAAAAATCTAAAAGCCTTGATCCTTCCAATCCCCGGCCTGTATTAGTTCAGGCAGAAAACACTTTTTATACACCGGTACAGTTTGGCGGAGGTAAAGATGCAGCAAAATCATTTTTTGACCAGGCGAAAAAGTTAGATGACAATTTTAAACCTGGAACCGAAATTTCTCCTGACTGGGGCAAAAACGCTATTAATTATTTTCTTTCCCAATACAAATAAATATACATGAATGAAGAAAAATTAATGACCGAAAAAGAGAGCATGGAGTTAATCACCTCCATGATCAATAAGGCAAAAAGCCGTTTTTACGAATCGGGATTTTTATATCTTCTTTGGGGTTGGGTTGTGTTGATATGTTGCGTGGTGGAATTTGCGGCGACGCATTATTTTAATATACAAAATGCCTATTACATATGGTACGTTACCTGGCTGGTATTGGTATATCAAATATTTTTTTTGCGAAAGAAAAGAAGAATGCGAACGCACGCAACTTATACCGAAGATATAAATCGCTATGTATGGATTGTTTTTGGAATTTGTGAAATGCTTCTCGTTTTTATATTACTGCTATTTAAAAAATATGAAGTTATAAACCCGGTTGTGATTGTGCTTTATGGTATGCCGATATTTTTGTCAGGTATTATCTTAAAATTTAAACCATTAATATTGGGAGCCATCGGCTGTTGGGTTATTGCAGGCATCTCTCCTTTTATTGAAGTTGAATTTCAGTTGCTTCTCACAGCAGGCGCCATCATATGCGGATGGATTATCCCAGGATACTTGTTAAGACAAAAATTTAAAAAAGAAAATTAATATGGAAGAAAAAATACTTTCGGATCAGGAAAGCCTTCAGTTAATTACAAAAATGATAACGCAGGCAAAAAACAATTACTATGAAAGTGGCCTTGGATCCTTGCTCTGGGGGTTCACCAATTTGACCTGTTTTGTATTGGTTTATCTTGAAGAAACTATCAGTTGGTTTCGGCTCCCATTCAATCCTTTTTATCTTATGCTCATTACTTTTGTTTTGCAGATCTATTTTGACAGGAGGGAAAAAAAATATAAGCAGGTTACTACTTTCAAGCAGGAGACTTGTCAATATGTTTGGCTAACTTTTGGCGTAAGTGTTTTAATATTGACTATGGCAGGAGGCGTTGCAGATATCGGCTATATCGTGTTACCGTTGCTATTATTACTTTTTGGAATCCCTACAATGATTACCGGCTTAATTAATAAATTCCCGCCATTTATTATAGGTGGAATTTCCTGCTGGATTTTTTGCATTATCGCGTTGTTTTACAAGAGTGACTTTACGTATTTGCTAGTGGCAGCAGGAGCGGGGTTAGCATGGATAATTCCGGGATTTATACTAAGAGCCCGTTTTTATAAGAACATCGCAAAAAGTAAAAATGGAGTTTAAAGAACTTGATCCCATATTACATTCGCAACTACGCCTTGCCGTTATGTCGCTTCTTATAAGTGTAAAAGAAGCGGAGTTTACTTTTTTAAAGGAGAAGACAAATGCCACAGCGGGAAACTTAAGCGTGCAAATCAATAAGCTGAAGGACGCCGGGTATATTGATATTATTAAGCAATTCAATAACAATTATCCTCAAACGATTTGTAAAATTAACAGTACAGGAATTGCTGCTTTCGAAAATTATGTGAAAGCTTTGCAGAGCTACATGACCCTCTAATTTAAAATTTATTGTTTTATGATCTTTTGTGTAATTGTTCCCGTCCCTGACATAAATTGAATATAATAATTTCCGGAAGGCAATTTAGATAGGCCTTCAATATAAAAATTGTTAATGCCTGCGGTAAGTTGAATATTTTTGGAAATCACAATGCTTCCTCGTGAGTTAATTACTCTGCCAACGATCTTCTCGTTTTTATCCCAATCCATATTAATATTTAAGTAGGAAGAAAAGGGATTTGGTGAAACGATAAATTGCCTTTTATCATTTTTGAGGTTTATTAGTAAAACTTTAGAATAAGAACTTTTGCCATCAAGGTCTACTTGTTCAAGTCTATAATAAACCATTGAACTTGGCGCATCGGAAACATCATCTAAAAAAGAATAAGAATGAAATGATGATACAGTACCGCATCCGGCTACACTTCCAATTTCATTAAAAATATTTCCATCAAAACTTCTTTCGATAATATATTTTTTACAATTAATTTCCATTGAAGTTCTCCAGTCGAGTTTTACCTTTTGAGCATTTAAAAGAGTAGCGGTAAACGAGACCAAAGTTACGGGCAAGGGCCCGTTATCAGGCCCGGTATTCGGGCTAATAATAGACGTTCCGTCATCAACGAAAGATACATTGGCATCAGATTGAGCCATTATCCTGGCAATATTCATTATTGACGGGACATGCTTGCCGTCTCCAGGGTTATTAACTGTAACTTTAAATTGAACTTTATAGGTTTTGTTTGGAGCTAAAGTGCCGCCGCTGTTACTTGTGCCTCCTGTTCCTATTCTAAAGCGAATTGTTCTGTATAACCCATTCGAAATGTATTCGGCCATGTCATCGCCGGCCATATCAGATTGAATTCCCGGTGTAACTCCCGGGGCGTCGATTATTTGCAGAGAGCCAGGGAGATAGGTAACGGTTGAAGGCAACGTAT
>Ga0134126_10010656_pt1 | contig 11576 bp, 9 predicted proteins | sample KB31752_FD_96881 | JGI IMG/M metagenome (GOLD analysis project Ga0134126, IMG submission 96881) | Terrestrial soil microbial communities with excess Nitrogen fertilizer from Kellogg Biological Station, Michigan, USA - KB3-175-2 | ecosystem: Environmental > Terrestrial > Soil > Unclassified ... | reverse complement strand
GGGTCCGTCTGGGACACGGCTGTCTTAGCAACGGCATGCCCGAACTGGAGGTGAGCGTGCATGGACAATTTACTGCTGGGTGCGGTCTCGAACTGCAGAATGGCCGGCATTACAATATGATCGGAAGACAGCAGCCCTGCTTTTTTATCGTCGGCAAACACGGGGAACTGACCATCGGCGATCATGTAGGCCTCAGTGGCACGGCCATCGTATGTCATCAAAGCATCTCCATCGGCGATCACACCTGTATCGGGATGAATTGTGTCATCTACGATACCGATTTCCACGATCTCGATTACCGGAAACGGGCGATGATCCCCGAGGACTATTCCAATGTAGGCAAAAGACCGATCCGCATCGGACGCCATGTCTTCATCGGCGCCCATTCCACGATACTTAAAGGAGTGACGATCGGAGACGGGGCCATCATCGGAGCGGGCTCCGTCGTAACGAAGAATGTCCCCGCGGGAGAGATATGGGGCGGCAACCCGGCGCGTTGTCTCCAAACAAAACATCATGAGGAAGTTTTCGCTTAGCTATCTGTTGGGATTTGTACTGGTCGCCACGATTTTTTTCGACGACCCGCACCTGTATTTCTACAAACGGATCATCTATTTCGCTTTCATGCTGCTTTCCGGCTGGCAGCTATATCTCTTCTACTTCAACCGGCAGAAACAGGAAACCGATCTGCCGATGCCTTCCTGGTATAGCGTTTGGGCCTGGCTTTTCATCATCTTTGTAGGGTACAACCTGCTGGTCGATCTCCGCAATCCGGATTTCAGCCTCGTCACCGAGCTGAATCACCCCCTGGCCGCCTTGCTCGTCATTCCCGTGCTGTCCTTCCGGATTGGCTACCAGACGGCGGATATCCAGCCGTTCGTGAAGTTTATGTTCGGCACCTGTCTGCTCTTCTGCTTTTTCTTCGTGGTACCCATACAGGGTACTAACATCTATACGCAGGGTCTCACCTGCTGTTATGCCGTCCTGCCGCTGGCGATCTTCGCCATCGACAAAAAGAAATACCGCGGTTTTATCGTCCTGTTGGTTATACTGAGCGCCGTCTATAGCCAGGTATCGGAATCGAGGACCATCGTCTTGCGGATGATGCTGTTCTTCGGCCTGCTGGTTGCCATGAATTCTGTGAAAAGATGGGGGCCGCTGAAGCTGGTCGTCATCGCGATCACCGGATGGTTCATATTTCAGTTCCTCGCCCATCTGCAGGACTGGCTCGAGGTATTCAAATCCTTCATCCATGACAAGAGTTTCGACGATGAAGACACGCGGACCTTTCTGTATAATGAACTGTTCGGCGATATGAACACGCGTGACCTGATCTTCGGCCGGGGATTCCAGGGCAAATATTTCAGTCCTTATTTTCTCTGGCAGCAGGCCATGAACCATGACTTCAGCGGTGATGCCTACTACCGGTTCAGCATCGAGGTCGGCTTCCTGGAATGTTTGCTGAAGGGCGGGTTTGTTCTCTTCCTGCTCTATATAACGCCAATGGTCGCGGCCATCAGAAGGGGTCTTTTTTCCCGGCATAACAACAAGGTAGCGTACCTGATCGCCATTTATGTCCTTGTCGAGCTCCTGATCCTGTTCGTCGAAAATATCCCTTCCTGGCATTTTCAGTTCTTTCTGATCTTTTTCCTGGCGGGCTACTGTTGCAGACAGACGGCCCTTCAACAATCACCGGCAAATGAAAATTTCCGTTATAACGCCCTCCTTCAACCAGGGTCGCTTTATTGAGGATGCGATCCGAAGCGTGCTGATCCAGGATTACCCGGATTTCGAGCACATCGTCATCGACAATTGTTCCTGGGACAACACCCTCGACGTGTTGAAGAAATATCCGCATATCCGGTGGATATCGGAGCCTGACCATGGTCAGAGCCATGCGCTCAATAAAGGATTCGAAATGGCCACCGGGGATATCCTGGCCTGGTTGAACTGCGATGATTTTTATTTGCGCGACGCTTTCCATACGGCGGCCCGGGTCCTCGGCGACCCGAACATCGACGGGATCTATTCCGATCTGCAATTCTGCGATCTAAACTGGCGGATCACCAAGCACTACCAGTCGCACCGTCCGGTGAAATTCCTGTCGTTGTTCCACAACTTCATTTCATCCGAGTGCTTCTTTTTCAAACGGAAGATCATCGACAACCAGATCCATGTCCGTGAGGACCTGCATTATTGCATGGACCAGGATTTCGCTGCCAATATTTTACATCACAATTACCGGCTTCACTATATGAAGGCCTGTTTCGCGGTATTCCGCTGGCATGGCGCCAATAAATCCGTCGATACGCCCTGGAGACGCGACCAGCGCACGCGCGAAGGGATCCGCATCTTCAACCGTCACAATGGCTATATCCGCCTGGATGAAGACAATCCGAATCACCGGAAACTGTATTCATGGGGCCGTACCCTCCTGAAACCTTATCGTCTTTTTCTGAAAGCAACTAACAACATCGATGACAAGATACATCACCACAAGCTGGGACGATGGCCATCCTTCGGACGCGCGCCTCGCCGCTCTGCTGGCCAAATATGACCTGAAAGCGACCTTCTATATCCCGAAGGCCAATCCGGGGCATCGTGTCATGAAGGAAGAGGACATCCTTGGGTTGTCCCGGCATTTCGAGATCGGAGGTCATACCCTACGGCATCTCTCGCTGAAAGAGCTGTCGCACTATGCGGCATGGGAAGAGATCCAGGGAAGCTATGAATGGCTGCGATCGCTGCTGGGGAAGTCCCCGATGAGCTTCTGCCCTCCCTTCGGAGAATACACCGCCCGGCATCTCTCCCTGATCTATGAAACAGGCTTCAAGGTGGTGCGTTCCACGGAGCTCCTTTCCACACGCCCATCGTCAGGCGCGATACCAACTACTTTACAGGTGTATGACCATAGCCGGTTCACCTATTTCAAACACCTGCTCAAACGGGGGCGGTTGCAGAACCTTGGTCTCTGGTGCGGATCGGGTTTTTCGTCGGACGTCTTCCGTTTGCTGGATCACTACCTGGAACACCTGATGGCCCATGGCGGATGTCTTCATCTCTGGGGACATTCCTGGGAGATCGATCACTACCGTCAATGGAAAAGACTGGAAAAGATCTTTTCCGTCATCAGCCACCTCTCCGATTTCTCCTATGTCGAGAACGGACAGTTGTCAAAAACAAATAGTCCCGTCATATGAAAGTCCTCTGTATCCACACTTATTACATGCAACGCGGCGGTGAAGACGCCGTCTTCGAAAATGAGCTGCGACTATTATCGGATGCGGGTTGCGAGACGCTGCCGCTGCTTTTCAACAACCGGCGTTTTGCCGCGCTGAAATTCCTGTTTTTCTTTTTCAATCCGCTTTCCTTCTGGAAGACCTGCCGGGCCATCCGCCGGTGGAGACCGGACATCGTACACGTACACAACTGGTTTTTCTCCGCCAGCCCTGCGGTATTCCTCGCGGCCCGCTGCATGGGGGTTCCCGTCGTCCATACGGTGCATAATTTCAGGATACTCTGTCCATCGAGCTTCCTCTTCGTGCGCAATGAATTGTTCACCGACTGTATGACGCGCATCTTCCCGCTGCGGGCGATTACCCGGAAGATATATCGCGGATCGGCTTTGTCCACGGCCTGGCTGCTCATCGGCACGCGGCTCCACTATTTCCTTCGCACCTGGCAAAAGATCGATCTGCTGATCTGTCTCACAGATCCGGCCCGGCAGATGATTTGTCAGAGTCTGCTGAAGATAGACCCGCACCGCATCGCGATCAAACCCAATTTCTTTAAGGTGGAAGAGTTGCCGATCCCGCAGGGCATGGTACCCGCAAGACGCTGCGGTTTCCTTTTTGTCGGAAGACTTTCCCCCGAAAAGGGGATCCAGCTACTGCTGGACAGTTTCCGGAACAGCCCATACACGCTCCGGATCGTCGGGGACGGCCCGTTGCGCGCCGAAGTGGAGGCTTGCGCGGCTGAGTATAGCAATATCCAATATCTGGGTCTGCAGACAAAACAACAGATCATCGGACACCTTCGATCTGCGGAGGCACTGGTCTTCACTACCATCGGCTTCGAGCAGTTTGGTCTCGTCATCATCGAAGCCTTTTCGTGCGGGACTCCCGTCATCGGTCCGGATACCGGGTCCCCGGCCGAGCTGATCATCGAAGGATACAACGGTCTGCATTTCAAGACGGGCTCGGTCCCCGATCTGCGGCGCAAGATCCGGTACTGGCACTCGCTGCCTAAGGAAGTCCGCGAGGTCTACTCTGAAAATTCTGCGGATACCTATGGCCGTTACTATACCCCCGAGATCAATCTACGCTTATTATCTAACATATATAAAAAGGTGTTACATGAAAACAATGCAAATCTTCAACTTCCCCATCAGCGTCGGGAAGTACCAGGACTACATTGAATACATAATGGACAGCGCCTCCACCGGGAGGAGCCAGTACATTTATGTAGCGAACGTGCACATGGTCGTGGAAGCCTTTTGGAACAAGTCGTTCTCCGAAAAGGTGCGAAAGGCCGGGCTCGTGACGCCAGATGGCAAACCGCTGACCTGGGCGTTGCGGCTGTTGCATGGCATAAAACAGGACAGGGTTGCCGGAATGGACGTTTTGCCGGCCCTGCTCAAACAGTCCGAGAAATCTCAAACTCCCGTCTATATTTACGGCGGGACGGAGACCCTTCTTTCCCGGACGAGAAATTACCTCGACCGCAATTATCCCAAACTTTGCATCAAGGGACTGTACAGCCCGCCGTTCCGCGACCTTACGCCGGAGGAGGAGGCCAGGACCATCGAAAGGATCAACAGCAGCGGTGCGAAACTGGTATTCGTTGTACTCGGCTGTCCCAAACAGGAGCAGTGGATGGCGTCGATGGCCGGCAGGATCAATGCGGTCATGATCGGTATCGGAGGTGCGCTGCCTGTGCTCATCGGCATGCAGAAACGAGCTCCCCGGTGGATGCAGAACATGGGATTGGAATGGCTGTTCCGGCTATGGCTGGAGCCGCGTCGTCTGTTCAAACGGTATTTTGTTACCAATTCCGTCTTTCTTTACCTGCTGAGCCGCGAACTCGTGAAAAAAACCTTTGTCAGGAAATTCGAACCGCATGAAATGAACTAATACACGATGAAGACCCTGATCTGCGATCTCAATGTTTATGATAACGGGCACCACATCGCCTTCGTTAATTCTATCCTGAGCCATACGGCCCGGCGGGAAGATCTCATTTTCCTGTTCAACGGTATGGCGGCTACGCTTTGTAAAGGGATGGAAGGCAACGACCGGATATTCTTCGTGCCCGAAGACAATCTGCACCCCGATGAGCTGGGCAGTCTCCGGGATAAAATGCGCGAATACCGGTTCATCCGGAACTTCGCATTGGAGCATGGTGTCGAACGCGTCATTTTCCTGGAAATAGACTGGTACCAGGTAGCGATCGGTTTGAGCAGTCGCCCGCCGTTCCGCATTACCGGCATTTATTTTCGCCCCTTTCATCTGATACCGACACGTGGTGACAGTCTCCGGGATTCGGTGAAACGCCTGCTCTATCACGCGAAAAAACGCTTCCTGTTCCATATCCTGAAGTTCAACAGGAAGGTAGAACCGCTGTTCCTCCTGAACGACCGGATGGCCGGCGTTCGTTATCCGTCGTGGTTCCGATATCTCCCCGACCCTGTATTCGGCGGTGGGGCCGGCCCCGGCGGAGGCGGGTCCGTAACTATCCGGAGGCAGTTCGACATCCCTTCCTCCAGCCATATCATCCTGGCCTTCGGGGCCATGGGGGCGAGGAAGAATATCGGCAATATCGTCGCGGCCTACCAGCAGGCGAACTTTGAAGGAGACACCGTCCTGCTCATCGCAGGCAAGGTCAGAGCCGACTATCGGGGGGCCTTCAACCGGGCCATCGACAGCTTCGGATGCAATAACGACGGTCGCAAGCGGCTTATCGTATTCGACACCTTCGTCGACGAAGAACATATCGATCTCTATTTCAGCGAGGCCGGCACCATCCTGTTATGCTACAGCAAATTCTATGGGTCCAGCGGGCTGATGGGCAAGGCCGCCCAGCACCGGAAGACCTGCATCGTCCCTGACTGCGGGCTGCTGTACGACCTGAACAGGGAATACAAACTGGGCTATTCGGTCGACCCGGAAAATGTAGACAGTATCGCGAACGCGCTTTCCCTCGCCCAGCGGGCGCCGGTGGAGGAAGCGGGTTTCCAGCGTTTTGTCCGCGATCATCATGAAAGCGCCTTTCTTCGGACATTGCTTACCGTTTAAAATGTTTATGCTATGAACAACAGGTTCGTCAACCATCTCCAGGTCACCCTGATCGTGCTGGACCTGGCCGTCATCAATTTCATCTTCTTCTTCTCCCAATTTCTTTTCCGGCGGAGCCTGGCCATTACGGCCGTCCTGGAATACGACTATTTCCTGTATTTCATGAATATCTGCTGGATACTCACGACCTCGCTCACGGGGGTCTACAACAGCAAGACGATCGTCAACTTCGAGACTTTTTCGAGGAGGAGCATGAACGCCTTTCTCTATTTTACCGGGTTCGTCACGCTGTATCTGTACTTTTTCCACCAGATCATCATCAGCAGGATGTTCATAGTCGCGCAGCTGGTCGGGATAGCCGTTCTCATGCTGGCCAACCGTTTTATCTTCCTGGGCATCTATCAGTATTTCAGGAAAAAGGACCACCTGCTGCGGAAGATCGTCGTCATCGGCTATAACAACGTCGCGAAGAAACTGGTGCAACACCTCGAGAACCAACCCTTCAACTCGCGGGTGATCGGATTCTGCGAAGACACGGAGAATGTACGCGAGGTGACGCATTATCCCATACTGAGCAATATCAGGGGCGTACTCGAAGAATGCGAGCGGCAGGGCGTTACCGAGATCTATTCGACCATCGCCCCGGAACAGAATGCTTATCTGTATGAGCTGATACGGGGGGCCGAACGGCAGTGTATCCGGTTTCGCCTGGTGCCCGATCTGGGAGTGTTCATGATGAAAAAACAGGTGTATATCGATTATCTCGAGGACATGCCGGTGTTATCACTTCGTCGCGAGCCCCTGGAAGACCTCGGCAACCAGATCCGTCGCCGCATCTTCGATATCATTGTCAGCTCGCTGGTGGTCATCTTTGTCCTCTCGTGGATGGTGCCGCTGGTCGGACTGGCCATCCTGCTGGATTCCCGGGGGCCTATCTTTTTCAAACAGGCCCGCTCGGGGAAGAACAACCGCTCGTTCCCCTGTCTCAAATTCCGGAGCATGGTCAAAAACAATACGACCGAACACCGGCAGGCTACCCGAAACGACAGCCGGGTCACCCGGATAGGCCGCTTCCTACGCCGGACGAGCATCGACGAATTCCCGCAATTCCTCAACGTACTGAAAGGCGATATGAGCATCGTGGGGCCCCGTCCGCATATGCTCAAACATACCAGCGATTATTCGCAGCAGCTGGATCATTTCATGATCCGGCAGTTCGTCAAACCCGGTATCACCGGCTGGGCCCAGGTGCACGGTTACCGCGGCGAGACCCGCGACCTTGGACAGATGGAGAAAAGGATCGAACACGATATCTGGTATCTCGAGAACTGGTCTTTATGGCTCGACGTGCGCATCGTCTTTATGACCGTATTCAATCTCTTCCGGCGCGAGGCCAATGCATATTGATCCTGTCTTCACCGGCAATTTCCTTCGTTCGGCCGCCTAAAAAGGCGGCCGAACCGATTATAGGGCCATCCCAAACGAGATTTTCCTAATTTTACGCCGCTATGAGTGAAAAAAGACAAAAAAAGGCGGTGCAGGCCGGGCCGGGTGGGAAACCCATGGGACCCGGCGGGAAACCCGCCGGGCCGGGATTGTTCTCGATATTGAAACCGTACCGGCAATGGATCATTCTCCTCGTCGTACTGTCCCTCGTCAGCAATGGGATCAATTTGCTCATTCCGAACATCAGCAAGAACGCGATCGACGCATTCATCGCCCACCGGCTGGATGTCGACCGCACGCTACTGCTCTTTCTGTCGGCGATCGTCGGCGTTTTTGTCTTTACCTATGCCTCGTCTTTTGTTCAGACCTACACCTCCGAGCGGGTCGCCCGTGATCTCCGGACCCGGCTCGCAGACCGCATTTCGCGGCAGAATTACAGCTTTCTCCAAAAGAAAAATACCGGTCAGCTCCTGACCAATCTCACCTCGGACGTCGATTCCATCAAAGGATTCGTCGCCCAGGCCATCGTTTCGATCTTCTCCTCCATCTTTATCATCATCGGGGCAAGCATCTTCCTGCTGACGATCCGGTGGCAGCTGGCCCTGTGCGTCATCGCGATCATCCCGATCATCGGGTTCACATTTTTTATCGTCCTGAAAAAAGTGAGGGTCTTGTTCAAGGCCAGCCGGGAGGTCATCGACACGCTGAATAAGGTGATCAATGAAAGCATTATCGGCGCCGCACTTATCCGGGTGATCCATTCCCAACACCTGGAATACACCAAATTCCTGGAAGCCAACGCCAAAGCGCTCGGACTCGGGCTCAGGATCCTCAAATTATTCGCCACCCTGATCCCGATCATCATCTTCACTGCCAATCTCGCCACGCTGACCATCCTCGCGTTTGGCGGGCATTATGTCATCGCAGGCCGGATGACGATCGGTCAATTTACCGCTTTCAATATGTATCTCACCATGCTGATCTTCCCGATACTGGTCGTCGGGTTCATGAGCAATGTCATCGCGCAGGCGCAGGCGTCTTATGGCCGTATCGCTGGCGTGTTGTATACCCCGGATCCCGAAGAGGGCGGAACACGTGTCAGCGATCTGAAGGGGGATATCGATTTTAAGGATGTATCGGTCAGCTATGGCGAAAAGATGGTATTGAAGGATATATCCTTCCATATCCATGGCGGATCGAAGACGGCCGTCATCGGGCCGACGGCTGCGGGCAAGACACAACTGTTGTACATGCTTACCAGCCTCAGCCATCCCACCCGGGGGACCATCGAGTTCGACGGATATCCGCTGGACGGATACCGGAAGGATGATTTCCACCGGCAGGTCGGGTTCGTATTCCAGGACAGCATCCTGTTCAACCTCAGCATCCGCGAGAATATCGCTTTCAGCGATAACGTCAGCGATGAGTCGCTTAAAAAGGCGATCGCAACCGCCGAACTTACCGCCTTTATCGACGAGCTTCCCGAAGGGATCGATACCGTTGTCTCCGAACGGGGTACCACCCTATCGGGTGGACAGAAACAACGGATCATGCTGGCGCGCGCGCTGGCGCTCGATCCGCGTGTCCTCCTGCTGGACGACTTTACCGCGCGGGTAGATAACCAGACGGAAAAGAAGATACTGGAAAATGTCCGCGCCAATTACCCGGGTATCACATTGCTCTCCGTGACGCAGAAGATCGCTTCCATCGAAGATTTCGAACAGATCATCCTGCTCATGGAAGGAGAAATGATCGCGATGGGAACACATGCACAATTGATGCAGACCTGTCCTGAATATGTACAGATCTATCAATCGCAAAAAAGCACCAGCCACTATGAACAGCCGGAATTACAATCTTAACGAACTGACCGCGGGACGCTCAAAAAGCAAGATATGGCCCGCGCTGACGAAATTGGTCGGCCTGCTACCCGAACAACGCGGCAAGCTGATCGGCGCGTTGCTGATCATGGTCGTCTACTCCATACTGTCCATGCTCCCGCCCGCCCTCATCGGGTACACCATTAACCACCTTATCGAAGGTAAGATCAACACGGTATCCACGGGGATACCGGACCAATCGACATGGATGACACACCTGTTTCACGGTTCCGGCTATTCGCTTATCGTGACGGTATGTTGTTGTTTGATCGGTATTTACCTGTTGAACCTTGGCGCGGTCTACTGGCGGACGATCCTGATGGGCGGATTCGGGCAACATCTCCTGTATACGCTGCGGAATGCGGTCTTCAACAAACTGCAGGAATTGCCCGTCGCCTTTTTTGCGCAGAACAAGGCTGGAGATCTCATCTCGCGGATCAACAACGATACCGATAAGGTCAACCAATTCTTCAGCCAGTCGCTTATGCAATTTATTTCCAGCATCTTCATCATCGCGGGCGCCGGTGTGGCGCTGGTTTATTTCAACTGGCGTCTTGGGTTGCTGACGCTTTCGCCTGCGGCCCTGATGTGGCTATTCAACAAGGTGATGTCGAAATGGGTAAAGAAAAAGAATGCCGCCAGCGCCAAAGCGACCGGCGGACTTAGCGCGGAGATACAGGAATCGCTCAACAATTTCAAGGTAGTGCTTGCTTTCAACCGCAGGGATTACTTCCGCAAACGTTTCGGACAGGCCAATACGGCGAATTATTCTTCCGCGGTGGGCGCAGGCATCGCCAACAGTGTCTTTAACCCGGTGTACAGCCTCTTGTCCGGTCTCGGACAGATGGTGGTCCTTTTCTATGGCATTTATCTGATCAGGACCGGCTATTTCACCCCCGGGTTCCTGGTCGCCTATTTCATGTACACCAGCAGCTTTTATGACCCCTTGCGTCAGCTGGCGGCCCTCTGGGCCGGATTCCAGGTGGCCATCGCGAGCTGGGACCGCATTTCGCATATCCTCTCGCTGGATACCGATCTGGTGACCATCCATGAATCGGATATCCCGGCAATACCCCCCGGTGGGCTTTCGGTTGTCCGGACAGGGAATGGCGCGTCGGCAGGCCAGCCGCCACTGATCGAGTTCCGCGAAGTATCCTTCGCCTATCCGGGAGGAAAAGATGTGCTTCGGCATAACAGTTTCCGGATGGAAAAAGGAAAAACGTATGCGCTGGTCGGCCCGACGGGCGGCGGCAAGACTACTACGGCATCGCTGCTGGCGCGTCTGTATGATCCGACGGCAGGGGCGGTCATTCTCCATGGTCGCGACATCCGGACCTATACTCCCGCCGAACGGGCTGAAAAGATCGGCTTCATTTTACAGGATCCCATCCTTTTCTCGGGAACGGTCCGGGAAAATATCCTTTATGGGAATGAGAAATACAAAGACGGCCCGAACGAGCAATTGACAGGGGTCCTGCATTCGTCAGGGCTCGAGACCTTGTTGACACGCTTCGATGACGGCCTGGACACCGCGGTCACCCTCGGGGGAGAAGGGATCAGCCTCGGTCAAAAACAGCTGATCGCCTTTATCAGGGCCGTGCTCCGCGAGCCCGAGCTGCTGATCCTCGACGAGGCGACGGCGAATATCGATACCGTCACCGAAAAAATGCTGGAAGATATCCTGCGCCGTCTGCCCCCCACCACTACCCGCGTGATCATCGCGCATCGGCTCAATACCATCGCAGGCGCCGACGAGATCTTTTTCGTCAATGCCGGCGAGATCACCCGGGCGGGAAGTCTCGATCAGGCTGTCGATATGCTGATGGAGGGCAAAAGGGTGAGCTGAGGCTCCGGCATCCCGTGAGCTGAGGCTTCGGCTTCCCGTTAGCTGAGGCTCCGGCATCCCGTGGACTCCACCTCCAGACTCCCGTCAGAATTGGGACCTAGTTTGGGACAT
>Ga0134126_10010655_pt1 | contig 11577 bp, 11 predicted proteins | sample KB31752_FD_96881 | JGI IMG/M metagenome (GOLD analysis project Ga0134126, IMG submission 96881) | Terrestrial soil microbial communities with excess Nitrogen fertilizer from Kellogg Biological Station, Michigan, USA - KB3-175-2 | ecosystem: Environmental > Terrestrial > Soil > Unclassified ... | reverse complement strand
CTGGTCGCGTCGCAGATCGTCAGCCCTTCGCGGTCCGATGCGATCCAGTCCGCATCGGGCACGCGCACGCCGCTGGTCGTGCCGTTCCACAGGAAGACGATGTCATGCTTGGGATCGGCTTGGCGCAGGTCGGGCAATTCGCCGTACTCCGCCTTGATGACGCGGCTGTCCTTGACCTTCAGCTGTTTGAGCGTGTCGGTGACCCAGTCCTCGCCGAAGCTTTCCCAGGCGAAGCAGTCGACCGGCCGCGGTCCGAGCAGCGACCACAGCGCCATCTCCACCGCCCCGGTGTCCGACGCCGGCGTGATGGCGATGCGGTAGTCGGCCGGAATGCCGAGCAGTGCCCGGGTCCGGTCGATCGCGTCCTTCAGCTTGGCTTTGCCCGGCTTGGAACGGTGCGAGCGCCCGAGCAGCGCGCTGTTCAGCGCGTCCGGCGTCCATCCCGGCCGTTTGGCGCAGGGTCCGGACGAAAAAAAAGGCCGTGCGGGTCGCACGGCCGGCATATTTCCGGTCATGTTCATTCCTTTCAGAATGATTGCGCCTCGTTGGGGAGGCGTGGCCCGCGATCTATGTAGTGACTCGCCGCGGCATCGTCAATTCCGTAGCATCGCCTGCGACATCTGGGGGCAACGACATGCGCAATCTGGCAATTGCAGTTCTGTCATTCACATCCCTTCTCCTCGCCGCGCCGGCGCAATCGGCGACCGCGATCGCCGATCCGGCGGCGTTCGTGAAGACGATGTACGCGACAACGGTCAGCAGGAAACCGGAACCGGAAGACATCTATACCGATCGCCTCGCGGCGCTCTTCGCGCTCGATTCCAGGGAAGCCGGCGGCGAGGTCGGCCGTATCGATTTCGATTTCTGGATGAATGGACAGGACGGCGACGTCAACAATGTCACGGTCGGCAAGGCGCCGGTCGAAAACGCGCCCGGCCGGATGGTCGTGATCGCGAAATTCCGAAATCTGAAGACGCCGGAAGAAATCCACTTCTATTTCGAAAAAACCGCCAAGGGCTGGAAGCTTGACGACGCAAGGTCGCTGCTGGGCGAGCAATGGACGCTGTCGCTGATCCTCAAATATGGCTGGGACGGCAAGCCCTGAGCCGGGTTGATCTGGATCAGCGGCGGAACGGGGCATCGGTGGCAGCGTTGCCTTGTTGTCGACAAGGAGCACCGCCATGCCGCTGCCAGCCCCGTCCGCGCCCGAACCCGAGTTGACCATACCGCTCGACATGGTGGGCTATATCGTCGAGCGTGCCAGGGAATTTGACGCCAAGGTGGCCGACAGCGATCCGGATTCCGGCTCCAACGCCACCGACGATGGCGGGATCGACGTGCTGGAGGACAAACCCGGCGACCTGGCGCAACGGGAGCTGGTCGACCAGATCAACAGTCTCAATATCGACCAGCAGATCGAGCTGGTGGCGCTGGCTTGGATCGGCCGGGGCACCTACGACATCGGGGCCTGGGAAGAGGCCAAGGCGACCGCGCGGCAGGAGCACAACAACCGCACGGGCCAATATCTCGCCGGCATGCCGCTGCTCGGCGATTACCTCGAGGAAGGTCTCGATGCATTCGGCGAGGGCGTCGTCGACATGGACGATACGCGCGACATCAAACCCGACTAGGCGCGCGCCACGAGCGTCCGATACATGATCAACGCGTCGACATAGCCCTGCGTCGGATGCTCGAAGGCGCCGGGCAGGCGGCCCACGATCTCAAAACCGCAGGATTGCCACAGATGCTTGGCGCGCGCGTTGGTCGCAATCACCAGGTTGAACTGCATGGCGCGAAAGCCGCGCCGCCGCGCTTCGTCCAGCGAATGCATGCACAGCGCGCGGCCCACGCCGTGTCCCCAGGCCTCCGGCAGGGTCATGTAGCCGCAATTGGCGACATGCGCGGCCGGCCCGGTCGAGTTCGGCTTCAGGTAATAGGTGCCGACGAGGCGGCCGTCCTCGTCCTGCGCGACGAAGATCGCATGCTCGGGTTTCCACCAATAGTCCAGCGCCTGCTCGCGCGTGATGTCGCGCGGCTGCGGATAGGTCTCGCCGGCGCGCAAGGTCGGTTCCAGGATCTTCCAGATCGCCTCGTCGTCGCCGCGCGTTCCGGGCCGGATGTGGATCAGACTGAGATCTCCGCCGTCATATAGAGTGCGCAAGGCCCGCTCAGTATGGTCCGCGTCCCCTCGACGGTGCAAATCAGATCGCCGCCGCGCGGGCTGACCTGCCGCGCCTTCAGCGTCGTCTTGTCCAGACGCTGCGCCCAGTAGGGCGCGAGCGCGCAATGCGCCGAACCGGTCACCGGATCCTCCGGCACGCCCTTGTCGGGCGCGAAGAACCGCGAGACGAAATCGTAGCCCTGGTCGCCCGGCGCGGTGACGATGAGGCCCCATAAGCCGTGTGCGCGGAGCACACGCTGGATCTCGCCCGGTCCGTCGAGCCCGCGCACCGTCGCGGCCTTGTCGAACACCGCCACGAGGTAGCGGCCCTTCAGGATCGCGGAGGGAAGCGGCGCGCCGAGCGCCGCGGCGATCTCCGCCGCCAGCCCCTCTGCCACGGAAGGCGAGAGCGGATCGGACGGCATCGACATGACATGGCGGCCGTCGCGGCCGCGCTCCACCGTCAGCGTGCCGGACCGCGTTTCGAAGGCGACGCTTTTCAGTTCGGGCGCGAGGCGGTCGAACAGCAGCCAGGCGCTCGCCAGCGTGGCATGGCCGCAGAGCTCGACCTCGGCTTCCGGCGTGAACCAGCGCAGCCGATATCTGCCCGCGGCCAGCTTCACGAAGAACGCGGTCTCCGCGAGGCTGTTCTCGTCGGCGATCTTCTGCATGAGCCCGTCGTCGAGCCACGATTCGAGCGGCACGATTGCCGCGGGATTGCCGCCGAACGGTTTGTCGGAAAAGGCATCGACCTGCCACATCTTCAAATTCATCGCACACCTTTCTGGTGGGACGCGGACGCTACTGGCAGCAGCCGTCCCTCGTGAATGCACGCCGGCGCATCGGGGCTATGCCCCGGGCAAGCGTGGCGATCCGTGCCAAGGGTTATACAACTTTAACGCGTTGTAACAATTTGTTACCACCATAGGTATTGAAACGCCCTTCTGCGCACCCATTTCAGCCCGGTATGCGCAGGAGATCCGCGATGACGCGGCGAAGGGTCTGCGAGGCACATACGGAGACGGGATGCGCCCTTGCAGGCATCCGAGCAAAAAATTGGTCGTGTCGCGCCGGCGCCCATGCAGCGCCCTCGCATTGCGCCAATTCATGCGACGTCTTCCGGGATAGGCGATTTGGCGCCGTACGAGATGTGTCCCCTGACCGGGACAGTCCGCGGCCAGCCCGCGCCGATCACGGCAGCGCACGCGCACTCCTTGGCCGGGAGTTCACGCGTGCGTTGCCACATCAGGGATCAATCGGCCGTCGCCGCGATCGCGACCGGGCGGCGGTCGTTGAGCGCGCTCTTCATCTGCTTCTGCAGCTTCTCGAACGCACGCACCTCGATCTGGCGCACGCGCTCTCGGGAGATGCCGTATTTCTGCGACAGCTCCTCGAGCGTCGCCGGGTCGTCCTGCAGCCGGCGCTCCTGGATGATGTCGCGTTCGCGCTCCGTCAGCTCGCCGAGCGCGGTGGTGAGCAGCGTGTGGCGCTCGCCCAGCTCCTCGCGATCGGCCATGCGGGTTTCCTGGTCGAGCGTGTCGTCGGCCAGCCAGTCCTGCCACTCGCTCTCGGAGTCCGAGCGCAAGGGCGCGTTGAGCGAGGAATCCGGGCCCGACAGGCGCCGGTTCATGTCGGTCACCTCCTGCGCGCTGACGCCCAGCTGGTCCGACAGCGTGGCGACGTGCTCGCGGGTCAGATCGCCTTCCTCGATGGCGCCGATCTTGTTCTTGGCCTTGCGCAGGTTGAAGAACAGCTTCTTCTGGTTCGCGGTCGTGCCGAGCTTCACCAGGCTCCAGGAGCGCAGGATGTATTCCTGGATCGCGGCGCGGATCCACCACATGGCATAGGTGGCGAGACGGAAGCCCTTGTCGGGCTCGAACCGCTTCACCGCCTGCATCAGGCCGACATTGCCTTCGGCGACGATCTCGGAGACGGGCAGGCCGTAGCCGCGATAGCCCATCGCGATCTTGGCGACGAGCCGCAGATGGCTGGTGACGAGCTTGCGCGCCGCGCCGGGATCTTCATGTTCCTTCCAGCGCTTGGCGAGCATGTATTCCTCTTCCGGTTCCAGAAGCGGAAACTTCCGGATCTCGGTGAGGTATCTGGACAGGCCGCCTTCGCCTTGAAGGACCGGCAGGCCGCGACTGCTCATGACTGACCCCTTCCTGCGCCGAGCGATGCCCGATTGCACCGGCCGGCGGCTGCGTGGCCCATACTACAACGCCCGAACACGCAGTTGGATATCGCGACCCGGCAAACGGGTCGCAGCCCCAGGAACAAATGGGTCGATTTAAGGCTTTTTCAAGCCTCTCAGCGCGGCGATCAGGGCAGCCATGTCGGGCGGCCATTGCGACTCGAACCGCAGCGTCTTGTGCAGGCTGGGATGCTGGAAACCCAGCAGAACCGCGTGCAGCGCCTGGCGCGGGAAATTAACCGCGGCGGCGAAAGCCACTTCCTCCTCAGGGGTCTTCGGGCGCGGCGCCGACCGCGCCCGGCCATAGGACGGATCGCCGATCAGGGGATGCCCGAGATGGGTCAGATGCACGCGGATTTGATGGGTGCGTCCCGTCTCCAGCCGGCACTCGACCAGGCTGGCGAAAACCGGATCGCCGAACCTCTCCAGCACGCGGTAGCGCGTGCGTGCGGACTTGCCGCCGCCCCGCAGTACCGCCATGCGCTTGCGGTCGAACGGATTGCGGCCGATCTGGCCCTCCACAATGCCCTCGCCGGCGCGCGGACTTCCCCACACCACGGCGTGATAGGCCCGTTCGATGGTATGGTTGGCGAACTGCCTGGCGAGGCTGGTCATGGCGCGCTGGTTCTTCGCCGCGACCAGCAATCCGCTCGTATCCTTGTCGAGACGGTGGACAATGCCCGGCCGCGCCTCGCCGCCGACGCCCTTGAGGGAATTGCCGCAATGGGCGATCAGCGCGTTGACCAGCGTGCCGTCGGGATTGCCGGCCGCGGGGTGGACGACGAGCCCCGCCGGCTTGTCGATCACGATCAGGTCCTGGTCCTCGTAGACGACAGTGAGCGGGATGTCCTGGCCCAGCGGCGCGGCGGGCAGGGGCGGCGGTACGCTGACCGTGAAGGCCTCGCCGGGTTTGACCCGGAAATTGGCGTCCTTTATCGCTTTGCGCGTATGCGTCACGGCGCCGCTTTCGATCAGTTGCTGAAGGCGCGAGCGGCTGATATCGCCGAGTGCCGCGGCCAGGAACCGGTCCAGCCGCCAGCCCGCCTGCTCGGCGCCGACCACCGCGCGGCGCGGCTTTTCCTCGGAGGATGCTGTGTCAGACATCGAAGCGGATCCCAGGGGCACGGCGACGTACCGCGCGGCGCGTCTCGCCGTCATCGTGCTCACCGCGCTTATCATCCTGGCGCTGATCGGGCTAGCCGCCGGCATGATCCTGACGCTGTCGGCCGCGGCGCGAGAGCGCCGACCGCCGGCGGCCGGGCCTTCGTGCTGCCGCAGGGCGCCCGCATCGTCAGCACGCAGACCCAGCCCGGCCGGATCATCCTGCAGGTCCATTCCGAACGCGGCGACGAGATCGACATTCTCAGCACCGATGACGGACACCTGGTGGCGCGCGTGTCGCAGCGATGAAGACGATGTTGCTTCCGCCCGGCGCGCTCGAATGGCTCGCAACCGAGGCGCGCCGGGCCTATCCGCGGGAATGCTGCGGCCTGCTTGAGGGCACGCGGGACGCGCTGCGGGTCGAACTCAGCGCACTGCGGCCGACGCAAAACATCGCCGCGGCGGCGGACCGCTTCGAGATTGACCCCGCCGAACAGGTCCGCGTCCTGCGGGACGCGCGCGCGGGCGGGAGGGCGATCGTCGGCTGCTACCACTCGCATCCGAACGGGCCATGCGCGCCGTCGCCGCGCGACCTGGACGGCGCGTCGGAAGAGAACTTCCTCTGGCTGATCGCCGCCCTCGACCGCGGCGACGGCGACGTCGCGATCCGCGCCTTCGAATACGCCGGACGCGGTTTCGCGGAAGTCGCTATCGCGTCAGGCGCGGATAGAGCAGCGTCGCGATAGCGACGAAGACGGCAAACGCCGCCAGCAGTGCGGATCGCTCGGTGCGGCCAGGCACGCTAGCAGAACCGGCCGCCAGCCGTATCCCGGGCGCGGGCCTTGCCTGCCGCGCGGCCGCGACGCTATAAGCGCCGCCTTGGCCGCTGCTCCCATCGTCTAGCGGTTAGGACGCGGCCCTCTCAAGGCTGAAACCGGGGTTCGATTCCCCGTGGGAGCGCCAGCAAACCAAAGCGCCAACGACGATCTTGAAGTTTGTTCGTCCGATGAACCGACCGCGATCTTGGGCGAACGGCACCGGTTTTCACGATCGGCACCCTTGCCGCTCGAGCACTTCATTCGCAAGCTGAACGTCTCCCACTATCGCGCCCGGATACCCGCGTCAGCCCGCGACGAAAGTGTTCCGCCCATGCCGGACAGCCGGCCCCTTCAAGGTCGATTTGATGTTTGAAAAAATTGCAAGTTTTTCAAGGCGTGCTATTGTCGGCGTATGACAAGGCCGTCCAGAGCGGTTCGCGTAATCGCGGACCGGAAGCAAGTCGCGGTACTGACGTCCGCGATTCGACAGGAAATCGTCGATACGCTGGGGCAATTGGGGGCGGTCTCGGTTTCCGAACTCGCAGCAACGCTGGGTCGCCCTCCGGATGCACTGTATTATCATCTGCGCTTGTTGGTTGGGGCTGGCTTGGTTCGCGAAATCAGGCAGTCGGGGAACGGGCGACGCGAAGCCAGATTTCGTGCCGTCGCTCGCCAATTTCGCATCGATTACAAACTAGACCAGCGAAGCTATTCGGACTCGATGGCGACGGTCGTCGCTTCGATGCTTCGCGTGGGAATTCGAGACTACCGGCGGGCACTCTATTCGAAGGGGCCGGTTGTCGAAGGCGCTTCGCGAGAGCTGCGTGCACAACGGAAGACGGTTTGGCTGACAAAGCAGGAGATCCGCCGGGTCAACCAGCTGATCGAGAAATTGTTGGCGGCTGGCGGGCCGCGTCGAGCGCGTGCGCGGCTCTTTGCGATCACCGTGCTCGTGACACCCGTGAACCTGCCCCGTGCCGCGGCGACAAAGAACGTCAACGCCAGATCGAGGGACTTCAAATGAGGCGCCAAATTGTCGAATCGCTCGGTGTGCTTCTCCTGACGAGCCTCGGTGCCTACATGGCTGGCGCCGGTGAGCCGCCTTCGGCGATGGCTTCACCGGCCTCTGGGGATGCCGCACTCTGTCCCTCTGCCGCGTATCTCACGCTGGAAGCGGGTCGCATTGTTGCCGTCGATTGGTTCCAATACGCCCCGGGTACGGTTCATACGGTCTCAATTCTCAATCAGTCTCGCATCCTCGATACGACAGTCGACATTCGGGACGATCAAACCTCGGGGCATTCTTCCGTCGTGCTCTCGGTCGCCGGCGAAAAGCCTGACGACGCCAAGATCCGCGACCTCGGAACAGGCGCGATCTACTGGTCCGATATGATTGCGAGCTCGGTCGCTCAGGCCGTAGCGAGGGCCCGTGTTCTCAACCAACCCGTCGCGCGAATTGCGGCCGCATCGCTCTTTGCGGATACCCGCGGCGAAGTCGAGGTGGATCGAATCGATGAAACGGACTGGACGGTTTCGTATCACAACAAGAAATACTTCGTCTTGACGGATCGGATGGGTTGCATGTTGTCGGCTACGCTTCCCGACTACGGCGTGACGATCGAAAGGCGTCTGGACTTTTCGCGGAGCGAGTATCCCCTTTGGACACCATATGGAGCACCGCCCGACAACGCCTATGCCGCGCGCGATGTGAAGATCGCGGCGCCTCAGGGACATACGCTCGCCGGGTCGTTGACGTTACCTCGAGCAGGCAAAAATCTTGCCGCCGTCGTACTGATCACGGGTCTTAGCCCAAGCGAGCGAAACGGCGGCCTGCCGCCATGGATGCCGCTTCGCGATATCGCGGACATTCTCACCAGAGCGGGCATCGCGGTATTGCGGGTTGACGATCGGGGAATCGGTCAATCCACCGGCGATCATGATCCCTCTACGACGTTCGATGAGGCCAACGACGTCAATACGGAGGTTGCCTGGCTGCGCGCACAGGCGAGGATCGACCGCCACCGGATTTTCCTGATCGGATACAGTGAAGGCGGGCTCATAGCTCCGATGATAGCTGCCCGGGATCGAACGATTGCCGGTATCGTGACCCTGGCTGGAAGCGGAGTTTCTGGCGACGAGCTGGCGCGCGAGCAGACAGAAGAAGCGGTCGTACGTGACCCGACGATCCCGGCATCCGACAGGGAAAACGAAATCAAAAAGCGGCTGGCGGAACCGCTTACCACGCGCGAAAAGTCGTTTCTGGCGGTCGATCCACTCGCATTTGCGTCACAAGTAAGGTGTCCGGCGCTGATCGTACAGGGCGGCGCAGACATAACGGTTCCCATCCGGTCTGCCGAACGGTTGGCCAACGCCATGCGCAGGAACGGCAACCGCGATGTGACCGTACGGATCGTACCCGGCGTCAGTCATTCGCTCTTGCCGGATCCTGTCGGACTGAACACCGAATGGGCTTGGCTTCCGGCGTTTGTCACGTCGCCCGGCGTTCTGAGTGCAGTCTCCGATTGGATCACGCTGCACAGGAAAAAGTGAGTCAGCCGGGTTCTGTCTGTAGTCCAGCTTGCTGCCGAGCGGTGCGCAAGGCGGTCCTTGAACGTGACCTGGCCCGTCCCCAGTTACGCCACCAGCTCCGCCGGCTTCACGCCCAGCTCTTTGAGGAACGGTTCCGCATAGTCGATGCGGCCGGTCATCGTCTTGGGATCGCCGCTGGCGAGGCGATAGACCGCCTCGGCGATGAAGCCGATCGGCTGGACGCGGTCCTTGGTGCGCTCGTTGATCAGTCCGTGCACCGCGACGCCCGGCGTGTCGACGAGGCCCGGCGACACCACATTGACCGCGATGCCGTCGTCATACACTTCGGATGCGAGACCGGTGGTGAAGCGCTCCAGCGCCGCCTTGCACATGCCATAGACCGTGCCGCCGCGCGCGCCTGCCATGTAGGGCTGCTTGGGATGCAGACCGGCGGGCGAGGAGATATTGACGATCCATCCCGATTTGCGCGCCTTCATCGACGGCAGCACGAGCTGCGAGAGATGGAACGGCGCATAGACCTGCACCTCCATCATCAGCTTGAAACGCTTCTCGGGAAAGTCCGCGACCGGGATGAAATAGGTGATCGCCGCATTGTTGATCAGGATGTCGATCGGACCATAGGCGGCCTGCGCCTTCTCGATCAGCATCTCGCGCTCGCGCGCCTGGGCGAGATCGGCCTTGATGAAGGTGACCTCGGCGCCGGTGCGCTTCACCCGCGCGACGGTCTCGTGCAGCGTGCCCGGCAGCCGGCTCTCGCCGGTCTCCGCGGTGCGCGCCGAGACGACGATCTTCGCACCTTCCTGGCCGAGCCTGACTGCGATCGCCTCGCCGATGCCGCGGCTCGCGCCAGTGACCAGCGCGACTTTGCCTTTCAGCGTTCCCGCCATTCTCGCCTCCCTAGTTTTCCGGAAGCGTAGGCTCGGTAAGCGGCTCGGACAATGTCCTGCGACTCTTGTGCGTTGCGGCGTACCAGGCGAAGAAAATCGCCGGCAACACCATCAGGCCCGCCGAGAAGAACGGCGCGTCGACGCCGATATTGGAAAAGGTGAGCGCCGCGATCTGCGGCCCCACCAGCCTCGCCAGTCCGCCGACCGCATTGTTGAGGCCGAGATACTGGCCCTGGTGATCGAGGTCGACATTGCGCGAGAGCAGGGCGGAGACGTTCGGCCACGCCACCGACTGTCCGAAAGCCGAGATCGACAACAGCGCGACGATCATCGTTCCGCCCGTCGAGAAAGGCTGCAGCGAGGCGCAAACCGTCGTCAGCAGCATCCCGAAGGCCAGCGTCTTCGCTTCGCCGAAGCGCCGCGAGGCCGGTCCGGTGATGAAGATCTGGCAGATCGCCGCCACGATGCCGGTGACCGCGAAGGCCAGCCCGACATCCCACGGGCTCCAGTCGAAACGGGCCTGGGTCCACAGACCGAATACCGACTCGATGCCGTTGAAGGCGCAGCCGGCGAGCAGCGTGACCAGCATCAGGCGGCTGATCACCGGATTGGTCGCCGCATGCGCGACGACGGCCCAGCGGCTCGGCTTGTGGCCGATGCGCCGCCGCACGCGGCTTTCCTTGAGGAAGGTGATAAGGCCCAGCACGCAGGCCGCCGACAGGCTCGATGCGATCAGCAGCGGCACGCGGAATCCGGCATGGCCGGCGGCCGGATTGGCCAGCAGGCCGCCCACGGCGGGGCCGACGATGAAGCCGATATTGTAGGCCGCGCCCAGCCAGGACATCTTGCCGGTGCGCTCGTCGGGCGGCGTCACGTCGGCGATGTAGCCCTGGATCACCGCGCCATTGCCGCTCGCCATCCCGCCCAGAAGCCGCACGAGGAATGCGACATAAATGTTGGGCGCGAAGGCCAGCGCGAGATAGCAGAGGCAATTGCCGCTGACCGTGCTGATCAGCACCGGCTTGCGCCCGACCGTGTCCGACAGCCGCCCCCAGAACGGCTCGCCGAAGAACGAGCCGATCGCGTAGGCGGAGAAGATCAGCGCCACCTGCCAGGTCGGGGCCTGGAACGACTTGGCGTAGAACGGCAACAGCGGCACGATGATGCCGAAGCCGAGCAGATTGATGAACATCACCGACAGCAGGGTCGGCAGCGCGGCCGGCGAGACGGGAGCGGGCTTGTCGGTATCCATGGCGATAGGCTCTTAATAGTGCCGCGATGGCGGCGGGCAAGGTGCGTCGGGTCGCAGTGGAGAATATTCATGAAAAACTTGTACCGCCTGCCGCTGGCCGCGGCGCTTTTCCTGTCCGCCGCTGCGGCAGACGCACCGCCGCCGGCGGACTGGCGCACGGTCGATCCGGCCAATCTAGTTCTGATCGACACCCGCTACGGCCAGGTCGCGGTCGAGCTGGCGCCCGAATTCGCGCCCAACCATGTCGATCGGCTGCGGGCGCTGATCCGCGCGCATTTCTATGACGGCCTTTCGTTCTATCGCGTGATCGACGGTTTCGTGGCGCAGGGCGGGATCGGCGAGGGCACCGCCTCGACCAGGGATCATCCGACCGAAGCCAGGAACCTGGCGCAATGGCCGCCGCTGAAAGCGGAGTTCGATCGCGCCGTGACGCCGACGCCCGCCTTCACGCCGCTCGGCAACGCCGATCTGATGGCGCCCGAAGTCGGATTCGAGGACGGCTTCCCCGTGGCGCGCGATTCCAGGGTCGGGCGCGAATGGCTGATCCATTGTCCCGGCACCTTCGCCTTCGCGCGCGACAACGATCCCGACAGCGCCACGACCGAGTTCTACAT
>Ga0134126_10010652_pt1 | contig 11579 bp, 9 predicted proteins | sample KB31752_FD_96881 | JGI IMG/M metagenome (GOLD analysis project Ga0134126, IMG submission 96881) | Terrestrial soil microbial communities with excess Nitrogen fertilizer from Kellogg Biological Station, Michigan, USA - KB3-175-2 | ecosystem: Environmental > Terrestrial > Soil > Unclassified ... | reverse complement strand
GTCACGTCAGGAGCTTCGCCCAGCGTGCCTTCAATTTCATCGTGATCGCGATGACCGATGAGGATGAGCGAATAGCCCTGTTTGGCGAACTTGATCGCCTCGACGTGAACCTTCGTGACCAGCGGGCAGGTGGCGTCGATGACCTTGAGCCTGCGCACCTTGGAGTGCTCGCGCACGGCCGGCGAAACTCCGTGAGCAGAGTAGATGACTCGCGCGCCCTCCGGCACCTGGTCGATGTCTTCGACAAAAATCGCGCCCTTGGCGGCTAGCTCGTCCACAACGAAGCGGTTATGGACAATTTCTTTGCGGACGTAAATGGGGGCGCCAAAAGTTTCGAGCGCGATGCGCACTACATCGATGGCGCGGACAACTCCAGCGCAAAATCCGCGAGGCTTGAGCAGCAGGACCCGTTTCTCGGAGGCCGCCGAAGCGGGGTCAGGAACAACAGAGATCGTGTCGAAACTGGTAGCGGTCACAATAACTAAGTATACCGTGATCAATAGCGCGGGAACAGCGAAGAACAAGCAGCGGTGGAAATGCAACTCGGCTGCGGCAGATCTGCGGCTACGATGTGACGTTTGGATTGCGACAATCGCGTTCCGTTTGCCGTCCACTCCTGCTATGCTGCGCGGAGATTCTTCTTTTCTACGGACCCGCCCTTTATGCTGCTGGAGCTTCGTGCTGAAAATTATGCGGTCATCGACCACGCCATCGCCGTCTTCGGCTCCGGCCTGAATCTTCTCACCGGCGAAACCGGAGCGGGGAAATCCATCCTGGTCGACGCTCTTGCGCTGTTGATGGGCGGCAGGGCCTCGTCGGACGTGATCCGGCACGGAGCGGACCGCGCCGTGGTGTCCTGCGTGTTTGAAAGCACTCCCGGCTCAGAAGCCACGCTCGAATCCAACGGACTTGACGTGGAAGGCCACGAGATTATTCTGCGCCGCGAGATCATGGAGAACGGCAAGGGTCGCGTTTATGTGAACAACCAGCCTGCCACGGTCGCCGTGCTGCGCCTGCTCGCGCCCGAGCTGGCGCTGGTTCACGCCCAGAGTGAGACGCTCGGCTCGTTTGATGGGGCGCAGCAGCGTCACCTGCTGGACCGCTTCAGCGGACTCGCGGCGGAAGCCGTCGGCGAAGCGTTCGCCCGTTGGAAGAAAATCCAGACGCGCCTTGAAGAGCTGGAGCGCGATGAGCAGGACCGGCTGCGGATGGTGGACCTCTGGCAGTTTCAGAACCGGGAAATCCAGGGCGCGGCCCTGACCGCCGGGGAGGACGAAGCCCTCGAAACCGAGCGTCGTGTTTTGATGAACGCCGAAAAGCTATATTCAGCGGGCATGAGCGCCTATGAATTGCTCTACGACGGCAGCGGATCAGCAGAAGCGACATTGCGCGCGGCGCTGAAACAGATTGAAGAACTGGGGCGCTTTGACGCGAAGTTTGAGGAGTCGCGCGCCGCGCTCGCCTCCTCCCTCGCGGTCGTCGAGGATGTGGGCGCGACGGTGCGTGAGTTTGCTGAGGGCATTCAAGCTTCGCCCGCGCGGCTGGCCGAGATTGAGGATCGCCTGGCGGCGCTCGACAGGCTGAAGCGAAAGTATGGAGCCTCGGTCACGGAGGTCATTGCCTACGGCGAAGAGGTTGCCCGCAAGCTGTCTGAAGTAGAAAACCGCGACGAAACCCTGAAGACACTGCGCGCGCAACTCGCGCAGGCGGCCCAAATCTATAAGCAGACGGCATCCACCCTGCACACAGAGCGCGCGACGGCGGCCAAAAAGCTGGAGAAGCTAGCCGAGGCTCACGTGAACGACTTGGCGATGAAGGCACGCATGGGAATTTCCGTCTCTGCGAACGAAGATTCGACCGCGTGGACCGCGCATGGCTGGGATGCGGTCGAGTTCCGCATTGCAACCAACGCCGGCGAACCCATGAAGCCGCTGGACGAGATCGCCTCCGGCGGGGAAATGTCGCGCGTCATGCTTGCGCTGAAGGTCACGGTCGAAGAAGGCGCGGCCCGTTCCACGCGCCGCAAGACCGCCGTTCCGCGCACGCTGGTGTTTGATGAAATCGACATCGGCATTGGCGGGCGCGCCGCCGAAGCCGTCGGACGCAAGCTGAAGGCACTCTCTAAAGCGCAGCAGGTGCTCTGCGTCACGCATCTACCGCAAATTGCCGCCTTCGCCGACCAGCACTTTGTGATTGAAAAAAATGAGAAGCAGGGACGGACCAAAACTTCAATCCGCCGCATGGATGACGCCGAGCGCACCGAAGAAATCGCCCGCATGTTGAGCGGAGAAAAACTCACTGACACGTCCCGGAAGCACGCGGCACAAATGCTGAAAGCCGCCGCCGCGCCCTAGCGCACGTCAGCCGAACGCAGGATCGCTCTTGCTGTCCTTGCCCGTCTCAAGATGTCCCGCAACATGGTGCAGCGCTCCGCCCTCCGCCTCGACCGTCAGGTCATACCATCCGAAGCTCGCTTCCAGCGGCACAAATTCGCTCAGACTTTTTCCAGGCTCCAGCGTCTGTTCGGCTGTTGCTTTGCTGTAGGCGTTGGCAATGCGCAGCTTGCACTCCGCCTTCCCCTTATTCTTCAGCGCCAGCGTAATGCCCCCTCGGTCCTTTTCATAATGGACGCGGCTGCGAAGGTCCGTCCCCGCGTCATCAGCCTTATAACGGCGGAAGAACCCATTCGGGCCATAAATGGAAAGATCGTACGCGCCGTTCGCCGAGTTCCAGGTGTCCTCCAGCTTTGCATGAACCCCGACGGTGTAGCTGCGGGGCTCGCCGTCTCCGCTTTCGCGGACTTGAAACACCGCAGCCGCTTTGCCGGTGTTGTGAAATTTAAGCCGGACAGTATGTGAGGAGTCGCGGGGTTCAAACTCCGTGTGCAACTCATAAGGAACCGCGCGCGCGGGCCGTGTCCCTTTCTCCTGCTCAGGCAACGCCTGGTCCACTGGCGGATGAGGCACATAATCCGGGTGCTTGGCATTGTCCGGCGGCTCATAGGCAATGGTAGAAGGAAGCGCGACAACGGCGCTGCTCGGCGCGGAAAAATCAAAGCTGGAAGTCAGGTCTCCGGCAACCGCGCGCCGCCACGGCGAAATATTGGTCGTGCGCAGCGCGTGATGCGTATGCGCAAATCGCCGCTCCAGAAAGCGAATCATCGAGGTGTGGTCGAAGACTTCAGAATTGACCCACCCGCCCTTGCTCCAGGGAGAAACCACAATCATGGGCACGCGAACGCCCATGCCGTAAGGACCAGCGGCATACTTGTCGCTGCCCGGAAAAATCTCGCCGGCCAGGTCAATCGTGGAAAGCCCCTGCGCTCGCGACTGCGCCGGCGTCGGCGGAACCATGTGGTCAAAAAAGCCGTCGTTCTCGTCGAACATCACAAACAGGGCCGTCCGGCTCCAGACCTCCGGATGCGCCGTCAGCGCGTCCAGCACCTGCGAGACATACCACGCGCCGTAATTCGCCGGCCAGTTGGGATGCTCGCTGTAAGCCTCCGGGGAAACGATCCACGACACCTGAGGCAGCTTCCCCGAAGCGATGTCGCTGTGAATCTCATGAAAGAGTTGCTCCGCCTTCGTTGCCTGCGTCCCGGTCAGTGCTTTCGTATGCAGCGGATCGCCCGCCTTCGCATTTTGATACTTCGTGAAGTACAGCAGCGAGTTGTCCCCATAGTTTCCTATATAGGGATCGCCTTCATCGCCGCTCCAGCCGGTCGCCTTGTCCAGTCCCTTGCCGATATCCTGATACACCTTCCACGAGATGCCGGCTTCTTCAAGGGCTTCCGGATAAGTCGTCCATCCATATCCGGCCTCGGCGTTATCGACCACCGGGCCACCGCCTTCGCCGTTGTTGCCGACACAGCCGCTCCACATATAAAAGCGATTGGGATCGGTCGGCCCGAAGATCGAACAGTGATAAGCGTCGCAAATCGTGAAGGCGTCCGCCAGCGCGTAATGGAAGGGAATATCGCTGCGCACCAGATGGGCCATCGTTGTCGGCCCCTTTGCTGGAACCCATCCGTCGTAATGTCCGCCGTTCCAGGCCTCGTGCGTGGTCTTCCAGCCGTGGTCCAGGTCTTCAAGAAATTGCATTCCCAAATTCGGTGCTCCCGGATGAAACGGCAGGATGTGGCCGTCCGGATGCTTGCCCGGCTGATGAAAGACCGATGCGCCGCCGGGAAGCCTCATCGCGCGGGAATCGCTATACCCGCGGACGCCGCGCAGTGTTCCGAAGTAATGGTCGAACGAGCGATTCTCCTGCATCAGGAAAATCACGTGCTCAACATCGCGAATCGTTCCAGAGCCATGATGCGCGGGTATCTCCAGCGCGCGGCTGATACTGGCTGGAAAGGTGGCGGCAGCGGCTCCGCTGCATAGCAGCTTCAGAAAGGTGCGGCGCTAAGAAGTCAGGGGCATTGCGTTCGTCTCCGTCATCCATCCTAACGCCGTGGACAAAAATTCCAGTCGCTTTAGAGGCTTAGGAATTCTTTTTGTTCCCGGGTCGTGCTGTTCATCGACATCTTCTGCCCGCTGGTGGCGTATAGATACCAGAGCAGCCATGCGATTCCCGCCAGCAGGTTGGGCTTGTAGTAGAAGATCGAGGTGGTTAGCATGTCCGCCGCCGCCGCGCACATCAGCGCCAACAGCAGCGTAAGGCTTCCACGTCGCGGAGGCGCCGCGCCGAGAAATGCGAACAGAATTGCCGGAATTGCAATTGCGCTGTCGGTGAGCCAGGAATACGGGGCTACCATGAGCGAGACCAGGGCCAGGAGCGAGCCGTGGGTCCGCCAATCCCACTTCTCGCGATTTCGCCAGAAATACCAAAGTGCCCAGGCGCAGCCCAGCGCGGCGGGAAAAAATTGCAGCCACATGGCGCGTTGGTCCACCAGAAAGCGGAGGCCGGTTCCGAGAGTGGGGACAAATTCGTCCGCGATGCTCTCAGTGCGCATGGCGGCGAAATAGTGGGGCCAGACGGCGCGGTCGAAGAGCATAGGAATGCCGCTCTCGACGGCGCAGGCGATGACAGCTCCGGCCAAAATGGTCCATTTGCGACGGACCACCGCCCAGACCAGCAGAACCACGCCAAAGGGCAGTAGCAGATGCGGCTTGACGGCGCAGAGCGACAGAGCCACCCCCGCCCAGAATGGCCTGCTCTGGCGGAATCGCAGAAAAAGAGTCAGGCCCAGCAGGACAATCAGGGCCGTCTGCCCTGTTTCGATGCAGGCCATGGCCGGGGCAAAGAACCACGGCAGCCACAGCAAACTTCGCTCGTAAGGCCCATTGAGCATCGCCTTGATGCTGTCGACGGAGAAGTACAGGCAACCGGCCAGCAGCAGGCCCCACGCGATGACTCCCGCCCGCGCCCTTATCAGGCCCAGCGGCGCCATGAGGAACAGCGCCGTTGGAGGCTCGCGGGTCATGAAAACATCCTGGTAGTTCACCTTAAAGCCGAGTTCCGATTCGATGCGGCTGACGGCTTCCCGGTCATAGGGATTCTGACCGTGAATCAGCAGGCGTCCGCTGGTCCAGAAGCAAAGGGTGTCGTGGGTAGTGAGGTTGGTGATCGTAACCCCAAGCACGGTGGCTATCGCGCAGAGAGTAGTGACGAAAATAAAGACTGCGAACACGGCGAGGAAGATGGGCGAATGCCGCTTGGGGCGCCGAGGCGCTTCAGGTGTCGCCTTGTCCACAATGTCGTCGGGAATTACGGAACTCATATTGTTTTCACCCTTTGCCCTCGCGGTTCCAAGCTGTCCTGAAAATGCACTGCCAGCTTGCCAGACTCGCATTCGGTAAGGCAACTTGCCAGAGCAAAAAGCGGGGCGAACCAAACCACGCAACCACAGCGGCATTTTTCCCTTGTACCCTACCTTTGGGCCTGTGCCCCATGCCCAGAGTCTGATACCGTTAAACGAGAGTACTGATGACACACCTCCTCTTCGCACTTTTTCTTCTGCAAGCGGACACTGGCGCGCCCTTGCCCCAGACCACCGGTGGCAGCGCAATCATGGAAATGCTGCGCAACAGCGGGTCCATTGCGCTGATCGTTCTCGCAATCCTCTTTGTGTGCAGCGTCTGGTCCTGGGCCGTGATCCTTGGCAAATGGGGGAGCTTCCGCCGCGCCGGCGCGCAGAGCCGCCGTTTCCTCCGCGCCTTCCGCAAAGCACAGCGCCTGCAGGAAATTGCCACGGTGAGCGAGGGGTTCAAGCCCAGCCCGCTGGTCGCGGTTTTTGACGAGGTGTACGAAACGTATCGCCGCCAGACCGGAGGGTACGGGCCGCCAACCAACATCACGGCGCTGGAACGCGCGGCGCAGACCGCCTCCAGCGAATCGCTCACGGCGATGGAGAATCGCCTGACCTCACTGGCGACGATTGGCTCGACAGCGACCTTCATCGGCCTGTTCGGAACGGTGATGGGGATTGTGGACGCCTTTCACGGACTGGGCACGGCTGGCGCGGCGACCCTTCGCGCCGTTGCTCCGGGTGTTTCGGAAGCTCTCATCACCACGGCCGCCGGACTGCTGGTCGCGGTTCCCGCTGTGGTAGCCTACAACAGCTTTGCGGCGAAGGCGCGCGATTTCGGCGCACGCATGGATGACTTTGCCCGTGAGTTGCTGAACAGCCTGGAAGAAGTTTCGCTCAAGCCCTCGGAAGACCCGATCCAAAGGGAGGCCGCTCGTGGCCTTCACGGCTAGCAACGGCGCCACCCGCACGTCGCTTTCGGAGATCAACATTACTCCGCTGGTCGATGTTGTGCTGGTGCTGCTTGTCATCTTCATGCTCACCGCGCCGGTGCTCCAGTCCGGCATTGAAGTCAACGTGCCGAAGACGAAAACGGTGCATGAGATTACGCAGCAGCGGATGGTTGTAACCATCAACAAAGACCAGGAAGTCTTTTTGCAGGACAAGCCGGTGAATCTCTCCGAGTTGCCTACGCTGTTGATGAAGCCGGGCGTGGACGCCTCGCAGCAGGTGATTTATGTGGAGGCCGATGAGAAGGTTCCGTTCGGCGCATTCGCCTCGGTAATGGACGCGGTGAAGCAGGCGGGCATTACGCACATCAGCATCGTCACTCAGCCCATTCAGAAGGGCTCTGCGTCTCACAAATAGGGCTTTTATGCAGGGACGCGCCATCCAACACGACGTTGCGCAGGACCTTGACCCGAAAACTCTGGGCAAACCACGCATTCCCGGCTCGTTGCTGCTTCACGCCGGTTTCATTGCCGCCGCCGTCATCGCGACCTTTGCTACCCACTTCATGCACCACAATGAGTGGGGCAACCAGCAGGCGCCGGGAGCGATTCAGGCGACGCTGGTCAGCTCCGCGCCCTCGATTCCACTTCCGCAGGACACGCCGCCGACTCCCAATGTGCTGGCCACGGAGATGCCGTCGCCGTCGCCCGCGCCGCCCTTGCCCAGCATCGCGTCGGTGCCACCGCCGGATGCGATTCCCATAGCGGAACGGAAGATGCCGCCGCCGAAGAAGAAGCTGGAGAAGAAGGAGCAACCGAAGAAGGAAAAGGCGCAGGTGGTGCGGAAGTCATCGAAGTATGCGCAGCCTACCCACCAGCAGTACCGGGCGCAATACGGCGAGGCTCCGGCCACGCAGATGCCGCGCTCCGTCTCGCCAACGCAGGATGGGCCACAGAGCCCCATCACCGTGACGGGCGGCAGCAACGGCTTCAACTATCCGTGGTATGTCAGTCTGATTCAACGCAAGGTGAGCCAGGCATGGTATACGCAGGAGGTTGATCCGCACACGCCTTACGGAGCCCAGGTGCGGATTACGTTCTCCATCTCCAAAGATGGAACGCCCAGCAACATTCGCGTTGAGCAAAGCAGCGGGTCGTCCTCGCTGGATACCTCCGGGCTGCGGGCGGTGCAGCGGGTGGAAAATTTCAGCGCGCTCCCAAGTGGTTACTCCAAAGGTAGCGTATCGGTGGAGTACACTTTTACCTATAAACTGAGCCAGCATTAGTAAAAGGGGCTATCCAATTTTCTTGCGTTCCGTCCAACACGAGGCAAATCCCGACCATGCCCCATCCCGTCCAGTCCGCCAGCACGCCAACCCCCGCAGAGGCCCGATGAACGGAAAAAGATTCCTCCCCGTATTTCTCGCTCTTCTTTTCACCCTCGCCATCACGCCCGCACTTCAAGCTCAGGATTGGGTCCGCACCGGAACCAACCTTGGAGTTCAGCGCATTCGGCTCGCCTCAGCGAGCTTCAAGCCGCTGAACAATGATCAGCAGACGCTCTCGCTGAAGTCGATTTTTGACCAGGTTCTCTACAACGACCTGAAAAATTCCGGCATCTTCGACATGGTTTCTCCGAGCATGGAGCCGCCGGAAATGCCAGGCGCTCCGGGGGAAATTCATCTGGACCAGTGGGCCGCCGCGCCATCGAACGCCGCCATGGTCGTCTTCGGCAACATTGCCGTAAGCGGAGGCCGCGTTACAGTGCAGGGCTACCTGTTCGACGCGAAGAATCCGCAGACGCCGCAGATTCTGGGCAAGCAATACTCCGACGACGCCGCGGTTGAAAACACGCGGCAAGTTGCCCATCGCTTTGCCGATGAGATTATCGCGCGGCTCGGCGGCGGGCTGGATGGCATTTGCGAGACCCACATCTATTACGTCTCCAACCGGAGCGGGAACAAAGAAATCTGGGTGATGGATTACGACGGGTACAACCAGCACCAGGTCACGCACCTGGGGACCATTTCCCTTTCGCCGCGGGTCTCGCCGGATAATTCCCGCGTCGCCTTCTCCTCACTTGGGCGCGAAGGCTGGACCATCCGGATGTATTCGCTGACGCTGCACCGGCCGGTGCGGTTTGTTTCGCCGGGCGGAACTTCCCTGTCTCCGGCATGGTCGAGCGACGGAACGCGCATCGCATTTTCCTCCAGCCGCACGGGGGACAACGAGATTTACACGACTGGTCCGGACGGGGGCAACCTGCATCGGATTACGGCTTTCCGTGGCCCTGACGTTTCGCCAGTATGGAACCCAAAAACCAACGGTCAGATCGCATGGGTCAGTGGCCGGACGGGTCTTCCGCAGATTTACATCATGGATGCGGACGGGTCGAATGTGCAGCGCATGACCGACGGCGGCTACGCAACTTCGCCTTCATGGTCGCCGAGCGGGCAGTTTCTGGCCTTCGCCTGGAATCGCAAGTACGGTCCCGGCGCGCCCGGCGGGCAGGACATTTACGTCATGGACATTGCCAGCAAGCGCTGGATCCAAATGACGCACGGAGAAGGAGCCAATGACTTCCCCTCGTGGTCGCCTGACAACCGCCACCTGGTATTTCAGCGCGGAGATCAGATTTGGTCGATGCTTGCCGATGGAACGGAACAGCAGCAACTAACGCATGGAAGCTCGAACTCCATGCCGAACTGGAGTTGGAAGTAGGTTTTCAGGTTGACGGCAGCCGGGAGATCGTTCCCGTCTGTCCATTTTCAATGACAAGAATGGCCCGCCAGCGGCCGCTAACATCATTCGCAGGAGAAGATCAGTGCTCACCATTGTCCGCAATCGCAACTCGCAAGTCCATCGGCGCGTCGTCGCCCTCGTCGCTGGAGCCGTGGCCGTCCTGGCCATCTCCGGCTGCCATAAAAAGAAAGTTGCACCTCCGCCGCCACCCCCGCCGCCGACAAGCGCGCCTGCTCCCACCGCGAACATTACGGCGGAACCCACCTCCGTCAATTCCGGCCAGGCCGTAGTGCTGACCTGGAACACCACGGACGCCAATTCCGCTGAGATCGAGGGCCTCGGGCAGGTTCCCACCGCCGGAACCAAAACCGTTAACCCCACGGAATCGACGACCTACACCCTGACCGCCACCGGCGACGGCGGCTCGGCAACGGCAACGGCCCGCGTGACCGTGAACGCTGGTCCCACGCAGAGCAACCTCTCGGAAGGCAACATCACAGACGAGCAATTCCACCAGGATGTGAAGGATGTCTTCTACGATTACGACAGTTACAGCGTCCGCCCTGACGCCCAGTCGGCAATTCAGCAGGATGCGGCTTTCCTGAATCAGCATCCGGAGCTCAAGGTCGTCGTCGGTGGATACTGCGACGAGCGCGGCTCGGTGGAGTACAACCTGGCGTTGGGCGAGAACCGCGCCAATGCCGCCAAGCAGGCGCTGGTGGCCGACGGAGTGAGCCCGCAGCGGCTGCGCACCGTGAGCTATGGCAAAGAAAAGCAGTTCTGCACCGAGCACAATGAAGCGTGCTGGCAGCAGAATCGCCGGGCGGCGTTCTCGATCGACCGCTAGAAGCCAGCGATCAGCGGCCAGCAGTCAGGATTTTTCCTGACCGCTGGCCGCTTTTCTTTTTTGGGATTTCCCGGAGACGCACCAGCAGCATCAGGCTTTACCCTTTGCTCTTTCCCCATTACCCTGTTCTAGGAGCGATTCGCATGAACAGCCTTATGCCAACGACCTCGAAGAAGTCTCTCATTTCCCTTTCTATCATCGCCGCGCTGGCCCTGATGATCCCCGCGCCTCGAGCGCATGCCGTATCCAAAGAGATCATTCAGCTTCAGACTCAGGTGGCGCAGCTTCAGGACATGGTGCAGCACCTGCAGGATACGAACGACTCGCGGATGGCGGTGTTGCAGCACCTGGTGGAGCAATCGGCGGATAACATCAACCGGCTCACGCAGACGATGACCGCGCTTCAGCAGCAGGTCTCGAATGAGGGCCAGAGTCAGAACACCCAGATGTCCGGGCAGATTCAGAGCCTGAACGACTCGGTGGACGAGCTGAAGACTCGCGTGACCCAAGTCGGCAAGACGCTTCAGGATATTCAGTCGCAGTTGCAGAATATTCAGGCGCAGCCCGCCGGTGGACAGCCCGCGCAGACGCAGCCCGGACAAACACAACCCGGACAAACCCAGCCGAATGAGCTCGGGCCGCAACCGCTCCCATCCGGCGACAATGGCCAGAACCCCAGCCAGACCGCGCCTAGGCAGCCGCAGCAGCCGCAGGCTCCGCCCGCCAAACAGCTCTACCAGAGCGCGCTGACCGATTACAACGGGGCTCGCTATGGGCTCGCCGGCGGTGAGTTCAGCGAGTTGCTCCAGAGCTATCCCAACGATGATCTGGCTCCCAGCGCGCAGTTTTATCTGGGCGAAATCTCCTTCCGCAAGGGCGACTACACAGAGGCGATCAAGAGCTACGACCAGGTGTTGCAACAATTCCCCGGCAGCCAGAAGGCTCCGGCGGCGCAATTGCGCAAGGGTGAGGCCGAGCTTCGCGCCGACCGCAAGGCGGATGCGATTCACGATTTTCGCGGGGTGATCCAGCGTTATCCGCGTGCTCCCGAGGCGATGCAGGCGCGCAGCCATTTGAACGCGATGGGTGTGAGGATTTCGGCCACCAAGCCTTCGGCTTACCGATAGAGCAGGATTTAGGTTTAGGGACCAGAAGAGCTGCGATCTTTTCAATGAAGCTCGGTCGTGCCCGACTGAGCCCGATCCCTGAGCCCTGCTAAAAGCTACAATCGATTCATGCTGCTCGAAGGCATTTTTCCCGCCGTTGTGACGCCCTTCTATCCTGATGG
>Ga0134126_10010651_pt1 | contig 11579 bp, 11 predicted proteins | sample KB31752_FD_96881 | JGI IMG/M metagenome (GOLD analysis project Ga0134126, IMG submission 96881) | Terrestrial soil microbial communities with excess Nitrogen fertilizer from Kellogg Biological Station, Michigan, USA - KB3-175-2 | ecosystem: Environmental > Terrestrial > Soil > Unclassified ... | reverse complement strand
GCACTGCGCGCATCGGTGCGGCGTGACTCCCGTATCTGGTGCAGATACAGCGGGAACGCGATGCTCATCAAAACCGCGGCGATGGCCACGGTGATCATGAGCTCGATCAGCGTGAAGCCCCGGGCGCGGACCCGTGCGCAGGCGACCATGTCGTGATGGCTATTCGTCATGAGCATTCATCCTAACGTACTTGGATCCAGGTCTGGCGCGAGCTGCTGATGTTCGCGCCGGGCTGGATCTGAATGGGCGTTCCCGGTCCGCCGCTCGTGCTCTGGAAGATCAGGTAGTAGTTGGTGCCGCTGCCGTTGGACGTGTCCACTTCCGAGGAGGTACCGCTCGCATCACCCTCGTAGCCGATCGTCTGGGTGGCGAGATTGTTCGTCGAGGTGCTGGTCGTGCCCGGGTTGATGAAGAAGCCGGGAACGGCACCGCCGGTTCTCACGTCGAGGGCGTAGGTCCAGCCCTTGTCCTTGTCCGGCGTGCACATCAGGGGTGAGTCGATCGCGGGCTGTATCGTGTTGAACACGACGGCCGTGCTCACGATCGTGGAGTTGAAGACGACCTGCTCGTACGTGGTGGTCGAGAAGGCGGTATTCGTGCCGGGCAGCGCGATATACCAGCCGAACTTGGCATTGGCGCTGCTGCCGCCGGTGCAGGCAGAGGTTCCCGCCCAGCAGATGGCGTTCGCGGTCTGCACGAGCCGATTGCCGGTCGAGGAGTCGATAGTGACGGTCTGGGCCTGAAGGTTCGCAGTGCCCAGGGTGTAAGGCGAGCCGAGGCTGGTGAGGGTACCGACGGTCGAGGCGCTCACTTTGGCGAACTGCGAGGAGCTGAAGGAATTCCAGCCCGACATGTTCCAGTCCCAGACGCCGTAGTAGTACTGCGTCCCCGTCTCGTAAGAGACGGCGCTCGAATTGGTGACCGGGAACTTCTCGCCGCTGCCGAAGAAGAGCATCAGCTGGGTCGTCGAGCCGATCGGGCCGGTGACGAAGTCAGGCTGGATGGCCGTCGTGATGGGCTGGCCCGAGGGTGCCTTGAAGATCGGGCCGTCGACGGCCCAGCTCGCAGGGCTGTTGCCGGTCAGGTCGAATCGCCAGACGTTGCCGAGGAGGTCGCCCGCATAAACGTAGTCGACGACGTGGTCGCCGTCCATGTCCACCGGCGTGACATAGGCGATACCGTTGCTCCCGGCCGCCCCGGTGCTCAGGTAGTACAGCGTCTGGACGCCGCTGGAATCGATCGTGAGGATGAACATGCCGGCATCGCCGCTCGGGCTGCCGATGCCGTTGCCCCACATCACCGCCCAATCGCCATTGTGCAGGCGGCGAACCACCGGCGTGCCGTAGGTGTTGCCGAGATTCGAATTGCCGTTGCTGTCCGTGCAATTGGAGGTCGTGCTATCCGCCGGATTGGTGCAGGTGATGGAGGACTGCGTCCAGTCGCCGATCACAGTCGCGGCCGCGTTCGTCGATCCCTCGGAGAAGTTGGACGGGTCGGTGACGTCGAGCGCATAGATCTCGGCGCCGCCGGGCCCGAGCCCGCCGACCAGCCACGTATGCCAGGCACCGCCGTAATAGATGGCGCCCGTGCCCGGCGTGGCGTCCACGAAGAAATTATGGCCGTACTGCGCGTTCGAATAGTCGGTCTGAGTGTTGCTCGGGCTGTGGATCGACTGCAGAACTCCCTGGGGCATGTACGCCAGCACCTCGAGCCCGGTGTTCGTGGTGCTGTTGTAGGTCGTGCCGGAGGGGTCGTATGAGCCCGCGCTGAAACCATGCAGCAGGCCGTCATTCGATCCCACGTATACGACGTTGAGCCGCTGCGACTCCGACTGCGCGAACGAGTCGAAGGAGTGGGCGTTCTCGTTCATCGTCGCGGTCGGGTAAAGCCGGTCGCGCCAGGTGAAGGGCGATTCGTAAGAGCTGAAGATCGATTTCGACGGCGGCCCGATCCAGGTCGAGCTGGAGTCCACGATGTCGCCGAGCACCGAGTCGCGGTCGCGGTAAACCTGGGTGGTGGCAGGGCCGGTGGTGGGGATCTCGTTGCTGCGGTCGCCCCGCAGGTAGTCGACCCGGTACTCGGTCTGGGTGGCGTCCCCGGCATCGATCGCGGACTGCTCCGCGGTGCTGAGGTCGGCGTATAGCAGGGGGAAGCCCGAGGTGCCGTTCCAGGTCAGCACGACCCGCCCGTTCGGGTCCGTGCTCTTCCAGGGCTGGCCCGTGGTGGGCCCGCTGGCCTTGGTCGTGGGGCACGTCGTCACGCCAGTCAGCTCGCAGGAGGCGTCCCAGGTCGGGGGAGTGACGATGGTCAGATTTCCGGAGCTGTCCGCCTGCAGCTGGTTCGCAGTCAGCCGGCCTGTCCAGTCGGTCGGATCGTAGTAGCCGAAGTAGGCTTGCGACCCGCTCTCGAGCTTCGAGGACTGCTGCTGGTTCACCGTGGTGGAGCTCGCGGCCTGCGTCGCCGGAGTCGCCTTGAAGCAGAGAATCTCGTGAATGTTCGAGGCGCCGCCGGTCGAGCCCGCGAATCCGAAGCGGACGGTGGTCGGCACGCTGCCGTTCGACGTGGTGATGTTCTGGTTCTTGATGACGTTGGTCCACGCTCCGCCGTTGTAGCTGTAGTCCATGCTGAGGAGGCCGTCCTCGGTCAGCTTGAGGCGGTAGGTGATCGGGGTGGCGTTCTGCCGGGAATAGCCGCCGGCGGAGTACTCCTTGGCGATGGTGTTCGAGATGACCGTGTACGCATTGGGAATCGCGCCATAGTCGGACACATTGAACGGTGTCGTTCCGTTGGGGGTGAGGGCCGCATTGTTGTAGTCGGCCAGGTAGCCGTCCCTGCAGGTGTTCTTCACCGACAGTTCCGCCTGGGTAAAATACGTCTTGCAGGTCCCGTCCGAGTTGGTGACCTTGCATGAGCTGGTATAGGTGGTGGCGAAGCTCGCCGGATACAACGTGGGGTAGGTGGCATTGAGCCAGTACCAGTCGATGTTGCCCTGGCCGCGCAGGCCCAACCGGTTGGCGTATTGGCCGCCGCCGCTCGCGGTGTTATCGCCCATCGCCTGCGGGTTGCTGACCAGGAGAGTATTCGCGGTGCCGTTGAGGAAGTTGCCGTACTCGTCGATGCCGAGGCCGATATACGCTCCCACCATTCCGTGGTAGGACAATGTGTCGTTGGGGTCCGAGTTGGTATTCGAGCAGCTGTAGCCCAGGCTGCCACCCCAGGAGCCGATGTGATCGATGGCATTGTTGGTCATGTCAACGCTGCCATCCATGAGGAAGAAGCTCATGCCGTCGGCGCCCTCCGTCTGGTGGGGGTCCTGCTCGACGAAGGTGGTCAGGGTGCAGGTCGTGCTCGAGCCTGATCCCGATTTCACATAGCCGCTCGGGCAGGTGTAGGTCGTCGACGTCGGGCTGGCCGTCAGCGTGCAGATCTGGCTCGATCCGGAGCCCGTCACCGAGTAGCCGCTGTCCGGGCAGGTCGGATTGGGGGGCTTGTCGGTGTGACCGCTCCTGGTGCAGATCGTGTTCCAGCTGACGTTGCCCGTCGGTGAGTAGAGGCTCGGGCAGGTGAAAATCGCCGCCTCGGTCTTGATGCAATTGGACCCCGACAGCGTATAGCCGCTGGCGCACGCATACGTCGTGGTCGGCGAACTCGTCGACGTCGTGACGCACTGGAGGTTGCTCACCGTGTCCCCCGAAGGACAACCGGCGCTGTTGCCGCCGGAGTCACCGCGGTAGGTTACGGTCTTGAAGGTGATATCCAGGCCTTGGCTGGTGGAAAAGTAATTCGCGGAGATGATGGCGCCGTTCTGGCTGTGTCCGCCGTAGCCGCAGCTGCCATTGTTGTTGGTATCCACGCAGCCGTTGGTGAAGCGCAACGCTCCCTGCGTCAGACCGTCGGGAAGGGTGGCGGCGCCGCCGGCTACCCCGCTATACCCGCCGACCAGGGGCTCGCTGCCGTAATAGGTATCCTTCGTGCAGCCTGGTGGTGACCCGGGGCTGGTGGTGGAGGAGGCCGTGCTGGCGGTCAGGCACGCGCCGTTGTAGAAATACCAGTTATTGGTCGTCGTCGCGCCGGTGAAGTCTTCCTGCACGACGGCGCTCGAGGTCTGGGCGTATCCGATCCCGCAATGAAGGACGATGCTGCAGATTGCCAGCAGAAGGGGCGATGCCCTGTTGCGAAGCATGGGTGTTCTCCAGGCGCTCATGGGCCAGGGGGCTTGGACGTGTAACGGATCTGGTAGGTGCTCTCGACCACCGCCACGGTGCTCTGCGCGCCGGCGTACGACCAGGCGTCAACGCGGTAGTCGACTGCATTACTGAGTGTCGCATCGACACCCAGCTGGGAAATGTACACGACGGGTGCGGCGTAGTACGTGCTGAGGCCGCCGGCCGTGTTGATCGAGAAGTAATTGGAGGTCGTGGTCGTGTTCACGGGGTTGTAGCTGTATCCGACCACGCCGCCGCCGATCTTCCAGGGCACGTTGCCGACGGTGCCGCCGGAATCGAGTGAAGTGGCGAGTATGTCCGTGCAGATGGCCATTGTCGCCGTGCTCGATGAGGCCTGCGCCGAGCAGTCCACGGCGGGAGTCGAAGTGACGTTGTTCGCCAGCCACTGCTCGCCGTATTGCTGGGCGCTGACCGCGGCCTGCAGGGCGCGCTGCTTCTCCATGACGTTGCCGGCAATCCGCTCCTCGAGGCCGACGCCGCGGAACATGGCGAGCGCGAGGATGGTGACTACCACCAGGAGCAGCATGGAAGTGATGAGCACCATGCCGAGTTGCGTCGATTTTGACTTCAAGGGCATTGTGGTCGCTCCGTCAATCGCGGCCCATGACGCTGATGACCCGGCGGAACGTAACGGTCTGATCCGCCGAGGCGGTCTGTCCCGGAGATCCGTACAGCGGATTGAGGAAAGTGAGCTGCACCATGACGGAGCTGACGCTCGGCCACTGCGCCGCCGTCATACTGGCCGCCGGTATGTAGGTGTCGACGTTGTTGTCCGTGCCGGTCGTGTTGATCCCGTACCAGACCTGCATGTTCGTGACGTCATTGACCAGCTGCACCGGCGAGTTCCAGGTGGCGGCGGCGCCCGGTTGCACCTGGCAGTAAAGCTGGTTGCCGGATACGTATATGTAGCTGGTATAGCTGACGTTGGCGCCCGATGTATTGGTCGTCCCATCGCACAGGTCGATTCCATCGCCGCTCGCGGTCATGAACCGCACGTAGAGCGTGTCGGGCGGACCGGCCGTACCGTATAGTGTCTGGCCGGCCGCCATGCTCAGCGGCGTGCCGGTGGAGGGAAGCGCGGTAACGACGCTGGTGCTGGTCGGATCAGGGAAATAGCCGGCGGAAGCGACCACGTCCGTGAGGATGGACATGGCGAATCGCTCCTCGTCCTGAAGCTTCGAGATCCCGCTCTGATCGCCGTATGCCCGGTGCACCCCTTGCTCGACGACGATGATGCCGCCGATCAGGAACAGCGCGATCAGGATCGCAACCAGCAGCTCGATCATGGAATAGCCGCGCTGGCGGGCTGCGCAATCGCGGCGGCTGAAAGTCCTCATGGGTTCACCACGAGCTGATAGTTCTGACTCTGGAAGACGTTCGTGGTCGCCGCCGCTTCCTGGGCGTTCGCCGCGAGGGTTTGTTCCTGCCAGTTTATTGTGATCGTGCAGCTGACCACGCCGACGTTCGTGCCGCAGGCGATGGTGGATGTCGAACCCCGCAGAGTGCCGTACATGTCGTTCAGCCAGTTCTGCAGATCGAAGGCGGCGATCTTTGCCGCCGAGCAGGGCGCATCCGACCCGCCGGTATAGCAATTCGGCGTGGTTTGCAGGGTCGAATCAGCGCTGGTGATGCCTTTGTTGGCGACAGTGTCGTTGACGATGGTGCTCGTCGCCGGCGTGCCCGCCCAATAGTCGCGATCGGAGTGCATGGTCGCCGCGATGCTCGACGCTTCCAGTGCCGCGAGAGCCCGCATGCGCGAGGCACCTGTGTTCGAGAGCATGAGCGCCTGGAGTTTGGCGATGCCGAGCAGGCCGACGCAGATGATGATGAGGGCAACCATCACTTCCACGAGGCTGAAGCCGAGCAGGCGGCGGGTTTTGTTGCGGCGGCTCATCAGCAGGTCCCGTCCGAGGTGTGGGTCTGCGTGGTCATCATTCCGGCCTGCGTGATGTCCAGGCAGCGGTCGTAGGTGCTGTTGGCCGTGGAGTCCTGCAACGTGATCCGGGTGGTGGCGTTACCGAGATGGGCGAACCCGTCCCTGTTGAAGGTGACCGCGGAGGTGGAATGGTTGGATACGAGCGTATCCGACGCCGTGAACGCGTTTTGAATGCGCAGGACGGGATCACCGCTATCGACGGTCCCGTCGTTGTTGAAGTCCCCGAAGACGATCCAGCCTTTCTGCCAGGTGTCAGTCCCCGATGTCGCGCAGGACGGACTCGCGGGGTTCGTGCTCTGAGCTACACACACCGTCACGTACTGGCCTTGGCGGGCCGCCTCGGAGCGGGCGTACTGCAGGTCGCCGAGAAGCGAGTTGATTTCCGCCGATACGCGATTCGAGGTGGTGACGTAGCGGAATGAAGGAACACCGATCGACATCAGAATCACGACTATCGTGATGACGACGAGCAGCTCGATGAGGGTGACGCCGGCCTGTCTCACGCACGGCAGGAGGGCCATGGCCCGTGGGGGGCGCGGATCGCGGCGGTTTGTAGTCAGCTGTTGCACGGTTGTAATTTCTGCAACCTCGTGGTGCGGCAGACTTTACGTGAACGACAGCGTTGCTTCCCGTGCTATACGACAGTAACGGACCCCTATCCGACCGGCGGCGGTTCCCGGCGGATGGACGGAATCACGTGTTCGCAGGGTGACCGCCATCCTTGACTCACGCCCCAATTGGTGCATTGCGTCACAGGCCCGCGCCGCCCGCCTGGGTACCCTTCGGGCATGTGTGAGCGATACGTCGTACCGGATCAGATGCTCGCCGAGCGCGAGCTCACGGCAGAGGACAAGTGGTGGAAGTTCGCTGCGAGCTTCAACGTGGCGCCCGAGCGCTTCGTGCCCGCCGTGCGGCTGCACGCAGGCCGGTCCGAGGCGGTGATGATGCGCTGGGGGCTCATCCCCGCCTGGGCGAAGGGCGATGCAGCGGCCGGGCAGTGGCTGCGTCTCTCATGCGCGGGCCTCGAGCGAAGCCGCCTTTTTCGCGGACCCTGGCTCGCCGGCCAGCGCTGCATCCTCCCGTTTGCCGGCTTCTACACCTGGCGGTTGACGCCGGCAGGGTATCGCCAGCCTTATTTCGTGCAGGCCAGCGACCGGCCGGTATTCGCCGTCGCAGCCCTATGGGACCGCACGGAAGATGAGGCCGGCGATGTGATCGAGGGCTGCGCGATCCTCACGGTACCCGCGAATGCGCCGCTCGAGTCGATCCAGACGGCGAGCCGCGAGATGCCGGCGATCCTGGCTGCCGATGATTACGAGACGTGGCTCCGCGGCACCCCCGTGGAGGCGCGGGCGCTGCTGCGAACCGCGCCAGATGCGTTCCTGACCAGCCATGCGGTGAGCCCCCGCATCAACTCGCTGGCCTGCGACGATGCGGGCCTCGTGCGGTCGGTCGGCTAGTCCGCCGTCAGCGGATCCTGGCGCCGATCCGGCTCCAGATCGGACCGCCGGCGCGGTGAACGTCCCAGTTGAGCCAGATGAAGGTAGCCTTCCCCAGGAGCTCCTTCTCGGTCACGAATCCCCAGAAGCGTCCGTCGTCGCTGTTGTCGCGATTGTCCCCGATCATCAGATATTCCCCCGGGGGCACGACCATGTCGAATACCGCCGGTTGAACCAGTGCTTCGGCTCCCGGCAGCGGAGGATCGCTGCCGCAGACGTAACCCTGCGAGTCGCTTCGCTTGCACGCCGGTAGCGGGTACGGCGTTACTGCAAGGGGTACGGGACACAGGAGCGCGTGGTGGGTGTGGGCGCCCAGAGTTTCGGTGGCAAGCTGCATGTTCACGTAGCAGCCATCGTTGTAGGTACCCGTGATCGCAAACGGCACGGGCTTGCCCCCGATCGTCAGACGGTCGTTGCGGACGACCACGTGATCGCCCGGCAGGCCGACGACTCGCTTGATCCAGACCTCGGAAGGCTTCATCGGCGGATGGAAAACTACGACGTCGCCGCGCCGGGGCTCACCGGTACCGAGGATTTTCGCATTCGTGATGGGAAGCCTGAGGCCATAGGCGAATTTGTCGACGACGATGAAGTCTCCGTCGAGCAGTGTCGGCATCATCGAGTCGGATGGGATGCGAAACGGCTCGAACACGAACGCCCGCAGCAGAAGGACCGCGAGGGCCACCGGGAAGAAGCTGCGGGCGTAGTCGACGGTCCGCGGCTGGGGAATGACCGCCGGGTCCTTCCCCGCAGCTTCGGCCTCAATCCGCCGTCGCCGGCCGAGGAGCAGCGCGTCCGCCGCCCAGATGAGACCGGCGACAACTGAGATGAGCACGAGTACCGCGCTCAGGTCGAGCTGCTCGGACACGAACACGCGAATCACGGCCGCCAGGACGAGGAGCGGCAGCAGTCGATAGGCGAATGAAAGGATGGGCGGGTCGGCGGTAATCTCCGGAGCCGTCGCTGTGTGCCGCTTCGGTCTCAGCAGCCAGTCATCGACCACGCAGACCAATCCCACCGGCAGTGCGAGCCAGGCGAGAACCGCGACGAGTTGCTCAATGCCGGTTGATAGCTGTGTCATGAGTGGCGGTGTGGCTGACAGGGGCGCAGGAAGTCGTGCTCGCCCAAGTTACGGCGCCGCCGCTGAACCCGATCGCGGCGAATGCCACGACGGACAACCTGAGGAAAAGAGGCCTTCCGGCTGGCCGATCGGCCCGCAGGAGCGACCGTCGCCAATCCAGGAGCGCAGTGGCCGCTTCAGCGAAGGCCGTACACGCCAGAAGGAGAATCGAGCCGTTCAAAAGGAGAGGCGGGGAAGGGCAGCGCTGCCGATAGCTTTCCGACAGCGCAATGAGCCAGATCAGCAGGCCGAATTGCGCGACCAGCCTGAGAATGACGAGGCCGCCTCGATGCCGGAGGTGTCCCAGGGCTTCGCGTCCGGCGAAGAGGAGGAGGGCGACGATCGTTTCCCGCCAGTACCAGGCCGACGTGCGACCCGTCTGATACTCTTCAAAGAGGTCGCCGAGGAGTGGCTGGCTCCGAGCGCTCGCCACGAGTCGCTGCAACAACCACGCCGCCAGGCGGGGCGGCTCTCGCATGGTCATGCGGGCTGACCTTTCAGCCTGGGCAGCCCGTCGCTGAGGCGCATCAGTGTGGCATGAGTCTCGCGTGCTTCCCTTACACCTGCCGGTGTCGGCCGGAAATAGGTGCGCGCCTTGCCCCCGCGCGCGACGAGCGGCTCGCCGAGGCTCGAAACCACGAATCCCTTGCGCTCCAGGCGCTCCAGAGCCGCATACACACTGGCCAGCGCCACCTGTCGGCCGCTGCTGCTGGCGATTTCCCGCGCGATCGAGACGCCATAGGCGTCCCGCGCGGAGGGTCGGGCGACGGTCAGTAACACCATCAATTCGAGCTGACCGAGGTACTCGCGCTTTGGCATATATTCTATAATATGGAATTAATAGGAGGGCGGCAAGAGTTGTCGAAACGAGGTCACGTCATCCGGCCATACCGGGAAGCGGCAGGCCATCCATCTGGAGTCATTTGATGATCCCCACCATTACGGCATTCAAGCAGTCGCCCGATCGCGGCCGGGGACTGGCGCGTGACACGCGCATTCGCTGGGCGCTCGAGGAAGTGGGTCAGGCTTACGACGTCCGTCTCCTTACATTCGCCGAGATGAAGGAGCCCGCGCATCTCGCGATTCATCCCTTCGGGCAGATCCCGACCTATGAAGAAGGAGATCTGGTCCTCTTCGAGTCGGGAGCCATCGTCCTGCATATCGCCGAGAGCCACCCGGGCCTTTTGCCTGCCGATGCGAATGCCCGGGCGCGAGCGATTACCTGGATGTTTGCCGCTCTGAACTCGGTGGAGCTGCCGATCCTGGACCTCAGCACGGCGAAGATCCTGGAGCGCGATGCCCCCTGGTATGAGGCACGGCTGCCCCTTGTGGAGAAACGCCTCTGCGACCGGCTGGACCAACTTGCCGCACGCCTCGGAGACAGCGAATGGGTCGACGGTGCGTTCAGCGCGGGCGACCTCATGATGGTGTCGGTATTGCTTCGATTGAGGCCATCGGGGATCCTGGAGCGATATCCGAAGCTCTCCGCCTACGTGGCGCGCGGAGAAGCGCGACCCGCTTACCAGCGCGCCTTCGCGGCCCAGTTGGCGGTGTTTACTGGGACAAAGTGAGAAAGGCCTCCCCCCGGGGACGACAGAACCAAAGCAGGGTAAGCGCTCGATCGAGTCAGCATCGGGGGCTTGCGGGAATCCGGGAGCAGGAGCGGTGGGAATGGTATAACCATCTGCCGGCCTACAGGCTCGTTCTCCATAACTCGAGGACCCTCGCATGCGCATCGTCCGACTCGGTCAGGGCCTGTTGGCCATCGCATCAGCGGCGGTCGCCATCTGGTGTTTCACGTATGGCCGCTTTGCGGTGCAGTCTCTACCGGCGTGGATGCCCCTGCGGGAACTCTGGGTCTATGGGTCCGCGCTGGTTCTATTGGCCGCCAGCGCCGGTCTTTGCTTCTCGCGTACGGCGTTGCCCAGCGTGTTGGCGATCGTCGCGTGCCGGGCAATCATGATTGCGATGCACGTGCCCGGGGTCATCGCCAATCCGCGCAGCATCGGAGCGTGGTATCCCTTCTGCGAGGCGCTCACGTCGCTCGTCGGCGCATGGATAATTTATGCCTTGCTGCGACGGGAGTCGGGGGGCGCCGCGACTGGATTGGCGGGAGAGGGCGCCGTACGCGCAGCACTCGTCCTGTTCGGACTCACCTGTGTCTTCTACGGATGGTCGCACTTTCTCTATGCCGATTACACCGCCAGCCTGGTACCGGCCTGGCTACCGGGTCATTTGCCGCTCGCTTACCTCACGGGTGCCGCGCACGTGGCTGCGGGGGTTGCCATCGTCGCAGGGATAATCCCTGGTCTGGCAGCCGCCCTCGAAGCGACCATGATGAGTCTCTTTGGCCTCCTGGTCTGGGTGCCGAGTTTCTTCATGCAGCCTCGGCCCGGTTGGGCGGGGGCGCCGGCGAATCAATGGTCGGAGCTCGTGGTGACCATCGTGTTGGCCATTTCAGGATGGATTCTGGCAATCTACTTTGCAAAGCAATCGCGAGGCGGCCGGTGATACGCTGCAACGGGTAGGGCGGCCCCCGCGCGATGCCGCCGCTCCTCAGCTCTTTGGCGTGAAGTTCATGCACCAGCCTTTGGGGCTGACGCTTCCCTGTACGATTTTGCACGTGCCGTTGGCGGACGACCCCTTCCCGGGAATGAACTGCATGCAGCCGTCGCACTCCTGCGAGCCATGCGGCTTGTCCTGGTACTTCGCCATCGCCTTGGATTCCGTGCCGGTCTGCGCCAGAGCTTTCGCTTTCAACATCAGTCCGCCGAGCGCCGCGCCGCCGGCGATCAGCG
>Ga0134126_10010650_pt1 | contig 11580 bp, 11 predicted proteins | sample KB31752_FD_96881 | JGI IMG/M metagenome (GOLD analysis project Ga0134126, IMG submission 96881) | Terrestrial soil microbial communities with excess Nitrogen fertilizer from Kellogg Biological Station, Michigan, USA - KB3-175-2 | ecosystem: Environmental > Terrestrial > Soil > Unclassified ... | reverse complement strand
GGCAGGACCGTGTTGACGTGCACGACGCCGTTGATCCGCACCTCGCTGCCCGTCCCGGCCACGGATCCGGGGAACAGGGCCGCACCAGTGGCAAGGAAGCAGCCGTCGTCGACCCGCGCGCCGTTGACGTGGGCATGCGGACCGACCAGGACGTCATCGCCGATCACCACAGGATGCTGCGCCCGGCCACGGATCACGGCGTTCTCCATGACGATGCTCCGCGCGCCGACGCGGACCTGCCCGTCCTCAGCGGTGAGCACGGCACCGAAAAGCACCCTGGCCTCAGGCCCGATATGGACAGCACCGCATACAACCGCCGTCGGCGCGACGTACGCGCTGGAATCGACTTCGGGAGCGATGCCACGATGCTCAATCAGCACGCGCCCAGCTTGCCAGCGGCCAGCCCAGGGATCAATCATTGACGACTCGTTCTGCCAGCGGCGGATCTGCTCGCAGCAGAGCGCCGGGCATGATTAGCGCGCCGCTGCGTACCGTTGCTGGATGGACGTCGTCGAGATCCTGCCGCAGCTTCGCTTCATCCGCTTCCCTGTCGGGCACGCCTACCTATGGCTCGATCGTGACGGGCTCACCCTCATCGACTGCGGCCTTCCCGGATCCGCTCCGCTGATCGCCGACGCCATCCGCCAGGCGGGGTACCAGCCCAAAGACCTGCGGCAACTGGTGCTGACGCACTTCCACGTCGATCACATCGGGGCCGCAGCCGACATCGCCGACTGGGGCGAGGTAGAGGTGGTCGCCCACCACGCCGACGCGCCGTTCATCCGCGCTGGGGCGGTCGGTCCAGGACCCGACCTAGCCGACTGGGAACGTCCTATCCACGACCAGGTCATGAGCCAGCTTCCAGCAGGAGCAGCAGCGGTGACCCCGCCGCGCATCGACCGCGAAATCAGGGATGGCGACGAACTCGGCTTCGGCGACGGCGCTGTAGCGGTGGCAGTTCCGGGACACACACCAGGCAGCGTCGCGCTCTACCTCCCCCGTCACCGGGTGCTGTTCACGGGAGACACCGTGGCGCGTCGCGGGGATGGCAAAGTCATCTGCGGCGTGTTCAACGTCGATCGCGCCCAGGCCGCCGACTCATTCCGTCGCCTGGCCGACCTTGACGTCGCAATCGCGTGCTTCGGCCATGGCGAGCCGCTCACCCGCGACGCCGCCGCCGAAATGCAGGCCGCCGCCCAGCAACTGCACACCCCGGACTCGCGCTAGCCCGCCCTGCTGGCGTCAAGCGGGGAGCGGCAGCGATGACGTGTCGAGCGTGAGGTCGAACGGGGCGGGCAACTGGAGCTTCTCGCCTGCGATGACCGTGGTGACCTTCGCGTAGCCATCCGTGCCTGGCTCGCTGTGCAGCGAGATCGTCAGCGGCTTAGTGAACCTGTCCACCAGCAGGTACAGCGGGATGCCCGCCAGCGCGCACGCGCGAGGCTTTACCTCGCGGTCCCGCTGGATGCTTGACGAGGAAATGACCTCCGCCGCCAGAAGCACCCGGTCGAGTGGGCGCTCTGACTCGAAGTTAGGCACGGTGCTCGCATCGCGCAGGATCATGAGATCTGGCGCAATCAGATCTCTGGTAGGAGGGAGCTTGATCTCGCCTTTCGTGTCTGGGAACCAGTCATTAGCGGTGCAAGCTTCGAGAAAGCTGAGCAGCAGCCAGTGGTATGCCTTCTCGTGCCAGAACACCGGCATAGGACTCACGATAAGCACCCCGCCGATGATCTCGGCCCTGCGCTTGCCTGTGTCAATCCGATTGCGCATGTCGAGCACGTCCTCGAATGGGATCGGCTCGGGCGGGACTTCTTCCCACCTCGGGTTCCGCTTGCGCTCCGCTGCCATGACTCCCATGGTGCCATCTCCCATCTCTCCTATCACCAGTATGCCATCGCTGGCGCGTCACGCGCACTGACGTTTATCAGCATGCATAGTCGACCATACGCGACTGATATAGTCTATGCATCTACAACCGGCGATTAGATAGCACTCGAAATCATGTCGTAGCGACTTCCGTCGCCGACAGGTTCCAGAAAAAGTTCGGGCTGGCCCGTCGGAGTAGCGGCCGTTCTGACGACGATGAAGGTATGACGCACCCGCAGGTGCGGCCCGATCCGGCGCTCGGGCTGCTCGAGCTGTATGACGACGCGCTGCCGCACGTCTATGGCTACCTGCTGGCCCGGTGCGGTGACGTGGGGCTGGCCGAGGATCTGACGGCCGAGTCGTTCCTCGCCGCCGTGCACGCGGTGCGCAAGCCGGACGCGCCGGCCCCTTCGATCGCGTGGCTTATCGGGGTCGCACGGCACAAGCTCGCCGACCACTGGCGGCAGGTCGCGCGGGAGCAGCGCGGGCTGCGCCTGCTGGACGGCGAGCCGGCGCTCGTCGACGACCCGTGGGAAGCCGCCGTCGACCGGATCCGGGCCCGCGAGGTGCTCGGTCAACTCGGCGCGCACCACCGGACCGCGCTCACGCTGCGCTACCTCGACGGGCTGCCAGTCCCCGAGGTGGCGCGCCATCTGGACCGCACCGTGCACGCCACCGAGGCGCTGCTGGTGCGGGCCCGCGCCGCGTTCCGCCGGATCTACAAGGGAGAGGAGGGCTCGCGATGACGGATCCGTTCGAGGCCCTGCGCGAGCCTGTCACTCCTGCCGATCCCGATCCTGGCTTCGCGGGGCGGCTGCGCCAGCGGCTGACCCGGGAGGTCTTCGCATCATCTCCAGGAGGAACCATGTCTCAGCAAACCACCGCGATCCATCAGCCGACGGTCGAGCGCGAGCCCGGCTGGCCTCCGGCACTGACCCCGTACATCATGGTCTCCGATGCACGCCGCGCCATCGCCTGGTACACCGACGTGTTCGGCGCGCAGCACAGGGGCGCGGACCACGTCAACGCGGACGGCACGATCGGCCACGCGGAAGTCGGCATCGGCGATGCGGTGCTGATGCTCTCCGAGCCTTCCGACCTGTGGCCCAACGTGCCGGTAAGCGCACCTGACAACCCCACGACGTTCACGCACAGCCTGCACTTGCAGGTTGCCGACGTCGATGGCGCGACTGAGCGGGCCCGGCGCAACGGCGCCTCGGTCGAGCGTGAGCCGGCCGACCAGCCCTACGGCCGCGGCGCGGTGATCGTCGACCCGTTCGGGCACCGCTGGCACCTGCTGCGGCCGCCGGCCGGCGCCACCCGGCTGCGCCAGGGCGACGTCGCGAACGTGACGCTGATGGCACCGGACGCGGAACGGGCCAAGGACTTCTACGCGGCCGTCCTGCAGGTGCCGTTCTCCAGCCCGCATCCGGGAACATGGCGGACCGAGGAGACCACGCCTCCGTTCGGTATCTTCCCGTCGCAGGGCGAGCAGGGAGAGGTCCAGCTGTCGTACCGCGTCGACGACATCGCCGCCGCGGTCGAGCGGGTCCGGTCGGCCGGCGGCCGCGCGGACGAGCCGGGGCGCAGGCCGTTCGGCCTGCTCGCTGACTGCACCGACGACCAGGGCACGACCTTCCGTCTCTGGCAGCCGGCCGAATAACCCAAAAACCAAGAACATAACCATCCAGAACGGCCGCGTGCTCCGCCTCCCCGTCCCCTCCGCTCTGGAGGGGACGCGACGGCGCGAATGTCCGCTGCGCGCTGCTCGGTCGCCGTGAGGCCGTGCTCGTACTTGTACAGCTGATGCGCCACTGGGTAAACCATCGTTTCCTCCGTCGGGTGGAGTTCGCCTGAGCCGTTTTCCGACTCGTCACCCTGACGACGAACGGGTTCCCCCGAGATAGACACGGCCACGCCGGATGCCCGCGAGCTCCTTATCCGGCGAGGTCACCGCGCAGCTCTTGTACCAGGTCAGCGATCTCGGCGGCGGTGCCGCGGCGGGCCTGCGGCCACCGGTTGACGTCAACTCCCCAGTACTCGCGGGGAGTGCCAGGGAACCTGGGCAGGAGATGAACGTGCAGGTGCGGCACCCCGTCGCCCAGCACCGCCGCGTATACATGCTCGGCGCCGGCCACGTCGCGCAGCGCCCGGCTCGCCCGCGTGCACCACGAGCCGACGGCGCGGGCCTCGGCGTCGGTGAGATCGCCAAGACCTGGTGCGTGCCTGCGCGGCTCCACGAAGAGGTGCCCCAGGTAGGCGGTCGTGTCGTCGCCTCCCAGCGCGGCCGCTGGCGGAATGTGGGACACAAGCACCAGGTCGTCTTCAGCGACCGGACCGCCCGGCACCAGCGGCCCGCGATCCTGGTGCTTGCGGCAGATAAAGCAATCCGCGCCGCCCTGGCCGCTTAGGACGGTCAGCGGGCCTTCCTCCGGTGCCGGAGGCTCGAAATGATCGAAGTAAGTGGCTGCGAGCTCCGGGCTGAGCTGGAAGTCGTCGCCGCCCTGTGCCGCCCGAGCGCGGATGCGCTCCAGCACCGTGGCGCGGTCGGTCGCCAGGTACACCGTCTCCGGGACAACGCCGAGCGGCCGCAGCAGCTCGCGGTAGTCCTCCCGCATCTTCCTTGACCAGAACGAGAAGTCCAGGACCACGTCTGACCCGGCCCGCACGAGGTCGGTCAGCCGGGCGCGCAGCGCCTGCTCGATGTCGCCGCGCACGTCGTCGGGCAGCGGCATCTCGGTGATGCCGCGCGACCACGCCTCCTGGTCGAAGGACAGGCGGACCATCCCCTCCTGCTCAAACTGGCGCGCGACGGTGGATTTCCCCGATCCGGCCGGCCCGCACATGAAGATGACCCGTCCCATGCGCGTCACTATAGGGCGAGGGCGCGGCCAGTGAGATACCTCCGTTCGGGGATGCTGGCAGTGCGCCGGGCGGCGTCCAGGTAGTCGGACTTGGCGCCGTCGTGATCGCCGGAGAGTTCCCGGAGATGGGCCCGGGTGGCCAGGAGCCGGTGGTTGCGCGCCAGCTGGCTGTCGGACTCCAGGGAGGCGACCAGCTCAAGCCCTGCCTGGGGTCCGCGCACCATCGCGACCGCGACGGCCCGGTTGAGCGTCGTCATCGGATTCGGCGCGACCTGCTCCAGCAAGTCGTACAGGCCGAGGATCTGCGGCCAGTCGGTGTCGTCCATCGTGGGAGCTTCGTCGTGCACCGCCGCGATCGCCGCTTGCAGTTGGTAGGGCCCGACCGCGCCGCGGGGCAGCACCTCGGAGATGAGGGCGACGCCCTCCTCAATCGAGGCTCGCGTCCAGCGTGCCCGGTCCTGCTCGGCCAGCGGGACCAGCGCGCCGTCCGGCCTGGTGCGGGCGGGGCGCCGGGCATCGGTCAGCAGCATCAGCGCCAGGAGGCCGGCCGTCTCGCCGTCCTCGGGCAGTAGCCGGCACAGCAGGCGGGTGAGGCGGATGGCTTCGTCCGACAGGCTCGGCGCGGTCAGGTCCGCTCCTGCGGAGGCGGTGTAACCCTCGTTGAAGATCAGGTAGAGGACGTGCCGCACCGCGCCCAGGCGTTCGCGGGCGTCGCCCGGTGGCATCTCGAACCGTATCCCGCTGGACTTGATCGCCGCCTTCGCCCGGCTGATGCGCTGCGCCATTGTCGCCTCGGGGACGAGAAAGGCCGTGGCGATCTGCGCTGTCGTCAGTCCGCCCACCGCGCGCAGCGTCAAGGCGATCTGACTGGGCGCAGACAGCGACGGGTGGCAGCACAGGAACAGCAGCTTCAGCGAATCCTCGCGGTCGGCCGCCGCCTCGCCGGCCTCTGCGATTGAGTCCGCCGGACGGGCGAGCAGCTCAGCCTGCGGCGTCGCGGCGAAGATCGCGTCCTCTCGTCGTCGCCGCGCGCTGTCGCTGCGCGACTCGTCAATCAGGACGCGGGTCGCGACCGTCAGCAGCCAGCCGCGCGGGCTCTGCGGGATCCCGTCCTCGGGCCAGCGCTGCACGGCCTTGAGCAGCGCTTCCTGGGTCGCGTCCTCGCAGGCGCCGAACTGGCCGTAACGGCTGATGAGCGTGCCGAGGACCTGCGGCGCGAGTTCGCGCAGCAGGTCCTCGACGTGTCGCCGGGCTCCGTCCGTCACACGTTCGCCCTAACCTCAGGCGTCGTTCGCGGAATCATGCAGGATCGGCCAGACTTCAGTTGGGTTCTGGTCTGCCCACGGCATCTCAGCCGCGAGTTCGTAAGCGCGCTCCTCGCTCTCGACGTCGACGAGGTAGAAGGAGGCCATGTACTCCTTCGTCTCCAGATAGGGGCCATCGCTGACGGCTGGGACCCCGTCCTTACGTGTCACCAGCTTCGCGGCGGCGGCGTCGGCCAGCCCGTACGCGCCGAGCAGTTCCCCGGTCGCCGTGTACTTCTTGTTGTAGGCGTCCTGCTTGGCGATCTCCGCCGGCCAGTTCTCGGCGGGGATGGTAGACCACTTCTCCTGGTTGCCATAGATCATGAGCAGGTACTTCATGACGGTTCCTCTCTCCGCTAGCTCACAGCCCGACGGGCCGGGGGTCAGCACGCCTGGTCAGCGCGCTCTCACTGGAGGAACGAGGCTGCCCTCGCGTTCTCTACATGTCCCGCCGCACTTTTCCCTGCCGCTCCACCAGGGCCCATGTCGAGAAGCGCGAACTGGCTCCGTTTCCCCTGAGAAGGCACCATCGCAGAATCCAGGAGGAACATCATGTCCACCACAACCGTCTCCGCGCCCGTGTCCGCCGCGTCGTTCCTGCTGCGCCGCCCTGTCTGGCAGGTTAGCTACCTGTCCGGCCTTGCCGCCAGCGTCGCCGTCGAGGCGTGGGGACTGGCCGCCCGAGCCGTCGGCGTGCCAATGAGGGCGGCCAGCCTCGGCTCGCACCACGCGTCGACGATCACCGTCGGCATGTTCGCGATGGGGACGATGGTCGTCATGTTCTGGTTCACGTTCGCCGTCATCCTCATGGCCCGTTTCACGAACAATCCCAGGCGCATCTACCTGCGCACAGCGCTGCCACTGCTCGCCCTCTCCCTCGCCGTGCCGCTTACCGCAGCGGACACGGCGGTCTCGACCAAGCTCACCCTCGCCGCCGCGCACCTGATCGCCGGCGCGATCATCATCCCGGTGGTCGCGCGGCGGCTGGCGCGAATACGGTGAGCACCGCTGAGTTTCTGGCAGCGGGGCGTCTACACCATGGAGGTGCGCGATGAACAACAAAGGCGCGGCTATCGCCTGGGGTACACAGAGCCAGGTCACCGATCCGGGGAGGGCGGCTGCGGCCATCGATGACCTGCCCGCCGACATCCGGGCGCTCCGCGAAGCGAGCTCACAGCTGGTGTTCCACTACCGGGCGGGCGGGGATTTCGCCGAACAGGGAGTGCCCGCCGAACGGACCGTCGAAATCAACACCCGGTACGCGGACGCCATGTTCGCGTTGCTCCTCGAACGCGGCGAGCCGGCGTTCGACCGGACCCGCCAGGCACCAGACCGGGTTGTCGGCTGCTGCCGCGACGCGACCGTGCTGTTCCTGTCCCTGGCCAGGCACAAGGGAATCCCAGCCCGGGCCCGGGTCGGGTTCGCCGCGTACTTTCACCCGGGCTGGCTGATCGACCACGTGATCGCCGAGGTCTGGGACGAAGCCGAGGGCCGCTGGCGGCTCGTCGACCCGGAAATGAGCAGCGAATGGACGCCTGAGGTAGACGGACGCGTGGTCGACTGGATGGACCTCACCGACGACCAGTTCGTGACCGGGCCGCGCGCCTGGCAGGCTGCCCGCGCAGGCAAGAGCGACCCAGCGCGCCACGTGGTCGCTCCAGACTTGGATGTACCGGTGCTGCGCGGCTGGCCGTACATCGCGCACAACGCCATCCACGACCTGGCCGCGCTGAACAAGACCGAGATGCTGCTGTGGGAGGGCTGGGGCATGCAGCTCAGCCACGGCCCCGGGCCAGTCCCCGAGCCGGACGCCGCGGCGCTCGACGAGATCTGCGCTCGCACGGCCGACCCCGAGGTCTCCCCGGACGCGGTCGCCGCTCTTGCTGGCCGGGACGGGCTGCGCGTCCCGCAAACCGTCACGAGGTTCGACCCTTACGGCGGCCCGCCGAGTGAGGTAACGCTGCGCGCGTAAAACAGTCCGCCTGGCCGTCGCTGGGCTGAGGCGGGCGGTGATCCAGGTGAACGGCTGGACCGTCCCGGCAGGGGTGCGGTGCTGCTGGGACCGCTGGCCGGTGATGCTGATCGCGGTGCCGTAAACCCTGGTCAGTTCGGCGGCCAGGTCCGTCGGCGCGTAGCGGGCGACCGGGAGCCCTGAGCAGTAACCGGGACCGTCAGCGGCGAAGGTCGCCAGGATGACCGCGCCGCCGGCGGGCAGTGCGGCGCGCACGGTAGCCAGGTAGGCGGCGCGGTCGCTCGGGCTGGTGAGGAAGTGGAAGACCGCCCGGTCGTGCCAGACCTGGTAGGAGCGCTGCGGCCGCCAGTCGAGCAGGTCGGCCTGCACCCAGGCGATCCGGTCGCTGCCAGGCCGGGCGCGGGCCGCGGCAAGCGCCGCCGCTGACACGTCGGCGACGGTGACGTCGGTGTACCCGGCGGCCGCCAGCCGGTGCGCGAGCTGCGAGGTGCCGCCGCCAGCGTCCACGATCGCGCTGCCTTTCCCCGCGCTGGCGTCCGCAGCGGCGGCGACTAGTTCCACCGACAGTTCCGGGTCCGCCTGGTACCAGCTCACCTGGTCTTCCGTGCGGGTCGAGTAGACCTCGTCCCAGTGCTTCCGTCGGCCAGCCGCGGAGTTGCTCATCCCGCGCCTCCAAGTTGCAGTCCTACCATATTCCAAAGATCATTGGAATTATAGAATGCTCCCATGACGGATGGTTCGGTCAAGGGCACGCTTTACGACGGGTTCGCGCGGGTCGCCGGGGCACTGGCCAGCCCGGCGCGGATCGAGCTGCTGAACCTGCTAGCTCAAGGCGAACGCGGCGTAGACGACCTGGCGGCGGCCGCCGGGCTGAAGGTGAGCAACACTTCCGCTCAGCTCAAGGCGCTAGCGGAGGCGGGCCTGGTTACGTGGCGGCGGTCTGGCACGCGCGTGTTCTACCGGGTCGCCGACCCGCAGGTGACAGACCTAGTCGAACTGGTCAAACGGGTCGCCTGCGACCGGCTTCCAGCCGCCCGCGAAGCCGCCCGCGCCTGGCTCGGCGACGAAGGCGACCTCGAGCCGGTGACCCGGACCGAGCTTGCGCGCCGCCTGCACGCGGGCAGCATCCTAGTGCTCGACGTGCGCCCGGCAGCCGAGTACGCCGCCGGGCACATCCCCGGCGCCCTGAGCATCCCCCTTGGCGACTTGCCGGCCCGGCTGGGCACGCTGCCACCCGACGCGGAGATCGTCGCTTACTGCCGCGGCCGCTACTGCGCGATGTCACCGGACGCCGTCCGCCTGCTGCGCGACCACGGCTACCGGGCACACCTGATGGACGGCGGCCTGCCGGAGTGGCGCGCGGACGGCATGCCGGTCGCCACCGCCTGACGGAAGTTGCGCGCGCTACGTGGGGCACGCCATCATTGGAGCATGATCTCCAACCGAAAGGGCGGCGACGCCCTCGTGCGTTGACCGCGCCGGCGCGGCGCAATGACGCCGCTGCGACTGTGGCCGATTTCGGGAGCAAGCGAGCTCTCGGCCTGTGGCAAGAAGCCAGCAAGATCCGGCAGGAGTGGCTTGACCACGGCCTGTCCACCCAACCGGCTGACCGGCAGATCGCCGAACACAGCCTGACCATGATTTACGCAAGGATCTCCCGTCCGCGGCCCCGGTTCGAATGGGTCAGTTCCCCCGCCCAAGCGCTCCCGCTTGTCGCTGGCTGGCCTACCCTCGAAACGCTCTACGCGCTGATCCGGGATCCTCGCCCGCAAGGGAAACCGCCGCTGGCCAGTGACCTGGCCATGTCCGTTTCCCAGTTGCGCGGTGCGCTCAGTGCCGGCGTCGCCTACGCCGACCCTGAACTGTGTCCCGCCCGGAGGGGCAAGAGCAAGGAACCCTGGCCCGAGTTGCCGCCGCAGAAGGCACTCGCGACCGGAGTTCCGCTCGGTGTCGTGCTGCACCGATGCGTCCGCATCGCGCTGCACCAGAGCCTCGCCCGGGGTTTCCGCGCACTCGTCCGCACGGCCCTGACCGGCGACCCCGGCGACGTGCCGGTGTGCTGGTACGGGCAGCAGGAAGCGTCGTGGATCGCCTATTACGACGCCCTGCACCGGCTCGGGCTCGCCCACTACCAGCCGGACGACCTCGACCACCTCGGCTACTGGGCCGCGCTTGCGCGCTCCTGCGGCTGGTGGTGGGCCGGCGAGGACGTCTGCATCGTCGTGGACCGCCCAGAAGTGGCTCGCACCGAGCCGCTTCCCGGGGCCTGGCACGACGAAGTCCGGCTCCAGCGCACCGGCCTGCGCTACCGCGACGGCTGGCACCCGCTGCTGACCTAACCCAGCTGCGGGCCGGGACGAGCACACTGCTCGTCCCGGCCCGCAACCCGGATAGATCAGGGCAGAACGTCGGAGGGGGCGGCTAACCTCGCCGTAGTCTTCGGGGCCACCCGTCGACGTTCGAAAGAGGAGACGGGATGCCGTGGTTTGGGAAGGACCGCAGTGATGTGCCCTCCGCCTGGGCGGCCGCGCTGGAGCAGCTGCTTAAGGCCATGGATTCGACTCATGAGGTCGCTGAGTTCGTCTTGACTGGCCAGCCTGCCGAGGCACTGAAGAAGGCCGTGAACGGCCGCCAGTGGCTCGGCGGCAGCACTCGCTGGCACAGCCCGGCCGTGCAGCAGGCGATGGCGACGTTGTACGCCGGACTCGCCGACGTCGACGCGGCGGTGCTGCGCCGTTGGGCCAGGGTGCTCGATGCCGCCCCCCGAGCGGGACTGGGGCTTGGTGACGTCGGCGGCGATCACTGGCCTGAACTGATGCTGCAGCAAGCGACGGTTGGCGCCCCATCCGGGCCGCTGCCGTTCACATTCGCCGACCTCGTGCGGATCGCCGCGGAGGATGGCACCCCGGCCGCGGAACTGGTGCGGATGGCGTTCACCCTCGCCCCGTACAGCCGGTACGGGGGCCATGCCGCCAGTGCCCGAGGGTACTTGTCGCGTCTTCCCGGGTTCGCCGATGCCGTCGTGGCCCACCGCGACCTAGCGGCGGCCGCGCTTGTGTCGGGGTCCGTCGAAGAGCGCGTCGCCGCGACTAACTTGTTGGGGATGCTGGGCGACGCGGTGCTCGGTGCCTTGGCCGGGCCGCTCGTGGAGGCCGCCACCGCGACGAGCGTCCAGGTGCGCGAGGCCGCCCGGGTCGTGCTCGCCCGGATCGACGGCGCCGCTGTTGACCCGCTGTGCGCAGTGGCCACCGACGGCACGCCTGAGCGACGCGCCTACGCACTGGATCTCCTCGCGGCGCGCCCGGACCAGCGTGCGTGGGCACGCCAGACCGCCGCCGCCGACCGGGCGGCAAGCGTGCAAGCACTGCGCGCACGCTGGGACGCGGCCGACGCGCCCGTGGAAATAGTTGAAGAAGAGCTGCTGCCGGAGCTCCCACCGCTGCCGTCATGGTCTCTGCCTGCCGCCGAGGCCAAGCGGATCGCGTACCAGGTCTACGAGGCCACCCGGCGAGGCATCGAATCCCACAACCGCAGGCAGGAGGCACGCCTCCGCAACTTTCCGCAAGTTCCG
>Ga0134126_10010645_pt1 | contig 11582 bp, 8 predicted proteins | sample KB31752_FD_96881 | JGI IMG/M metagenome (GOLD analysis project Ga0134126, IMG submission 96881) | Terrestrial soil microbial communities with excess Nitrogen fertilizer from Kellogg Biological Station, Michigan, USA - KB3-175-2 | ecosystem: Environmental > Terrestrial > Soil > Unclassified ... | reverse complement strand
GTCGCCTCTGAGAGCGGCACGGGCTCGCCTGTCGCGGGATTCGGTCGCAGGATGATATCGAGGGTTGAATCCTCGCCGGCCAGCTGCTGATCAATGTTGCGCAGATGGCGATCGTTGTCGCGTAGAAAATCAGCGAGCCTCTGGCGCTCCTGTTGGGAAGTCGCCCACAGCTCGTTGGCCAGGCATTCCTGCAGGTAGTTGTTGAAGCGGTGGGTGATCCACTGTCGGGTCGTATTGCTCGATGACTTGTTGACGGCCTGTAGAATCGCCCAGAAGGCCAGCCTGCCTGCCGTGGATGTCAAGGTCAGGTGATGCTCGACGGTTGTGTCGGTGCTCAGCGCACGCAATTGCGCCAGCACTCGCAGGAATCGATCCGCCGTCTCCGAGCAGCCGAGGTCTTCGCGCAACAATTGCTCGGCGGATTTGACGTTCGTGAGCCGACTGCCGAGATCCGCCAGGAGAGTTTCTGTCGGGCCCTCGAAAATCCGCAGGACCCGCGCGTCGCGCAGCAATTGCGGCGCGACATTGGTTTCTATGTAACCACGGCCGCCAAGTGTCTGCATCAGCGTATCGGTGGCCTGCCAGAAGAATTCCGAGCCCGCTATTTTGGTGACACTGAACAACTCGCTGCCGACCGGCTTGCCTGAATCGAGTCTGCCGCTGACCAGCAGGCAAATGGATTCGAGGGCCTCCACCGCGCAAACCAGGTCCTTGATGTGCGCTTGAGTGACCGGATTTTCAATCAGCAGCCCGGTGGAGATGGTGCGCCGGCCGGCATAGCGGTTCAGCAGTTGAAGACAGCGCCGGATGCCTCCCAGTCCCATGGCTCCTATGGTCAGGCGCCCCAGGTTCATCGCATCCTGTGCGATTTCCAGGCCGTCGCCTGCAAGGCCTAAGCGTCGGGCGGGGGACAGGGTCACCTCGCGGAAGTGCACGGCGTTTTGTAACATGGCGCGCATGCCCATGGTGGGCGCTTCCAACCCTTGAATCAGGCCGCGATCGTCCTGGTGGACAATGAATGCGCTGACGCCCAGGCGATTGCCGTCCGCGTCATATTCGTGCGCGAACACGTTCATGTAGGAACACCAGGCGGCGGCGCCAATCCAGCTCTTGTCACCCGACAGGGTAAAGTGATCGTTGCCTCCAGGGCGGATGGTCGAGCGGATACCGCGCGGGTTCGACCCGGCCGCCGGCTCCGATAGCGCGAACGTTGCGAGCGCTCGTCCCGCGGCGAGCGTCGGCATCATCTCCCTTTGTTGTTGTGCGCTACCGTGTCGGAGAATAGGGTAGATGCCCAGCACATTGTTGAGAACGACCAGCAGGGCTACCGACTGGTCGATGGCTCCGAGCATCGCGACGACTGACATCATGTCCGTGTAGTTCAGGCCGAGTCCGCCGAACTTCTTCGGAACAATCATACCGAGCACGCCCTTGTTGCCCAGATCCAGAATGAGGGGCGGAGTCAAGGAGCGGCGTTCGTCCATCAGCCGCGAGTTGATTCTCCGGTTGGAATAGTCCCGTAACCAGTCCAGTAGCTCATCGACCGCGGCGGTTTGCGATGCTCCACCGACAGTTGCCGCCGCAGCTGCTCCGGGCGGTTCGTCGGTGAGCCGCATTCCTGTCATATCTTCCGAGTTGGCCGCGGCGCCCGCTGGCGCTGCCTGCAGGAGCTCGCCATTCGGGAGCATGCCGGGAATGGCGCCCAGAGAGCCGTTCAGGAACATCTGACGGCACAGATCCCTTTGTATTTTCCCTGAAGAAGTTCTCGGTAAATGACCCGGTTGCAGCAGCACTACACGATGCGCGCGCAGACCATGCTCATCGGCGATTCTCCTGCGGACCTGCGCAACGACCGGCGCAGCCTCGATCGATCGTAGGGCGGAACGCGTAACTTCCTGCACCACCACCAGCAGCTCTTCGTTGTTCACCGCTACGGAGAAGGCGGCGCCTTTGTCGACACTCAAGGCTGTGGAGGCGCTCTGCGCGGTGGCCTCGATGTCCTGGGGATAGTGATTGCTGCCCCGGACGATGATGGCATCCTTCAAACGCCCGCTGAGGTACACGTGACCACTCAACATGAAACCGAGATCGCCGGTTCGCATGTACATCCTGCGGCTTCCGCCGGCCACCTGTGCGCGAAAAGTGGCGACGGTCGCGCTCTCGTTCTTCCAGTAGCCGGCTGCGATACTGCCGCCCGCCAGCCAGATCTCGCCGATCTTGCCGTCCTCGAGTTTCCGGCAGCTGATCGGATCGACAATGATCAGTTCCAGCAGCGGACGGCCGCAACAGACGATTTCCTTGGTGCGAATGCCCGCCGCGTCCTCAGCGTCCACGATGGCCTCATGTCGCTGCAGCGCTTCGATCAGGAACCGTTGCGAGGTGGGGTGTTTCTCTCTGTCAACGTGCCCTGACACCATCAAGGTCGATTCCGCCAGTCCGTAGCCGGGATAGTTGGCCGCCGCCTTGAAGCCCACCGGCGCAAACTTGGCCGCAAAGGCGGCCATGGTGCTGGCGCGGATCGGCTCGGCGCCATTCAACGCCGTCACCCAGCAACTCAGATCGAGGCTCTTCATTTCGTCATCGTTCACGCGCGCCACGCAATGCTCGTAGGCGAAATTGGGAGCGAAGCTGGTGGTGCCGCGAAAGTCGGAAATGGCCTTGAGCCAGCGGATCGGTCTTTGAATGAAGGCCGCCGGCGGCATCAGATAGCAGCTCGCACCCAGGTAGGCGGCGTGGATGACTTTGCCGATCAGTCCCATGTCATGGAATAGCGGCAGCCAGCTGACGAAGATGGAGTTGTTGTCGGTGCTGCAGCCAGTGCGCAGAATTTCCTCGTTGTGGATCAGGTTGCCATGACTGACCATGACGCCCTTCGGATTGCCGGTGGAGCCGGAGGTGTACTGCAGAAAGGCGAGCGCTTCGGGGCTCACCTCGGTTTCCACGTACCTCTCGCGTCCTGCTCTGGAAGTACGGTCCACTTGTATGACAGGAATGTCTTTCATGGTGTCCGAACGGGTGAAGTCCTCGGACAGTGAGGAGTATGTTCCAGCCGCTGTCACCAGCGCCCGTGCACCCGCGTCGGCGACAATCGCTTCCAGGCGTCGCCAGTTGTTGGTGTTGGGTTTGGCCAGGTGGGTAGGTACGGCAATGACTCCTGCATACAGGCAAGCCCAGAACGACACCACGAAATCCAGCCCGGGTTTGAAGTGCAGCAGGGCGCAGTGGCCTGCCAGGTCGGCGGCCTGCAACTTTGCCGCGAGCTGCCGCGCCTGCTGATCCAGGTCAGCATAGGTCAGCTGCTCGCCCAGGGTGTCACCATCAGTTAGGAAGCCAAAGGCCAGCTTGCGCGGATTGAGTCGCGCGTGCTCGGATAAAATGCTCACGAGACTGCGATAGGGGTCGGTGCCATGATTTGCGAGTTGCATTGGGAACCACTCAAAGAAATGACGGGACGGGCTTTCGAGGTACGGCGGTCAACAGGCGCAGGCGTATTCGGTCAACACGTGGAACTGACGGAGAATCTCGGGCAGGTATGCGAACAACGTAGACTCATCGCGCAGGAAAAAGTGCCCACCTGGGAAACAGCGGATTTGCAGGACGTTGCTCGTGTAGTGCAGCCAGTTTTTGAGCTCGGCCGCTGTGACGACGGGGTCATCACGTCCGCCGAGCGCTGCGATCGGAGTTGCCAGCGGTGGCAACTCGATCTGCTCCCTCTCGAGCTGCCGGGACAGACGCAAGTCACTGCGCAAGCGTGGAATCATGCTGCGCATCAAGCCGTCATTCAGCAACATGGCGGCGGAAATTCCACCAAAACCACGCACACGCGCCAACAGCTCGTCATCATCCAGACGATCGGGATCGATACTGCCGGCGGATCCAACATGGGGCGAGCGTGCCGAGAGGATGAGACCGACTGGTCCTTCCGCCTGGAGGTAATTCAATTCATGTGCGACGCGCAGGCACAGCGCTGCCCCGAGGCTGTGCCCGAAGAATACGTAAGGGCGTCGATCGCCGCTGTCCACAACGAGGCGTGCGATGATTTCCACCAAAGGCTCCGCCGTGTCCAGCAGGGATTCCCGAAAGCGCCCCTCGCGTCCGGGTAGCTGAATCGCGCAGACTTCAGCAACTCCCTCCAGACCCCTGCCCCAGTTCTTGAACATGGATGCGCCTCCACCGGCATGGTGGAAGCAGATCAGTCGCAAAGGGGCTGGCTCTGTACCGGGAAACGACACGCTCCAGCGGTGGGTGTCTGACAAGATCACTCTCCAATTCCCAAGCTGTGTTGCCCGCGTGGATGCTGCCGCCTGAAAAGGGCTGCAAACTATAGAGTGCCGAGCCAGGTCGTCCTACCTGCAGGCGCGGGTAGGGTGGATGCAGCTGCAGCGGCTTGTTTGGTTTGACCGCTCGGACGAGCGGTCGCGATGCGGCGAGCCGCGACTATTTCGCGGCGCGCAGGATCCGTGGCGGGACGAACCAGCTCAACACTCCGGCGCCGGCTCGCGGCTGGCCGGGGAAGGACACGAGCGCGACTCCCATCTTTTTGAGCTCAAACGCTTCCGGGTTGACGCCGCCGCGTACCTGGGCTGGCAGGCAGGCTGCCAGAAGTCGTCCCAACGCCGGCTGGTGTCCGACCACGGCAACGACTCGCTCCTTCCGTTCCGTCAGTACCGCGAAGGCCGCATCCGGGGCCTCATCGGGGGCGAGCGCCGGGCACTCAACCGCTTTCGGCCATCCTGCGAATTCAGTCAGGATGGTTGCAGTTTGTTTCGCTCGTACCAGCGGGCTCGAGAGCACGCATTGCGGTCGCTCTGCGAGGTGCTTCAGTCCCGCCGCTGCCTTGCGCGCCCGGACCATGCCCTCCGGTGACAAAGGCCGCTCACCGTCATCGCGCCAGCGTCTTACGTTTCGCTCGAAGGCTATGGCATGTCGGACGATCAATAGGTCCATACGTGGCTCACTTTCCGCAGGCGTCGGGAGGCTGCCGTCGCCGCATTATGCAAGAAGTGCGTCGTGTGGCGCTGCTTTGCTCAGGTACGGCATCAGGTAAAGGCGGCTCTGCCGACGATGAAGCGGCGCTCGTCTATACGTCCGGTACGACAGCAAGGCCGAAAGGCTGCATGTTGTCGAACGCGTATTTCATCGGGTGCGGGAGATGGTACCTCGCGCAAGGAGGTGTGTGTGCCATGGAGTTGGGGCGAGAAAGCGAATGCGCTCGCCTGGTCCTTCATGGCGATGGCCATGTCGACATCCTTATCAACAATGCGGAGTACGTTGTCAGTGCGGGTGACGAGATGGACCTCTGCTATTTCAGCTTACTGCCCAAGATGTCCGCTGATAGTGTCGCGAAGGCGATTGTTCAGGGGCTGGAGCAAGGGCTGGAGGATGTCTACCCTGGCGAGCTGGCACGAGAGCTGTTTTTTCGCTGGCGACAGAATCCCAAGGTTCTTGAGCGCGAGCTCGCGGCGGGCAGCTTGGGGTGATATAACCGGCTGAAACTAAAAGAAATTTAGTTACACCCGTTTTGGCTCCGAAAACGCTCTAATATCCCCAAGAGCCCAGCGGAAGCCGACTTGTCGAGCGTTCAAAAGAAGATCTTCGTTGCCGAGATGGCGGCCCGCTACGGTCGGCGGTTGCGCCAATTTCTGTCGGTGCGGCTGCGAAACGTGCACGACGTGCCGGATATCGCGCAGGAGGTCTTTCTACGGCTCCTGCGAGTCGAGCGTCAGGACGCCATCCGTAATCCGGAAGCCTATCTGTTCACAGTGGCGAGCCACGTCATGCAGCAGCATACGCTGCGCAAGTCGACGGACCCGGTATTCGTCGATATCACCGATGCGATTGACGAGCTCCCTATCGCCCCCGATGAAGATCCCGCGCATAAGACCGACATGGCCGCCAGAATGGAACTGCTGAATCGCGCGCTGGCAAAATTGCCCCCGAGAGTCGCAGCGGCACTGGTGATGCACCGGGTGGGCGGATTCACGGTCCAGGAAATCGCGGACGAGCTCGGCGTTTCACGCGAGAGCGTCAAAAAGTACCTGGTTCGCGCAGCACAACATTGTCGCAAAGGGCGCGTCGGCCGCGCGATGTCTGAATAGATTCTGTCATGACTATCGCGACCGAAGCTTCCACCTGGTTCGTTGAGTTCCGCTCCGGCGACATGACTGCGGCCGACCGCGCCCGGTTCTATGAATGGCTGCGGCGCTCTCCTGACCACATTCAGGCTTACCTCGAGATCGCCGAAGGATGGGCCGAGTTGCCCACCTCGGATCCGCAGCATCAGCTCGACATTCAGGCCCTGATCGAGCGGGCCCGGGAAGCTCAGGACGACAGCGTGGTCCGACTCTCATCCGGCGAGCCCGTCACGCGTTCATATAGGTATCGCTCGATTCGGGCGTGGTCGGTGGCCTCGCTGGCAGGCGTGGTTACGTTGATCCTCGCTGCTGGCGTGTGGGCTTATCTGTATCAGGCAAACACCTACCGGACCGGTATTGGCGAGCAACGGACGGTGCGCTTGCCCGATGGCTCGATCGTTGAGTTGAACGCGCTTTCCAGCATTCGGGTCCGCTTGTCCAGCAGTGCGCGAGAAGTGGAATTGAGAGAGGGACAGGCCTTGTTTCGCGTCGCCAGGGATCCGGAGCGACCCTTCCTGGTACGCAGCGATGGCACGACCGTGCGCGCCGTTGGTACACAATTCGATGTGTACCGCAAGAGCACCGGCACCACTGTCACGGTCCTCGAAGGGCGCGTCGCCGTCGCCGAAGGGGCCAACTCCAGCGGAGCGCTCGAGCTGTCCGGAGCAGGTTCACAGAAGCCTCTGCTGCTCGTTGCAGGCGAACAGATCACGGTCTCGGCTGAGCACATCATCAAGAAGACGCCAACGCACGCCGACACGGATGTCGCGACGGCATGGGTACAGAAGCGACTCATCTTCGAGGATACCCCGTTGGCCGAGGTCGCCGAAGAGTTTAATCGCTATAACACCCGTCGGCTGGTCATCGGCGACTCGCGGCTGCAATCGCTCGGCATCAGCGGGGTGTACTCATCGACCGATCCCGACTCGCTGCTCGGTTTCCTACGGGCGCAGCCGAACATCGAGCTGACTGAAACCGACCGGGAGATCCGGGTGACCCTGCGGGAGAAAAAATAGTTATACCCAAGTTTCGCTCGGAATCGCTCTTCTGCCTCACGAGGGGGCCACGTTTTGTGGGCTCCATAACAAATCTCATACGGGGCGGGGGGGAATTGATGCGTGCCATCATCTTGGCCAGTGTCATTAGTCTGTCGGTAGTGAGCTTGTCTGTGGCCCAGGATGCCAGGGCTGCGGCGAAAATCCACACGGATATTCCTCCTCAATCTCTGGGGTCGGCATTGCAAGCCTTCGCGCAGTCTCGCGACTTGCAAGTGTTGTATTTCTCGGGATTGGTGAAGGATCTGCAGACGACGGGTGCCGCTGGGGCATTGAGTGCCGATGAGGCTTTGACCCAACTCCTGAGTGGGACGGGGCTCACGTACCGGTACGTCGGCCAAAACGCAGTAACCATCGTGTCCACCGGAGCGGACGGCTCCGCGGCGACGCAACTTCCCAATGGCGCTCCGCCCTCCGCCCAGCCCATCCCCTCTGCGCAAAAGGAGGGGAAGAGGACCTCTTCCAGCGAATTTCGCGTGGCTCAGGTGGATCAAGCGGCGGCTGGGGGCGCTGCTGCCGTAAGCGGGGTCCCTCGAGGCCAGCGCGATACCGGTATGCAGCCTGTGGAGGAAGTGGTGGTGACCGCGGAAAAACGCAACGAGCGGCTGCAGGACGTTCCAGTGCCGGTCACCGCGATCAACGCCGACTCGCTCCTGCAACAGAACCAGGTGCGCTTGCAGGATTACGCCACGAGCGTTCCAGGATTGAATGTAGCGCCGCAACCTGCTTTCGGCCAGATCCTGTCGATCCGCGGCATTACCACCGGTCCTGGCGAAAATCCGAGTGTTGGGATTACGATCGATGATATTCCCTTCGGCTCGTCCACCTACGTGGGTTACGGCGCTGTGGTGCCTGACATGGACCCGGCTGACCTTGCCAGGATCGAAGTTTTGCGCGGTCCCCAGGGCGCCCTGTACGGCGCCAGCAGCCTGGGCGGTCTCATTAAGTTTGTGACCGTCGACCCTTCGACTAGTGAGTTGACCGGCCGCCTCGAGGCTGGAACCGGCGGTGTCAGCAACGGCTCGGACTGGGGTTATTCGTTTCGCGGCTCCGTCAATGTGCCTGTCACCAATGATCTGGCCGTCCGTGCGAGCGCCTTCACGCGCCTCGACCCTGGCTATATCGATAACCTGGTCACTCACCGGGACGGAGTTAACGATCAACGGGTGAGTGGCGGGAGGCTTGCGGGGCTATGGCGCCCGTTGAATGGCGTCTCCGTCAAGCTCAGTGCGCTATACCAGGACCTCAGGTCTGACGGAACTGCCGATGTCAGCCCGGGTTTGACGGGCTTGCAGCAGACCTGGATTGCAGGAACTGGCGCAAGCACCGGCAAGATCCAGGCATACAGTGCACACGTGAACGCCGCGCTCGGGGCCGGCATCGAATTTGTGTCGCTCACCGGTTACAACATCCGGGAAGCGCAAACGTCGGTCGACGTGAGCTCGGCCTACGGTGGGCTCGCCGAGCAAGCTTACAACGTTGGGACCACGGCACTCATTAGTACGAGCAAGACCAGCAAGTTTTCCCAGGAGATGCGGCTTGCGGTGCCGCTCGGTACCCATTTCGAGTGGCTGTTGGGCGGCTTCTACACTCATGAAAGCTCCACTGTGACTCAGGACATCAACGCGGTCACCGCCGATACTGGCGCGATGGTCGCGAACGGTCTTCGCACGACCACCCCGAGCATCTATGCGGAGTCCGCCGCTTTCACCGACCTGACCTGGCACATCACCGACCGGTTTGATGTTCAGGCCGGCGGTCGCTGGAGCTCGATCCAGCAGTCCTTGCAGAACACTCTGGCGGCGCCGCTATTGGGTGTGCCGGTCCCGCAGGTCGGCTCGACCACCCATTCGACTGCCCATCCCGTCACGTACCTGTTCACGCCGCGATTCAAACTGTCGCCACAGCTGATGGTCTACGCCCGAATTGCCTCCGGCTATCGACCGGGCGGCTCCAACGGGCCGCTTTGTGGGATTTTCGGCTTCTCGTGGCGATTATATACTTGACAAACCAAAATGATCAGAGCACCATGGCGACAACAATAAAAAGGTACCCGCCATGGCCCGCTCCTCCCTCAACGCACCGCACTTTCACGACGACGACAAGGCCCTCGAGTACCTAGAATCGGTTCGGTGGCCTGATGGTCCGGTGTGCCCGCACTGCGGCGCGTTCGGCGATCACTACAAGCTCGAAGGTAAGGCGCACCGCAAGGGCCTTTGGAAGTGCTGCCACAAAGAGTGTCGCAAGCAGTTCTCCGTTACCGTGGGCACTGTCTTCGAGCGCTCCAAGATCCCGCTTTCCAAGTGGTTGGCCGCTGCTTACCTACTCTGCTCGTCCAAAAAGGGCATCAGCGCTCACCAGCTCCACCGAACGCTTGGCGTGACCTATAAGACGGCGTGGTTTCTGGCGCACCGCATCCGCATGGCCATGACCGACTTCGGCGCCAAGCCGCTCCTGGGCTCCGGTGGCAACGTTGTCGAGGCCGACGAGACCTACATCGGCCGCAAGCCAGGCATGAAGCTCAAGCGCGGTACCGGCCACAAAGAGCAGGTCTTCTCCCTCGTCGAGCGTGGCGGCACAGTTCGCTCCTTCCACATCACCGGCAAGATGTTTGACGGCATCAAGCAGGCACTGCGCGAGAACGTCTCACCCGAAGCGCGCCTCAGCACCGACGAAGCTCGGATGTATCGCAAGATCGCCAAGGCGTACGCCGAGCATATGGTGGTCAACCACAGCCACGATGAGTACGTTCGCGGCGATGCCACGACTAACACGATTGAAGGCTTCTTCAGTGTCTTCAAGCGCGGCATGAAGGGCATCTATCAGCACTGCGGCAGCCATCACTTGCACCGCTATCTCTCTGAGTTCGACTTCCGCTACAACCACCGGGCCGCGCTCGAAATCAACGACACGGAGAGAATGGACGATGCGCTTGCCGGGATCGGCGGCAAGCGACTGACCTACAGAACAGTTGATAAAGCGGTTGATTCCTAGGGCGCCGCGATTAACGTCGCACGCGAAAAAAACGGCGAAAATAAGCCGTCCGCAGATATCCCACCAAATGACCCTCCGTTTCACTGATTAAACACATGGTTTAATTGCTTAACATTGAAAAAACCACCGGTGGTTAAAAGGTGGTTGTCAGTGTCGAACGTTTGGATATAATGACCTCCGCCCCAGGTGGCAGCCTGGGGCGGAGCGATTGTTTTCCACCGTGTGTGCACAAAAGGCAGGTGATGCCCGTGCGTAGAAAAGTCGCCCCGTAAAAGCGGGGCTCAATCGGTAAGGGGCTGGGGAACCAGCCCCTACCCTTTGAATACTAGCAATTTTCGAAGGAATTATCCATGAGTAGTCCTGAAGACTCAGTGGACCACTATGCTGCGGTCATTGCTGATCTAGAGCGACAAATATCGCAGCTACAAGCGGCCATCGCCGCAATCCAAGCTGTTCGCGCCGGGGCTGTTATTCCGCCGCCGCCGCCGATGGTTAGCAATTCAACTGCGACCGCATCTGATCAGGTTAATTCGCTCGATATAGCGATAGATGCTTTCCACACCCTGACTGTGGCGCAGTCTATTAAGAAGTTCTTGGGAATGCGTCCTAGGCGCCCCGTGACGACTGCTGAAATCGTCGAAGCATTGCGGGCTGGCGGTCAATCTGGATCTGACGGCACCAACTTTACCGTTGTTGTGAACAACTCACTGAATCGCATGTCGGCTGACGATGGCGTTGTATCCAAAGTCAAGCGTGGAGTGTGGGGACTGAAGGAGTGGTATGAGACCAAGCCAAGGGTGGAATAACGGGGCGGGCTTGGTAGCAACGGCCGGCCTTCTATCCGGCTAGCCGGGTTCAATCCCCGGCCGCTCCATTGCCTACTTCGATTTTGCGCGCTTAGCCTTCGGCTTTCTAGTGGCCGGTGGCGGGGTGCTTAGGAGTCGCCTGGCAACTTCGTCAAAAGGTAAGGGCTGCCGACTAGCACGCTGATTGGTATGAGTTTTTTTGGTCATAGTCTTCGATAAATCCTTGGCCCGTAAGGAGTTTAGCCTGAAAATTTTGGCTTGACTTCGCTTCTGGTTTCGTTTAGGCCCAGCTTCCCTTATACTGAGGGAACCGGACGCTCCCTCGGGGCTTCCGTCTGAGGGTGAAGATTGAAACCAGGCGCGACAGTGGGCAGTCCCGAAAGTCCCTACACCTTCGATCCAGTCAAGGCTGTGGAGGCGATTGCATACACCGCCCAGAAGGCTGGCACGGGACTATACGACACGCTGAAGCTGATCTACCTCGCCGACAAATTTCACCTTGGGAGGTACGGTCGATTCATATTCGGCGATTGGTATTGCGCCATGGAATACGGTCCAGTCGCGAGCAATGCTTACGATGCAATGAAGATAGC
>Ga0134126_10010643_pt1 | contig 11583 bp, 9 predicted proteins | sample KB31752_FD_96881 | JGI IMG/M metagenome (GOLD analysis project Ga0134126, IMG submission 96881) | Terrestrial soil microbial communities with excess Nitrogen fertilizer from Kellogg Biological Station, Michigan, USA - KB3-175-2 | ecosystem: Environmental > Terrestrial > Soil > Unclassified ... | reverse complement strand
GTGCTCGGCGGCCTTGCGGGCCGCCCGGCGTCCTCCAGCATGACCATCGCGGCGGAGCCCGCGTTGTTCGTGCAGCTTCGCGACCTGCTGGCGAGCCTGGACGCGGAGCGGGACGCCGGCCAGGACGGTTAGGACTGGCGGGTCAGGTTGCCGCCCGGATTGCTGCCGCCCTGGCGCAGGAACGTGAAGGTCAGCGTGCGGGAGTTGCGGACGGCCAGCTTGACCACGCCGTTCGCGCAGTTGCTCCGCCCCGTGGTGATGGCCAGGCGGAAGGTCAGCACCGAATGGCTGGCGGAGACCAGGCCGAGTTGGCCGGCGCAGCCGAGCTGCGGGTAGGCAAGGGTGCCGCGCTTGCTCCCGCCGGGCAGGGTCAGTTTGACGGCGATCTTGAGCGAGGGGTTGGTCTGGTGAATGGTGCCGGACCAGGTCCCGCTCACCTGCCGGGGGATCGGCAGGTTCGCCTTGGCCAGCGGGCCGTTGGCGGCGGTGTGCGGTGTTGGTGGCGGGGCACCGGAACCGGAGTGCCGGCCGGTGATGAAGAACGCCGCGGCCACGATCGCGACGATGCAGGCCAGGCAGGCCGTGGCCCACAGGGCCACGCGGGAGCGGCCGCTACGGGGCTGCTGCTCCTCGCCGGGTACCTGGGGGGCCGGTGCCGGGGCGCGGGTAGCCATCCTGCTGCGGCGGGCGCCCGCGGCCAGCAGCCCGGCGGACAGGTCGTCCCCGCTCAGCAGTTCGGTCAGCAGGGCGCGGGCATGCGGGCGCGCCACCGGGTCCGGGCTCAGGCAGTCGGCCACCACCGGGCGCAGGTCGTCCTGGAGCGCCGTCAGGTCCCCGGCGGAGACGGGCAAGCGCCCGGCGGCCGCGAAGGTCACCACCTGTGCCCAGGCCAGGATGTCGGCGGCGGGGGTCGCGGTGCCGTACGGCGGGGTGGTGCTGAAGTGCACCACCCGGGGGCCGTCCCGGCCGACCACCACCATGTCCGGGCCGAACTGACCGTGCACGAGCCCGGCCTGGTGGATGGACGCGATCCCGGTGGCGCAGCCGACCGCCAGGGCCCGGACCTCCGCCGTGGGCAGCGGCCCCTCGGCGCGGACCACCTCCGCCAGCGAGGGGCCTGGCACGAACTCGGTGATCAGGAAGGGCTGGCTGCCCTCGACGCCGGCATCGAGGATGCGGGCCACACAGAACGGGGGGATGTTGCGGGCCACCCGGGCTTCGGCGACGAACCGGTCCCGGGCCGCCGCGTCATCCGCCCGGCCGCTCCCCGGGAACGCGGCCAACACCATCACTCCGTCCACCCGCTGGGCGAGGAAGACCTCCTGCCGCGCCACGTCCTCCCCGGCAAGGTCGTCTACGCGGCCCGTGAGCCGGTAGCGGCCGACGCGACGGGGGTCGTCGGGCCGCAGTGGGGTGACGTTGGGCATCCCTGCGTCTTCCCGTCTAGCGGGCGGGGTGGGGTCGAGGCTAGTTTGCGGGTGTTTGCGTGGTTAGCGGTTTGTACCCTACGCACTCGGCGGGCTTCAAGGCCCGCCATCAGGGGAAGTTGAGGATCGGGTGAACGGCCGCACGGCGTTCCCCGGCCGTTGACCGCAGGTTGCGAGCGTGTTCCACAGCGGTTATCCGGCCGCGAACGCCGTCGCGGGCGCAACACGGTTCCCCGGAACCGCCACCTACGTGTGCCACGTCACGCGACGTGACAGAATTCCCCGCCTGAATCGGGCACAACTGCGGGGCGCCAAGCGTTACACGCAAGGCGCATATTGATCGAGGGGGTGTAGGACCCACATGGCAACGGACTATGACAGCCCGCGCAAGACCGACGATGAGCTGACCGAGGACAGCCTGCAGGAGCTCCAGGCCCGCCGGCTTGACAAGTCGTCGTCCACGATCGACATCGATCCGGACGACGTTGCCGAGTCGCTGGAACTGCCAGGTGCTGACCTGTCCAACGAGGAGTTGTCCTTCCGGGTGATTCCTCGCCAGGCAGATGAGTTCACCTGCTCGCGCTGCTTCCTGGTGCACCACCGCAGCCAGCTCGCGGAGGACCGGGACGGCCAGGCGATTTGCCGGGAGTGTGCGGCCTGACGCTGCTACGCTGCCCCACTCATGTGGTCAGCGGCGCCGCGACCTGCCGGGCGTGCCAGTGATGGCCGCCTGGCGGTGAGGGCTGCCTGTAGCACGGCGGCGGCGTGCGTGGTAGCCGCCCTGATCGCAGGCTGCAGCTCGCCGGCCGCTCACCACCAGGCGGACCGCCCGTCGGCCGCCTCGGCCCGCCCTTCCCCTGCGCCGCACAGCCGGATACCGCCGGGAGCACCGGTCCACACGCTCGTCGTGATGCTGGAGAACCACAACTACAGCCAGGTGATCGGCAAGCGCTCGGCCCCCTACCTGAACGAACTGGCCCGCGGCGGTGCGCTGTTCACCAACTCCCGGGCGATCACCCACCCCAGCCAGCCGAACTACCTGGCTCTGTTCTCCGGCAGCACGCAGGGGGTCACCGGCGACGGCTGCCCGAAGCGCTTCACCGGGCCCAACCTCGCCTCCGAGTTGCTCGCCGCGGGCTACACCTTCACCGGCTACGCCGAGGGCCTGCCCGGCACCGGCTCGGACACGTGCAACGTCGGGAACAGCTACGCGCGCCGGCACGTGCCGTGGACCAACTTCAGCACCGTGCCGCCGTCGCTGAGCAAGCCGTTCACTGCCTTCCCTGCGGGGAACTTCGCCGCGCTGCCCACGGTCTCGTTCGTGATCCCCAACCTGTGCCACGACATGCACGACTGCTCGACAGGCACGGGGAACGCGTGGGTGCAGGCGCATATCGGCCCGTACGCGAACTGGGCGATGACCCACCACAGCCTGCTGATCGTGGACTTCGACGAGAACGACGACGCCCCGGGCAATCAGATCCCGACGATCTTCTACGGCGAGACGGTCAAGCCCGGCCGGTACGGCGAGCCGATCACGCACTACAGCGTGCTGCGCACCATCGAGAACCTGTATCACCTGCGCCCACTGGGCCACGCGGCCCACGCCGCGCCCATCACGAACGCGTGGAGATAGGAGGCGAGCACCGGTGCGGACGACGACCCTGGGACGCGGCGGGCCGGTGGTGTCCCGGGCAGGCCTGGGCCTGATGGGGATGTCCTCGGTCTACGGGACCGCCGATGACACCGAGAGCATCGCCACGATCAGGGCGGCGCTGGACGCCGGGGTGACCCTGCTGGACACCGGCGATTTCTACGGCATGGGCCACAACGAGATGCTGCTCGGCCGGGCCCTGCAGGGCGTGCCCAGGGACAGCGTGTTCATCCAGGTGAAGTTCGGGGCGCGGCGGGACCCGGGCGGCGCATTTCTCAGCTTCAGCGCCACCCCTGCGGCGGTGAAGTCCTCCCTGGCCTACTCGCTGCGCCGGCTGGGCACCGACTATGTCGACCTGTACCAGCCGGCCAGGCTGGACCCGGACGTGCCGATCGAGGACACGGTCGGCGCGATCGCGGAGCTGATCGACACCGGGTACGTCCGCTACCTCGGCCTGTCGGAGATGGGCGCGCAGACGATCCGCCGCGCTCACCAGATCCGCCCGGTGGCCGGGCTGCAGATCGAGTACTCGCTGCTCAGCCGGGGGATCGAGGACACGATCCTGCCCACGGTGCGCGAGCTGGGTATCGGCGTGACCGCCTACGGCGTGCTGTCCCGCGGCCTGCTCAACCCGGCCACCGCGAGGCCGTCCGGGCCCGGCGACTCCCGCGGCCGCTTTCCCCGGTTCCGGGGCGAGAACCTGGAGCGAAACCTGGCCTTGGTGGCGGCGCTCGAGGCGGTCGCTGCCGAGCGGGGCGCGACCACCGCCCAGCTCGCTATCGCGTGGGTGTGCGCGCAGGGCAGCGACATCGTCCCGCTCATCGGGACCAAGCGGCGCGACCGGCTGGCCGAGGCGCTCGCCGCGCTTGATCTCGACCTGGGCCCGGCCGAGCTCGCGGCTATCGAGGCCGCGGTCCCGGCCGGCGCCGTCGCGGGCGATCGCTACGACGAGCCGCAGATGGCCGCCCTGGACAGCGAGCGCTCCTAGCTCCGGTAGGCGTCCGCGATCGCGGTGAGCCTGGCGTGGGCCCCGTTCATCGCGCCCCCGGCCGGAAGATAGTCCTTGGCGATCTTGGCCACGCTGGTGTAGTTCGGGTCGCAGACGTTGGCCAACGGCGACTCGACGGCCTGGGTGACGAGCTGGTAGGCGTCCAGGAGGTCGAGCCCGTAATCGGACCCCAGCCACTGGATCAGGTCGAGCTGCGCGATGCGGAACGCATCCTCAAGCGGCCGCGCCGACCCGGCCGACATGATGTGCGAGGCCGATTCCAGCCGGGGCCACGCGGACGGCCTGCCCTTGACCAGGTCCACCGCGAGGACGGTGTTCATCGCGGTCTCCACCGCCACCCCGCACGTCTCGCCCTCGCCCTGCCTGGCGTGGCCGTCGCCGAGTGAGAACAGCGCGCCCGCCACGTTGACGCCGAGGTAGCAAGTCACCCCGGCACGCATCTCCGGGGTGTCCATGTTGCCGCCGAACGCGTCGGGGACCAGGGCGCTGCGCACCTCCAGGTTGGCGGGCGCGACCCCGACGGTGCCGTGCATCGGGTTCAGTGGCAGGTCCACCTCGAAGTCGCCGTGCCGGGCGGTGAACCGGCAGGTGCCCGCGTCGCGGTCGAAATGCCACATCCAGATCAGCTCGGGCAGCGGGTCGTGCAGCAGGGCGGTGGCGTGGGTCCCGGTGAGCGCGCCGAAGAACGGGACCGTGGTGGAGGCTCCCCAGTCGCGCGCGGGCTCGATAGAGATGAAGTGCACTGCGAGTGTGTCGCCGGGCTCAGCACCCTCGATGTAGAACGGGCCGGTCTGCGGGTTCAGGTAAGGGAACTCGCAGACCTCGGAGACCAGGTCGGTCTCGCTGCGCACCTTGCCCGCGAAGCAGTCCTCGGTGAACAGCTCCAGGATCACCGGCGGCTTGACCCGGGCGACCGGTGCCGCGCCGCCGAACGTCCAGGCGTACTGGCTCGGGTCCGGCCGGAACTTGATGACCTCGGGGTCACTCACTTGGGTACTCCTCCAGCGGGTCCAGGTGCACCAGCCCGACCTCGGTGACTCGCTGCTTGTCGCGTGCGTACAGGACGATCAGGTAGATCAGCCCGATGAGCATCCAGCCGCCCACGCCCGGTGCCATGTAGGACAGCGGGGGCGTCAGGGGGGTGATGAAGTTGAACGCGGGAATACCGACCGCGCTCAGCCAGGCGGGCACGAAGACGATGACGCCCAGCAGCGGGATGATCAGATGGGACAGCACGTTGAAGCCGGTGCGCTTGCGGGCGAAATAACCGATGCAGGCCACATTCATCAGGATGTAGATCGCCACGAGCAAGATCACGATGCCGGTTCCTGTCATCGCGAACGCGACAGGCGGCGTGTAGTGGAGGCCCAGACCGAGCATGATCGCGATCGTGATCACGAACGCGGTCAGGATGCTGTAGACGGGGGAGCGGTGCCTGGCGTTGATGTGCGCCAGGAATGCGGGGAAGGCCTTGATCCGGCCCATGGCGTACGCGGTCCGGCTGGACACGTTCACCCCGGCGTTGGCGTTCGCGATGGTCGAGTTGACGATCGCCAGGAAGACGAAGAACCAGAAGATGCCGTACAGAGAGCGGGCGACGCCGACCCAGGAAGCGTTGGTGGCTCCGCTGGTGAAGTTGTGGAACGCCGCGGGGCCGAAGGCGACGTCAATGGCGTAGGTGGTGAATACGTACAGGGCGCCGATCAGCAGGGTGGACAGCAGCACCGCACGCCGAATGTTGCGGCGCGGGTCCCTGGTTTCCTCGGCCAGTGGCGCGGCTCCCTCGAAGCCGCCGAAGGCAAGGATCGTGAAGACCGACCCGGCGATCACCCCACTGATGCCGTGGAATCCCGGCGTGGTGTATTTGGTGGTGAATACCGACAGGGTGTTGTTGCTGCCCGCGTGCACCACCAGGAAGACGGCGAGCACCAGGAACACGCCGATCTCGAACACGCCGAGGATGGTGCCCAGCCGCGCCGAGGTCCTGATGCCGTAGAAGCCGGCTGCGAGGATGATGAGCGCGCCGAGGATCGACCAGACCCACCACAGGTTCGCGGTATAACCGTGGAACTCCGAATGGAGCGTGTCGTCCACGGTGAACCCGAGCTGGAGCAGGACCAGGGGCGGGATCAGCCAGCCGACGAGCACATACGCCCAGGCCACGAGGAAGCCGACGGACGGGTGGATGCCCCGGGCCGCGTAGGTGGCCAGCGAGCCTGCCGCGGGCAGCTCCCTGGCCAGCAGGCCGATCGACCACGCGCAGAACAAGCACGCTACGAGGGCGAACACTACGGCCAGCGGCAGCGACCCGCCGGCGAAGGCGACGCCGGCCGGAATTGACGCGGCGATGGCCGCGCCCGGTGCCATGTCGGTAATGCTCTGGAACAGGACCTCGCGCAGGCCGATCGCGTCCCGCCGCAATCCCACGCCAGCTTCTGTCCGCTCCGTTGTCGCCACAGCCGCCTCCTTGGACGGTCCCAAACGATCACTGCCGGGATGTTCTCACGGCAGGCGGGGACCGGGCCAGACCCCGAACGCCACGAAATGCGGCTATTTGTGCGCTACTCGCCCAGTGGCGGGCCCTAGGGGGGTCAGCCGGAGCTGCGGTGGCCGTTCGTGCTGAAACCCTGCCTGCCGGGCAGCGAGACCTCGGCGGTGACGTCCGCGGCCAGCCGTACCCGGTCGCCGTCGCCGATGTGCACGTCGGTGCCCGGCAGCACACGATCGCCGTTGACGTAGGTGCCGTTGGTGGAGTATTCGTCGCGGATCGTCGCGTGCCCGGTGTCACTGACCGTGATCGTGGCGTGTCGCCTGGACACGTTCTCGTAGCTGGCGAAGGCCGCCGCTACCAGGGACTCGCCCGGGTCCCGCCCGAGGACCAGCGACGTGCCCGCCGGCACGTCGACGTTGCCGGCCGGGAAGGACAGCCGCAGCACCACCGGTGAGATGGGCCCGGTGGCCGGTGTCGGCCCGCTGGGCGCCGCGCCTCCCGGGCGCAGGTACTCCTGCATCACCGTGGGCGGCGTGGTCTCCTCCTCCACCGGACCACGCCGGGGCAGGTTCGTGCCGCAGGTGAAGCAGATCAGATCGTCGTGGCTGACGGTGGCGGCGCAGCCAGGACAGGTCAGTGTCGCCATGGCGTCCTCCGGGACCTCGGGGGGCAGGTGGTCTGGACCATGTGTCCACCTGAGCGTAACGCGGCAGGCGCCGCAACAGTGCCCGCGCGCTCGCGGGGCAGCCCGCCAAGTAGCATCACAGGAACACCGGCCAGGCAACGGGGGCTTCCTACCGGAGGTCTTTCGCGGCGGGGGCTGGTGGGCTCGCAGAGACCCTGCTAGGAGACCAGCCATGATCGGTTACCAGCTCACCGACGAGCACGAGGAGTTGCGCGCGACCGTCGCCGAGTTCGCCCGCGAGGTCGTGGCCCCGGTAATCGCCGACTACTACGAGCGATGCGAGTTCCCCTACGACATCGTGGCCAGGATGGGCAAGCTCGGGCTGTTCGGGCTGCCGTTCCCTGAGGAGTACGGCGGGATGGGCGGTGACCTTTTCGCCCTCTGCCTCGCCCTGGAGGAACTCGGCAGGGTCGATTCCTCCGTGGCGATCACGCTGGAGGCGGCCGTGGCGCTCGGCGCGATGCCGCTGTACCGGTTCGGCAGCGAGGAGCAGCGCCGCCAGTGGCTTCCTGATCTGTGCGCGGGGGAGCGGCTGGCCGCGTTCGGGCTGACCGAGCCGGGTGGCGGTTCTGATATTCCCGGCGGGATGCGGACCACCGCACGGCTGGAGGGCGGGGCGTGGGTCATCGATGGCTCCAAGGCGTTCATCACCAACGCGGGCACCTCGATCACCTCGGTGGTGACCGTGCTCGCGCGCACCGGCGGCGAGCCAGGGGGTGAGCGGGGCCAGCGCGAGATCTCGGCCATCATCGTCCCGGCAGGCACCGAGGGCTTCACAGTGGGCGGCAAGTACTCCAAGGTCGGCTGGTCGGCATCGGACACCAGGGAACTGGCCTTCGACTCCTGCCGGGTTCCCGCCCGCAACCTGCTGGGCGAGCGCGGCCGCGGCTACGCCCAGTTCCTGCAGATTCTGGACGAGGGGCGGGTGGCGATCGCGGCGCTGGCCACCGGCCTGGCCGCCGGGTGCGTGGCGGAATGCCTGCGCCATGTCGCCGACCGGGAGGCGTTCGGACACCACCTCGGGCACTTCCAGGCGATCCAGTTCAAGCTGGCGGACATGGAAGCGCGGGCCCACTCGGCGCGGCTGGCTTGGTACGACGCCGCGGCGCGGCTGTCGGCCGGTGAGCCTGCCAAGAAGCAGGCGGCGATCGCCAAGCTGGTTGCCTCGAACGCGGCCATGGACAACGCGCGGGACGCCACCCAGATCTTCGGCGGCTACGGGTACATGAACGAATACCCGGTGGCCCGGTTCTACCGCGACGCCAAGGTGCTGGAGATCGGCGAAGGCACTTCCGAGGTGCAGCGGATGATCATCGCACGCGAGCTCGGCCTCAACGCGATCCGCTGACGGCCCCGGCGGGCCGGGGCCATCAGGCCGCGATCAGGATCCGTTCGGCTTCACCACGATGGACTGCACGTCGAAGTTGTTCGACAGCATGCCGAAGTTGAACATCAGGCCGACCACCCGCTGCAGGTTCGGCGCCGACGTTGTCGTGGGGTAGGTGCCGAGGGTAACCATCGCGGCAGCCTGGGCCTTCAGGCCCGCGCTCTTGACCAGCGCGGTCTGTAGCGGTGCCGCCATGGCGGCCTGGGCCTGCGCCTTGGCGAGCGCGGCCCGGAAGGCGGCCAGCACCTGAGCGTTCTTGCTGGCGTAGGACTTCGTGGTGAAGTACCCGTCCAGCGGCAGGTTCGCGGTCGCCCCGGTGCAGGCGTCCACCACCGGGACCGCGCCGAGCTGGCTCTCGGCCGCGTAGATGGTCGGCTCGGTCGCCAGGATCGCGTCCACCTGGTGGTTACGCAGGGCGTCGATCAGCTTGTTGGCCGGCATGGGATCCCAGGTGATCGTCCTGACCCGTACGTTGTCGCTGGTCAGCACCGACCAGGTGGCCACGGTGTCAATCCCGTAGGGCTGGGACTGGTTCTTGGCGTTGTGGGTTGGTATCCCCTGGTTCAAGGCGGTGCCAATGACCTTGTTCTCCAGGTCCCTCGGCGTCACGATCGTCGAGCCCGGCAGCGTCAGGACTTCCACCACGTTCGGCCCCGCGTCGTAGCCGTCCGCGAGCGCGAGCAGATGCGGCGCGGGGTTCTGCTCCTGGGCATAGAACATGTTGGCGTAGTCGCCAAAGGCGATATCCGCGGTGCCGTTGCGGAGCGCCGCCACCTCCGTCGGCACGGAAGAGCTCTTAACGACGTGCACGGTCAGGCCGGCGTTGCTGAACAGGCCGTCCCGCAGGCCAATGTAAAGGGGTGCGTCTGGCACGCCGGGGGCTGCCTCGACGGTGACCGTGCCGGACGCGGTGGGCCCGGCCGCCGCCGATGACGAGAATCCGGGGAACTGGCACCCGGTCACCAGAATCAGGCCGGCCGCCGCGGCCGCCGCCGCCACGGCGTGGCGACTGGGGCGCCGCACACGGCCGCCCCATCGGGCCTGGTCAGGGGCAGAGACGTGCCTCATGACTCTCCTTGGTGGGCAGATAGGACTTCTGCGGACACTTCGGAACACGGACCGTAGCGCCAGAGAGTACCCTACTTGCAGCGCGTGCTCGGTAAACGTCCGTTAGATCAAGGTCATCGCGTGATGCGGGAATTGCTGCCCGGTAGCCGTTTTGACGGTTAGGGTTAGCCCCTAGTCGCCCTGTTGAGCTGAGCCCGCCTTAAACGTCGCCGCGGAAGGGGTCTGCTATGTCGGTTCTGCCGTTGGCCCCGTCGCCAGCGGGCTCGCCATGGCATCCAGCTGAGAGGTCATGACGCGTGCGGTCCCGTAGCAGAAACATCTCCCCCGCTGCCCCCGTGGCCGTCGGCGACCAGGTGGGGAACGGCTCGGCAATCGGCCGGGACGGGATGGAGGCACCCGGTGGTGGCCTCGGCAGGCCCGGCGGGCAGGCCGACGGCAACGGTGCCGGGCATCCGGAGGTACCCCAGGCCCGGCCGACGTCGAGGCGGGCGCTGAAGAACTGGCGAGTGCGCTCGCGGTTGCTGCTGCTGATCACTATCCCGACCCTGACCGCTGTGGCGCTGGGCGGTATCCGCATCGCCTCTTCGGTGCAGAGCGCCCTCGCCTACCAGCGGGTCCTGCAGCTGACCACGCTCAGCTCCGACATCACCGTGCTGGCCCAGCGACTGGAGGACGAGCGGGACCAGACGGTCTACTACATCGCTCTCGGCCGCGACGGCGGCCGGTCGGCGTCGAAAACGAACAAGGCCGTGGCGCTTGGCGTCGTCGCGGGCTACCAGCATCAGACCGACCAGGCGGTGGCGCAGGTCCGGTCCCAGCTCGAGGAGGTCGGTGGCTCGTTCCCGGCACAGACGCAGCAGGAAGCCACGACCGCGCTGTCCGAACTGGACGCGCTCAGCCAACTGCGCGATGCGGCCACCGGTACCGCCCTGCCCGGCCTTGACGTGAGTCGCAAATACACCGGCCTCATCGACGACCTGCTGGTCCTGGAGGACGCGACCGGCCAGGGCGCCAGTGACGCCACCCTGGCGCAGAGCGTCCGGGTGCTCGGGCTGGTGTCGCACATGAAGGAGGATGCCTCCGAACAACGTGCGATCCTCGCCGCGGCGCTGATCCAGCACAACCTCACCAACGAGGCGCTGAGCGACCTGACCAACGCCCAGTCGGACCAGGCAGCGAACCTGGCCGAGTTCAACCTCACCGCCACCTCCGCACAGCGCCAGCTCTGGAACAGCACCGGCACCGGGCCCATCGCCTACCTGGCGCCGAACGAGGAGACGCAGGCGATCAACCTGCAGACCAACAGCCAGAACAACAGCCAAAACCTGGCCGGCGACCAGACCCATGCCGACGACTGGTACGGCGCGGAATCGCACATCATCAACTTCCAGATGGGCGCGGTCGAGCGCAGCCTGGTCAAACAGATCACCGCGCGCGCGTCGTCGCTGCGTAACGAGGCGGTCACCGCCGCCATCATCACCGGCGTGGTCATCCTCTTCGTGCTGGCTCTCGCCCTGTTCTTCACCGTCGTGGTGGCCCGCTCGATGGTGCGGCCGCTGCGGCGGTTGCGTGCGGGCGCTCTCGAAGTGGCCGGGATGCGGCTGCCGGAGACGGTGCGCCGGATGAGCGAGGGCGACGGTTCCGGGTCGCAGTTGGATGTGGCGCCGATCGAGGTGGATTCCACTGACGAGATCGGTGAGGTGGCGCGGGCGTTTGACCAGGTGCACCGGGAGGCGGTGCGGCTGGCGTCGAACGAGGCGGCGTTGCGCGGGAATGTGAACGCGATGTTTGTGAACTTGTCGCGGCGGTCGCAGTCGCTGGTGGAGCGGCAGATCCGGCTGATCGATGATCTGGAGCAGGGG
>Ga0134126_10010642_pt1 | contig 11583 bp, 25 predicted proteins | sample KB31752_FD_96881 | JGI IMG/M metagenome (GOLD analysis project Ga0134126, IMG submission 96881) | Terrestrial soil microbial communities with excess Nitrogen fertilizer from Kellogg Biological Station, Michigan, USA - KB3-175-2 | ecosystem: Environmental > Terrestrial > Soil > Unclassified ... | reverse complement strand
TTCTGTTTCCTGGGTTTCTTCGCTTCTCGATTGCCTCTTTGCTCGCCCTTCGCCATGTTGGCCTCCTTGGGTTGATCGACACAGATGGCAAGGTTCTGTCAACGGTACGGCGATAACCACACGCGACTGTGCGCCCTTTAGCACCAGATAGCCATGGCATAGTTGCGGCTTTAGCCGCCTACGTCCGACATGAGCGGCCCTGCTACCGCGCAAGGCTCAAGACGTGGGCGAAGTTCATTGCTCTGCGTTCGTTCGAGGGCCTCGATCAACATCTGAGTCTCGGCAAACTTGTTCCGGGCTCGCTCCATCTTGTCCCAGTCGAAAGCCGCAGCCAGCACCTTCACATGTGCATCCCTCTCCTCGATCATGCATTCGCGGGCTTTCTTCAGCGTTTCCAGTCGTTCGCTCATCGAATCTCAATTGCGATTATGCCAGCCACCTCGTCAGTTCTGCGGTAGCTTTTCGATCGCTTGCGCAACGACCGATACGGCCGCCGCAATCGCCGCCCATGCCGCCCAAGGTGCCTGCTCACGTATGAGTGGAAAACGTCTCTCCACCTTTTTGCGAACATCCATTCCTGCTGCGGCATATAGTCCGGTGCAGGCCGAGGTTAGCGCAGCGCCAATCGCGACCCAGGAAGAGGCATCTTTCACGAACGTCCCTCCAGAGGCGCAATCATGGCACTCGGTACGGTTGAAGAACGACCACAGCGGCGATCGCCAGCGCGAAAAACAAGGGCACCAGCACCGGAGGAACAAGCCACTCTCGGAGATCGAATCGACGGATATCGGACATGTGACCGCCCTTTCTGGTTAAGGCGGGAGCGCAAACGCTCTCAGTCACCGATAGCTGCCGGGGTTGCGCGGTGATGGCGAAGGCGGTAACAGCTCGTTCGTCCAATAGCGAGACAAATCGCATTCGCCGCATCGCGATAAATGCCGGGAATGGCTATGAAGCGGTGGAATAGTACAAACAAAGCGAGGCAATTCGGCTGACATCGGCAATAGTTAAAGAAAGCGGTGGCTAATCGAGCCAAAAGAGCGCACGCTCTAATGATGTGCAACAATAGAGCCGCGTGCGGGCCCCTTACTCGGCGCCTCTCGGCATGACCAGTCGCTCGCGACGTGAAACCATCACATTTCAGCATCCGTTCCGGATCAGGGGCATCGACCGTCTGCTGCCGCCGGGTGCCTATGAGGTCATCACCGATGAGGAGATGATCGAAGGACTGTCATTCCCGGCGTGCCACCATGATTATGGTGCCCGCGGGCGGTTCGGCGATGGAAAGGGTTTCCATTGGTTCGGTCGATTTATCCGACGCTCAGCGCATTGATGCGAGCATGCCTCGTGACTGAAGAGCCGCTTGATCTTGACAAACACCGCGGCATGGCCGCGCAAAAGGCCACGGAAATGCGTCGTGCGCTGGCCGACATCGAAAACAACGCAAGGCAACTTCGCGAGCGGCAGGGGATCGTCGAAAACGAACTGCTGTCGGTGCAGGCTACATCCTGGCCTGAGGCTGCCGCCAAGGCGCGCTACATCCTCAATTTGTACGCCGCTGGCCTCCCACCGGACGACGCCCACCATCGCGACCTGGTCGCGGCAGTATTGGCGGACTTTGCCCGGCTCGACGAGAAAGACTGAGCGAATTCTTTAGCGGAAGTTCTCCGGTCAAAGATCGAACGCCAACCTGAAAGTCATATAGCTCATCCGAAATCTCTCTCCGCGCATGACGAGATAGGAGAGTGGCGTCGCATCGGGCCAAGCGACCGGAACGCTCGCTTTCGGTCTGCATATCCAGGAGGCACGCGCCATGGCACTGACACGCGGCAGCTATGGCGGTTATGAATTTAATCGGATGGTGGTCCTGTTCTCGATGATTGACGGTCAACGGGAAGTATCCTGCGCGGTCAGTACATCCGCCATGGACGGCCTGGAGAAAGCGGAGCAGACCAAGCCTGACCAGCGCGAAGGGCAGTTCATGAGGCTCCGCGATAAGATTGAAAAGCGAGCTGCTGAAAAAATTATCGCAAGGGAATTCGAAGGCATGTCGCCCGGCATCATCTTGCGCGGCCTGGATTTCCGAGATGAAAGATAGCAAGGTGGTCCGCGATCCGCCGGCTTTGTTGAGCAACGAAGAGTTCGCTTCCCTTCGAGAGGTCAGCAAGGGCGATGCCCAGGGCGATATTCCCCAGGCACATTGGGAACGGCTGGTTGCTTTGGGGTATGCACTCAGAAGGCTTGGGTCCCTGCAGCTGACCGAGTCAGGCAAGCGACGCGTTGCAGCGGGAATAGTTCAATCCGACAGCAAGATGGCTGGCAGAAACTAGACCTCTCAATTGGAGAGCCCGGCCTGAAGAAACCGCTACGCCGACAGCCCCCTGTTGATGGCCTTGTGACGATTGTCGACGGTCATTTTCAAGCCGGAATTCAACCTATTGACGAAGCTGAAGCATCGAGTCGAGAACTGAAGGCGGCTTATCCGATGCTTAGATCGAAATCTACGACGCCCATACAAAAACGCGTTCCTTTGTTGAGCTAGCTCCTGCACTATTCTTACTGCATGAAGCCGATCTGCAATCGTTTGGAAGTTTAAACGCCATTTTTCTTGAGCTCGATCATGAGCACGTTCCCCAGATTAGAATGTGGTCAAATCGCCAGGCAAATAGGTCGCCACCACCCGGGCTGGCGCGCTTCAGCCAACCCCTAGCTCAATGGTTAGCGGGCCGCGGCAGCTGTTTGATCGTGCGATTGGATGACGAGGACCGCTCATTTTGCGCGATAGCGCGCTCCACCCGGTCAATGCGGTCGCGAAGTTTCCGCTTGGCTGCGACGTTCCTGGCCGCCTTTAGAGAATCCTGAAAATCCTCCAGGATCTCCGCCAGCAACACATTGAGTGAGCGCTCTTCAGACATGCGTTCGCTGGCCCCCAACTCCCTCTATAATCTTCCTCTATAGGACGAAAGGTCTGTTGTCCTGCCAAATCTTGGTCGCCCTCCTTCAATCGGCCTACTGAGACGTAGCCCGTGACCGCGTTTTAATGTTCTGAGGACAAAACAACGTGCTGTACAGCATCAGGGCAACAGTCTACCGTTTAGCTTCAGCTGTGACAGCTGGTCATCTTCAAGCGGTCCATGAAGCGGTGACATCCGAACTCGCCGAGTATTCTCGCAACGGCCGCGAGCGTGCCGTCGGAAAGGGTAATCTCATTGACTAGGTAATTTCCACCAGCCGTGGACGCATGCCGCGGCTGCGACGCAGCGAACGCGCTTGTGTGTGCGCAAACAAAGGAGATCATCATGAGTGTTGTTCCCGCAATTTTGCAAGGAGAAGCGCGGAGGCGCTTCCTTCAAGGCATCGCTTTCGGTGCTGTTGCGACGATCACGATCGGTTTTATGTGGGGCGGCGGGATTACCGGCGATACTGCCAGAGCCATGAGCGCAAATGCAGAGCGCAGCGGTCGGATGTCTATCTTGGTCCCGATGTGCGTCGCGCAGTTCAAAGCGGCTGACGGCGCCGCTAGTAAGTTCAAGGCGTCCAGCTCGTATTCAAGGGAAAGCGTCATCAGCGAATTTGTGAAGACCGTTGCTTCCGAGAGCATGGACTATTCCCTCGCCGCGGCATGCGCAGCCGGCGTGGAAGCTCAACTCGCAAGGGCGGCAACGAAGAGCTGAGCGGAGTGGTTGTTCGCCAAAACAGGGATCCAGCGAAATGGATGATCATAGGCTCAGGCAGCGTTCCTATCTTCGATATTTCCTGTTGGCAGTAATCCTGTTCGGTTCTTTTGTGCTGCTCAATCGCTTTCAGGACGACAACTCGGCAACCATGGCTCCGAATCTGGTATTCAGTCGCTGACGTCCGCGCGCGACTTTCTTTGCGAGCCACGGGCTGGCCAGCGCGGCGTCATTGTGCAGTAGACCGGTGGATTCATTCCGCACCTCTTTCGTCTCGAGGTGGCAAGGAAGTTGCGATCTCTCATGTCGAAAAAGTACCGCTTCATCGACGTTACTTTGATAGGGCTGATTTTTAATAGGGCTGATTTTTCAGAAGGCAGCGCTAATAAATTCGCCGTCTCAACCTGCGCTTCAAAGGCTTGGCGAATTTATCGGTAGTGACAGCCTGGCTGGCGGAAGCGGTCTCTGCTTCCTTTTCCAGTCTCAGCTCCCGAAGGCGAGCCATGTTCTGACGGACGGCGATAGCATCCTCAGCGACTTGTTTCATCGCACGTTCGCCCTCTTCCTTGAAGAGCCGAAGCCGGCTCTCCTTGGCGATCTTTTGATCCGTGGTGCTGGCCATAATGGATCGTTTTGCCTTTCAGTTTGTTCGCCGCCCGTCTCCGGTTGGTCGGCTTGGCGCGATCGTCTTCCACCGCATGCCGCACGCCGAGCATTCCCAATAGTTCGAAACCTCATTTGGTGAAAAGGTCGACTTGCTAGGAGCGGTCACGGTAGCACCGCAAACGCAAGTGTCCGTTCCCTCCGGCGGTGACTGTCGTGCCGAATCGCGAATCATCCTCGCTGCCCAGCGTCGCTCGCAGTCTCTTCGGAGATGTATCGGGTAGATAAGAGCGTTCATTTTGGTGCTCCCATTTTGCGGCGGGAGCCCAAACCGTCTCTCGGCCACTGACGCCGCTTCTCGATCAGCGGTCTGCTCAATATAGGGGGAACAAACTCGAATGCTAGGCGCAATCGATCAACAAGGTAAGTCTTCTTGTCATGATATTCAGAGAACGAATGCGGCGATCAAGAAGAGACAGACATCGTCTCAATGTTGAAGCTCTTTCAAGTGAATTATAAGGCCCGTCGGCTCGGGTTGATGCGTTGTCAGCCTCATAACATTTGCATCGCTCCAGTCGGCAATGCTTATCATCTCTCCGTCCTGAGCTTCGATTCCGGGAACCTCGATCAGCTCCAAAACGTGCAACCCCCTCGCGTCGAGAAAGAAGGTATGATGTCCAAACAGTTCGCAGAACTGGGCGGCTGCCGGATGATCTTCGGCGAGAACTTGTGCTGGAAATTGAGCCAAGGTTCGGCTTATCTGGGCTTCGTTCAATTTCATGACACTCTCCTGATCTGCTGGCATCCAAGGCCGCTGTCCTGTATTCGGCGACTGTCTCTTCGCCAGCCGATCGAAATCGTTCAATGAATTTCCCGGGAGAGTTCGCCCGGAAGTGGGCTCATCGCCTTAATGGGATCTAGAACCTTCAGAAGCGCGAGGTGGCGCTCGGCCACGCTCGGTCAGCCGACAGGACACCTCACTTGCACCTTGTCGTGAAGGCTTGAACGAGCCCAGCTCGAAGAGACGCTGATACTCGTCGCGTTAAGCTCGCCTCTCAAGAACTTGCGGACACTGGGCAGCGATGATGGTTGAGTGGATACCGGCTCAACGACTACCAATGCTGCCAGCTCAGGTTAAATATTCCGCGATCTCCTCAAGCGACGCATCAAAGCGCTCCCCAAGAACAACGCTCTTGTTGTCGTCCTTGACGAGCGCGTATTTCCCAAGGTTGTCTTCGTTGATTGAACGGGATCGCGACTTGTGGACCGAGTAGCCGAGTTTACGTGCACGTACCCGCAGTGTACTTTCGTTCGTCAGGCGCATGAGAGCCCCCCGCTACGTGGAGGCCAAACCAAGCCCCAATTTCAGTCGCTTTACCACCTGGCCGAAGGCTCTGCCGCGCCATGGATGCCGATTTCTGATCGGGCTGAGCAGGACAATATCATGCGCGTGGCGTACGCGATAGCCGGCTGGCATCGCAGCGACTGTTCGGCGGGCAAGGTTAGCACCGAACGATGCCGTGCCGCGAGAACGCACACGGTTGTATTCGGTATTAGAGCATGGTGAGCTGAATCTCACCGTCATCAATTTCACCTAGTGCCAACTTCTCGCGGGCGACACGCTCGAACGCATTTCGATGCTTGTGGAAATAACTGAATGCTTGATTCTGGGTTTGAAACGTTGTCTGGAGACGACACACCTGCCGAACCGAGCCAATGGCGAGCACAAAGCTGATTGTCTGCCCCTCTTCTGTCGCTGTCTCGGGCACAATCCGGATAGTTTTGGGCATTGAACGCCTTTGTAAGTAACGCGATGGCGATCTGATCCGTCAAGGATGTCGCAAAAGTCGTACTGGCTACCCGCTATTTCGGGAGCCCTTTCTTTCGCCGCGTCTTTACCTCCGGCAACAAAACCGTGTCCATTCCCGGCGCTTCTTCGTCCCTGGCTCGCCGCAAGGCGCGAAGCCGCTCCATGTTCTTGCGAACCGCAGTGGCCTGCCGCTCAATGTCCGCCATTGCTCGCGCGCCTTCTTCCGCGGCCAAACGTTGCCGGTTGGCGCGCGCGATACTCTTGGGCGAGAGTTTTGCTGATTTCCTGCCGGCCATGCGTCCAATCCCGCAACAAGTAAAGCCCGCTCAATCTCGAGATCGAGCGGGCACCACTGCCATTTCAGTACATCCGTGAAATGGCGTTAACGGTTCAAGCCAGCGATAGATTTTCTGCGCTGGATTTGCCGCGCATCTTGTCGGCCTTGATTTCGAAGCTGACCTTCTGACCTTCAGCAAGGCCGGAAAGACCCGCCCGTTCAACGGCGCTGATGTGAACGAACACATCGTTTCCGCCGTCGTTGGGCTGGATGAAGCCAAAACCCTTCTGGCCATTGAACCATTTGACAGTACCTGTCGTCATTCTCTTCTCCAAAGCGCACATGCGCGTTTTCGCGCGACTATCACGCGAACTAATTCAACTTCGTCGATGTCGTTGGAAAAGGAGCCCGCAGGCGCATTCAACAAGGCACAGCGGCTGATCGAACGCTAATACTATATGCCTTCTTTCGGAACAAAACAAGAGCGCCACGACGAGAATCCGAAGCTTGGACGCCCATTCCAAAAAGAAAGCCGCTGCCTCTGTTCAATACGTGTTCTGCGTCATATCATTACCAGCATCACGGGCGGGACGATGATGACTGAACCGAAGTTCGAAGTTCCCGCGGAGTTGCGTCAGCTCGCCGAAAGGACAATCGACCACGCTGAAAAGGCTTTTGGCCTTCTGTTTGACGCGGTACGTCGGTCGACCGCAGCAAGTTCGGAATCGGCAGCGCTCTCGGAGCAAGTGCTCGCCTTCTCCGAAGAAAGCCTGAAGACCAGCTTCGAACACGCTCGAAGGGTTGCGTCGACCGCCAGCCTTCATGAAATTGCCACCGCGCAATCCGAACTGGTGAAGCGGCAGATCGCCGGTGCTGAGCATCACATTCGTGAGCTCGCGAGAGCAACTGCATCGAATATCCGGACCTGATATCGCTCCGGTGGTTCAGACTGTCCAAAAGGGCGAGCCGCGACCGTTTCGCATTCTCCCCTTCGTCCCGGGCTTCCACTCAATCAGCTTCGGATTTTGAAATAGGTACATCGTCCCATTACGTTTCGAACGATTTGTACGTCGGCCACCGCGGAGGAGTAACACGCTTGCAGGTATTCGTCCGAGACAACAACGTCGATCGGGCACTTCGCATCCTGAAGAAGAAGATGCAGCGCGAAGGAGTGTTCAGGGAGATACGCCGTAAGCGCTTCTATGAGAAGCCATCGGAGAAGGCGACAAGAGAGAAAGCAGACGCCGTGCGGCGGTCGCGCAAGCTCGCGCGGAAGCAGGCGATCCGGGACGGACTAATCGCCGCTCCGATAAGGAAGCCACCCCCCAGCGACAAGCGCGGGGCGAGTTCGCGCGCTCACATCGTTGGAGCGCAGCAACGCTAAGAGCATGACTGAAACGCACAATTGGAAAGTGCACCTTCGGTCTATAGCGGCTCGGTAACCGCGGTCGGAGATGGGTGCGCGGGATTTTCTATTCGAGCTAAAGCCGGGGAATATTGAACATTGAAACAGCCACCAACGACTGCCGCTGCAGCGAAACTGGGGCACGAGGGCGAAAGCATGCAGACCGGACGTGCTTGCGAGGCTGACACTTCAGCCGATTTGGAACGACGTCGGGCAGCTTCGGATATCATGCTGAAAGGTTCAACGGCTTCGGCGCCCGATGCCCGGCACTGGACACGCATTCTGGGTCGTTACAGCACCACAAGCCGCCTGCGCAGCGTTGCTGAGTTGGCGATCACGGCTTTGCCGCTCGCGATACTGTGGATCTCCGCCTGGTTCACGTTCTCTATCGGCCATTCCTGGGCTTCATTTCTTATCGCCATTCCGGCGGCCGGCTTTCTCCTGCGGCTCTTTCTGATTCAACACGACTGCGGCCACGGAACATTTTTTGCCCACCGGCTCGCCAACGACTGGGCCGGCCGCTTCATTGGCGTACTCACGCTAACGCCCTACGACTGTTGGCGTCGCACGCACGCGATCCATCATGCAACCACTGGCAATCTCGATCGCCGCGGCATCGGAGATGTCGATACGCTGACAGTGCGTGAGTACCGGGCCCGTTCCTGGTGGGGCCGCCTGAAATATCGTCTTTATCGGAACCCGCTGATCATGTTCGGCGTGGGACCAGCCTATCTGTTTCTTTTCCAGCATCGGCTCCCGCTCGGCCTCATGCATAAGGGTTGGCTACCATGGGCCAGTACAATGGCAACCAATGTTGCGATTGCCATCGTCGTTACCGCACTGTGCTGGTTTATCGGGATCAAGGCGTTCCTGCTCGTACACCTTCCGATCACCCTGCTCGCCGCCACAGCTGGCGTGTGGCTGTTCTACGTACAACACCAGTTCGAGCAGACAACGTGGGAGCGCGACGGGCGCTGGAATCTGCACGAAGCGGCGCTGTTCGGCAGCTCTCATTACGATTTGCCGCCGCTGCTACGTTGGTTCACCGCCAATATCGGTATCCACCACGTGCACCATCTCTGTAGTCGGATCCCCTGTTACAGGCTAGCGCGCGTGCTGCGCGATCACCCTGAGCTGGGCGAAATTGGTCACGTGACACTCCTGCAAAGCTTTCGACTTGTACGGCTTGTGCTATGGGATGAGGCACAGCACCGATTGGTGTCGTTCCAGGAAATTGGGCGCCCATAATACCGCGCGCGGCGACGGGCTGGCGCAGCTCTGGCAATCACCCGTCTCGTCTCATTCCGACATCGGCCGCATGTCCGTGGTGCTTACGCGGGAGACGGGCTTCAAATCCGAGAAATTCGATGGCAAACCTCAGTAAGCGGATTGTCGACGCCGCGGAAGCACGGGACAAAGACTACGTCATCTGGGATGACGAACTGCTTGGATTTGGCTTGCGCGTGCTCGCTTCGGGCAAGCCCAGTTATCTAATTCAACATCGATCTGCTGGCCGCTCTCGTCGGTACACGATCGGCTTGCATGGCGTTTGGACGCCGGAGCTAGCAAGGAAAGACGGAATGGTTCAGTTGGGCCGGGTTGCGCAGGGCGACAATCCAGCAGAGGAGCGCCAACTCGACCATAAGGCAATCACCGTCAAAGAACTGTGCGATCCTTATCTCAACGACTTGAAGGCAGGCCTCATACTCGGAAAAGGCGGGCGCCCGAAGAAGGCGACGACCATCGTAACCGACACTGGCCGCATCCGCCGTCACATCTTGCCACTTATCGGCACGCGGCGAGTAAAGGATCTCGCCGAGACGAGCGTCGCTTCGCTGCTTAGTCGATTGAGCGTGACAAAGGCGCATCCGATAGCAAGGCCGGTGAGCCCATATATTTTCGAAAACGCCCGCAACACGGCGGCATGCTCGCCGCTGCGACAAACCCACGACGGTTCGCTGTTCGAAATCCTGAAGTTTCAGAACGCAAAAGCGCTCGGCATCGGGATTTCGCCGACGCTGCGGGGCGCGAGCGCGTGAAGCGCTTATGACGCGAACGGCGGCGTGGACGTGAAGCCGCAGCAGAAGAGAATACGCTTTACACTATCAGGTTAAGGACATACCATTTCAGCTACAGGTTTGCAGACGCTCACCTTGGAGCTGCCCATGAAGCGGCGACGTCCGAAGTCGCCGCTTATCCTCGTAGCAGCAGCTCTAGTGCCATCGGAAGGCGCAATCATTACCTAACGTTCATCACTAGGCGCCGGCGCAACAGCGTCGGTGGCGCAGCCGCGCATCTGTCGATGCGCTCAAGAAAGGCGACTCTTCATGAAACTTCCTGCAATCTTGCAAGGCGAGGCCCGGACCCGTTTCCTTCAAGGGATCGGCTTCGGCGCCGTTGCGACTATGGCGATTGGCTTCATCTGGGGCGGCTGGGTCACTGGGGAGACCGCTAGAATCATGAGTGCCACGGCGGAGACCAGCGGTCGAATGTCTGTTCTGGTGCCGCTGTGCGTTGCGCAGTTCACAGCCGCGGACGGTGCTGTCGCCAAGTTCAAGGCGGCCAGCAGTTATTCCAAAGATGACGTTGTCAGCGAATTCGTGAAAAGCGTGGCTTCCACGAGCATGGATTACTCGTTCGCCAGGGCTTGCGCGGCCGGCATCGAAATAGAGCTCGCAAAGACAGCGACGAAGAGTTGATGAGCCCGCTCGTAAGCCGGATCATAGTTTACCCGACCGAGACTACCATCTGCGCTCCCTGAGATAGCACGGGAGGACAGTTCGATTGTGCATGCCAAGGACGGAGGAACTGGGAGACTATCGCTGATCGTGCTGCTTGGCGCCCCTTTTTACATGCTCCAAGCGACTGTGGCGCCCTTGGTCGCCATCCCTAACGTCACCACGCGGCTCACACATTCCATGCGCTCGGCGACGCGAATCTTCGCAGCGACCGCTTGTTGGACGTGATGTCCCGCAATTTTCTGGTAGGAGAGGCTCGCGCTTGAGACGGACTTTCTTTCCGATGGCTTCACCCAAGCGGTGGCTTCCGCTGGATGCGATCATTCGGGTCGCCTCGAAAAAGGAGGCATGGCGGCGATCAGGGGACGCCCGGAAATGGTCTTTCCGTCGAATGGGCGAGCCGCTTGTCCGTATTTCTCGCATCGTTCAGGTGACCGACCAATTCACCAGATGGACGATAGATATTGGATCCTTTAAGATCGTACAGCTTTTTGCCAGTGAGATCATAGATCTCTGTTCCAAGCACCACCGCAACCTGAATGCCTCGGCTGTTGAGAATTTTCCCGCTCACGATTGATCTCCAGTCGAGGCCCCTGCCGATGCCGCGCCTTTCGGACGCAAATGGCTATACAAATCGAGTTCATTCGCCGCGCGGGGTAGCTAGCCGTCCTCTTTGAATACCAACCTTGATCAAGCACTTGAAAGACCCCGCTGAGCACGTCCCCCTCCAGAGCCTCAAAACAAAAAACGGATTGGCTGAAACGGACATCCTTCCATTCGATGCTCGTTTCAATCCTAAAATCTACTTGTTTTTGCGCAGCCGTGTCCCGACCGTTACAGACAATAGCCCACTGCAACTGATCGTCCCAGTTGCCCGATTTATTGAATTTATAAGTATTGAGTCATCCAGCTCATTGGCCATGCAGTATCTAGGCGTGCGTCAAACGATTAGACTAGTTTCTGTCGCGAAACGCATTTCGCCGCTTAAAATATGGGTTATCGCGCGATTTTCGCGCAGGTTTTCCTTGCGCTGTACATGTGCATAGTATCACATTCTTCATATGAAGCATGTTGAT
>Ga0134126_10010641_pt1 | contig 11584 bp, 9 predicted proteins | sample KB31752_FD_96881 | JGI IMG/M metagenome (GOLD analysis project Ga0134126, IMG submission 96881) | Terrestrial soil microbial communities with excess Nitrogen fertilizer from Kellogg Biological Station, Michigan, USA - KB3-175-2 | ecosystem: Environmental > Terrestrial > Soil > Unclassified ... | reverse complement strand
GGACCATTGCGCGAGTTCAACCAGATTGTCGCGCCGCGGCCATTGCACCTGTTTCCGGCTGCGCGACCACCAGGCGATCTCGCCGCCGAACGGCGCCAGGCGCAGGGCGATGGCGGCCCCGATATTGCCGAGCCCGACAATGCCGAATCGCTGCGCCGACATGGCGTGACGCGGCGCCAATGAGGCGCCGCCGAACCAGCCGCCGCCACGCACCGAGGCCTGCGCCTCGGGAAGGCGGTGGATCGCGGCCAGCGCCAGCGCCAGCGCGTGATCGGCGACATCGCCGCTATGGGTGTCTCCGGCGTTGGCGACCCTCACGCCACGCGCGCGCGCCGCGGCGACGGCGATGCCCTCATAACCCGCGCCTGGTGCGACGATCAGGCGCAGATTGGGCAGACTTTCGAGCAGCGCCGCGTCGCATTGCGTCGTCAGCATGGCGACCACGTCGCCACCGCGCGCCGCCAGCGTCGCCTGCCGGTCAGACGCCTGCGCGAGGTTGATGAATTCGAACCGATCGGCAAGCGCGCCATCGAGCAATTGCGCCCCGAACCCGGTGTTGAACAGCAGCGCGGGCTTAGCCATCGTGTCGATCCCTGAAATCGTCGTGCGCCGCCAAGCTTCGGCGAGCATCAGGCGACGAGCGCGCACCGATACCCCGCCGCCCGTCCTTTCGCCAGTGTCGGCGAGCCTGGAGCCCGCGAGCGCTGCTGTCGATCTCGGCCGATGGCTGGCCGATATGGCAGCCATCGCGGCGGCGGGCGCCGCGGACCCGCAAGCCGGCCTCCGGTCTCCCGCATCGGGCGTAACCGCCAAGCAGGGGGCGTCCGTGCGGTGTAAGATGGCGCCGCGCCGTCATGACCAGACTTGTTCCGGTCATCCACGCCGTCGCGCAACAAAGCTCATCCCGGCAGGTTCGAAATCGGCATGCGACCGAGCGACAAACCTGGGCGAAGCCGAACCGCGTGGAGGACCGGGACAAGCCCCGCCATCACGGAGACTGTCGCATCGAGTCTCCGGCTTGGCCGTAACCATCGGGCGCAAATTGGCGCCTAACCGGCCGAAAACACAGACTTCGGGACCGTCCCGCCGGTCTCGTCCATTGGCTTGGTTCCCGCGCGCGCCGTTTGGTGCTACGCCTCAAACAGAGGCCCCGATGCGCATCCCCGACTTCTCCACCCTGCCCTTCCATCCCGTCGGCTCGCCTGATCCGGCGCCGGCCGAGCCCTGGCTCACCCCCGAGGGCATCGCCGTCAAATCAATCTACACGCCCGACGACCTCAAGGGCCTGACCCACCTCGACACCTGGCCGGGCCTGCCGCCTTACGTGCGCGGCCCTTATCCGACGATGTACGTCAACCAGCCGTGGACGGTGCGCCAATACGCCGGCTTCTCGACCGCCGAGGATTCCAACGCCTTCTATCGCGCCAATCTCGCCGGCGGGCAGAAGGGGCTTTCCGTCGCCTTCGATCTCGCCACCCATCGCGGCTATGACAGCGACCATCCGCGCGTCGCCGGCGATGTCGGCATGGCCGGCGTCGCCATCGATTCCATCTACGACATGCGCACGCTGTTCCAAGGCATCCCGCTCGACGCGATGAGCGTGTCGATGACGATGAACGGCGCCGTGCTGCCGGTGCTCGCCCTGTTCATCGTCGCCGCCGAGGAGCAGGGCGTTCCGATGTCGGCGCTGTCGGGGACCATCCAGAACGACATCCTGAAAGAGTTCATGGTCCGCAACACCTATATTTATCCCCCTGGCGCCTCGATGCGCATCGTCGCCGACATCTTCGCCTTCACCGCCAAGCATATGCCGAAGTTCAACTCGATCTCGATTTCCGGCTACCACATGCAGGAGGCCGGGGCGACGCAGGATCTGGAGCTTGCCTATACGCTGGCCGATGGCGTCGAATATCTGCGCGCCGGGGTCGCCGCGGGGCTGAGCGTCGATCAGTTCGCCCCCAGGCTGTCGTTCTTCTGGGCGATCGGCATGAACTTCTTCATGGAGGTCGCCAAGCTGCGCGCGGCGCGGCTGTTGTGGGCGACGCTGGTCAAGGGCTTCGATCCGAAGTCGGAGAAGTCGCTGGCGCTGCGCACCCACAGCCAGACCTCGGGCTGGTCGCTGACCGCGCAGGACCCGTTCAACAACATCGTGCGCACCGAGATCGAAGCGATGGCGGCGACGCAAGGCCACACCCAATCGCTGCACACCAACGCGCTCGACGAGGCGCTCGCCCTGCCGACGCCGTTCTCGGCCCGCATCGCCCGCGAGACGCAGCTCTTTCTCATCGAGGAGAGCGGCGTCAACCGCGTCATCGACCCCTGGGGCGGCTCCTATTACGTCGAACGCCTGACCGCCGATCTGGCGGCCCGTGCGCAGGCGCATATCGACGAGATCGAGGCGCTCGGCGGCATGGCCAAGGCGATTGAGCAGGGGCTGCCGAAGCTCCGCATCGAGGAGGCCGCCGCGCGCACCCAGGCGCGCATCGATTCCGGCCAACAGGAGGTCATCGGCGTCAACGTGTTCGCGCCGACCGTCGAGCGCCAGCTCAACGTGCTGAAGGTGGACGCGGCGAGCGTGCGCGCGCTCCAGATCGAGAAGCTGCGCCGGCTGCGCGCCGAGCGCGACGAGGCGGCCTGCCAGGCGGCGCTGGCGCGGCTGACGGAAGGCGCGCGGGGCCAAGCCAACCTGTTGCAGCTTTCCGTCGAGGCGGCGCGCGCCAAAGCCACTGTCGGCGAGATGTCTCTGGCGCTGGAGAAGGCGTTCGGCCGCCATGTGGCGCGGGCGAAATCGATCTCCGGCGTCTATCTCGCCGCCTTCGGGGAGGGCGCGGAGGCCAATGCGCGGGTGATCGAGATGACGCGCGCCTTCGCCGACAACGCCGGCCGGCGGCCGCGCATCCTGGTCGCCAAGATGGGCCAGGACGGCCACGACCGCGGCCAGAAGATCATCGCCTCCGCCTTCGCCGATTTGGGCTTCGAGGTCGAGATCGGGCCATTGTTCGCCACCCCCGAGGAGGTCGCGGCGCTCGCCAAGCAGGCGGATTGCCATATCGTCGGCGTCTCCTCGCTGGCGGCGGGGCATCTGGCGCTGGCCCCGGCGTTGAAACAGGCGCTGAAGCAGATGGGCCTCGGCGAGGCCATGCTGGTCGTCGGCGGCGTCATCCCCGAGCAGGATTTCCAGCCGCTGCGCGACGCCGGGGTGGATGCGATCTTCCCGCCCGGCACGGTGGTCCCGCAGGCCGCGTTCGACCTGATGGAGAAGCTCAACGTCCGCATGGGCTATGCGCAGCGGCAGGCGGGGTGAGGCGGCGGCCAATAATTGACAAGCCCGCCGCAGCGCTTTAGCCGCCGCAGCGGTAGCGGCGGAGTAGCGGATGGCGATGTTCCTGGACGCGGGCGCGGCGGATTTCGAACCGAAGTTCGCCGACCTGCTGGCCGCCAAGCGCGAGGCGGCGGCCGATGTCGACGAGGCGGCGGCCAAGATCATCGCCGACGTGCGCGCGCGCGGCGACGCGGCGCTGATGGAATATTCGCTGCGCTTCGACCGCATAGACGTCGAGCGGGCGAGCCTCAGGGTCTCCGCCGAGGAGATCGACGCCGCCGTCGCGGCCTGCCCGAAGACGGCGCTCGAAGCGCTGAAATTCGCCCATCAGCGCATCCTCGCCTTCCACCGCCGCCAAGTCCCCAAGGACGAGAACTTCACCGATGCGCTCGGCGTCAAGCTCGGCTGGCGCTGGACGGCGATCGAGGCGGTCGGGCTTTACGTGCCCGGCGGCGCCGCGAGCTACCCGTCGTCGGTGCTGATGAACGCCGTCCCCGCCAAGGTCGCCGGCTGCTTGCGCGTCGCGATGGTCGCCCCGGCGCCGGAGGGCCGGCTCAATCCGCTGGTGCTGGCGGCGGCGCGCATCGCCGGCGTCGACGAAATCTATCGCGTCGGCGGCGCGCAGGCGATCGCCGCGCTCGCCTATGGCACGGCGACGATCGCGCCCGTCGCCAAGATCGTCGGCCCCGGCAACGCCTATGTCGCGGCGGCCAAGCGACGGGTGTTCGGCGTCGTCGGCATCGACATGATCGCCGGCCCGTCCGAGGTCGTGGTGCTGGCGGACGCCACCGCCGATCCCGCCTATGTCGCCGCCGACCTCATCGCCCAGGCCGAGCACGATCAGGCCGCGCAAGCGATACTCATCACCGACGATCTCCAGCTCGGCCGCCTCGTCGCCGAGGAGGTGGCGAAGCAGTTGGCGACGCTGCCGCGCGAAAAGATCGCCGCCGCGAGCTGGCGCGATTATGGCGCGATCCTTTTGGTGAAGTCGCTGCGCGACGCCGTGCCGCTGGTCGACCGGCTGGCCCCGGAGCATCTGGAGATCATCGCGGCCGACGCGGAGGCGCTCGCCGCCGCGATCCGCAACGCCGGCGCCATCTTCCTCGGCGCCTATACGCCGGAGGCGATCGGCGACTACGTCGGCGGCTCCAACCACGTGCTGCCGACCTCGCGCTCGGCGCGCTTCTCCTCGGGGCTCGGCGTGCAGGAGTTCGTCAAGCGCACGTCGATCCTCTCCTGCGATGCCGGGGCGCTGAAGGCGCTCGGGCCGGCCGCCGTGACGCTCGGCGAGGCCGAGGGGCTCGACGGGCATGCGCGCTCGGTGGCGCTGCGACTCGGGCGGCTGTCATGAGCGGCAAGCCCAAGGGACGCCTCTACGAGGTCGTGCTCGACGCGGCGACGCTGCCGCGCCTGGCCACCGACCAGGACCATGAGCGGGCGGTGGCGATCTTCGACCTCGTCGAGGAGAACGCCTTCGCCGTGCACGGCCGCGACGACGGACCCTACTGCCTGACCATCGCCCAACTCGAAGCCAAGCTCAATTTTCTCGTGCGCACCGAGGCCGGGGCGGTGGCGGCGGAGTTCTCGGTGTCGATGACGCCGTTCCGGCCGCTGCTGAAGGACTACTTCCTGGTCTGCGAGACCTATTACAGCGCCATCCGCACCGCCAGCCCGCGCGAGATCGAGGCAATCGACCGCGAGCGCACGGCGCTGCACAACGAGGGCGCCAACCTGCTCGCTGCCCGCTTTGCCGAGCGGGTCGAGATCGACAGCGGCACGGCGCGGCGGCTGTTCACCTTGGTCTCGGCGCTGCATTGGAAATAGAGTCTGGCGATATGGGCGCCATTCTCTCGATCCAGTCGCATGTGGTCTATGGCCACGTCGGCAATTCCGCGGCGGCGTTCGCCTTGCAGCGGCTCGGCCGCGAGGTCTGGCCACTGCACACCGTGCAGTTCTCCAGCCACGCCGGCTATCCCGGCTGGCGCGGCGAGGCGTTCCCGCCGGCGCTAATTGGCGATTGCGTCGCCGGCCTCGACGCCATCGGCGCGCTTGCGCATTGCGCCGGCGTGCTCACCGGCTATCTCGGCAGGGCGGAGACCGGGCAGGCGGCGCTCGGCGCGCTCGCCGCCGTGCGGGCGCGCAACCCGCAGGCGGCTTATGCCTGCGATCCCGTCATCGGCGACGACGGGCGCGGCGTCTATGTGCGCGACGGCGTGCCGGAGTTCCTGCGCGAGCGCGCGCTGCCCGCCGCTGCCATCGTCAGCCCCAACGCCTTCGAGCTTGGCTATCTGACCGGCCTTCCCGTCGCGAGCCGCGCGGAAGCGGTCGCCGCCTTGCAGGCCCTGCGCGCCCGCGGGCCGCTCGTCGCCTACGCCACCTCGCTGCGCTTGGACGACACGCCGGCCGACGCCCTCGACCTCGTCGTCGCCGCGCCCGAGGGCGCCTGGCGCGTGCGCACGCCGAGGCTGCCGATCGCCGTCAATGGCGCCGGCGATCTGTTCTCCGCCCTGTTCCTGCACGAGTGGCTGGCGAGCCATGACGCGGCGGGCGCTCTTGCCAGCGCGGCGGCGCGCGTCTACGCCGTCGTCGCCGCCACGGCGGCGGCGCGCGCCCGCGAGCTTCAGCTTGTCGCGGCGCAGGAGGCGCTGGCTGAACCGAGGTTGCGCTTCACGCCGGAACGATTGTGAGACGCCATGCCGCGCCGCTTCTATACGCTCGACGTCTTCGCCAACGCCCCGCTCGCCGGCAATCCGCTCGCCGTCGTGCTCGACGCGCAGGGCCTCGACGAGGCGACGATGCAGGCCATCGCCCGCGAATTCAGCCTGTCGGAGACCTTGTTCGTCTTTGAGCCCAGAAACCCCATAAACACCGCGGCCGTGCGCATCTTCACGCCGACGCGCGAACTGCCGTTCGCCGGCCACCCGACCGTCGGCGCGGCGGCGCTGCTGGCGCATCTGCGCGCCCCGGATCTGCTGGCTTCGCAGGATCTGCGCGTCGTGCTGGAGGAGAAGATCGGCGAGGTCGTCTGCGTCGCCCGCCACCGGCGCGGCGAGGCGATGGCGGCCTATTTCACCGTGCCGCGCCTGCCCGCCGGCGCCGGCGAGGCGCCGCCGCTCGCGGCGCTCGCCCAGGGCCTCGGACTTGCGGCCGCCGACATCGGCTTTCGCAACCATGTCCCGAGCGTCTACGGCGTCGGCGCGCCGCATATCTTCATCCCCATCGCCAGTCTCGACGCGATGGCGCGCGCCAACCCGCTGAAGACGCCGTGGGGCGCGGACGGCGGCCCCTCGGTCTATCTCTATTGCCCTGAGACCGCCGCCGCCGACGCCAGCTATCGCGCGCGCATGTTCGCCGGCGGCTGGGGCATCGCCGAGGATCCCGCGACCGGCAGCGCCGCCGCCGCCTTCGCCGCGGTCGTGACCGCCTTCGACAAGCCCGCCGACGGCGAGCACATGTTGGTCATCGAGCAAGGCTACGAGATGGGCCGGCCGAGTCTGATCTCGCTCGGGCTCGAAATCGAGGGCGGGGCGCTCAAGAGCGCGACGATCGGCGGTTCCGCCGTCATCGTCAGCGAGGGAAAGCTGCGGCTGTGATCGAGATCGAAGCCGTCGACGGGCTCGATTTCCGCTTGGCGGACGGCGTTTGGGATTTCGCCCGCGACCATGCCGAAGAGATCGCCGCCCACTGGGCGCGCCGCCACGCCGCGCAGCCGAACCTGTTCAACGGCCGCGTGCTGATGCTGGGGCCGCACGCCGTCGAAGGCGGCCTGTTGCGCGGGCAATTCGTCGAGACCGATTTCGCCGCTTTCCTGAACTGGCGCGAATCCGGCTTTCCCTCAGCCAACGCCTGCAACGGCTTTGCGATGGCGGCGCTGCGCGGCGCCGACGGCGCCTTCCTGCTCGGCGAGATGGCCGCCGATACCGCGAGCGCCGGCGCGATCTACTTCCCCGCCGGCACGCCCGACCGCCAGGACGTCTTCGGCGACGTCGTCGATCTCGAAGCCAGCGCGCGGCGCGAACTCGCCGAGGAGACCGGCCTTGCCGCCGGGGAGACGCAGGTCGCGCCGGGCTGGGTCGTGGTGCGAGCGCCGGGCCGCGTCGCCTGCATGAAACCGATGCGGCTGCGCCTCGGCGCCGAGGCGGCGCGCGTCGAGATCGAGGCGCGGCTGGCGGCTCAGGCGCGGCCGGAGTTCTCGGCAATTCACGTGGTGCGGAACGAGCGCGATTTTATGGACGCGATGCCGGAGTTCGTGCGGGCGTTCATGGCGTGGGTGTGGGAGGGGGAGCGGCGGACCTGAGCCTTGGCCCAGAGGGGATGCGGCGCCGCGCTCCGAGAACAACGCAGAGCCGGTCAGTTGGATTTCCGGGTTGCTGCGATCTCGAAGCGGCGCATTGCGCGCACCCAGTTGAGGCGGCAGTCATAAGCGCAGAAGCTTTTTCCCTCGTCCTTGACCGCTTCGCAGATGATAAGGCGGGAGCAATTCTCGCAGTGGATCTTAGACATAGACGCCTCCTGAGGTTCCTAGGGGCGATTTACGGTCCGGGCAGGATCGGCGTTGCGCGGCCGTTCGGCGGCATTGTGAGATCCGCCACATGAACGGCGATATGTGCGACTCGGGCGCCTGGAATGCGGTAGAGAAGTCAGGGATGGGCAGGGAGGCGGGCGTTCGAGCAGGATGGAATTCAATTGTGACCAATCTCTCGAAAACGAAGGATTGCGAGGTATCCGACAAGGCTCCCTCAAAATTGCTTTCGAGAGAGGCGGGACAACGCGGAACGTAGCTCCACTAGTCGCGCGGGGCGACTATTCGCTGAGGGCGATGTTGGCCCGCATCTTTTCGATGTCCACCTGCTCCTCAGCAGTGAGCGGGGCATCCGTCAGTTGGATGGCAAGTTTCTTCAAATCGCCGGTGAATCTGAACGGTACGTGATAATCCTCGCTGACCGGCGTGCCGGTGTCTTCGCCGATGTCGAGCGTTTCATCTGCGGAGATGCGGAACGGAATGGTTCGCTCGATGCGGCCTTCGGCCACCTGCTTGCCGTCGACGAGCAACTTCGCCGTGCCAGACTTACCCAGGCCGCCGCCGTCGTATGTGAAATCCAGGACGACGGTGTGATTGCCCGGCGAAAGCTGGTTAGGAGCCGCCACCGTGTAGCGAAAGACGCCCACGGTGTTGTAGTGGAAGACCGGCTTTCCGGCGAGCACGTACAGGCCCCATCCGTTGAAGCGCCCGCCCTGCGTCACCAGCACACCTTCTGCGCCTGCCGCCGGGATCGTAACCTCGGCGCCGACCTTAAACGACTTGTTCAAGATATTCGGCGCGCTGCCTTCGGGAATGCGCGTCATTCCGGGATAGTAAGTGAACAATGCGCGGCCTCGGGTCAGGCTGGGGCGATTGTCAATATTCATGCGTTCGATCTTGCTGTTGTCCAGCGGTAGAACATTGTGCCTCGCCGCTTCAATCCAGAACAATTCCTGCATTTCGCGAAGCTTCTTGGGTTCCTTAGCCGCGAGGTCATTGGCTTGGCTGAAGTCCTTGGTAATGTCGTAAAGCTCCCACTTGTATTCATCCACGCCAATGGTCTTGCCGACCGCCCACGGAGGCAGCGGCGGCGTCGTTGCGGCGACCCAACCATCATTGTAGATGGCGCGATTGGCGAGCATCTCGAAGTATTGCGTGCGCCGGGTCGAGGCCGCCGTCGGATCGTCGAATGTATAGACCATGCTGACACCCTCGACGGGTTTCTGGGGCACGCCGTTGAGAACCGCCGGCATTGGCACGCCGATCGCTTCAAGGATGGTTGGCGCGATGTCGATGACATGGTGGAACTGCGTGCGCACGCCGCCCTTGTCTTTGATTCGCGCGGGCCAGGACATGACCATGCCGTTGCGAGTACCGCCGAAGTGGGACGCAATCTGCTTGGTCCACTGGAACGGCGTGTCCATCGCATGCGCCCAACCGATCGGGTAGTGATTGAACGTCGTGGGGCCACCAAGCTCGTCCATGCGGCGCAGAACTTCGCTGAATTCTTCCGGAATGGCGTTGAAAAAAGCCATCTCATTGAGCAGGCCTTGCGGTCCGCCTTCGGCGCTCGCGCCGTTATCGCCCTGGATGTAGATGACCAGCGTGTTGTCGAGTTTGCTCATGTCCGCAATCGCATCGATGATGCGGCCCATCTGAGAGTCGCAATAACTCAACGCGGCCGCATAGACCTCCATCATGTGCGCTGCGACCTTCTTGTGATCGGCATCGAGCGAATCCCACGCGGGAATGCCCGGGGAACGCTCGGTTAGCTGCGTGTCCTGCGGCACGACACCCTGCGCCTTCTGGCGAGCAAGCGTTTCCTCGCGGACCTTGTCCCAGCCCTGATCGAATTGGCCCTTGAACTTGGCAATCCAGTCCTTCGGGGCATGGTGCGGGGCGTGGGCGGTGCCGGGAGCGTAGTAGGACACCCAAGGTTTGTCCGGCGCGATTGCATTGAGCAATTGGATCCGCTCTATGGCCTTGTCTGCCATGTCCTTCTCGAAGAAATAGTTCTCGTCGTCATGTGGTGGCTCGATCGGCTTGATGTTCTCGAAGATGGCCGGAGCCCACTGGCTGGTATCGCCGCCGATAAAGCCGTAAAAATATTCAAACCCGAGGCCGGTCGGCCAAAGGTCGAATGGCCCGGCCTGGCTATTGTGCCAGTCTGGTATGTTGTGATTCTTGCCGTACCATGCTGTATTATAGCCGCTTTGCCTGAGGACCTCGGCAAAGGTTCCGACACTTTTCGGCATCAGCGTGTTGTAACCCGGGAAGCCGGTGCCACCCTCCATAATGAGGCCGGTCGCCGCAGTGTGGTGATTGCGTCCGGTCAACAGCGCCGAACGGGTGGGCGAGCACAGCGCCGTGGTATGAAATTCCGTGTAGCGCAGACCCTCTTTCGCAAGCCGGTCCATCGTCGGCGTCGGGACCGGCCCGCCAAACGTGCTGCTCGCGCCGAAACCGACGTCGTCGGTCAGAATCAGAAGAATGTTCGGGGCTCCGTCGGGCGCCTTAACCTCTTTTGGGAAGTCCTTGACGGAGTCCTCGACCGTGCGGCCGATGTGTCCTTTGAAGGGCTGCTCGGGCCGCGGCAACACATCTTGCGTCCGCGCCGGTCCCGCAAAGAATGAGCTGATCGCGGTGCTCACGCTTGTGAGCAACATATTGCGTCTGTTCACGTTTGCCTCCCTACGAACTTCGTCGCCCCGCCGAAAAGCACTCTCAAGGGCGCCCAGAAATCAGAGTGTACCGGAGAACGGCGGCGAAGGAAGCCAACGGCTCCCCAGCCACTTTCGTATGCCGCAAAATTCGAAAATTCGCCGCGCGCCAATGTCTCTCAAAGAGGAACCTTTTTCAGAGGCCCTCGCAGATGCCCCCGCGTCCTTTGGAAGCGCCCGAAAGCGCTTCTCAAAACTGATTCTCGATAACCGTCTCTCGAAACCACGAGATAGCGCCGAGTTTCGAGGGACGTCGGCGCCCCCGCCAATGTCTGCAACAGGTCGAAAGCTGGCGCCCTGCGCGCAGAAGCAGCCGTTTGCGCGTTCCATAAAAAATCAACGTAAATATTTGACTTTTCAGAAATACCCTCTATAGTTCCACATCCTTCTGTCGTTATTATCACGCCTCGAAGCGGTATTGAGACCCGCGAAAGGGGAAGCGCGTAAGCCGTTCCTTCTCACTTGGGGCCTGCGACCGGGGGCCACCGCCCAGCGGGAGGGACGTAAATGCCAAGGCGGGGGGTCTGGAATTGCATTCTCCGTCATGGCCGGGCTTGTCCCGGCTATCGACGCGGCGGGCAAGCCCTTGCGGGAAACTGCGGAAACTCCGCAGGTCGTGCAAGGCTTTAAACGGCCTCTGCAACCGAACGGCGTGGAGGACCGGGACAAGCCCGGCCATGACGGAAGCCACCGTTTCAGCCCTCAGCTTGGGAGTTTATGGCGGGACAGCATAGACCACTCAAGCTTCTGAGAATCCACAATCTCGTCCTGTCCCGTCACCAAACCTTGCTGACCCGATAGCCGCTGGCGCGCAGCAACTCGATGAGCCCGCGCTTGCCCGACAGATGCAGCGCGCCGACGGCGATGAAGACGCCGCCCTTGGCCAGCAGCGGCGCGGCGCGCGCGGCCATGACATCGTTGCGGTCGGCGAGCAGGCGGCGCATCAGTTCGGCCGACGCCGCGCGCTCCTCGGCGCTGACGCCGGGCGCGGCGTCGAGCACCGCCAGCGCCGCCGCCGGC
>Ga0134126_10010640_pt1 | contig 11585 bp, 9 predicted proteins | sample KB31752_FD_96881 | JGI IMG/M metagenome (GOLD analysis project Ga0134126, IMG submission 96881) | Terrestrial soil microbial communities with excess Nitrogen fertilizer from Kellogg Biological Station, Michigan, USA - KB3-175-2 | ecosystem: Environmental > Terrestrial > Soil > Unclassified ... | reverse complement strand
TCAATCGCCGGGCCAGCATCGCCGGCGGCGCGGGATCAGCGGGCGCGAGAGATTTCTCTTCCAGCTTGGCGAGAATGAAACAGTCGATAGGATTGTCCGACCAATCCGCGCGCTTTGGCTGCGGAACGGGCGGATCGACGACCGCGTGCAAGCTCCACCAATCGCGGCGCTCGCGCAAGATATCTTCCCACGATGCGGCCGACTTGCTGGCCGCGGCCGCATCCTTATCGGGCGTCTCGGTCCGCGGATCGGGCGCGCCGAGCTTCACCCAGGCTTCCAGATCGGCGATGGCCGCCGCCGGCAGCTTGCCCTTGGGCGGCATTTGCACCGCATCGTCGGCATAGCGCACCGCCGTGATTAGCAGGCTCGCCTCCGGCTTGCCCGGCTCGATCGCGGCGCCCGAGTCGCCGCCCCTCAGCAATCCCTTGCGATGATCGAGCAGCAATCCGCCGCCCAACTTCTTCGCGCTCGCCGAATGGCAGCCGTAGCAATGCTCGACCAGCAGCGGCCGAATCTTCTTCTCGAAGAAGTCGATGCCCGCGTCGTCGGCTCGAATCGCCTGCCGCGGCGCCAGAATCGCAATCAGCAATACGGCGGGCGAGAGAACGCGAAGCATCAAAATACCTCGGTGGGGCGGGACTAGGCTTCGCGCTGCGGCCAATTGACACTCTCCCCACGCGCAGTTAGATCCACGTTAACTGATGATAGTCGTTGGGTCATTCCCCTTCAAACTTCGACGTCAAGCCACCCATGAAAACCGCCGCCATCCAAAAAATGCGCCACAAATTGGCCGCCGACGAGCCGGTGTTCGGCATCTGGGTGACGCTGGAGTCGCCAAGCATCACCGAAATGGCGGTGGCGCTCGGGCTCGACTGGGTCGTGATCGACGCCGAGCACGGCCATCTCGATTGGAAAGAGATCGTCGAACACCTGCGGGCCGCCGTGCGCAGCGAAACCGTGGCCCTGGTGCGGATCGCGGAACTCAACGGCGGACTCATCAAGCGAGCGCTCGACATCGGCGCCGACGGGATCGTCGTGCCGTGGGTGGAAACGGCCGAACAATTGAAGCAGGCCGTCGCTTACGCCCGGTATCCGCGCGAAGGGCTGCGCGGCATCGGCGCCGAGCGGGCGACCGGTTGGGGGCAGTGCATTGCGGAGCATGCCGCCGAGGCCAACGAGCACGTGCTGGTCGTGCCGATCATCGAAACGGTGAAAGCCGCGCAACACGCGCCGCAGATGTGCCAGGTCGACGGCGTCGAACTGTTTTTGTTCGGCCCGGCCGACTTCTCATCGACGGCCGGCTACCGCGGCCAATGGGAAGGCCCCGGCGTCGCCGAGCAGATCCTGGCTACAAAAGACGTTATTCTCGGCGCCGGCAAGCATTGCGGCGTGTTGGCGACCAGCCCGGAAAACTTGTTGCAGCGCCAGTCGCAGGGCTTTCGCGTGTTGGGCGTGGGCTTCGACGCGGGCTTGTTACTGCGATCGCTGCGCGCCTCGCTGGCGGTCGTCGGCCGCGATCGGCCGATGCGGGCCTCGTTCGACGTGCAGGCGATTTCGGCGGCGCCGTCCGAGCCAATGCACCCCAGCTCCCTGCAAGCGGGCGAATCCCCGCAAGCCGACGAAGCCAAGCCGTTTCGCATCGCCCTGACCGCGGATTTCTATGATGCCGAGGGGCGCACGAAGTACCGCGACATCGGGCTGGGCGCGTTCCAGGCGTTTCCACGGATTCGCGTCGAACCGTTCGCCGAACATCTCGCCGAAGTCGGGCCGGAGCAACTGGCCGGCGTCCATGGCGCCATCGTGCTGGCGCCGCGCGTCACGGCGCGCAGCCTGTCGGCCGCCGACGAGTTGCTGGCCATCGGCCGTTTCGGCGTCGGCTATGACAATGTCGACGTCGCCGCATGCACGGCGGCCGACGTGTTGCTGTTCATCACCGCCGGGGCGGTCGATCGTTCGGTGGCCGAGGCGACCGTCGGCTGGATGCTGGCCTTGTCGCATCATATGCTGAGCAAGGACCGGCTGGTCCGCGAAGCGCGCTGGGACGAGCGCAGCCGCTTCATGGGAAGGGAACTGCGCGAGCGGACCGTGGGCCTGATCGGCTTCGGCGGCATCGGCCGAGCGGTCGCCAGGCTGCTGGCTGGCTTCGGCATGCAGCCGCCGCTCGCGTTCGACCCGTTCGCTTCGGCGGCCGACATCGCCCGGTGCGGCGCGAAAGCCGTGCCGCTCGACGTGCTGCTCGAAAGCTCCGACTACGTTTCGTTGCACTGCCCGTTGAACGAGCAGACCCGCAATCTGCTCGGCGCGCGCGAGTTGGCGCGGATGAAGCCCACGGCCTACCTGATCAACACGGCGCGCGGCGGCATCGTCGACGAAGACGCGTTGTTCGACGCCTTGCACGAGCGGCGAATCGCGGGCGCGGCGATCGACTGCTTCGTCGGCGAGCCGCTCTCGTCGGCGCCGCGGCTGGCGCAGCTCGACAACGTGCTGCTGGCGCCGCACTCGATCGCCTGGACCGACGAGTTGTTTCGCGACATCGGGCGCAGCGTTTGCCAAGGCATGATCGATCTTTCGTTGGGCAGGCGCCCGGCGGGGGCGGTGAACCCCGAGGTCTTCGATCGTCCGGGCTTCATCGCCAAGCTCACGCGCCACGCAACCGCAGGCCCTCGTCCGTTGTCAAGCTTTCCCTTTCCTGGCGCCGAAGGTTAGAATGGCGGGCGCCTCCCAGGCCGGCCGTATTTCGCGAGCGCATGGCCGGAAACCCCTCCAACCATCGCAGTTAGACAAAGGACTCGACGATGAACCGTCCGGCGAGTCTCGTCCTGAATCGGCGGAATTCGGGTCCGAAAGTTTCTCGCCGCGCCGCCGTGCAACTCGGCTCGGCCGGGTTCGGGGCGATGGGCCTGTTTTGGAGCGATTGGCTGCGCGCTCAAGCGGCGACCGCACCCCAAAACAAAGCCGCGACCAAGTCCGTGATCTTGATCTTCAACTGCGGCGCGCCGAGCCACCTGGATCTGTGGGACATGAAGCCCCAGGCGCCCGACACCGTTCGCGGGCCGTTTCAGCCGATCGAGACCAACGTGCCGGGCATCTACATTTCCCAACTGCTGCCCGAACTGGCCCGGCATGCCGACAAGCTGGCGATCGTGCGCACCGTCCACCACAGCCACGGCGGGCACAACTCGGGCATGTACTGGTCGATCGTCGGCCGCCCCTACCGCATCGACAGCACGTTGATCAACCCCAGCCGATCGGACCATCCGAGCTTCGGCACGCTGGTGGGCTGGCTCGCCGCGCGCAACGGCTACTCGGGCAGCCTGCCGCCTTACGTGATCACGCCGGCGCCGCATTGCGACAGCCTGCTCTACATCACGCCCGGCCAATACGGCGCGTGTCTCGGTCCGCGGTTCGACCCGCTGGTGATCAACGGCGATCCGAACAAAGACGATTTCAAAGTGCCCAACCTGGGGCTGGCCGACGGCGTGAGTCAGGGGCGGTTCGACGAGCGCCGCGATTTGCTCGACCGGCTCGACCGCTGCCGGCTAGAGAACCCGGCGATTGAGGACCACGAAGTCTACCAGGGCAAGGCGCTGTCCTTGATGGCCGCCGCCGAGGCGCGGCAGGCTTTCGACCTTTCGCGCGAGCCGGCGAAGGTTCGCGAGCGCTACGGACGCCATACTTGGGGGCAATCGCACCTTTTGGCGCGGCGGCTGGTCGAAGCCGGCGTGCGGTTCGTGACCACGGTCAATGGACCGAGCATCACCTGGGACACGCACAAGGACAACTTCAACCAGTTGAAAAACCGGCTGGTTCCTCCCATGCAGCAGGCCTACGCCGCACTGCTCGACGACCTGAGCGAGCGCGGCCTGTTGGAGACGACGCTCGTGGTTTGGATGGGCGACTTCGGCCGCACGCCGATGATCAACAAGGACGCCGGCCGCGACCATTGGCCACAATGCTATTCGGTGGTGTTGGCCGGCGGCGGGATTCGCGGCGGCCAAGTGGTGGGGGAATCGGACGGCAAAGGCGCCGTGCCGCGCCTGCGACCCGTGGTTCCGGCCGACATTCACGCCACGGTCTTCAAGGCGCTGGGTTACGACTCGCACGGCGTCAGCTATCTCACCGAAGACGGCCGCCCCATGCCGCTTTCCGACGGGCAGCCGATCGGCGAATTGCTGGCGTAGTCAATCGTTCCTCATCAATGGCCGCTCGGGGACTCGAACCCCGACGCCTTTCGGCACAAGATCCTAAGTCTTGCGTGTCTGCCAATTTCACCAAGCGGCCAAGTGCAAACTTCTTCAGATTACGACTGTAGCCGAAAAATCGATGGTTTGCGATACCTGGGAGCGCTCGTCGTTCGGCGCCAAAACAAGTCAACGGGCTTGCGCCGGCTGAAGCCGCCGGCTCGCCGGCTTCATCGGCTGGCAATGGCGGCAGAAAAAGGTAGACCGCTGGGCCTGCACGATCCGCTCGATCGCGAGTCGCTTGCAACCGCGGCAAGGTTCGCCGGCGCGATCGTAGACGCGATGATGGTGCTGGTATCCGCCGGCCTCGTTGAGCGCGTTGCGATAGGTTCCGTCGGAGAGCGTCGAACCCTCGTGCAGGATCGCCGTTTCCAGCACGCTGAGGATCGAGCTTTCCAGGGCCTGCCAATCGCCGGCCTTCAGGCGGTCGCACCGCCGACGCGGATGAATGCCGGCCAAGTGCAAGATTTCCGAAGCGTACAAGTTGCCGATGCCCGCCACGGCCCGCTGGTCCAACAGCGCCACCTTGATCTCGCGACGGCTCGCACCGAGCCGCTGGCGCAGCAATTCGGCGGTCGCCCGCAAAGCGTCGGGGCCGATTACGTCGAGACCATAGCGACTCTCGAAGTCGGCCGCCGCCACCAGGCTGACCGTGCCCAAGCCGCGGCGGTCCCAAAACAACAGCTCGCTCGCCGCGCCCCCTTCCAGTTGGAGCGAAAGCCGCAGGTGTTCGGCGTTGGGCGGCTCGGCCAGCAGCACCAGCCCGGTCATGCGCGGCTCGATCACGATCGAGTCGCCGCCGGCGCCGCGCGGATGGTCCAAACGAATCACGACGCGCTTGCCGATGCGATCGAGGCCGGCGATCGTGCGGCCCGTCGCGCGGCGCCGCAGCCCGGCGAAATCGGGCGAGATCTGGATCGGCCTCAAGCGGCATTTCGGCCGCACGACGCCGCGGATGCGGCAGCCCACGACCGCCGCGATGCCGCGTTTCATGGTTTCGACTTCGGGCAGCTCGGGCATTTTAGATTTTGGATTTTCGATTTTAGATTTGGGATTTTGGACTGAAGTTTGCTTTCCTGTCTGATGGCGCTTCCAGGACGCGAAAAATCCAAAATCAGAAATCGGAAACTTAGGAAAACGCCGCCAGCAGGCTCGCCACGTAATCGCCCAACTCGGCGAGCACCTCTTGCCGCGGTCGCTCGGCAGCCTGGGCCGCGCGACGGACGATCGCCGAACCGACGATCAGCCCGTCGGCCACCGGCGACAGCAGCCGCACGTGCTCGGGCTGGCTGATGCCGAAACCGATGCAAACCGGCGTCGGCGTTTGCTCGCGCAGCCAGCCGACGTTGTCGATCAGCAATTGCGGCAGCGCGGTGCGCTCGCCCGTGATGCCGGTTACCGACACGTAATACAAAAAGCCGGTCGAGGTCTCGGCGATCCGCAGCGCCCGTTCGCGCGGCGTGGTCGGCGTCACCAGTTGGACCAGGCTGAAATCGGCTTTGCGGCAGATGGCCGCCAACTCGGCCGACTCCTCGACGAGCAAGTCGGGGACGATCGCGCCGGCCACGCCCGCCGCCCGGGCATCGTCGACGTAGCGCTGCGGCCCGTGGCGCAGGATGATCGCGTAGCTGACCATCGTGACCAGCGGCGCGGAGACCTTGGGGCTCGTGCGGCCGAGCATTTCGAGGATTTGCGCGAGCTTGATCTTGCGATCGAGGGCCCGCGTGTACGAAGCCTGAATCACCGGCCCGTCGGCGATCGGATCGCTATAGGGAATGCCGACTTCGCAAAGCTGGGCCCCGCGAGCAACCATCTCGGCGATCGCCGCGGCGGTGAAATCGAGATCGGGATCGCCGGCCGTCACGAACGGCATCAGGGCCTTTTTGCCCGAGGCTTTCAAGCGGGTGAAAAGTTGGTCGATGGCCGACATTCAAATCGTCTCGCCTCTCAGCCGCGCCACCTCGAAGGCATCCTTGTCGCCGCGGCCCGACAGACAGACGACGATCGCTTGCTCCTTCGGACGCGCGGCGGCCAACTCCAGCGCCTTGGCGACGGCATGCGAGCTTTCCAAGGCCGGAAGGATCCCCTCGCTGCGGGCCAAGGCATCGAAAGCGGCCAGCGCCTCGTCGTCGCGGCAGTAAAGATACTTGACGCGGCCCGAGTCTTTCCAATAGCTGTGCTCCGGCCCGACGCCGGGATAGTCGAGCCCGGCCGAAATCGAATGCACGTCGCACGTCTGGCCGTCTTCGTCCTGCATCACATAGCTGTAGCTGCCGTGCAGAACACCCGGCTGGCCAAACGACAGCGGCGAAGCATGATCGCCAGGCCGCTCGGAACGCCCGCCCGCCTCGACGCCGAACAGTTCGACGCCACGTTCCTCGACGAACGGATAAAACATGCCGGCCGCGTTGCTGCCGCCCCCGACGCAGGCCACCACCGCATCGGGCAAACGGCCGAGTTGTTCGCGAGATTGGCGAATCGTCTCTTGCCCGATCACCGATTGGAAATCGCGCACGATCATCGGAAACGGGTGGGGGCCGACGACCGAGCCGATGATGTAATGAGTGTTTTCGACCGAGCTCATCCAGTCTCGCAGGGCCTCGTTGATGGCGTCGCGGAGCGTTCGCGAGCCGCTCGTCACCGGCCGCACTTCGGCGCCCATCATCCGCATGTTGAAGACGTTCAGCTTTTGTCGGCGGATGTCTTCCTCGCCCATGTAAACCACGCACTCCAGCCCAAAGTGGGCGCAGGCGGTGGCCGTGGCCACGCCGTGCTGGCCGGCGCCCGTCTCGGCGATCACGCGGGGTTTCTTCATTCGCAGGGTCAGCAGCGTCTGGCCCAGCGTGTTGTTGATCTTATGGGCGCCGGTATGGTTCAGGTCTTCGCGCTTGAGGTAGATCTTCGCTCCGCCCGCCCGTTCGGTGAGCCGCGCCGCGAAATAGAGGGGGGAGGGGCGGCCGACGTAGTTTTTGAACAGTTCGGCCAGCTCGGCTTGAAACGCGGGATCGGCCTTCGCCGCTTCGTATTCGGCGGCCAATTCGTCGAGGGCGCGGGTCAGCGTTTCGGGCACGTAGCGCCCGCCAAACAGGCCGAAACGGCCGGCGGCATCGGGCACATGGCGGGTGGCGGGCATCGGCGACTGGGGCGTGGTCAACGTCGGGCGCTTCCAGCGAGGATTCCGGCGGAAGCAAGAAACCATCGATTCTCAACTGCCATGGCCCGAGGGTCAAGGGCCGTGCAAGACGCTCGCCGCAAGTCGCCCGATGTTGCGTTCCCCGACGGGTGGCTTAAAATCAACATCGGCTTATTCGTTAGTGGCCTCGCATGGAGTCGTAATCCCACTGCGGGTGAAGCTGGATTGCGCTTCAGGCGCAGCCGCTGCACGCCTAGAAATATGCACTGCGGGCAGCGGCCTGGACCGCTCAAGTTCTGCCAATTTCCTTTTTTGCTGCGATGCCGCCGGGACATGCTGCTAACGCCGCACGAAGGAGACGATTGCCTTGCCGACCGTTCCCGGGATTCCTGGCCCCTACCGGTTTTTCTTTTTCAGCTTCGATTGCAACGAACCGAAGCACATCCATGTGCGCCGCGACAAGTCGGTCTGTAAATTCTGGTTGGACTCCGTCGCCTTGGCATATAATAACGGGTTCGGTGCAAAGGAATTGAACCGCGTCAGAAAGATCATTCTCGACAATCTGGAACACCTTCGGGAGGCATGGGATGAACATTGCGGCGAATAGCGAACCGCGGATCATATCGCTCGAAGTTACGGAAGATGCCATTATCGCGCAACTGGCCGACGGACGAACGGTGAGCGTTCCGCTCACGTGGTCTTGGCGTTTGGCCAGCGCTACTCCGGCCGAACGCTGCCATTTTGAGATTATCGGAAATGGCGAAGGCGTGCATTGGCCAGACATTGATGAGGATCTCAGCGCTCGCGGGATGTTGCAAGGCGCGCCGGCCGTCCCGCCGAAGCCAACCAAAGCGAGACGCCGCCGCGCCTAAGTTGCCACACGAAGGAGGCGGTTGCATGAATAAGACAATCGTCCTCAACAACCGCGGAAAGACCGCACTCCGAACCGGAAAGACCAAAGAAAGCTCGACGGCCGGACGTGGGCGCTCAAAGTGCATGAGACCGGCGAGCTCCACATCGCGCCGCCCGAATATTACAAGGCGATCGACACAGGCGCGCGGTTGGTCAGCCACGAACGGTCGCGGCCTACAGCCGGGTTCCGATGATATTCTGGTCGAAGTCGACGATCGAGCCGGTCATCAAGCCGGACTTTTCCGACAGCAAAAACGCGACGACCTGCGCTACTTCGTCGGGTTTGATCAGCCGGCCGAACGGTTGCGCCCGCTCGGCTTCGTTCAGCCATTGGTCGGAGGCGTTGTGAAACCGCCTCTGGATCGCCTCCTCGCCCGGAGTGTCCATCCAGCCGAGGTTCAAGCCGTTGATGCGAATGCGCCGGTTGACCACCGAGTTGGCCGCGTTTTTAGTCAAAGTGACCAGGGCGCCTTTGGACATCGAATAGGGCGTCAGAAACGGCTGCCCGCCGTGGCTCGACATGCTGATGATGTTCACGATCGAACCGCGAATGCCCTTTTCGATCATCAGCTTCAGCGCGCCCTGGATCAGGAAGAACGGCGCGCGGACGTTGATCGCCATGATGCGGTCGAACAATTCGGGCGTCGAATCCAAAATCGTGCCCCGTTCGGAAGTCGCCGCGCTGTTGACGAGAAAGTCGATGCGGCCGAACTCGCGTCGGGCCGACTCGATGACGTTGCGGCAGTCTTCCGGACGGGCCAGATCGGCGGCGACGAACGCGGCGCGGCAATCGCGATCGGTCAGCTCGTTCGCCAGGCGCCGCCCGTTATCGGCATTGCGGCCGCAGAGAACCAGGCCGCCAGCCATCTTTTCGGCGGCGAGCCGCCGAGCGATCGCTGCGCCTAGACCCTGGGTGCTGCCGGTTACCACCGCGACCTTCGCCGGAGACTCTTGCGTCGGGGAGCCGCTCATCGAATCGCCTTTCTTGGAATCAGGCCAGAATCTCGTTGACGACATTGCCATAAACGTCGGTCAGCCGATAGTCGCGCCCGCCCCAGCGGTAGGTCAGCCGCTCGTGGTCCACGCCCATCAGATGCAGCAACGTGGCGTGCAGATCGTGGACGTGGACTTTGTCTTGGATCGCGTGCCAGCCGAATTCGTCGGTGGCGCCGTGGACGACGCCTCCCTTCACGCCGCCTCCGGCAAGCCACATCGTAAAGCCGAACGGATGATGTTCGCGGCCGTCGGCCCCTTCCGCGGTCGGCGTGCGGCCGAATTCGCCTCCCCACACGACCAGCGTGTCTTCCAACAAGCCGCGAGATTTCAGGTCTTGCAGCAAAGCGGCGACCGGCCGATCGGTCGCCGCGCAGCGCTCGGGCAGCGCGTCTTTGATCTTGCTGTGGTGGTCCCAGCTCGGTCCGTTGGTGTCGTAAACCTGGACGAACCGCACCCCGCGTTCGACCAGTCGCCGCGCCAGCAGGCACTGGCGGCCGAAGACGTCGGTCGCCGCCTCGCCGATGCCATACAGTCGCCGGGCGGATTCGGATTCTCGATTCAAGTCGAACGCCTCGGGAGCTTCGACCTGCATGCGGAAGGCCAACTCGAACGCGGCGATCCGAGCGTCGAGCTGATTGCCGAGAGACCGATCGCGGCGATGAATCTGATTCAGTTGATTGAGGGTCTGGAGCTGATCGCGCTGCCGCGGCGGATCGCCTCGGGGGTCCGCCAGGCATTCGATCGGATGATCGAATTCGCGAACCCAGGTGCCTTGGTAGGCGCCGGGCAAAAAGCTGGCGCCCCACAGCGGCGCCCCTTGAAACACCGACTTGGGACTAATCACGACGAAGCCGGGCAGGTTCTTGTTTTCAGAGCCTAGCCCATAGGTGACCCACGAGCCGAGACTGGGGCGCGGGAACCGTTCGTCGCCCGTGTTCATCTGCAGCGCGGCGCCCGTGTGGTTGATGTTGTCGGCCACCATCGAGCGGATGATGCACAGGTCATCGGCATGCGCGGCCAGGTGCGGCAGCAACTCGCTGATCTCGACGCCGCTTTCGCCGTGTCTTGCGAACTTCCACGGCGAGGCGAACAGATTGCCGGTCTTGGTGCGTTCGAGTTTCGGTTTCTCGAACGGCAACGGCTGCCCGTGCTGCTGCTGAAGACGCGGTTTCGGATCGAATAAGTCGATTTGCGAAGGTCCGCCGGGCAAGTAGATGAAGATGCATCGCGTCGCGCGAGCGAGATGGTGCGCGGGCAATACCGCCAGCGGATTCAGCGCGCGGGCGTCGGAAGCCGACGATTCGGCGCTCAGCAGACCGTGCAAGGCCAGCGCGCCGAAGCCCGTCCCGGCAAGCCGAAGCAGTTCGCGGCGCGGGACGTTGGCGGGATTTCGCTCAGTCGACATAAGAGAACTCGTTGCTGGCCATGAGAAGTTGCACCAGGTCGGTCCAAACCGCAGCGGCGCCGCTGGCGGCGCGTCTGCGAAGAAAGTCGCTCGCCACCACGGCCTCCTCGTTGCAAGGGGGCCGCGAGAAGAGCCGTTCATAGGCTTGCGACAGTCGGACCGAATCGTCGCCGGTCTCGGCCAACAGGCGCTCGGCGAGCCGCTCGGACTGCTCCCGAACGAAGGGATGGTTCAGAAAGAACAGGGCTTGCGGCGCCACGGTCGTCACATTTCGTTTTCCGATCGGTTGATCGGGGTCGGCGGCATCGAACAGAGAGGAGAAATAGGCCCGGCTCCAGCGCGTGGTTTGCACGTACAACGATCGGCGGCGCACGCCCAGATCATCGCCCGCCGGTCCGCCGAGCTGCAGATCCAAGGCGCCGGCCGTCGCGAGCATCGCGTCGCGAATGCACTCCGCCTCCAATCGCCGCGGCGCCCAGCGCGCGAACAAACGATTGTCGGGATCTTGCGTCACCAATCGCGGCAGTTCCTGCACGGCCGTCGCGGCGCCGGACGCGCGTTGATATGCCGCGGAACTCATGATCAACCGGTGCATGCTCTTGACCGACCAACCGGAGCGGATGAATTCCGCCGCCAGCCAGTCGAGCAGCGCGGGGTGCGTCGGTCGTTCGCCGAGCATGCCGAAATTGCTCGGCGTGCGGACGAGCCCCTCGCCGAAATGGCCTTGCCAAATACGATTTGCCATCACGCGCGCCGTGAGCGGATTGTCGGCGCTGGCGAGCCACCGCGCCAGCTCCAGCCGTCCGCTGCCTTCGCGAATGGGCGGCTGCTCGGCGCCGGCGAAGAATTTCGGAAGTCCTCGCGGCACGACCGGCCCGAGCTTCGTATAGCTGCCGCG
>Ga0134126_10010639_pt1 | contig 11588 bp, 15 predicted proteins | sample KB31752_FD_96881 | JGI IMG/M metagenome (GOLD analysis project Ga0134126, IMG submission 96881) | Terrestrial soil microbial communities with excess Nitrogen fertilizer from Kellogg Biological Station, Michigan, USA - KB3-175-2 | ecosystem: Environmental > Terrestrial > Soil > Unclassified ... | reverse complement strand
TCACCCAGGATCACGACCCCAATGGGGGCCACGCCGACGATCCAGCCCAGGATGATCCATCCGATCAGAGGAAGCCGCGCGCGGAACCGCTCCCGCTCGCTGATCAGCAGAACGTAGGCCGCCACCAGGGGCACGATCACATAGGCCACGCGCGCGGCGTAATAGACCTGAATGTCCACGCTCAGGAGAATACCGGTCGCCACCGCCGCCACTGGGGCGCCGTAACGAAAGGCGAGCACGAGCAGATAGAGGGTGAGGGTGACGGCGAACTGCGCGTGCATGTAATGGTGACCGACCCGGCTAAAGTGGATGTCGATATGGAGGAAGGTCAGGATCGCCGCCGCCAACAGCCCCGCGCGCCAGGTAAACAACTCCTTGCCAAGAAGGGCCACGATCAGGACTGACGCGATCCCCGGAACGGCCGAGGCGAGCCGCAAGGAGGTCAAACTGTCCCCGAAGAGCTTGAGAAACAGACCCTCCCAGGCATAGCCCAGGATCGGCAAGCTGGCCCAGCCATTGGCAAAGAGACTGGGAACCTGCCCGTCGGCTACCGAGCGGGCCATCAAGCCATTGCTCCCCTCGTCGTTGTGGAGAAAACCAGGGATCGTGGCGAGGTTGGGCAAGCGGAGCGCGGAGGCGACAAGCAGAATCGCCACCAGAACCAAGGCGGGCCAGGCACGGTGAACATCGAGCATTCGCGCGCGGCCGGGCAGCGATCGCAAGGCGGCGAGCGTTCCCTCATCCAGGGCGGCCGCCAGGATACAGACCAGGCCAAGCGCCCAGGCGATGGTGGCCACGGTGGGAGAAGCGGCGATATGCACAAGGAGGGCTGCCACCAGGGCCAGAAATACGGACGCGGCGGCGAGCCCGTACCGCGGCCAACCAACCCGGCGGACCCGCTCGCCAACCGCGATCCAGGATCGGGGCTCCGGGGCCAGAGGAGCGCCAAGAGCGAGTGCCGCGCCGGCCAGCAGACCCAGGACGCCGAGCCAGACGAAGAGGCTGGTAGGGCCGCCTTGATTGAGAAGCTGAAGTTCCTTGAGGAAGCTGATGACCAGCAAGGCGATAACCAGGAATGGAGTAACCAGAGGGACGAGGAGAACTATCAACTCACGGGCACGCGCCGGCGCCGCCTCAGGCCCGCGCATGGGGTTCACCTACTTGCCATAACCTCATGGGCGTGAGCGTACCAGATGCTGGATAGGGGGTTCAAGCTAGGCAAGAGGAGGGAGCGATGGCGCGTCCCCGCTCCCTCCTCCAGCTACTCAGTGCTGCTCGCTGTCGGGTTCCGCCATAGCCAGGATCTGCTCGCGCGTGATCTCCATTCCACCATGCACGTCGCGTGCGTGTTCTTTCACGTTAGCGACCAGATCGTCGTCATCCTTGCCGCTGACTGTGTTGCCGCATTGGCAGTGAACCAGCTTGTCCATTGAGCGATCCTCCTCCTGTAGCAGTGCGTCTCTCCGCGGCGATGGCCGCCGGGCGTGGTACAGTGTACGCCGGCACAATTGGTACTCTCTTGGCCGTGGTTTGGGAAAAGTTTGGCATGATTGTCCCGCGAATATACCTGGCGGGCCATCTCGCTATCGAGATGGGCGACGTGCTGCTGGATGAAAGGAGCTTTCCCGGCAGGCAGGGCCGTCTTGCCTTCGCCTATCTCACCGCCACGCATGGGCAAGCGGTGCCCCGCGATGTCCTGGCTGAAGTGCTGTGGCCCGCTGCCCTGCCCCGTTCCTGGGAAGCCTCGCTAAGCGCCGTGATCAGCAATCTGCGGATGTTTCTCGGCAAGGCAGGGTTGTCACGGGCCGAGGTGATTATCCAGGTTTTCGGGTGCTATCAGCTCTGTTTGCCGCCCGGCTCCTGGGTCGACATCGAAGCGGCCTCGGAAGGTTTGGACAAGGCGGAAGGCGCGATCAAGCATGGCGATTTGATGACCGCGTACGGCTGGGCCGGGGCGGCGGCATCCATCGCGCGCCGGCCGAGCTTGCCGGGTGAGGAAGGGCCCTGGATCGAGACGCGGCGGAGCGAGTTGCATCACATCTTGCTCCGCCGCGTCTCGATTGCCTGATTGCGGTGTTCCTCTGGAACGGCGAACACGCGCTGGCCGAGCGGGCAGCCGAGGAAACGATCAGCCTGGAGCCGTTCCGGGAAACCGGCTACCAGCGTCTGATGCGCGTGCATGCCGCGGCGGGGAATCGGGCCGAGGCATTACGCGCCTACGAACGGTGCCGAAACCTCATTGACCGAACACCTGGGTGTCGATCCATCGCCCAGTACGGAAGCGGTCTATCTGGAGGTACTGAAGCATCCGTAAGTTGCCGCTCCCGCGCCGAGCCTTCCGGTGAGTAATTCAGAACACTCACCCCAATTAGGCGCCGAATCTGGACGATTTGGCCGGATACTTCCCTCGCACGCCGGTATCCTGGAGAGATAACGCGGCAGACGCGCGTCGTGGTCGGTGGGAAGTAAGGGATGGCCCGTGCAAGGCAGTGTAAACAGATCAGGCGATAATTACCGATGGTGGGTATTGGTGACCGTGGTCTTCGGCGCCTTTGCCAGTATTCTGGATTCCACGATTGTCAATACCGCTCTACCCCGCATTCAACATGACTTTGGCGCCGGCTTGCACCTCGCCTCCTATGTCGTCACCGGGTATATCCTGGCCGCCGGGGTAATCGTGCCCGCTTCCGGCTTTCTGGCCAACCGCTTTGGCATGAAGCGCGTGTACGTCAGCTCCCTGGCGCTGTTCACCGCCGGATCGGCCTTATGCGGACTGGCGCCGAACATCAATCTCCTGATCGCCGCTCGTATTCTGCAGGGCGCCGGTGGGGCGGCTCTCTTTCCTCTCTCGTTCGCCTTGCTCTTCAGTGTATTTTCCAGCGAGGAGCGGGGGAAGGCGAACGGGATCTTTGGTATCCCCGTACTGGCGGCCCCGGCGCTGGGCCCGACCCTTGGCGGCTATCTCACCCAGTATGTGGACTGGCGGTGGGTATTTTACGTCAATCTCCCAGTGGGTATTCTCGGGGTGATCCTCGGGCTCCGCTTCTTGCGCGAGACACCGGTGCGTCCGGAACTCCGCTTCGATTTCCCCGGCTTTCTCCTGGCCGCGAGCGGGCTGGGTCTCCTGTTGTACGGGATTTCCAACCTTGCCTACGATGGATGGGACAGCACGCGCACCGTGTCGGGGCCTATTCTTGTCTCCCTTCTGCTGCTGGTTGGTTTCGTGGTAGTTGCCTGGCGCGGGGCGGCGCCGTTGTTGCGTCTCCGTCTCTACCAGCGGCGAAACTACGCCCTGGGCGCGGGGGTCTCCCTGGTGGGCTCGATCGCCATTTTCGCGCCCGGCTTCTTCATGCCGCAATACCTTCAGGGTTTACGGGGTCAGACACCGTTCGAGGCTGGATTGCTCCTGCTCTGGGGGGGAGTGGGCGCGGTGATCGGCTCGATCACCACCGGTCAGCTCTACAATCGCCTGGGCCCCAAGCTCCTCATCGCTATCGGTCTTACCGATAATCTGATCGTGACCGGGGTCATTGCCATCTGGATGACCGCGACCTCGAATCTGTCGCTGCTCCCGCCGCTTTTCCTGATCAGCGGGATCGGGCTGCCGATGATGTTCCAATCGGTAAATACCCTGGCTCTGGATGGGATCCGCGGCCCAGAGCTTCCGGACGCTACCACTCTGAGCGTGGTCACGCGAAACGTGATGGGATCGCTGGCCATTGCCGTGCTGACCAATTTTCTCCAGAGCCGCGCCACCCTCCATATGCAGGCAATCGCCGGTGGAGTGGGCCGCGCCTTCGCCCATCGCGGTGTAGGCGGAGTGAGCGGCAACCAGATGCCGCCGTTGGTCCGCGCCGCCCTTGCCGCCGCCTATCACGACACCTATATTGTCCTGACCCTGGTTTTCCTGCCGGCCTTCATGATCGCCTGGTTCCTCCGCCAGCCGAGCTGGCGAACAAAGACAGCGGCGGCTAGTCCCGCGGCAACCGGCGAGGCAGCGCCGGAGGTGGCGCTGGCGATGGCGGCGGAGTAGTCACCAAGCATGGCCTCCGGCTGCGGCCGAATGGTAGGGGACGTCGGCCGCGGCCGGATGTGGCCCAGATCATCGGCGGTGCCCTGGAGGACCGCTACCGGCTCGATTTCGTCGAGCTAACGGGCGTTACGATCGAAGGTCTCGGGGTCACGAGTCATTACCTCTTCATCGGACGTTTGCCGGGCACGCCGGGCAAGGCCGCGTACCCCACGTTTTGCACCGATCCTCCCGCTCACTTGGCTCGCTGGTGGCCGGCTATAATAAGGTCAGCATCAATGAACTTTGCGGGACACCTGGCATGCCTTTCTGGCAACGAAACTATTATGAACACATCATCCGTAGCGACGCGGATCTGGACCGTGTCCGCCTGTATATCGCGCACAACCCCCTGCAATGGCATGTGGATGAGCACAACCTAGATCGGTAGAGACTTGATCCCGGCCACCCGTTCATGCAAGTATGAAGCCGTTGGTGCCCGTTGACAGCGCCACCGACCCCATGCTACCTTCCCCGTACCAAATACCTCCATCCAACGCTGGAGCAGGAACGATACCGATGATCGACGCGCGGCAGTCTCAGGCTTTCCGCCCCACGGCCTCCCCGGTCGTGGCTGTCGCCGCGTGTGCCTCGTATTATTGGTGGTTTAGAAGCCCGGTATGATCGTGACGTGGGCCAGGGCGCCCACGCCGCCAGAGGCGGAAGCGATGGTACCGGGAGCAAGCAGAGGAGATTACAGCCTCTGCTTTTTTGTTGTCTTCTTTCCGGCGCTCGGCGCCCCACCCTGAGAGGATCGGCCACCATGCAACCCAGTAGACTGAGTAAGCGCACCGCCATTCGCCTCAAGCGTACCGCCCGCGGCAGCCAACGCCTTCCCATCGCGCCCCTTCATCCACCCATCCTCGTCGTGCCCGTCCCGGCTCCCGCCTCCATTCCCCCCGTGCCCGCCCGCGCCTACAAGTTGGTCCAACGCGCGGCCCGCGCCACCCGCACCGTGGTCCGGGTCGGGGACGCCCGGATCGGCGGCCCCGATCCGGTGCTGATTGGCGGCCCGTGCTCGGTGGAGACCGAGGAACAGGTGCTGGCGACCGCTCTCGCAGTGCGCGCGGCCGGCGGCCAGATCTTGCGGGGCGGCGCCTTCAAGCCGCGGACCTCCCCGTATGCCTTCAGTGGTCTGGGCGAGGAAGGGCTGCGCCTCCTGGCCCTGGCCCGCGCCCGCACCAGTCTGCCGGTGGTGACCGAGGTAATCACGCCGGAGGACGTGGCCCTGGTGAGCCGGTACGCCGATATGCTGCAAGTAGGAAGCCGGAACATGCAGAACTACCCGCTCCTGCGCGCGGTCGGCCGCTCCGGAATGCCCATCCTGCTCAAACGGGGGCTGGCCGCCACGATCGAGGAGTGGCTGCTGGCGGCCGAATACATCCTGGCCGAGGGGAACGATCAGGTGGTGCTGTGCGAGCGCGGCATCCGGGGGATCGACACCACCCTCCGCAATCAACTGGACCTCAGCGCGGTGCCGCTCCTCCGCGAATTGACCCACCTACCGGTGATCGTGGACCCCAGTCACGCCACGGGGAAGCGGTCGCTGATCCTGCCCGTCTCGCTCGCCGCCATCGCCGCCGGAGCCGCCGGGCTGATCATCGAGGTGCATCCGGAGCCGGACCAGGCGCTGAGCGACGCGGCCCAAACCGTGGACTTCGCCTGCTTCGCCGAAATCGGGCGCGGGGTCAGAGGGGTGGCGGCGGCAGCCGCCGGGTATTATCTATGAGGAACTTTCTTCTTGAGGCCGTACCATGGCATCAAGATCCAGCGATTGGCTGGCTGCCTCGGGGAACATGGCCCGCATGCGGGTGATGGGCGCGATCAAGTGCCTGGGGCGGTCCATTAGCGGCACGAAGCCGTTGCTTTCATAGTAGGCGACCAGTTCGTCCGTCATGGCGTCAACCACGAGACCAAGGGAGGCCACCGCGCGGGTCGCGCGTACAACCTCTCGCATGGCATAGAGAAGCAGCAGGCGCCCTAGCCCGTGACCTCGTAGATCCTCGCGGAGAGCCAGACGCCCAAGCAAGGTAGCGGGCAAGGGAATGCTGTGCGGAAGCTTCCGGCTCAGTTCCGGCGGCAGGGCATCGAAGGTGAGGGAATAGCCGCTCAAGGAATAGTAGCCCATGATCTCTCGGCTACCACGAGTCGGTATGAGTACGAAGGTTCGTGCCAGGTTGCGTGTATGATCCTGGGATGCTTGCCGCTTGAGATAGTTGTCCAATTCCGACACGCCACAAGAGAAAGCCGCTCGGTCGTGAGAGGATCCGAGCGGCTCAACGATCAGGGATTGTCCTTTTTCAGGAGGAGGAGATAGTTCGGTCATGCGCCCTGCTGGTCAAAGGTGTCGCGCATGCGGCGGATAGTATCGCGCAATTCCTCATCAGGGCTCCAGGGCGCGAGGAGAGCTTCGGCGAAGGCGCGTGAATCCTGGGCGCTCAGCGCGAGCGCGCGGTGTTCCGCGATCGTCTTTTGGGCCGCTGCTTGAGCGTGGGTGAGCACGAATTGAGAGAGCGTCCGCCCTTCCAATGCCGCCGCCCTGGCCAGGAGCTCTTGCTGCTTCGGACTTAGCCGCGCTTGAAGACGCGCGCTCTTCGGGTGCCGCGTCTCGGCCCGCGCCGCTCCGGCCGTAGGTGGAGATTTGGCGCCTTTCTCCGCGATCGCGCTCATGGTTGGTACCTTCTTCCGTCGTCCTGGGTTGCCACGGTATCTTGTACTCCATTTGTACTCCATTGTGGCACAGCCGTCAAGAGCAAAACGGTGGAACTGGCCGCTTGTCCTACTCTCTCGCCGCACCGTCCCCGTATAATCTCCTGAGAGTTGAGCAAGCACGTCAATGGCGCCGCTCCTGGCTATTCCTTTATGGATTCCTGGAGGATGCTGATGAGGAAAGCATGCAGGCTTCTGGTCCTGGCGTCGCTGATCGCCGTCTCCGCGTCGGGGATGAGCGGGGTCCGGCGAACCGCCCACGCAACCGGCACCCTGGAAATCGCTGAGTTCCAGCCCTTTACCGGCGCCGACGCTAGCTTTGGACCCGAGATGGTGGCGGGCTGCGATCCCGCCGTCTACCTGATCAATAAGGCCGGCGGGGTGCTGGGGCAATCGGTCAAGTGCACGGCCGTGGATACGCGCGGCGATCCCGCCGACGCGGTTCCGGCCGTCCGGCAGCTCGTGGCGAGCGCCTCGAACCTGGTTGGTACCCTCGGCCCCAGTTCCGATGAGGCGCTCGCCACCCTGCCGCTGTTCCAGCGTTCACATGTCCCCTCCTTTGTGGACTCCGGCCAGGCGGCGCTGGATCACTCGTCGGACCCCTACATGTGGCGGATCCTCCCCGCGGACGACGTGAAGGGCTACGCGATGGCCGTCTGGGCGCGTAAGCAAGGTTTTAGCCGCGCCGCCGTCATGTTCGGCAACGACATCGGCTCGGGCTCGCAGGGCGTGGTGCCTACCCTGACCTGCAGCTTCACCAAGCTCGGCGGGACGGCGGCGATCACCGCTTTGACCCGGTGAATGGATCTCTTTCTTCCCTCTCTTGGTTTCGGCCTGGTGACCGCGTCCATCATCGCCCTGGCGGCGGTCGGTTTCACCCTCCAGTTTGGGGTGACCAATATCATCAACCTGGCCTACGGCGACGTGATGACCGCCTCGGCCATGGTTGCTTATCTCTGCAATAACGGAGCGGGACTGAACATCTGGCTCTGTCTCCCGATCGGGGCCGCGTTCGGGGCCGCCGCCTCGCTGGCCCTGAACCGGGGGTATTCGTCCCCTTCATCCGCCACGGGGCCTCGTTGCTGACCATCGTGATCGTCACCCTGGCCTGCGCCCTGATCATCCAGAACCTGCTCCTGGCGATCTGGGGTCCGAACTTCTTCAGCTACACCATGTCCTCCGGCCGGTCGGTGGATGTCCTGTCGATGACCTTCACGGTGGCCCAACTGGCGATTATCGGGATCAGTCTGGCGGCCATGTTCGCCATCCATCTGCTGCTCAGTTTCAGCAAGCTGGGGAAGGCGATGCGCGCCACCGCCTCCAATGCCGCCCTGGCGCGGAGCTGCGGGATCCGCACTGACCGGATTATCGATCTTACCTGGCTGATCTCCGGCGCCCTCTGCGGGCTTTCCGGGGTGGTGCTGGTGATGAACACCACCAGTTTGACCGCCGGTACCGGCGCCGGCTTCCTACTGGTGATCGCGGCGGCGGCGATTCATCGCCGCCTACCTGGAGGAGCTACGGGACGGCGGCCTGACCATGCTGCTGGTGGAACACGAACTGGCCTATGTGGATCGGCTATGCAATCCGGTGGTCGTGATGGCCCAGGGAAAGGTGCTGGCCGAGGGGACGATGGCCGAGTTGCGGACCCGGCGCGAGGTGGTGGATGCGTATCTGGTGGGTTAGAGGTCGGCATGACTGAGCCGCCGATCCTGGAGGTCGCGGGCCTGGCGGCCGGCTATGGGGCGGCGCCCATCGTCTCCGACGTCTCGCCGCAGGTGGGACGGGGCGAGATCGTCTCCATCCTCGGTCCCAACGGGGCGGGGAAGAGTACCTTGCTCAAGGCGCTGGTGGGGGTGATCCGCGCGCTCCAGGGCCCGGTGCGGCTGGATGGGCAAACGGTCACCAATCTGAGCGCCGATACCCTGGCCCGCCTCGGCCTTGGCTACGTGCCGCAGGTCAACGACATCTTCGACGCTCTGAGCGTGGCCGAGAACCTGGAGATGGGCGGCTATTTGCTGGGGAAGCGCGAGTTCGCGGCCCGGCGGGCGGAGGTACTGGCCATGCTGCTGGGACTGCAACCCATACTGGGGCGGAATGCCGGCAAGCTCAGCGGCGGTGAGCGGAAGTTGCTGGCCGTGGGGCGGGTCCTGATGCCGCGCCCCAAAATCCTGATCCTGGACGAGCCGACCGCCAACCTCTCGCCTCAGCTGGCCGCCATCCTCCTCCGCGATCAGGTTCGGCAACTGGCGGCGGACGGCACGGCGGTCTTACTAGTGGAGCAGAAGGCGATGGCCGCCCTGGAGATCTCCGACCGCGCCTATATCCTGGTGGCGGGCCGGACGCGGATCGAAGGACCGGCCGCCGAGCTTCTGGCGCGGCGGGACATCGGCGAGCTGTTCCTGGGCCGGTCGGCAGTGTAAGGCGTGCGAAGCACCTATCGGGTGGCAGCGGATCCGCCTGCTTTTTTGGTCATCTCTCAGTTGGGCGTGGCGGTCTTGAGGCCCATGGAGCGCGCGGCTGCCGCCATGCGTTCGTCGTAGGTGATAATTTCGCTGAGATCGGCACCAAGACGCCTGGCGGTGGCCAGATGGATAGCGTCCAGGGATCGCAGCTCAACCGGTAGGAGTGAGCCGGCCAGGTTCAGTATGCGGTCGTTCACTCGCACCAGATCCACCCGTTCGAGCACACGCCGACCGGCAGCTACAGCCGACTCTCCACCCGGCAGCAGTGCCCGAAGTACCTCCGTGCGCGCCAGTGCGCTTGAGAGCAGAGGGCGGCGGCGCAAATACCGCCGCAGCGCATCAGACTCTGGCTCGCGGACGGCCAACTTGACGAGGGCCGATGAATCTAGATATGTCGCAGCCATGACTCAGCGTTCGTCGCGGCGTAGCCGGGCAAGCGCGGCCGAGGCCGTCTCTACCGCCGCGGGCAACACTAGCGGCTCAGGAAGATCGTCGAGATCCGCGCGGGCGGGGTCAATTTCACCGCCCGCCCGCATCTGCTCAAGGGCGGTTCCCGCCGGCACCGGGACGAGGTGCGCTGCCGGCCGACCGCGATCAGTGATCTCGATGATCTCACCTTGCGCGATCAACCTGAGCAGCTCGCTTGCCCGTTGTCGTAGTTCTCGAATGCCCACCGATACCATGTATTACATGTAGCACAATCCATTGGGATTGACAATTGGCGGCGGACGGCATGGCGGTCTTGCTGGTGGAGCAGAAGGCTCTGGCCGCCCTGGAGATCTCCGACCGCGCTATGTCCTGGTGGCGGGCCGGACGCGGATCGAGGGGCCGGCCGTCGATCTCCTGGCGCGGCGGGACATCGGCGAAGTGTTCCTGGGCCGGGCGGCGGCATTGGGATAGGTCCGGTCAGTCGTCCAGCCACGGGAACCCCTCCGGGTTCCGCGCCGCCCGTTCCTGAACGATCCGCACGTCATGCCCATGGAGTTGCGCCAGGAATGGGAAATCCTCCGGCGCGACGGGGAGTTGGGCCAGTGGCTGGACCGGGACCAAACTTGCCCACTGAGCGACCTCCAGTTGCCCCTCACCATGGGGCCGTGGGAGCTGCTGCTCGAAGGTCTGGCGCGGGAGCAGATAGATCGTCCCGCGGCGCCACGGCCGCCGCGGCAGGGCGTCCGCGTTGATCGAGAAGAAGTAATACGGCCCCTGCCGCCCACCGTCCGCGCCGACCATCCGCACGCAGGCGTTGATGAGCGAGTTCACGCCGCCGTTGCGATCCATGACCGCGAAGTAGATCGGCCAGATCCCATCCGATGCCGCGTAGACGGCCCGCCGATTCCCGAACTCGTTGACGTCGTTGGACTGGCGCGGCTCGAATTCCTGGATGTCCGCGCGCCCCGAGCCATGGAGTACGATCCCCTTGTGGTCGCAGAGGTAGCAGAGGAACTGCCACTTGGGCGCGGGGAGTGTGTAGTCGATCACCGCGCCCGCCCCCCATTCGACCGTCGCGGCGAAGAGCCGCTCGAAGGCCGCGGCGGTAGCCAGGTCCGGCTCCGGGGCCGGGCGGGGCGCGAAATAGGGGGGAACCACCATGCGTACCGTCCCTTCGCTCGCTGTCTGGCCTGGATTCTAGCACAATCCAGGCAGCGGGCTCGCGTGGTCGCGCGCCTCTCCTGCCCTTGACAGAACTTGCTTATCCATACTATTATCTGCTTATGCAAGCAAAAGGCAGTGTGGACAAAAGCGAACGCCGGACCTTCACCGAGACCGCTCGGCGGGCCCAGATCGTGGCGGCGGCCATCGAGACGATCGCCGAGTTGGGGTATGCCCGCGCGTCATTCGCCCAGATCGCCAAACGGGCCGGACTCAGCAGCACCGGCCTGATCTCCTACCACTTCGCCGATAAAGACGAGTTGATCCAGCAAGTGGTCACTGACATCTTCGGCGCGATCACGCAATTCATGGGACAACGCATGGGGCGGCAATCCAGCGCCGCGGACGCGCTGCGAACCTACATCCAGGCGAACGCCGAGTTCATTGGCGCCCACCGCGTCCAGATGAAGGCGTTTCTCGACATTTTCATGAATGGCGGCTTCCACTATGACGAAACGACGGAGCGGACTGTCGTCTCGCCCCTTGAGGAGATCCTGCGCGGGGGCCAGGCAAGCGGCGAGTTCCGCGCGTTCGACACCCGCGTCATGGCGGTGGTCATTCAGCGGGCCGTCGATGGCCTCCCCTTTCTGCTGGCGACCTATCCGGACACCGACGTGGACGCCTACGCCCGTGAAGTGACTACCCTGTTCGAGTTGGCTACGAAGGCGGAGCAGTGATGATCAGCCATATGTCGG
>Ga0134126_10010638_pt1 | contig 11588 bp, 11 predicted proteins | sample KB31752_FD_96881 | JGI IMG/M metagenome (GOLD analysis project Ga0134126, IMG submission 96881) | Terrestrial soil microbial communities with excess Nitrogen fertilizer from Kellogg Biological Station, Michigan, USA - KB3-175-2 | ecosystem: Environmental > Terrestrial > Soil > Unclassified ... | reverse complement strand
GAGCAATTTGAGTTCCTCGCCGATCTGCGCGATTTCCCGGAACGTGCGGCTCTCCGGGCTCAGGTGATGGCCCATGACGGCACCGGAAAATCTTTCATTGCCGATGCGCGGCTGGCGCCATTGGTAATACAGCACGCCGGAGGCGCCGCGGGAAACGAGCTGGTAGGTGAAAAGCCGCACGACGCCGGGGCGCACGAGTGAATTCACGTCCTGCCAATTGACCTGCCCGGCTTTTTGTTCGATCACCCAAAAGCCGCAGTCGTCGTCCGGTGTGCGAATCTCCTCCTTTTTGAGCGAGCGCAGGATGTCGATATCGCAGGCGAGTTCGGCGGATTTGGTTTTGATGGCGGCGTTGCTTTCGACGGAAACGAAATCGATGATTTTGGCGACATCGAAATGATCAAAGCGCCGTTGCAAGGCGCGCAAATTGGTCGTGAGCGGAATGCCGGGAGTCAATTCGCGCAGGACATCGGCCTGCATGCTCACGAAGGCGACGATGGTATCGCTGCAAAAGCGGGCCCAATCGAGCAGGAGCGCGGGATTGTGCGGGGTGGGCGCGCGCAAGGGCATGGGCACCTGGTCGAAGGAAGTGATGACCTGGCCGAGATACCGGAGGCCGAGGCGTTCATTGAGGCGCTCGACGGTTTCGTATTTCAGCTTGAGCCAATTCTGCCATTCGAGCTGGGTATCGCGATTGAACGACCATTCAGTGAGATGGCCGCCGATGCCGCTGTCGATCTGCCAGGCCAGGAGATGGGGATGTTTGCCGAGCGCCTTGGCCATGGCCTCGACGACGCGTTTGGCGTGGTTCCAATAGACGTCGTTGTTGAAACAGACGGCGCGGCGGGTGCCTTCGTGGAGGATTTGGCCGTTTTGATCGACGGGAAGAATTTCCGGATGCTTTTTGGACAGCCACAATGGCGGCGCGGCGGTGGGTGTGGCGAGGACGGTCTTGATGCCGGCGCGGCTCATGACGTCCATGACGCGCTTGAGCCAGTCAAAATTGAATTTGCCGTCTTCCGTTTCGCAGAGGCCCCAGGCGAAATCGCCCATGCGGACAACATTCACGCCGGCCTTGACCATCCATTCGGCGTCAAGTTCCCACTGAGCTTCGGGATTTTCGGCCGTACCTCCATACGGAAAGACCCATTGTTCGGGATAATAATCGACTCCGAAATACATAGGCTTTAACGCGGGTGCGTTGTTCACCCACTCTAAGTGCAAGAAGGCATCCTCGCAATCTTAAAGTAATGGGCCCATCCAAAACCCCTGCTTTCTTCCTGTAAATTCCCTCAACTCATATCTTCTGTAAAGCATATTGAATGTTTGAATTTCTTTCGTTTTAATTTTCGTGTGAATGTCATGATGCTTGTTGGCGTGGGATTCATTTCCGCATTGTTCGCATTCCTGGTGAACTGGCTGGCATTAGTCCCCTGGCGACGCGCAAAAGGACTGCATTGGAGCGAGCGGGCGCGATTGTATCATCCGGTTCGTGTTGGCGCGGCTTCGAATCTTTGGGTTTTGCCGGCAGTGATCACCATGAGTGTGCTCGTGCTTTTTCCAGGAAAAGGGCCACATTGGGCATTTGTAGCGGTGGTTTCCTCGATCGGCACTCTGATGGGCACGATTCCCATTGATCGCGAAGTTTTTCCGGAGGTCCCATTAAATCAGTTGCTGCTTCAGAGCGCGAAAGGCTGGGTGATTCGGTTCCTCATGTGGTTTGTTTTTCTGGGCGCTGCCGCCCTCATGCCGCAGGAATTTAATTTTCGAACTGTCGTGATTCCCGTGGTTGTGCTGGCATTGCTCATTTGGTGGAGTCAGGGCGGGTGGCTTAAAACCGCACAAAAGTTAGGGTCAATGACGCCTGCGCCGGAGAGGCTGATAAATATCGTGCGAGACGTTTCCACCAGGATGAATGTTTCCGTCAATGAAGTTCTGCTCATCGGTGGTCGCATGGCCCAGGCCTATGCGCTCCCCAGCCGCCGGGCGTTGCTTTTCAGTAATGGCCTTCTTCAATTGCTTTCGGATGATGAGATTGCCGCTGTCTGTGCTCACGAACTCGGCCACCTCACGGAGCGCCGCGGCGATTACTGCAAAAGATACATTGTATGGCTGATATTTATGCCATGGCTGTTTTTGACACCGTTGGTCTACAACTTCGGAACCCTGGGATTTATTTTTCTGATGGGTATGACGTGCGTTATTCCGGCTATTTCCCGGCGGATATCGCATAAGTTGGAGCTGCGTGCGGACAGCATCGCCAAGGCGAACGAACCTGATGCCGGTACGTACGCCCGGGCACTGGCGAAAATTTATGAAAACAATCTTGTCCCGGCAGTAAATGCTAAAGATCGGGCCACTCATCCCCATCTCTACGACCGCCTGCTCGCGGCTGGAGCCACACCAGATTTTGCGCGACCGGCACGAGCGCGCGCGGTCGTCTGGAACGGGGTGCTCTTTTCCTCGGCGCTCGGGGTTTTGGCGGTCATTCTTGTTTCGCAAATGACCACGGTGTCTATGTTCCATTGAATTCTGCTCTGCGAAATCACAGCGCGGCGTTGCCTTCCCAAAATCCCCTTTGACCTTGGTGCGAGTGAAAACTACGTTGCCGGAGTGCAGAAGGGAAATGCCAGCACATTCGATTCTCCGCGGGTGCGCTTCGTCATGCGCATGCCTGTGCCGCAGTTCTTTGCCAATTATCTGGGGCGAAAACTTTTTCGGCTCCTCCTGACCATCCAGGGGCTGGGGGCGTTTGCGCTGATTACCTTGGGCGTGATGATTAAAAAATTCGGCGCGGCGCGGCATGTGATTCGTCCGCTCGTTTACCGTGAGATATCGCGTTCGGGCGTGAGATTGTTGCCGATGTTCCTTTTTCTCGCGGTGACGCTTGGCCTGCTGATTGTGGGCCAGACGGTTTCCTGGGGGTCGAAGTTTGGCGCGACGCATACGGTGACGCAATATCTGGGAACCATCATGGTGATCGGGGTCGTGCGCGAATTGGGGCCGCTGATTGCGGCGGTGCTGGTGCTGGCGCGGATTGGCACGGCGAACGTTGTGGAACTGGGCACTGCGCGCGCGTTGGGCGAGGTGGAGGCGCTCGAGGCGCTGGGCATCGACCCGGTGCATTACCTGGTGGTGCCGCGCGTGATTGGCATGGCCGTGGGAATGTTTGCCTTGACGGTTTATTTGATTATTGCGGCACTGGCCAGCGGGTATCTATGGGCCTTTCTGCAAAATGTGCCGTTGCGTCCGGGAGATTATTTCGGGCAGCTCGCGGCGGCGCTCAACGGGCTCGATTTTGTTTTGCTCGCCTGCAAGACCGTGGCGTTCGGTTTTATCATTGCGATTGTGAGTTGTTATCACGGCCTGGCGCAGCCGTTGCGGTTGGAGGAAGTTTCCTATGCCACGGTGCGCGCCGTTGCGCAAAGCGTCATCGCCTGCGTGTTGATTGACGCCTTGTTCATTGTCCTTTACCTCGCGACCTGATGACCACTGCGCCTAAAACTTCGACCGGTCCGGCCATTGAGATGTGCGGGGTCTCGGTGGGTTCGATGCGCGACATGGATTTCATCGCGGTGGAAGGTGTGAATTGGACGGTGGCGCGCGGGGATTTTTGGATCATCAGCGGATTGCAGGGATCGGGCAAAACGGATTTTCTGATGTTGACCGGAGGAATGATGGCTCCGGCGAAAGGGTGTTATTATTCTTTTGGTGAGGAAATGCCCATCTTTGAAGATGACCGCCTGCAGGAGCGGTTGAAGCTGGGTTTCGTTTTTGAAAGCGGGCAGCTTTTCAACCATCTGACTGTTTCCGAAAACATTTCGCTGCCGTTGCGATATCATCACAATCTAACCCAGGCCGATACGGCGGAGGAAACGCAGAGGCTGCTGGAGTTGACTGAGCTTGCGCCGTGGGCGGACAGCACGCCGGGTGCAATGGCGCGGAATTGGCAGCGGCGCGTGGGGTTGGCTCGGGCGCTGATGCTGCGGCCCGAGGTGTTGCTGCTGGATAATCCGCTCGCGGGATTGGATTTGCGCCATCGCGCGTGGTGGCTCAATTTGCTGGAGAAATTATCGCGCGGCCATGAGTGGATGGATGGCCGGCCGATGACGCTTGTGGTCGCGACGAACGATTTGCGCGCCTGGCGCGGCGAAGGGCGGCAATTTGCGCTTTTGAAGGACAAACACTTTACGGTTTTGGGCGGTTGGAAACAGGTGGAAGCCGCGAACGACGAACTGGTCCGGGAACTCGCGGCGTCCGTGCCGCATTGGGATTGAAATGAGAAAACATCGAACATCGAACATCGAACACCGAACACCGAACGTTAGCGCCGTTCGGTTGTTTTCCGTTCGAGGTTCAGAGTTCGAGGTTCAGAGTTCGAGGTTTGTTTTTTCTTAGCCATGGCTTTGCAGGATTTAACTCCCCAACTTCGCACGCGGCTCAGCCGGATGGAGCGCGCCGTGGGAGTGTTCGTGATGCTGGCGACCGCGTTGCTGGTCGCCGGGCTCGCTTTTTATGTTTATAAAACGGCGGAGCGGAAGGGCTATTTCACTCCCAAATTTAAATATCAAACTTCCCTCAACGATGCTTCAGGCCTGAAGGTCGGTGATCCGGTGAAGTTGATGGGATTTCAGGCCGGCGAAATCACGGGCATCACTCCCGAAGCGCCTGACGCCTATTACGGCGTAACCATTTCCTTTGTGATCCTCAAGCCGCATTATGGTTATATTTGGGATGATTCGAAGGTGACGGTGACGTCGGATTTGCTGGGCAATCGTGTTCTGCAAATCACCAAGGGCGTGGCCGGCATACCGACCATTGCGGAAGGGACCAACAGAGAGCCGGTGGCGATGCTGCGGTCGAAGATCGTTCGTGAGGCGCGGAAAGAAGTCCTGGCCAAAATCCAGCAGGACAATCCGGACCTGGATAAAACCAATCACTTGCTGTTCAAGTGGGAGGTGAAGGATGAATTGGCGAAAATGGTGCAGGCCAATTCCAACGACTTCTACACGAATTTGACGGCTTCTTATTGGGTTGCTCCGGACGAATCGCCTTCGCTCCAGGATCGTTTGCAAAAAGTGGTGGACGAGGTGGAGTCGGCGCTGCCGAATGTTTTCAACCTGACTAATCAGCTCGCCACCACGCTGGCCAGCGCGACGACGTTAACCTCCAATTTGAACATCGTGGCGGTCGGCGCGCAGCCGGCGGTGAGCAATCTTACGCTGCTGACGAGCGAGATAAACAAGCCGGGCGCGCTCGGTGATTGGTTGATCCCGACCAACGTGAATCAGAAATTGGATTCGGTGGTGGGCAATGCCGATGTGGCGGTGGAAAATTTGAACACGAATTTGACGAGCTTGAATCAATCGCTGGTGCATCTGTCGGACATCACGAGCAATCTGAACCAGCAGGTGCAACAGAATACGAATATCCTGAGCAACCTGTCCAAGACGGTGACGGATGCGGATGATTTTGTGCAGGGATTGAAGCATCACTGGCTGCTGCGTTCGGCGTTCAAAAAGGAGAATACGAACGCGCCGGCCGGGCCGAGGGTGAAGAACCCGGCGTTGCCGCCCAAGATGCGGGACACGCGATGAATATGAATTTACGATTTACGATATTCGATTCACGAGCAGCGGGCAGGATTTTTCGCGAGACGCGTAAATCGTCATTCGTAAATCGTAAATTTGCACGGTCGTGAACTGGATTGAACCAATGCCTACTGAAGAAACACCAAAACTCCGAATGGCGCCGAAGGAAACGGCGGAAGATCTTTCACGGCGCATCGAGCATGAGCAGCGCGCGGCCAATCGCCAGCGCGAAAGCAACCTGGACCGGTCGCTCGCGCCTTTTCGTGTCGGCTCGGTGCGTTATCTGAACGCGGTACCGCTCACGCGCGGACTCGAAGATGAAATCGTTTTCGCCGTGCCTTCCGAGCTCGCCAAAATGTTGCAGCGCGATGAACTCGATGCCGCGCTGGTGAGCATCACGGAAGTTTTGCTGAATGATCGTTATGATATTTTGGACGGCACCGCCATCGCATCCCTTGGCGAGGTGAAAAGCGTGTTGCTGGCGCATCGGAAGCCGATTGAGGAGGCTCGCGAAATCCATTGCGACACGGCTTCGCTGACGAGCGTGAATCTTCTGCGCGTGCTGCTGGCCGAGCGGGGGCTCAAGCCGGAATTCAAGCCGCTCACGACTTATGATCCAAAGACGTTGCCGGATTACGCGCTTTTGATTGGCGACCCGGCGTTGGATTTGGTTTTCGGTCCGCACGAGCATGAAATTTTTGATCTGGGCACGGCCTGGTATGAGATGACGTCGCTGCCTTTTGTGTTTGCGGTATGGGCGCTGCGGCGAGGGATTGAAAATGCTGCGTTGCGGCGGCAATTAACCGAGGCGCGGAAATTCGGGCTGGATACGCTGGACCATATCATTCGCAACCGGACGGAATATACGGAAGATTTCCGGAAGGATTACTTCGGCTGGCACATCCATTATCATCTTGGCTCGGATGAAAAGCGGGGCATAGCGAAGTTCATCGAGCTGATGCGGAAACACGGGCTTGGGCCGGTGTACGAGCCGAAGTTTGTGGTTTAGAGAAATCATACGGTCAGAATATGAAAGATTTTCTACGACGAAATGTCGTTCCTTGTCTCTTTGGATTGATTGTCGGCGGTACGCTTGCCTCGGGCTATTGTATACATCAGTGCCGCGCGCTATCTACCAAGCTGGTCCTAAGCGATGAAATGGGCCTGATAGTGGACGATGTAAGCACCTTGTCATCCATTAGAAATCAAGGAAAGGAGGAGACAATTGCCTCCAAAGAGGATGCTCTGAATAGTAGGATTTGGGCTCTTTCGCTGGCCTTCTCACCAAGCGAGTTGTCAGATAGCAACAGTGTTAAAGCCCTGAAATTTGCGGCTGCGTACAGGAGCCGGCATCCCTTTTCAACCGGTGACACAGATAAGGACCGCGCGGTGGAAAATTTCCTGGCAAACTTCAAAGCGAATGAAAGTCCTGTAAAAAAGTGAACTCGCGGGCATAATCTGATGGTGGCGAAGCGCTGCGGTTCTCCTCACCCCCATGAACGGACAGTCAGAGGAATGATTGTCAGGGGAATAAAATTCATTCCTCTGACAAATATTCCTCTGACAAAACGTTTGCTGCGGGGATCAACGCGCGAATTTTTCGGGCAAGGAGAAGGAGAAACGGCGCCCGCGTTCGGTGAAACTGAGGGCGTACCGCAGGAACGTTAATCAGAAATTTATTTCTACCGTGCGCTCATCTGGCCCGCGCCCCATCGGCCCGGTGCGACCGGGTGGGGTTGCACAAAGGACCAGGTTCAGGCCGACGGGGGGAAGGTGGCCAAATAGCTAAACCGGCAAATCAATCCTTGTCTCTGGCGCTTTCTTTGGCCTCGTCCTCGGCTTTTTCTTTGTCGACCGAGACAACCTGGCCGGTGATGGCGTCCACATTGACCTCCGTGATGTCCTTCGAATCGGGGGTGGTCATGTCAAACGACCAAATCAACTTGCCATGCTCTTTTTCGAGCTCGGATTCCTTGACGGTGCCGTTCGGCACCCGTGCGGAGGCGGTGGCCTGGGCTTCGGCCTGGGTGACTTTCGCTTGAGCCATCCATTTGGCGTGTTTGGCTTCTTTGGATTGTTCCGAGGCGCAACCGGTCAGCAGGGCTGCTGTGAGAGTTATTCCAATGAAGGTCGTGATTTTCATGGTGTTTGGTTACAAAGCCGCGTACCGCATTAAACCGAATGAAAATGAATCGAAGGTGAAGTGAAAATGACAATGCTGTCATGTTGGCGCGCCACCCGGCAGTCATTTCCGGGTTTAATTTGGACACAAAATGGGGGGAAATCTTTTTCGACTCAAAGGCCGGATTGAAGCCGCGGTGAGAAAAGAATTTGATGCATCGGCCCTGGGAATTGTTCCTTGTCACGTTTGACGTTTCGTAGGTCATTTTTCGACATGAAGGACTCCGGCGAATTTTCCCTGAACGAATCAAACGAGTTCACCCGGGCGACCATCGTTGCAGGCCGGACTTTCAAACGGCTTCAAGAAGAAGGAGTTTCCGACGCGGATGCGAAACAGATGGTTGCTGCCGTCATCAACGCGGAGGAAGCTGAGATGAAGACACAGAATCGGCCGTTTGATGAAACCGGGTTTTTTCAACGATTGCGGCGATTGTCACTGTGAAGATTCACCGACAAACTCTCACGTGAAGCAGGACTAGTCCGCCATTGGGGAGCGAGAGTGCATGTCCGACTTCACTCTTGCCAAAACCAGGGTTCATTCGGCATTATCCAATATGGCAGCCACTAAAGAAGTTGCCATAGGTGCAAGGAAAAAATCGCTTCAAGTCTTCTTTTCACAGGGAACATATATGCCACCAGAAAACCCCACGAATGAACCGTCAGAAGCTCTAAAACGGGACGGATTTAAGGAAATAAATGGCGATGGTTTCGTCTCACGGTATTCCCCAACACGTACTGAGAGAAAGAAGGAACTTCAAAGACTGCTATTGGCACAATCCGACGTTTTTGCCGCTCATAAAACGAGTGACCATTTCCTTCATATCATCACGGATGATGGCGTCCACAAGGGAAAGCCGTATGCTGGAATGGGCCACCCTCTTTACAGTCCTCTGGTCAGTGCCATGGTCGTTACCTATGCAAAGCCGTTCGTCAGAAGTGACACGGTTGGACAATTAAAAAAGGAATGGGGGAAATTTTCTAATTCCAAATGGGACCTAATGCACCAGCGCATTTTGAAAGCCCGAAACGAAATGTTTGCTCATAATGATGGCGAAGTTCGGCGGATAAAGATTCTCCCTCCGAGAGAGATCACTTTGGGCAACATGAGGGGTAAAACTGAGGGAATCGGTTTTGGCCTGTTTGGATACGATTTCAGCCTACCAGAGATTCGCACGTTCGCCGCACTGTCTTTCGATTTGGCAAAGCGACTGTTCACCGAATGCAATAGCCGGATTGAGGAACTTTATGGCGGAATGGAACTTCCTCAGAAGGATTTCATGCTTCGATACGATGATGGATTGTAAACCAACTGGAGAATTACGATGAATAACGAGCCTGTCCGAGGGGTGGGGATAATGAAGTTCCTCTGGGGGAATCTTTAACCTTCGTACCGAAACTGCGCGTTCCATTTGACCTTCCGCAGCGAACAACCGCACGACTTTCCAAAAATCCGCACGTGCCACTTCTTAAAAGCCTCCGAAGCTGGAGGACCGATGACCCTATGTACGGTGTCTCCTATGCCTTTATCTTCGACCTTTCTCATCAGCGCCAGCGCCTTCGCCCACACAGGCCATTTGTCATAAGGAATCGCAGCACGGGGCTGAACGACGACCGCAACCTTTGACGCGGCCTGACCACGGGCGCTTGGAAGAAAGATGGAGTGCATTTAGGTCAAGTTCGGATCACATCCCGGAACGAAATAGTTGAAGCGGCAACCGTCGATATGACCGCAGATGATGCTGTGAAAATCCCAGGTCGTGGACGCGCCAGCCGGTTCACCACGGTCGCTTAGCGCGCCGGGAGGAACAGGCGGCAGCGCCACGTCACCGGAACCGTTCGTGACTGGCGAAAGCCAGCCAACCTGAACGCCGGAGGGCAATGATGGGCCGCTCTCATCCTGGCCCATGCCGTAGTTGTCAGGAACGGTCAATCGCGCTTCAACCTGCGGCGCATGAGCGTAAAAATAGACCGGAGGCTGACTCTCCCCGTCGATGAAGCCGTCGTCGCCAGCGCAGGCGAATACGGTGCCGTCGTCCGGTGAATCATCCGCGCAGATTCCGCCGTCCATTTTCCAGAGGGCGCAGGGCTTGATGTTGCAGGGCCGGTGCGGCTGCTGCCAGAAAAGGTCCGTCATGACGGATTGCACGTAGCCCCACCACATTGAACCGTATTGTTCATCCGCCGCGAACGTTTCTGGAAAATCGTACGTGGCTCCGTTCGGCCATGTTTCGCCATTCGGGGAAATGCAGACCACTCTTGGATCGCATCGCTTGAATGGCAGGCAACCGGCAGTCTGACTGAATGAAGCAAAAGGCTGTGTGACCGGACCACCACCGGCGTTTGTCGTCGGAGGGGAAACCGGGCTGCCGTCGCAGTCAACAACGCCGGAAAGCCGACCGCTTTCTCCCGGTGAACGAAAGTCAGATTCCCACGTGAGCACTGCATAATCCCCCTTGGGGCGGGTGTCATTGACGTACCACTTCGCCGCTCCGGTAATCGCCACGAAGGCGACATTGGGAATGCCGAATGGAATGTTGAAATGGGAGTCATCGACACGAGTAGCGGAGAGACCTCCAGCCAGCATCGTCATGCTCGCATCGAACAAATCAATCTGCTCGGTGTGCGTTGAGTTCATGCCAAACGCAGGCTGTGCGACGGCAAAGGTGAAGTGACTATTGGTTACATCCGGCGTCACTGCAACACGTCCGAGCAGCGATGGCGCAGTCGGAAATCTCAGCTTGCCAAAACACACAGCATCATCGCCATTGCTTTTGGAGGCCCAGTTGCTCGGCACATCGTAAACCTTGGAACCGAGCGTCACGACGCCTCCGCTGTAGCTCGTGACGTTGTAGAATCCACCGACCGATGGGCCACCCCAGTTCCCGCTGAAATCGGTGCCGTCCGCTGGCGGGACACCGGTGATGGGATCGGTGAGACTCCACGTTGAGCCTGTACCCGATCCAGAGAGGTTCGTGATGCAATAGACGCGACTTTCATCGAACAGGAATTTGTCATCGCCAGCGGGCCTGGCGAAATTTTGTGATGGCCACATCTCCAGAACTTCTGCCCATTTGCAGGCGACAATGGCTGAAGTGTCGCCTGCTGTGCTATTGGTCAGGCCCGAGCAACCTGCGCCGGAGTAAACCCCTTGATCGGCATAAAATATCCATGCGCCTGCCGGTTTGTTGACGGCCTCGATGTAGTTGTTCCATTGGGTCGCATTCAGTGGAAGACCACAACCGGAGTTCGCGTTGAAGGTGCTAACGTCCTGTCCCCATCCCACCTGATACCATGCCCAATTATGGCTTCCTGTTTCCGGGTCGATGTTGCAGCAACCCGCCACGTCGATGTGGCCGAAGTTGAAAAAGTTTTGATAACCCGCAGGCTTCGGAGCGCCAAGAATCGACCCGTCGAACAAAGCTTGCAGACCGGTCGCGGCGGCATTGGATTGGTCTGTCCCAGGCGTGAAGACCCACACATAAGCGTCGGGATCGAACCAGTTCATCAGACCGTACGTCGGCGTCCAATCCGGCGTGAAAGGAGCGTTGCCATCCACGTCATTCTCCGGCGAGCGAAGGTCGCTGACTTGCGGTACATTGAAACCACAGGGGCTGATGGGCGTGCCTTTTTCGTTGCGGCTGACCAACGGCGCGACGCTGACTTTCAGGTCTGTGCGCCAAGGATAAAGCGCGTCATCATTCAGGGGCCACGTTGAGAGCAAGTTGTCTTCAATATCGCCGTAAACCGTGGCCGATGTGTTCGCGTCCGAGAGCGTGATCGAACCGGAATAATGCCAGACGCTGGCTGGCGCACTAT
>Ga0134126_10010637_pt1 | contig 11588 bp, 5 predicted proteins | sample KB31752_FD_96881 | JGI IMG/M metagenome (GOLD analysis project Ga0134126, IMG submission 96881) | Terrestrial soil microbial communities with excess Nitrogen fertilizer from Kellogg Biological Station, Michigan, USA - KB3-175-2 | ecosystem: Environmental > Terrestrial > Soil > Unclassified ... | reverse complement strand
CCCTTTCGCCCTCGACCTCCTCCACCAGCATGCTTCGCATGCGCGGGGGAAGAAAGTCCGAAATAAGTCTACTCTGACCCCAATTTTTCCAGGCACTCGGGCTATCCACGCGGCCCTCGGCCTTCACTTCGGTTACAATCCCTCACCGCCGATGCTTCATCGCAACCACCGCCGCATTGGCCGTGCAACAGTTTGCAAATCGCAATTTGTTCGATACCGCGGTTTCCGTGCACGGACAAAACAAGTTTAGCAAATGTAGCTAAGTCAGGTCTTCGACCTTTTCGCGGGGTTTGCCACCAACCTCCTGGGCGAGCGCGGCGGCCATGAACGGATCGAGATCTCCGTCCAGCACATCCTGGGGTGTGCGGCTTTCGACGCCGGTGCGCAGATCCTTCACCAGTTGATAAGGCTGCAGCACATAGGAACGGATCTGGTGGCCCCAGCCGATGTCGGATTTCTCGCCCACAAAGGCGCCCGTCTCGGCTTTCTTCTTTTCCAGTTCGATCTCGTAAAGGCGCGAACGCAGCATCTCCCATGAAATGGCGCGGTTCTGGTGCTGGCTGCGTTCTGATTGGCTGGCCACCGCAATGCCCGTGGGAAGATGGGTGATGCGCACCGCGCTTTCGGTCTTGTTGACATGCTGACCGCCGGCGCCGCTCGCGCGATAGACATCGATGCGCACGTCTTTTTCCGGAATATCGATCACGATGGACTGGTCGATCACCGGATAGACCGTGACGCTGGAGAAAGAGGTGTGCCGCCTTGCATTGGAATCGAACGGCGAAATTCGCACCAGCCGGTGCACCCCCGCTTCGGTCTTGAGCCAGCCATAGGCGTTCTCGCCCTTGACCAGAAGCGTGGCGGACTTGATTCCGGCCGCCTCGCCTTCGCTTTCCTCGATCAATTGCAGCTTATAGCCGTGGCTCTCGGCCCAGCGCATGTACATGCGCAACAGCATGGCCGCCCAGTCCTGGCTTTCGGTGCCGCCGGCGCCGGCATGAATTTCCAGATAGGAGTCGTTGCCGTCGGCCTCACCGGACAGCATGGATTGGAGCCTCGATTGTTCGGCGCGCTTTTGCAGCCCCAGCACGGAATTCTCGGCGTCCTTCACCAGGGCGGTATCGTTTTCGGCTTCCGCCATCTCGATCATGCCGGTGGCGTCTGCCAGTTCATTTTCCATCCGGCGGACGGATGAGATCGCGCTGTCGAGCTTCTGGCGCTCGCGCATCAATTTCTGCGCGCTGGCGGGATCGTTCCAGAGAACGGGATCTTCGGCCTTTGCGTTCAACTCATCCAGGCGGCGCAGCGCTTGATCCCAGTCAAAGATGCCTCCTCAGCAGGGCGATGGCCTGCTGAATGTCTTCGACGCTGCGTTGGATTTCCGGGCGCATGAGAACGGGATATAGGGCGCGCCGTTTCCGCCGTAAAGGCCAAATCAGGAAACAGGTGTCTTGCTCGAGGGCAAAGGCCCGATCGAGAACAGGTCGCGCTGGCCCAGCTCGGCGCCGCGCATCCTTTCCAGCTCGGCCGAATAGCGCTTGAGCGCATAGGCCTCGGTGACGTAGCCCACCACCGTCGGTTGATTGCGGGAAAGCAGCACCGGCAAGGTTTCGACCTGCAGCGCGTCGAATCGCGCCAGGGCGCTGCGGATATTCTCGCTGGGAAGCAGGAATTGCTCGGGCGCTTCGGCCAAATCGCCGGCCACCGCTCCATCCAGCGCGTCGTCGATCTCGGAATCATGCAAATCGGAAGCATCGATGGTGCCGATATAGTGACCGGACCCGTCCACCACATAGAGCCGCTTGGCGCTGCCCGACGGATAAGCGGCACGCAGCGCCTTGAGGCCGAGATTTTCCGGCACCGTCTTGGCGTCGCTGCGCATCAGCCGGCCCACCGTCATGTCGCTGATCCAACCCACGTCATGGGCGCCGCGGATCGAGAGGCCGCGCTGATGAAAGCGCCAGGTGGCGAAGGAGTAACCGAACAGGATGCGCACGATGGTGGACGAGATGGTCACCGCGATCACCACGGCGATGGTGACCTGGAAGTCGCCGGTCGCCTCCAGGACCAGGAACGTCATGGTGAGTGGTGCGCCGATGATCCCGGCGGCGACCGCTCCCATGCCTGCCAGCATGAAGACATTGTGCTCCGCTTCCAGCGCGGGGGAGAAATAGGCCGCGCTTTGCGCGAACAGCGCGCCCAACAAGGTGCCCAGAAACAGCGACGATGAGAACAATCCGCCGCGAAAGCCGGAACCAACCGATATCGCCGAGGCGATCACTTTCATCAGTAGGAGAAAGGTCAACGCCGTGATGGTCCAGCGCAAGTCGAAATGAAACTGCACCGCGCCATGGCCGCTGCCCAGGACTTGCGGCGCGAACAGCGCCAGAGCGGACAAGATGACGCCACCGATGGCCGGCCGCGTCCAGTCCGGCACTTTGGAAGCACGCAGGGCCCGTTCGGTCCAGGTGACGGCCTGCATCGTCGCCACCGCGACGCAAGCCGCCACCACCCCCAAAAGCGCGAACAGGAAATAGCTTTCCGAAGGCACATTGAAGCTGCCGCCCACGTCGAACAACGCTTGCATGTGCGACATGCCGCGCTGGGTGAGCGCGGCGCAAACCGCCGCGACCACGACCGGCGCCAACGCCCTGGTGGTGTAACTCCCCAGGATCAACTCATAGCCATAGAAGGCGCCCGCCAACGGTGCGTTGAACGCCGCGGCGATTGCCGCGCCCGCGCCCGCTGTGACGAAAATGCGCAAATCGGCGCGGCGGAGACGAAACCAGCGTCCCACCGAGGAATAAAGTCCGGCGCCCAACTGGCTGTAGCCGGCTTCCATGCCCAGCGACGCCCCCGCCGCGTTGGATATCACCGTGGTGAAAGTGAGCCAGATCGAATCCCTAAGCGACATGCGCCCGCCATGCAAAGCGTTCGCCTCGATAGGGTCGACGATTTCGTTGAAACGGCGCGCCCTGACCGCCCGCGCCGCCAGTCCCAGCAGCAGCCCGCCGATCAGGGGGACGAACAGCAGCCTGGTGCGCGATACACCGATGCCTTCACTCAGATAATGGTTGGCGGGGATGCCGAAATCATAGACATGGAGCCACGCCACGCCTTCGCGCAGCAGATCCACCACCGCGCCGATCAAGCCGCCCATCGCCGCGCAAAGGATGATCTGGCCGGGCTCGGCATCGCGCAGGTCGCGCTGAATGGCCATCAGGACGGCGCGGGCGCGGCGCCACCATAACGCTAGGCCTATGCCATGACCGACGGTGGACGTTCTCGCGCCGCGCACGCCCGTCAGATCAACTCCCGCTTTTCGCTTGTCATATTCCATGGCCGCACGGCCTAACGGAAAACCGCCCCGGGGCGCGAATGCGCCCCTTTATATTGTTAGGCGCGCAAAGCGCGCCGGGCACTTTTCCGGGCCGGTGCTCCATAAGCTAATAAAGTCCGCCGGTGCCTTCGCCGATCACGCCCGGGGTGCCGCGCGGTGGGATGGGTTGTTGAGCGGCGGTCGCCGGTTGAGCGACGCCGGGCTGGCTCCCCATATCGCCCGCGGTCACCGTAGCGAATGTGGGCGCATTCGCTTCACCAGGAGCGGTGCCGGCCTTGAAGGCTTCGGTGATGGCGCCGGGCGTGCCGGCGGGGACTGGCTCGCCACTCTTCCAATCAATAGGAACTTCCTCAATGCCGGAAGCGACGCGGAACGGCGTGGGCGGCGCATCGGCCAGCGCGGCCTTCATGAAATCGCGGAAAATGGGCGCGGAAACGGTGGCGCCCTGCTCGTCCTCGCCATTCACGTAGCGGCCCAACGTGCGGGGATTATCGAAGCCCACATAGACGCCCGCCGCCAGGTCGGGCGAGAAGCCGATAAACCAGACGCTTTGCGAATCCTGCGAGGTGCCGGTCTTGCCCGCCAGCGGCTTGCCGACCGCCTTGACCGACTGGCCGGTGCCGCGCTGGATCACGCCTTCCAGCATCGCCACGATCTGATAAGCGGTGCGCGGATCGATGATCTGTTGGCGGTCATCGGCCAGGAGCGGTTCCTGCTGGCCATGCCAATCGCTGTCATTGCAGCCTTCGCAATTGCGATCGTCGTGCCGCCAGATCGTCTTGCCGTTGCGGTCCTGGATGCGGTCGATCAGCGAAGCCTGGATTTTCTTGCCGCCATTGACGAATTCCGAATAGCCGGTGACCAGCTTCAGCAAAGTGGTCTCATCCGCGCCCAGCGAATAGGAAAGCAGCGGCGTCATCTTGTCGTAAAGGCCGAACCGGATGGCATAGGGCGCGATCTTGTCCATTCCCAAATGGGACGCCAGGCGCACCGTCATCACGTTGCGTGACAATTCCAGCCCGCGCCGGAGCGTGGTATCGCCCAGGAATTCATGCTCGAAATTTTCCGGCCGCCACAGGCCCTGGCCGGGTCCCATGTCCATCACGAAGGGCGCATCCAACACCTTGCTGGCCGGCGTATAGCCGTTGTCGAGCGCGGCCGCATAGACGAACGGTTTGAATGACGAACCGGGCTGGCGTTCGGCCTGCATGGCGCGATCAAATTGCGACGAGGCATAGGAAAAACCGCCGGACAGCGCCAGCACCCGCCCGGTGTGCGGGTCCATCGCCACAATGGCGCCGTTCACTTCGGGAATTTGGCGCAAGCCGAACTGGCCCGCTTTTCCTTCAGGTTCGACGTAGAGAATGTCGCCAGCCTTGGCCACCTGATCCGGCGCGGTGGGCACTGGGCCCCAGGTCTGGTTCTTCAACTCGCGCTTGGCCCATTTGTACCCTTCATAAGGAATGAGACCGGTGCTGCCGTCGGCGAAGCCGATCCGGATGGCCTTGTCCGCATAGCCCAGCGTCAGCGCCAGCCGCCAAGTCTCGATGCCCGATTGCTCCGCCGGGTCAGAAATGAGCTTGGCGAGCGCGGCCTTCCAATCGCCGCTCACGTCTATCTTTTTGCGGGCGCCGCGCCAGCCATGGCGGCGGTCATAGCGCACCAGCCCCGAGCGCAACGCGCTCACCGCGTAATTTTGAAGCCGCGTATCCAACGAGGCGCGTACCTGCAAGCCACCGTCATACAGCGCCTTGTCGCCATATTTGCCGTAAAGTTGGCGGCGTACTTCCTCGACGTAATAGTCCACGTCCGCCGCCTGGCTGCCCAAGGCGCGCATCTGGGCGTTGAGCGGTTCCGCCTTGGCGGCGCTGGCCTCAGCATCGGTGATGTAGTTGTTGGCCGCCATCTGGTCGATCACCCAATTGCGGCGGTCCACCGCAGCGGCGTGGTTGAAGCGTGGATCGTAGTTTGCCGGACCCTTGGGCAAGGCGGCCAGGAACGCCACCTCCGAAACATCGAGATCGTCCAGCGATTTGCCGAAATAGTTCAACGCCGCGGCGGCCACGCCATAGCTGTGCTCGCCCAGATAGATTTCGTTGAGATAAAGCTCCAGCACCTTGTCCTTGGGATAGGTGGCGTCGATGCGGATGGCGAGGATGGCCTCGCGGATCTTGCGGCTGAATTTGACGTCGGAATTGAGCAGGAAATTGCGCGCCACCTGCTGGGTGATGGTCGAGGCGCCTTGGGGGCGGCGCCCTTCCAGCACCAGGCCCACATCCTTGACCGCCGCGCGCAGAATGCCCGAGGGATCGATGCCGGGGTGGTTGTAGAAATTGCGGTCTTCGGCGCTGGTGAAGGCTTCTTTCACCAGCTTGGGAATGAAGGTGGCCGGCACGAAGATGCGTGACTCCCGCGCATATTCGCCGATCACCATGCCGTTACCGGCATAGACGCGCGTGGTGACCGGAGGACTGTAATTCTGCAGCGCGGCGACGCCGGGGAGGTCGCGCGTCACCGTATAGAGATAGAATACCCCTGCCAGCACGCCCAATGCGGCAAGAGCCGCGGCGCCCAGGCCCGCATATACAAGAAGACGGCGGATCATGGATCCTCGGATAAACGTGCGTCCCGCCCGTTTCGAACTTGTGTCCTATAGTACCCTTTTTGGGTTGAAAAGAGGCGTAAGGGTTAAAGCCGGTTAGGGTAAAGTTCCCGCGGAATTGCCCGAAAAATTGCGGTCCACCGCCTTGGCGATGGCTTCGGCGATCCGCTCTCGCCAGGCCGGCGTGTTCATCTGCGCCGCATCCGACTCATTGGACAGATAACCGAGCTCGATCAGCACCGCCGGCACGTCGGGCGCCACCAGCACCGCGAGGCTGGCGGCGCGATGGGGCTGGGTCGCCAAGATGTCGGTCACGCCATGAAGCTGGCCCAGCGCGGTTTCCGCGAAGCGCGAGGAACGGTTGATGGTATCGCGCTGCGCCAGATCGATCAGGATGGGCGCGACCGGACTGTCTTCGCGAGACAAATCCACGCCGGCGATGATGTCGGACTGGTTTTCGCGCCTTGCCAGCGCCGCCGCTTCGCGGTCGGAGCGCCCGTCATTCAACGTATAGATCGAAAGCCCGTTCACCCCGGAATCGGGATTGGAATCCGCGTGCAATGAGATCATCAGATCGGCCTTGAGCTTGCGCGCGATCGCCACCCGCTCCGGCAACGGGATGAAAACATCGCTGTCGCGGGTCATGTGCACGCTATAACCGTGGTCTTTCAGCACCGCCGCCAGTTTCAACCCTTCCGCGAGCACCAGATCCTTTTCCATCAGGCCGTTGACGCCATTGGCGCCGGAATCGAGCCCGCCATGGCCGGGATCGATCACCACCACTCTGTGCCCGCTCACGCGCGGCGTTCCCGGCTCCGCCGCCAAAGCCGCCAATTGTTCGGCGTCGGTTTCGCGCGCCTTGAGATCGGCGGGCCAACCCGCGTTGGCGGCGAATTTTCCCTGTTGGGTGGGAAAAAGATCGATCACCACGCGATAACCGAAACCGCCCGACGGCGGGATCACCAGGGGATCCGACACTGTCACCGGCCGGGTGAGGTCGATCACCATCCGCGAATTGCCCTTGCGGAATACGCCGTAGCGATAGGATTTGACTGAGCCATAGCCGGAAGGACGGGGTGGGGCGCCCACGCGCCACTGCACTTCGGGCATGTCCACCACCACCCGGTCGGGATTGGCGAGAGTGAAGGTGCGTAGATTCACGGGATCGGACAATTCGATAACAAAACGAGTGCGGTCGGCATGTTCACCGATGCGCGCGCTGAGCACGATCGGCTGGCTGCCCTGGGCGTTGCTGCCGGGCGAAAGGCCGGGGGCTTGCACGGGCAAATTCTTGGGCGGAGCCAGGGGGAGATCAGCGGCAGGCGGCACCCTGGTCTGGTCCCGGCCCAGCATCCGGGCGATGGGGTCGTCGGTGCCGGCGCTGGGCTGCGCCGAAGCCCCCATGCCGGCAAATATCACCCAGATTCCAGCTATGATACTGATATAGAAAGATTTTCTTCCCGGCACCGCGATCATAACGCCAATTTCGCTCCAGAACTCTTTCCGCGTGGTAAGGCTTTTATGCCCGCCCTGAGACCGCTGACCCTTGCCGCGGGGCGACCCGCCCCCTACAAGTGATTCCCATGCTGCTCCGCCCCGGCTCTTGCCGGAAGGTGCGGTGGTCCGGATGCCCCGCCGTCTCCCCAGAAATATTTCCTGAGACAGTGTGAGGGCCGCCCTCCCCCGCAGAAGGCAGCGCCTTTCCGCCTCGCGGCGGCCCGAATTTTAAGTGTTATTCATGACCGGCAATTCGCATCCCAACCCGATCTACCCAGCGGCCATGCCGCCGGGCACGGCCACGCGTTTGCCCCCAACAGCACGGCCCGCAGCCGCCCTCGTTTTCGCGTTACCGCGCGAACGGGACGCAGGCGCGCGCCACGGAGAACTTCATGTCCAAGCGCATGCTTATCGACGCCAACCACCCGGAAGAGACGCGCGTGGTGGTCCTCGACGGATCCAAGGTCGAGGAATTTGATTTCGAGGCCGCCAGCAAGCGGCCGCTCAAGGGAAATATCTATCTCGCCAAAGTGACGCGCGTGGAGCCTTCGCTCCAGGCGGCGTTCGTCGAATATGGCGGCAACCGCCAGGGCTTCCTCGCCTTCTCGGAAATCCATCCCGATTACTACCAGATCCCAATCGCCGACCGCGAAGCGCTGCTGGCCGAGCAGGAAGCCGAGGCGCGGCGCCGGCAGGAAGACGATATTGAAAGCTTCGAGATCAGCGGAAAACCGGAGAGCGACGAGGAAGAAGAGCCGGAGGAGGCCGACGAGGAAGACATCGCCGACGATGACGGCGCGGTTGTCCCGCTCGACGCCGCCAGCATCGGACCCATCCTGGAGGCCGAAAACGAAGAACCCGCCCCCTCCCGGGACGATCATCCGGAAGAAAATGGCGACGATGTTTTCGTCAATCATGGCGGCTTCGCGCGGGACGATATCGAGCATCACCAGGACCGGGACGAAGTTCCGGTCAGCAAATCGGAAGCCGCGCACGAAGACGCAACCGATTACGGACACGATTCGGATGTGATCGAGGCCGAAGCGGCCGAAGAGAATGAAGGCGAGATCGAGCCCGTTTCCGGCGAGGAGCCGCCTGGAGATGCCGGCATCGCGTCAGCCGAGGCCTCCGAAGACAATGAAAGCGCCATCGAGCCGGTGAGCGCGGACGGGGGAGCCGCCGAAGGGGAAGCCGGTGACGGCGGCGAAAAGAAACTCCAGATGCAGCGGCCGCCCCAGAGATGGATGCGCCGCCGCCATTACAAAATCCAAGAGGTGATCAAACGCCGCCAGATCATCCTGGTGCAAGTGGTCAAAGAGGAGCGCGGCAACAAAGGCGCGGCGCTCACTACCTATCTTTCACTGGCCGGACGCTATTGCGTCCTGATGCCCAACACGCCCCGCGGCGGCGGAATTTCCCGCAAGATCACCAACGCCGGGGACCGCAAGCGCCTGAAATCGGCGGTGCAGGGGTTGGAACTGCCCGACGGCATGGGCTTGATCATCCGCACCGCCGGCGAAAACCGCACAAGGATAGAGATACGCCGCGACTATGAATATCTGATGCGGCTGTGGGACACGATCCGGGAAAAGACCATCTCCTCGCACGCGCCGGCCTGCGTCTATGAGGAAGGCGACCTGATCAAGCGCGCCATCCGCGATCTTTACAACAAGGACGTCAAGGACGTGGTGGTCGAGGGCGAAGGGGGCTACCGCAACGCCAAGGACTTCATGCGCATGCTGATGCCCGCCCAGGCGCGCAATGTCCATCAATACCAGGACACGGTGCCGCTGTTCCAGCGCCTGCACATCGAGCAGCAGTTGGACGCGATGTTCTCGCCCACCGTCACGCTGAGATCGGGCGGCTATATCGTGATCAACCAGACCGAGGCGCTGGTTTCGATCGACGTCAATTCCGGCCGCGCCACAAGGGAACATTCGATCGAGGAAACGGCGCGCAAGACCAATCTGGAGGCAGCCGATGAAGTCGGCCGCCAGCTTCGCCTGCGCGATCTGGCCGGACTGATCGTGATCGACTTCATCGACATGGAAGATAGCCGCAACGATCGCGAGGTGGAAAGGCGCCTGCGCGAGGCGGTGAAGAATGATCGCGCCCGCGTCCAGATCGGCAAGATCAGCCAGTTCGGGCTTCTGGAAATGTCGCGCCAGCGCCTGCGTGCCGGCGTGGTCGCCTCGTCCTCCATCGCCTGTCCCCATTGCGGTGGCGCGGGGATCGTGCGGTCGGTGGAATCCACCGCCTTGCGGGTGCTGAGAGCCCTCGAAGAGGAAGGCGAAAAGAATCGCGCCAGCGCGCTCACCGTGAGGGTGGCCCATGAGGTGGCGATCTATGCCTTGAACCAGAAGCGGCGCGAGCTTGCCCGCATCGAAGCCGAATATGGCATGGACGTTTCCTTCGAGCCCAAGGAAGGCTTGATGGCGGGTCACTTCGAGCTGGAACGCACCCGGGTCCGCGATCCCGAGGACCGGCCGCGCAACCATGCTGTCTCGATCGAGGCGGGTTTCGTGCCGTCCGACGAGCCGGAGGACGAGATCGCGCCCGAGGAAATGGATGACGAAATCGATGAATCCGAAGAGGACGTGGTCGAAGCCGAAAGCGGCCAGCCTGCCGAGACCGTGCAGCCATCGCGCGAAGGCGGTGGCCGCCGCCGCAGGCGGCGCGGCGGACGCGGCCGCAATCGCGATCGTGACCACGGGTCCGCGCGCCCTGAAAATTCCGGCCAAGAGCAGCGAACCCATGAAGCGCATGCCAACGGCGAAGCCGGCCCTGCCGATGCGATGATGCCGGCAATCGCTGACGAACAGTCGGAGGGCCAGGCCGATCTTGCCGCCGCAGGCAATGGCCAGCCGGGCGAAGGCGGTCATCGCCGCCGCAGGCGTCGCCGCGGCCGGCGCGGTGGGCGCAATCGTGAACAGGACAATCAAAATCCCGGATCGTTCGCGCCGGAAACCGAACGCTTCGGCGCACCGGATGAAATCGACACCACCCCCAATGCCGCTCACGCGCACGCGCCGGGCGCGCCATCGGCGCCTGTCTGGTCTTTGCATGACGACATTCCCGACACCACGCCGGTCGCCGACACCGCACCCAAGGACGAAGCAGACAAGCCCGTGAAAAAAGGGTGGTGGCAGCGAGCCTTTAGTGGTGGGAAATAAGCCCCGCTCCTCGCCCAAGCTCGGAGCGCTCGCATCCTCTCACAGGTCCACCGGACCTGTTCGCCGCTGGTGCGGCCGGATGCTCGAGGTGGCAGCGGGCGTTCAGCGGCGGAAAATAGCCGCGCGCGTCAATTCACCGCCTCGCCCGCGCCCAAGCCATGTCCGCCCGGATCGGGCAGCGCCACACAGACGCTGCCGCAGCTGATCACATTGACGGCGACGGCGGGCGCCACGCCCGTCGAGCGCAAATCGCCGGGGCGATCAAGGCGTTGGCCGCCCGCCAGCCTGAGCAGCGCGTAGACAATGGCGGCGGTGCCGTTCGGGCCGCCCGCGCCCGCCCCCGCCATGGCCACCTTGCCGCTGCCATCGCGCGCGATCATGGGCGTGAGGAATGCGCCGGCGATGCCCGCCGGCGATGCCGGCGCATTGGCGAGCAGCACGCCGCTTTCGCCCGCCGTGCGGCCGGCGCCGAACGCGCCATTCATGGTGACGCCGCACACGGCCGCCTGGCCATTCCGGTCCACAGCGGCAAAGCCGGTCCCACCCAGATCGGCGGGAAGCGCCGAGATACCGAATCGGGCAAGGGTCCGGCGCACCGCCGTCACAACGGCGCTCTCCGGTTCAGGCCCGCGCGCCTCCGCCAACAGCGACCCAGCGAACGCGCCGGCGCCGGTCGAGGCGTTGGGGATTGCAGTGCTGTAACCGCCTTCCGTGAAAAGACGCGGAGCGCCGATGCCGGTGCGATAATCGGAAAAATCCCGCGGCGAGATCGCGCCGCCTTGCGCCGCCGCGGCACGGATCACCTGATCCGCCACCGCGCCTTTATAGAAACCGTCGGCGCCGGATAGACGGATCGTGGACAAGGTCTCGGACAATGCCAGATTGGTCACCACGGCGCCCTCCGCCTTGGGCCGGCCGGCGCTATCCAGAAATTCGGCGGCCAACGCCGGGTCCTGACGCACGATCGGCAGCGTGT
>Ga0134126_10010635_pt1 | contig 11589 bp, 16 predicted proteins | sample KB31752_FD_96881 | JGI IMG/M metagenome (GOLD analysis project Ga0134126, IMG submission 96881) | Terrestrial soil microbial communities with excess Nitrogen fertilizer from Kellogg Biological Station, Michigan, USA - KB3-175-2 | ecosystem: Environmental > Terrestrial > Soil > Unclassified ... | reverse complement strand
GCGCGCGTGCAGGTGGCAAGCCACGAAATCGGCCAGGGAATTTACACAGTCTCGGCGCTGGTGGCCGGCGACAAGCTCGGCATCGCGCCCGACCGGGTGACGGTAGAGGTGGGTGATTCCAGTTTGCCGCCGGCGCCGGTCTCAGGCGGGTCCAACTCCACCGCCAGCGTTTCCAATGCCATCGCCAAGGCCTGCGACGAGATTCTGGAAAAGCGTGCCAAAGGCGCCAATGGCACCATCGAGGTCTATGCGGAGAATATCCCCGAAGGCGCGCCCCAAAATTCGCATGAGATGATGCACGAGGGAAAACCCGCCTTTGTGCGCGGCGAGAAGAATGTGCGCTTTGCCTTCGGCGCCCAGTTCGTCGAGGTGCGTGTGCATCGCCTGACCGGGGAAATCCGCGTGCCGCGCGCAGTGGGTGCTTTCGCGGCGGGCCGGATCGTCAACCCGATTACCGCCAAGAGCCAGCTTATGGGCGGAATGATCTGGGGCCTTTCGGCGGCGCTGCATGAGGCGACCGAAATCGATCGGCAGGCGGCGCGCTATACCAACAAGGATCTGGCGGAATATCTGATGCCGGTGCATGCCGATATCGGCGAGATCGATGTGATCTTGGTGCCGGAGGAGGATCGGTTGGTGAACCCTCTGGGCATCAAGGGCATCGGCGAGCTTGGCAATGTCGGCATGAATGCCGCCGTCGCCAATGCCGTATTCCATGCCACCGGGGTCCGGGTACGGCACATCCCGATCCGGCTGGAAGAGCTGATTTCCGGACCAAGTGCCTGAAATATAGGCAGTTTTTTGCGCGCGCTTCTGCGGTATACTGCGCCCCATGCAGGGCTCCGCACACGCCGCGCTGAACGACGCTTTCGGGCGCACGATCTCTTACGTGCGCGTGTCTGTCACAGACCGCTGCAATCTGCGCTGTACCTATTGCATGAGCGAGGACATGCAGTTTCTGCCCAAGGCGGATGTGCTGACCTTGGAAGAATTGGAACGCGTCTGCGCCGCCTTCATCCGCCGTGGCGTGCGCAAGCTGCGCCTGACCGGCGGCGAGCCTCTGGTGCGCAAAGGCATCATGGATCTGGTGCGCACCCTGTCGCGGCACCTTGATGATGGCTCGCTGGATGAGCTGACCCTCACCACCAATGGCGTGCGCCTGCGCGAATTTGCCAAAGGGCTGGCAGACGCCGGCGTGAAGCGCCTCAATGTCTCGCTGGACAGTCTGGATCGGCTGACCTTCGCGCGCATCGCCCGCTCCGATTGTCTGCCCCAGGTGCTGGATGGCATCGCCGCAGCCACGGATGCGGGGCTGAGGGTCAAGATCAACACCGTGGCCTTGAAGCACGACAATGCTGCCGAACTGCCCAGGCTGATCGAATGGGCCCATGCCAGAGATCTGGACATCACCCTGATCGAGACCATGCCGGTGGGCGCCGTGGATGAGGACCGTACGGACCAATTCCTGTCGCTGCAGGCGGTGCGGCAGGAACTGGAATCCTTCTGGACCCTGCACGACAGTCCCGAACGCAGCGGCGGCCCGGCGCGCTATGCGCGCATTGCCGAGACCGGCGGCAAGCTGGGATTCATCACCCCGCTCACCCACAATTTCTGCGACACCTGCAATCGCGTGCGGCTGACCTGCACGGGCACCTTGTTCATGTGCCTGGGCCAGGATTCGGCCGTGGACCTGCGCGAGCCGCTGCGTGCCTCTTCCGATGACGCGTTGCTCAACGCCGCCATCGACCGCGCCATGGCGGCCAAGCCCAAGGCGCATGATTTCCTGCTGCCGGTGCGCGGTGCCAAGCCTGCCGTGGCGCGTCACATGTCCATGACTGGCGGCTGACCATGGTGCGGCTGGTATTCCTGGGCAAGTTCGGCGAGATGGCGCCGGCGGATCTGTCGGAAGTGACCTTGCCGGGCGGGGTGCGGACCTTGTCGGACCTGCAGGCCTGGCTGGGCGAGAAAGCGCCTCTGCTGGCCCGGGCGATGGCGGCGACGCGCACGCGCCTGGTGCTTAATCAAGAGGTGGTACACGACTTGTCGCGGGTCCTCGTCAGCGGCGATGAAATTGCTTTCCTGCCCCCGATGAGCGGGGGCTGAGATGCAGGTCCGTATCATTGCTGAAGCTTTCGACCCGCAGGCCGAGGCGGCGGCCTTTTGTGCCGGCCGCGACGACACCGGCGCGCTTGTGACCTTCTGCGGCTATTGCCGGTCTGCCAACAAGGGTGCGGCGGTCGCGGAATTGCGGCTGGACCAGTATGAAGGCTTTACCGAAAAAGAAATCACCCGGATCGTGCAAGAGGTTGCGGGACGTTTTTCCTGCCCCGATCTGCTGGTGATCCACCGCGTTGGGGTAATAAAGCCGGGCGAGGCCATTGTCCTGGTGGCGGCGCTCGGGACCCATCGTGCCAATGCATTCGAGGCAGTGAAGATATTGATGGATTATCTGAAGACCGACGCGCCGCTGTGGAAAAAGGAGACCGGTCCTTCCGGCGCGCGCTGGGTCGAGCCGCGGGCCGAGGACTATGCCCGGCGCCAGCAGGCCGACAAGCCGGAGGCAGGCGCGGCATGAGTGCGATTCTGGACGTGCCGGGCGGTGGCAAGCTGTCGGACGAGATTGCGTTTCGGCCGCTGAGAATCGCGGTGATGACCGTGTCGGACACCCGCGACGAAACCAATGATACATCCGGTGACCTGCTGGCGGGCCGAGTCGTGCGCGACGGGCATGTGCTGGCAAGCCGCGCCCTGGTCAAGGATGATGTCGGGCGAATTCAGGGTCAGCTCAAAGCCTGGATCGCCGATCCCGAGATCGCCGTGATCATCAGCACCGGAGGCACCGGCCTTACCGGGCGTGACGTGACCCCGGAAGCGGCACGGCCCCTGTTCGACAAGGCCATCGAAGGCTTCGAAACCGTCTGGCACATGATCAGCTTCGAAAGCGTGGGTCTTTCCACCATGCAGAGCCGCGCCTGTGCGGGGCTGGCGAACGGCACCTTGATCTTCTGTTTGCCGGGCTCCAACGGCGCCTGCAAGGATGGCTGGGACAAGCTGATCCGCTGGCAACTGGATGTGCGGCACCGGCCTTGCAATCTGGCCGAACTGACTCCCCGTTTTCAGGAGCGCTGATGGGCGAGCTGACGCATCTGGACAAGGGCGGTCATGCCCGCATGGTGGATGTGGGCGACAAGCCGGTGACGGCACGCGAGGCCTTGGCGGAAGGCCGGGTGCGCATGCAGCGCGGGACCTTGCACAAGGCGCTGTCCGGTGATGCCAAGAAAGGCAGCGTCACTGCAGCGGCCGAATTTGCCGGGGTCATGGCGGCGAAGAAAACGGCCGAACTGATCCCGCTTTGCCATCAGGTGCCGCTCTCCAGCATCAAGGTCGAGATCGCGGCCGATGAAGCCCAAAGCGGCCTGGTGGTGACGGCACGCGCCAGAACGCAAGGCCAGACTGGGGTGGAAATGGAAGCGTTGACGGCGGTGTCGGTCGCCTGCCTGACCATTTACGACATGCTCAAGGCCTCCGACCGTGGCATGGTGATCGAAGGTATCACCTTGCTGGAAAAGCGTGGTGGCGCTTCGGGTGAGTATAAGCGTTAGCGCGCCGTAAAGCCGGCTTTCGTGAAGATCGTGCGCGCCACCGGCCCTTCCAGAAACGCCAGGAACGCGCGCGCCGCTGGCGATGCGCTTTTGGTCAAGGCTACCGGATAGATGATGGCCGGGTGGGAATTCTCCGGGAATGTGCCGACCACCTTGACCGGCGCGATCTTCGCATCGGTGGCATAGACGATGCCGAACGGCGCCTCGCCGCGGGCCACATATTCCAGTGCCACCCGCACATTTTCGGCCTGCACCACTTTGGGCGCGACCTTGTCCCACACGCCCAGGGCTGTCAGGGCCGCCTTGCCGTATTTGCCCGCCGGGACCGAAGCGGGATCAGCCATGGCGAGCTTGCCGTTGCCTAGCGCGCCGGCAAGATCGAAGTCGGGCGCAATCCGGGGCGCTGGTTTCGCGTCGCTTGCCGCTACCAGCACCAGCCGGTTGCCCAACAGATCCTTGCGCGTGCGGGGCGCGATCTGGCCGGCCTTTTCCAGATAATCCATCCAATCGGTATCGGCGGAAAGGAAGATGTCGGCTGCCGCGCCCTGTTCGATCTGCCGTGCCAGGGTGGACGAAGCATTGAACGACAGGGTGACGGTAGTGCCGGTGCGCGCCTTATAGGAAGCGGCCACCTGTTTCAGGCTGTCGGTCAGCGACGCGGCGGCGAAGACCGTGACCGTCGTGTTTTGCGCCGCCGCGGGCAGCGGCACCAACAAGGCCAGGGCACCAAGGACAAGACGGCGGTTGGTGGACAAAAAAGTCCTCCCGGCTTAGCGTTTTGCGGGACGTTAGATACTGGCGGGAAGAACGTGACACAGGGGCCCGACCCTGCCAAGCGGCTGCTGGATGTGGCTGAGGCGCGGCGCCTCATGCTGGCCGGTGTCAGGGCTCTTGGCGCCGAGCAGATGCCGCTTGAGGCCGCTCTGGGCCGTGTTCTGGCGCATCCTGTGACCGCCGTGCGCGATCAGCCGCCCTTCGCCGCCTCAGCCATGGATGGTTATGCGGTGCGCAGCGCCGATACGCCCGGGCGTTTGGCCGTGATTGGCGAATCCGCGGCCGGCCATGGCTTCGCTGGACGCTGCGAGGCGGGTAATGCCGTCCGCGTCTCCACCGGCGCGGCGCTGCCGGACGGCGCCGACAGCATCGTGATTCAGGAAGATGTTCGCCGCGAGGGGGATCGCATCGAAGTGCCTGAAGTGTCAGCCGGTCATTTCATCCGGCGGCGGGGCATCGATTTCACCGCCGGCGCGGCCTTGCTGGACGCAGGCCGTGTGCTGGACGGCGTCGGCATCAGTCTGGCCGCGGCATCCGGCCTCGCCGAACTAACGGTCGTACGGCGACCCAGAGTGGCGATCCTCTCCAGCGGCGATGAATTGGCGGCGCCGGGACAGCCGCCCGGCCCCTGGCAGATCTTCGATTCCGCGACCTACGGTCTGGCAGGATTGATTGCGTCCTGGGGCGGCGAGGCCAAGCGGCTGGCCGTGGCAAAGGACGATCCGGCAGCGATCGCGCGGGCCGCGGAAGAGGGATTGGCAAACAGCGATCTGCTGCTGCTGATCGGCGGCGCATCGGTCGGCGACCATGACCATGCGCGTCCGGCCCTGATGCGGCTTGGCCTTGAAACGAAAGTCGGCAAGGTGGCTGTGCGGCCCGGCAAGCCAACCTGGTTCGGTATCACACCGCGCGGGCCGGTGCTGGGCCTGCCCGGCAATCCGGCTTCGGCAATGGTCTGTGCCTACCTCTTTCTCAAACCGTTGCTGTTGGCGCTGCAAGGCCGCGAGCCGCAGCCGCGATTCCTGCGTGCGCATCTGGCGGGGACGCTGCCGGCCAATGGGGGGCGCGAACATTATCTGCGCAGCGCGTTGAAGCCGGATGATAAGGGCCGTCTGACCGTGCGCGCCTTTGAAGACCAGGACTCCTCGCTGATCTCCATTTTTGCCGCCGCCAATGCCCTGATCCGTCTGGCGCCGGATGCGCCCGCGCAAGAGGAAGGTGCCTTGGTGGATGTGCTGCGGCTGGGCGAGGGCCCATGCTGAGCGGCGAGGAGCTTCAGATCCTGGCCACCAGTTTCTGGGTGGCGGCCAATGCGGTGCTGTGGTCGCTGCCCTTTGCCATTGCTGCGGCCTTCGCCCTGTCGCGGCCGCGCTTTCCCGGCAAGCTGGCGTTGGACGCCATCGCCCATCTGCCCATCATCCTGCCGCCGGTGCTGGTGGGCTTTGTCCTCTTGATGCTGTTGGGTCGCCGGGGACCGATCGGAGCGCTGCTGGCTGAGGCCGGCATCCAGTTCGCCTTCACCGCCAAGGGTGCGGCGCTGGCGACGGCCGTGATGATCTTTCCGGTATTTGTGCGCAGCATTCGCCTGGCTTTCGAAGCCACCGACCGTGGCCTGTTCGAGGCGGCGGCGGTGCTGCGCGCCGGCCCCTGGGATCGCTTCTTTTCGGTCGCCTTGCCGCTGGCGGGCCCGGGCATCCTGGCCGGCATGGTGATGGCCTTTGCCACCGCCTTGGGTGAATTCGGCGCGGTCATCACCTTCGCCGCCAACATTCCGGGCAAGACGCAGACCCTGCCTTTGGCCATCTATGCAGTGCTGCAGCAGCCGGGCGGCGAGGCCGAGGCGGCCAGGCTGGCCACGCTTTCTTTTCTGCTGGCCTTGTTGGGGCTTGCGACAGCGGCGCTGTTGCAGCGCTGGGCAGTGCGGGAATGAGCCTGCTGAAAGCCGATATCGGGCTGCGGCAGGGTGCGTTTGCGCTCGAGGTTCACCTGGACGTGCCGGGCGACGGCATCACCGTGCTGTTCGGACCTTCGGGCAGCGGCAAGTCCACCCTCCTTGGTGTCCTGGCCGGCCTCGCGCGCGCGGATCATCAGGCTGTTACGCTGGATGGCCGCGATCTTTCGCGCCTGCCGCCGCACCGGCGCGGCATTGGCCTGGTCTTCCAGGACGCGCGACTTTTTCCCCATCTCAGTGTGCGCCGGAATATCGAATATGCCGCGCGCCGTGCCCCGCAAGATGCGCCCGCAATCGAGGACGTCGCGCGGTTCTTCGACATCACCGCATTACTGGACCGCCGGGTGCGCCATCTGTCCGGTGGAGAAAAAAGCCGGGTCGCATTGGCGCGCGCGCTTGCCTCACGCCCGGATTTCTTGGCGCTGGATGAGCCCTTCGCGGCGCTGGATGGGGCGCGGCGCCGCGCTTTCATCCAGGTGCTGGTCCACATGCACCGCTCCTGGCATCTTCCCATGATGGTGGTGACCCATAGTATCGATGATGCCGCGGCACTGGGATCGCATCTGGTGGCTTTGAAGGACGGACGGGTTGTGGCGGCCGGCGACTTCGCGGAGGCCAGCCGCAGGCCGGAATTTCAGGCCTTGCTCGACAGCCGCGATACCGGCAGCGCCGTGCGGCTTGCGCATAGCCAGCATGGCGGCCACTGGTTGCGGGCCGACCAGGTCCTCATCGCGGCCGAAGAACCCAAAGCCATCTCGGCGCGCAACATACTGGCCGGTACCGTGCAGCGGATGATCCCAGAGCCGGATGATGGTGTGCTGGTGGAACTGGCCACGGCAGCAGGCATCATCGTTTCTCGCCTGACGCCGGAAGCAGTGAAAGCGTTGAATCTTGCACCGCAAAAAAAGGCGTGGGCACTGGTCAAGGCCCACGCCCTTTGAGGGAGGCCGCGCCCCAGCCCGCTTTCCTTCCCGCCGCGGATGAGGTTAAGTATCCGTCATCATTGGACAATCAGGTCGGCTCTGGTGACGGCCGCGCCGGCAGGTTTAACTTTCACATCTCGTTCTGATTTGAGGAGTTTTGACATGAAGATGCGTACTGCCGCTGTCCTGCTTCTCGCCGCTGCGGCTTTTGTTCCTGACGTGGCCTCGGCCGCCTGCTCGACTTGCACCATTCAATCCAAGAAGGCAGCCAAAGGCGGCAAGTTCGAATACAAAATGAGCTGCATCCATGACACCAGCGGCGACGAGATCATGTCGACCGTGACCGCCGCCAATGACGGCGAAGCCATGAAGATGGCGAAAGGAAAGTGCCCATAAGCCGGGGTCGTTCGCGCGATAGAAAGGTGGCGCCAAACGCACTTGGGTGCATCACGCGCCGCCGTCTCATCGCTCTTTCGGCACTGGCTGCCGGCAGCGCCCAGGCCCAGCAGAAGAAGCCGGCGATTGTGAAGGCAAGCAAGAAAGTTGCCGGCTATATCGACAAGCCGGACATGAGCGCGCAGAACTGCGCGCAATGTCATTTCTATCTTGATCCCTTCGACTGCATGATCGTCCAGGGCCCGGTCAGTCCCTGGGGCTATTGCAATTATTTCGCCGACTGATCTGCCTGGCCGTCCGCCGCCTCGGGCGTTTCCACCGTCAGCCCTTCCAGCCATCTGATGATGGCGCTGTGGTCGGCGCCATAGCCCAGCCGCGCCTCTGCGTCGGACCAGGCGGTCCTGGTCGCATTCAGCAGGGGCAATACCAGGCTGGCGCGCGCGGCAAGCTGGGCGGCCAGCGCGACATTGGCCTTGAGAACCCCGAGCTGCAGACCGCTCTTGAACCGGCGCGTCGCCACATCCGATGCCAGGACTTTCGGCACTTCGGCGCCGCCCAACATGTCGCTGACATTCAGCAGGGTGCCCGCATCAAAGCCGAAATGGGCGCCCAGCCGGATGGCCTCACTGGCGGCGAGTAGCCGCACCGCGCGCAGATAATCGGCGATGGCGCCCGCCGCCTGGGCCGAGCCGGTGGCGCCGGTGCGAATGAGCTTGGCCGCGAGCTTGTCCAGGATCGGCCGGCAGCGTTCCACGGTCGGCTCTTCGCCGCCGACCAGAACGGTAAGCTGGCCCTCCTTGGCGGCGTCGGGCGTGCCGAAGGCCGGCGCATCCACGAGCTTGACGCCATGGGCATCGAGTTCCTTGGCCAGCGCCACCGTCTCCACCGGATCGGTGACCCCCAGATCCATCACGATGCCGCCGTTCTTGAAGCCGGTGGCAAGGCCTTCCCAGCCGAAACAGACCTCACGCAACTCTGCCGCAGATGGCAGCGCCGTCAGGATCACCTCGCAGTTCTGCGCCATCATCTTGGGCGAACCAACATTCAGGCCGCCGTAATTGTTGGAGAAGAATCGCGGCGTCAGGTCATCGGCGTCGTAGATCTGCAGGCCCGGAAAATCGGTCCATAGCAGGCGCAGGGCGATCTTGGAGCCAAAGGCTCCGATGCCGATCATGCCGACCGCTGGTGAGGACATGGCTTCTCCCCGAGCAGCGCGTCAGGCCGGATTGATCTTGAGCGCCTCGTCCAGCAGGAACAGATCGGTCAAAAGCGCTCTCAGATGGATCGAAGCGTTCAGATTGTCGACCAGTTGCGATCCGATCGTGGGCTGGGCCAGCACCAGGCGGATCGCCGCGGAAGCCTTGATGGCGTCCTGGCGCACGATATCCAGAAAGACGCCTGCTTCCGCACCATTGACGGTGGCGCCAGCTATCCTGGCCAAGGCCGCATCGGCCTTTTTCAGTGAGGCCCGGATGCCGCCGGTGGCGTCGTTATCCTCCTGGCGCCGGCCCTGGGCGGCATAAGCCAGCATGAATTCATATGTCTCTTCGACGGCGTCGATGGCTTCACCCAGTTCCATGATCCACCCTTCTGGAAACTTCGCGGGAGACGCTTGCCTAGACTTCGTCGCCGCCGGACCACCGACGCGAGTCATAGTGGTCCGTATATTCCTTGGGCGTGATCCAGCCCCGCAGCATCGAGCGCGTCAAGTGCCACTCATCGGGCCGCAAGGCGAAATACAGGTGGATGATCACCATGGTGACCAGCGCCATCGCGGCCAGACCATGAATGGCATAGACCACGCCCCAGGCGTCGGTAGACAGCCAATAAGGGTCACGCTGCCAGAAGGGCGTATCCACCTTCCGCCACATCAGCAGACCGGTGACGATGCCGGCCAGGATCAGGACGGAAATGGCCAAGTGATAGAGCTTCTGGGCCACCGAATATTTGCCCGGCTTGGCAAAGGGCGCCGCCACGTCCTTGCCGTCGGGCACCATGGCCCAGAAATTCTGCCAGAAGCTGGCGCGGATGATATGGACCAGCACAATGACGGTCAGGACCAGGCCGGTCACCCAATGGATACCGACCCATTCGAACTTCATGCCCAGGATCGGCAGGAACGCCGTCACGAGCAGGATCAGCACCGTGACGGCCATCAGCCAGTGATAGGCGCGATCAATGAATTTGTGCCGCCCAATGCGGCCGGCCGGTGTTGCCCCCGTCATTCCTTACCTCTGACCATGCTGTTGTGTTATCGGCCGCTCACTGTGGCTTGCCTGGCGATGCCACGGCCTTGAAGATGGCATGGGCGATGATGAAAGCGATGCCCGCGAACGCGAACCAGGGCAAAAACTCGTAGTTCGCGCCGATCAGGGTATCACCGCCGCCATAAATGGAACTGGCATAGCGAAACAGGGACATGCTTATGCCTTTGCGTCCCTGACCGCGCGCATGACCAGGTTCTCCATCAGCGGAATCTTGAACCCGTTATAGTTCAGGGGCCGTGCCCCGCGGGAGGCGGACTGCCCCGCCAGCTTGGCGAGGTTCTCGCTCAGGGGCTGGCCCTTGATGATCTGCTCGACCGAGGTGAGGCGGCGTGGCACCGCGCTGACGCCACCGCAGGCGATGCGCGCATCCTGAACCGTGCCGTTCTGCACCTTCATGGCAGCGGCGACATTGACCAGCGGGAAGTCCCAGGTGTTCCGGTCGGCCACTTTCTCGAAATAGAAGTTGCCGTTGGCCCAGGCCTTGGGAAGCCGTATCGCAGTGAGGATTTCCTCGGGCTTGGTCGAGGTCAGGTGGGTGATATCGACCTTCGGCCCGATGAAGAATTCATCGGTGCCGATCACCCGCTGCCCATTCGAGCTTTGCAGCACGAATTTGGCATCCAGCGCCACCAGGGCAGGTGCGCCGTCGGAGGGAGACACCGCCACGCAGCGGTCGGACTCAAACAAAGCGTGTTCGCGGTTGATGCCTTCGGGGGTATCGGCGAAGCAGGTATTGCCGCCGGCCCGGTAGCAGGGCAGGCCATAGCGGTAATAAAGACAGCGCGCATCCTGGGAGGCGTTGCCGCCGATGGTGCCGGCATTGCGGATCTGCGGGCTGGCCACATGGCTGACGGCATCGGCGAGCAGGCGGTACTTGGCCTTGATCACCGGATCGCGCTCGATATCGGTCAGGTTGGTGAGCGCGCCGATTTCAACGCCGTCGGGCGTTTCCTTCACGCCCTTCATTTCGGCAATGCCGCTCAGGTCGACCACGGCCTTGGGGCGCTTGATGCGCTCCTTGAACCAGACCAGGCTGTCATAGCCCCCGGCCATCTTCCAGGCATCCTTGCCGTAACTGTCCAGCAGGCTCAGCGCGTCTTTCAGCTGGGTGGGCTGGAACAGATCGAACTGGGGCATCGTATCTTTGACGATCATGGCTTTTTCCCCTCAGACCGTATTGACCTGCAGGGGCTTGTGCGCCGGTGGCCGCCCCGCCAGATGATTGATGATCATGTCCGGTGTAACCGGCGTGCGATTGAACAGGTGCCCACCCAGCGCATCGGCGATGGCCGATGTGATGGCGGAAGCACCGGAGCCCAGCACGGGTTCGCCGACGCCCTTGACCCCGATCGGGTTCTGCGGATCGGGTTTTTCAACCGCCGCCCAGCCGACCTCCACGGGAACATCGAGATAGGTGGGCAGCTTGCCCTGGTGGAAGCCCACCGAGGCGGGAATGCCCAGCTTGGGATCGTAGATATGGCGTTCCATCACCATGCCGATGCCCATCACATTGCCGCCGGAGATCTGGTGGCCCAGACCCAGGGGATGCAGGACGGTGCCGCAATCGGCTACGCAGATCATGTCCTTGATCTCGAACTTGCCGGTTTCGGTGTCGAGTTCGATCTGCGCCATGGAGACCGACAGGCCCGGAGTCACGCCGACGCGCGGAAGATTAT
>Ga0134126_10010634_pt1 | contig 11589 bp, 11 predicted proteins | sample KB31752_FD_96881 | JGI IMG/M metagenome (GOLD analysis project Ga0134126, IMG submission 96881) | Terrestrial soil microbial communities with excess Nitrogen fertilizer from Kellogg Biological Station, Michigan, USA - KB3-175-2 | ecosystem: Environmental > Terrestrial > Soil > Unclassified ... | reverse complement strand
TCAGCGAGTACTCGGCCTGATTCGCGGAATCGGGGCTTCGAACGACGCCAAATCGCTGATCGCCCCGGACGCCGAAGGCCAGGCGCGCGCCATGCGCCAAGCCTTCGGCCAGGTCGATTTCGATCCGGCCGCGGTCGGCTACCTCGAAGCGCACGGTACCGGTACCCGCGTCGGCGACCGCGTCGAGATCGAGGCGACCAAGCAGGTCTACGGCGCCGCCCGGCGCGACGAGCCGCTGCGGATCGGGACCGCGAAGGCCGCTTTCGGCCATAGCTTCGCGGCTGCGGGCGGTGCGGGGCTGCTGCGCGCGCTCTGCGCGCTGCGCACGGCGACCTTCCCGCCCACCGCCGGTGCGTACCCCCCGAATCCGACGCTCGATCTGCGTGCCATCCCCGCCGAGATTCCCGACCGCCCGCACCCGTGGCCCAGCCCACCGGGCCGGCCGCGCCGCGCCGCGGTCAGCAGCTTCGGTACCGGCGGCATCGACTACCACCTGTTGATCGAAGAACCCGGAGACGCGAACCGATGACGACGTGCACCGAGGCCGCGGAGCTCGAGATCGACGAACTGTGCCGGACGGTGAGCGGCTTTGCCGAGCACCGGCTCAGCGGCACGGCCGCCCGCGATGGTGACGAATTTCGTCGCCGCTGGCGCCTGGCGGGTCAGCAAGGCATCCTCGGTGCCTGCGTCCCTGCCGACTACGGCGGCGCTGGGCTGAACGCACGCGCCACGAGCGCGGTGATGGAAGCCTTCGGGCTCGGCTGCCGGGACGCCGGATTCGCCTTCTCCTGCGCCGCCCACCTGTTTGCCTGCCTGATGCCGATCGTGCACTTCGGCACCGAGGAGCAGAAACGCCGCTGGTTGCCCGCACTGTGCTCCGGCGAGCGCATCGCCGCGCACGCGGTGACCGAACCGGACGCCGGATCCGACGCCCTGCATTTGACCACGCGCGCCGAACGCCGCGGGCGGAACTACGTGCTCTCCGGCACCAAGTGCTTCACCACGAACGCACCCGTCGCGGACGTGCTGCTGATCCAGGCCGCCACCCGAGCGGGTGGTGGCTTCTTCGGCCTCAGCTCCTTCCTGGTCGAGGCGGACACCCCCGGCATCAACATCGGTCAGCCTTACCGGAAGGTCGGGCTGCGCGGCTCGCCGACGGCGGACGTCTATCTGGACGAGTGCGTCGTGCCTGAAGCCAACCTGCTCGGCCAGGAAGGCGCGGGCGCCGCAGTGTTCTCCCTCTCCATGCGATGGGAGCGCACTTGCCTGTTCGCGGTCTACCTCGGCGCGATGCGGCGCGTGCTCGACGCGACCGTCGGGTACGCGCGGCAACGCGAGCAGTTCGGCGTCCCGATCGGCAGCTTCCAGGCGGTCAGCCACCGGATCGTGGACATGGAGCTGCGGCTGCGCGGCGCGCGTCTGCTGCTGCGTGAGGCGGCCGCCGGCCTGGATGCCGGCGCCGAGGACGAGATCGCCCCCGCCCTGGCCAAGCTGGCCGTCAGCGAGGCGGCGGTGCAGATAGGTCTCGACGCCATCCAGGTGCGCGGCGCGCTCGGCGTGCTCGACGGTGAGGCCGAGGCGCTGCTGCGCGACGCGCTGCCGTCCCGGATCTTCTCCGGCACCAACGAGATTCAGCGCAACAACGTCGCCCGCGCGCTCGGCCTGGGCGCCACCCGCCCGCATTGACGAGCAGCGAGGAGCCCCATGAACGTCATCATCCACCGCATCCAGCTTCGACCGGGCGTTGATCCCGCGGGATTCGAGACCTGGGTGCGTGAGTGCGACTACGTTGCCTGCCGGGAGCTGTCCAGCATCGTGTCGTTCAACGTTCAGCGCGTGACGACGGACCCGACTGCACCGGTGCACTATTTCGAGATCATCGCGGTACGTGATCGCGAGCAGTTCGCGCGAGACATGAAGAGCGCGCTGTTCGCCACCCTGGTCGACGCCTTCGAACAGATGGCGATCGTGGTCGACGAGCTGTCCGGGGAGCGCATTGAGCCGGGATACCGCGCGCCGGCATAGTTCGGCGATAATGGGAATATGACCCGGCGTTCGGATTTTCGGCGGCGGCTGGGCCGTTCGCATAACGGTTCATCGAACTGCCGGGGAAGGAAAGATGACCTTCGAACGGCCGGGCTGAAAAGCGGCCATTCTTCGGATATGAATCCCAGGCGGCTGACAACGACCGATTTCGTATCGACGTGCGCGGTCCGGTGCGGCGAGATCACCCGATTCAGCGCCCACAGTGCGATAGTGCAAAGTTAGCATCTTGATATTCAGCTCAGATTTACTTCGGAATTCGTCGTGCACAACGCGGCATTCCGACCGGTCGGATTTCATTGACGCTTCTACCATCAAGCGCCCTTGACACTAACATTGCAGCGTGCAAGAGTTCGAGCTGTGCCTCGGTCGAGGAACAACGGGGAAAGTCGAAAGTACCGTTGTCTGATTCCGACTGCCGTCGGAGTTTCGGCCATAGGAAAGGGATAATCGGCTAGTTCTTGGGAGCGTCGTGTTCATCGACATACTTGGTACGGTCGCCGTCCGGGTAGAGGGTCATTGCCGAGGAATCCGAGCCAACAAGGTGCGCGCGATGCTCGCCACGCTCGCCCTGGAAGCCGGCCGCGCGATCTCGCACGTGGATCTGGCCGACGAGCTGTGGTCCGATCAGCCGCTCGGCAACGTGCGTAACGCGCTGCAGGCACAGGCCACCCGGATACGGCGGGTACTCGACGGCAAGACCGGTCAGGGACCAGGCAGGACCGTGCTGCGCGCGGTCGGCAACGGCTATCTGCTGGACATCCCGCCGGAGAACGTCGATGGCAACCGGTTCCTCGATCTGGCCGCCCGCGGCGCCGCGCTGCTGCACTGCCAGCCGGACTGCGCGCTCAAGATGCTGCAGGAGGCGCTGGCGCTGTGGCGCGGACCCGCGCTGCTGGACGCGGGCGACGGGCTGCGCTGCCGCAGCGCGGCCACACTGTTCGACGAGCGACGGCTGACCGTGTGGGAAGACATCGTCGGCGCCCGGCTGGCCGTCGGGGAAAACCGGCAGGCGATCGTGGATCTGAGCCAGCTGGTCGCGCACCACCCGCTGCACGAGCGGTTCTACGAGCAGTTGATGCTCGCGCTCTACCGGGTCGGCAGGCACAGCGACGCGCTGGATCTCTACCACCGGCTCAGGGCTCGGCTCGACGAGGAACTCGGCCTGCAGCCCAGCGAGCGGCTTAAGCGCCGTTACGCCGACATCCTCTGCCAGGACCCCAGCCTGGAGTCCTCGGCCGCCGTGTGGGCGGACCGGGTCGGCTCGCGCATCGCAGTACGCTGACACTACCGAACTCCCTTGGGTCCCAGCGTGATCACGCCCGCCGCGGACGCTTGCCACACTGCGCAGCACCGCACCATCGCCGAGCGCTGATGTCGCTCGATCAGCTCTTCCTTTCGTTGCGCACGCCGGCGTCCTGGTGCGCTGCGGGCTGACCAGTCGCTGACCGGACATTGACTCGCTCGGCGCGTCTTCGCCGGTCAGTCATCCGTCAGCGCTTGGTCAGCCTACTGAAACACACTGGACGCCGCACCCTCCGCTCAACCCTGAGGAGCAGCGACCGTGGCCCTACCCCGCCGCGCCCATCCGCCGGGCGGCACCCCGTGAGCCGGGCGGCCGTGCTGGCCGGGCTCGGCAGCGCGCTGCCTGACCGCGTGGTGACCAACGAAGAGCTGACCGCGCTCACGGACAGCTCTGACGAGTGGATCCGCACGCGCACCGGCATACGACAGCGGCACTTCGCGGTTGAGGGCACCGCCACCTCAGACCTCGCGGTCGCGGCTGGCCAGTGCGCACTTAAGTCCTCGGGTCAGGGTGGCGCCGATGCCGTCCTGGTCGCCACCACCACCCCGGACCGGCCGTGCCCTGCTACGGCTCCGCTAGTGGCCAGCAGACTCGGACTGTCCGGCGCGGCCGCGTTCGATGTCGGAGCGGTGTGCACCGGCTTCATCTACGCTCTGGCAGTCGCGGCCGGACTGATCGCGGCGCGGAGCGCCGACCGAGTCCTGGTCATCGGCGCGGACACGTTTTCCAGCATCCTCAACCCGCGCGACCGCACGACCTTCGCCGTCTTCGGGGACGGCGCGGGAGCGGCCCTGCTGCGGGCAGGCGAGCCCGACGAGCCGGGCGCTCTGAACACGTTCGACCTGGGAAGTGACGGCGAAGGCAGAGACCTGATAACCGTGCGCGCCGGCGGTTCCCAGCAACGTCTCGCCGCGACCGTGAGCGATCCGGACGACCAGTACTTCACCATGGCCGGACGCGAGGTCTTCCGGCACGCGGTTCAGCGCATGGAACGCTCCGTGCGCGCCGCGCTGGAGACCGCCGGCTGGCAGCACACTGACGTGGACCGGCTGGTGTGCCATCAGGCCAATCAGCGCATCCTCGACCGGCTCGCCGACCTGCTCGGCATCGACCCGCGGCGCGTGGTCAGCAATATCGCGCTGGTCGGCAACACCGCGGCGGCCTCCATCCCGCTGGCATTGCACCAGGCCCACGGCGACGGTTCGCTGCGCGCCGGGCACCGCGTGCTGCTCACCGCCTTCGGCGGCGGCCTGACCTGGGGCTCGGTCACGCTGACCTGGCCCCGGCTGGCCGCCCTTGACGGCTCAACCTCCGGACCATCACCCGAGAACTAAGGAGCGCCCGATGACGAACTCGTACGACGCCCTGGTCGACCTGCTGGTGCATCGCTTCGACGTCGATCCGGCGAAGATCACGCCTGAGGCCACCTTCGAAGACCTGGATATCGACTCCCTGTTCATGGTCGAGCTGCTGCTGGTCGTCCAAGCCGAACTCGGCGTCGAGATCCCGGACGAGGCCGCGACCCCGCGGGACACGATCGCCAAGGCCGCGGAGCTGATCGGGGCTCAGCTGGCCGCCTCCGCCTCGTGACCGCGGTAGCGGTCACCGGACTGGGACTGGTCACCGCCGCCGGCATCGGCGCGCAGGCCACCTGGGCCGGGGTCTGCGCGGGCCGCTCAGCCGCGCGGCGCGACCCGAATCTGGCGGGCCTTGCGGTGGACTTCTCCTGCACGGTGCCGGGCTTCGATCCCGCGCTGCACGTCGGTACCCGCAGCAGGCTGATCCACGACCGATTCGTACAACTCGCGCTGACAGCCGCGCGCGAGGCGGTCGCCGACGCCGGGCACGATCCGGCCGGATGGGACGGTGCGCGCGTCGGTGTGGTGATCGGCTGCGGACTCGGGGGAGTAGCCACCTGGGAACGCCAGCAGCGGGCGATGACGGAAAACGGGCCAGGCTCGGTGTCCGCGCTGCTGATCCCGATGCTCGTGCCGAACATGGTCGCCGGCAACATCGCGATCGATCTGAAGGCGACCGGCCCGAACCTGGTGACCGCCACCGCCTGCGCCTCCGGGGCGACCGCTCTCGGCATCGCCCGCGACCTGCTGCTGGCCGACCGCTGCGACATCGTGCTGGCCGGCGGCAGCGAGGCGGGTGTCAGCCCACTGATCGTCACCGGGTTCGCGCAGATGGGTGCACTCTCGCGGCGCACGGACGATCCGGCCGCGGCCAGCCGTCCCTTCGACGCCGGGCGCGACGGATTCGTCATCGGCGAAGGCAGCGCGGTGCTGGTACTTGAACGCGAGCCGGACGCGCGAGCACGGGGTGCTCATATCCGGGCCCGTTTCGCGGGCTATGGAGCCAGCGCGGACGCGCACCACCTCACCGCGCCCGACCCGCAGGGCACCGGCGTGATCAAGGCGACGTACGACGCGCTGCGTGACGCGGGACTGGCTCCCGAAGACATCGACCACGTCAATGCGCACGGCACCTCCACGCCGCTCAATGACGAGATCGAAGCCAACGCGCTCGGCGTCCTGTTCGGCGCCGGTCCGGCCGTGACCTCGACCAAGGGGGTGCTCGGCCACGCGCTCGGCGCGGCCGGCGCGATCGAGGCCGCACTCAGTGTCCTGACGCTCCAGCACAGCACCGTCCCGCCGACGGCCAACCTGGAACATCAGGATCCGAAGATCGATCTGGACGTGGTCGCCGGGGCCCCGCGCCATGGTCGCCTGAAGGCGGCCGTGAGCAACTCCTTCGGTTTCGGCGGCCAGAACGCAGTGCTCGTGTTCGCCGCAACCTGATCGGCCATCGCACAATTCTCAAGGAGCTGATAATGGTACAGCGCACCGTTCTCCTGCAGCGCGTCTCCGGGGCCCTCTCGGTGATCAACGGCGTCGCCAAGTTCCTCCCGCAGCCGGACGCCGCCGACGAGGCGCGAACCGACGGGCTGCTGTTCAGCCACGGTGATGTGCCCACGGCGGCTCCGCGCCGACCGGCTCGCGGCGCCCTGCTGCTGACCCTCGCCGTGCTCGCCGGATTGATGCTCTACCGCCGTCCGCGGGCTCGCACCGGTGCGTCGCTTGACGCGCTGATCGCTGATGGCGAGGAGTAGGGCGCGCGCCATGTCGTTCCGCATCCCGCACGACGACCTCTGGGCCCTGGAAGACCGGGTGCAAACGGCGCTGCGCACAGCAGACGATCGCGCGCTCGACGTGCTCGGCTACGGCGAAGTCACCTTGGTGCTCAAGCTGACGACAACTCAGGGCGCTTACGCCTGCAAGCGGCTGCCGGTATTCCCGACCCCACAGCGCTACGAGCGCTACGAGAACACGCTCGCCGACTACCTCGCAAAGCTCGACCGCGCAGGTATCAACGCCGCTCCCACTCAGCTTTGGCAGCGGCGCCTTTCCGGCGGCCGGATCGTCGCGTACTGCGTGCAGCAGGCCTTGCCTGCCGACCGGTTGTGCTCACGCCTGCTACACACCGAACCGCAATCCTGGGCGACCGACTTCTTCAAGCGTTTCCTCGACCACGTCGACCGCGCCGTCTCGCCCTCCTTCGGCTTGGACGCGCAGGCCGCCAACTGGATCGACCTCGACGGCGAGCTGACATATGTGGACGTCACGACCCCGCTGCTGCGAGACGCCCACGGGCGCGAGCAGCTGGACGTGCCCCTTTTTCTCACCTCGCTGCCGTGGATCCTGCGCGACGCGGTACGGCTGACGATGAGCAAGTCGATCTTCGACAAGTTCTACTCGACCCGCGGCGCGCTGCTCGATTTTCTGGGCAACCTGCACAAGGAACGACTCGAGCGGCTGATCCCGCCGTTCCTCGACCTGGCCAACGCGCGCCTTTCCACGCCGATCACGGCGCACGAGGTCGCCTCCTACTACCGCGACGACGCGCGAATGTGGGAACTGATTCAGCGCCTGCGCAAAGCCGACCGCTTCTGGCACCGAAGCGTGCTGCGCCGCACGTATCCCTTCCTGCTTCCGCCCGACATCGACCGATGACCGAGCTCCCGGACCGCGCGAGCATCAGCGCGGCACTCCAGCGCGGCATGGCGCTCGATCCCGCGCGGCCGCTGCACCTGTGCCACGTGCCGGGACCGCTGACTGTGGCCGTGGTGTCAATCGCCTGGCTGGCCGGATTGCCCGACGCCGCCCGCGCCGCGCTTGAACTGCGCGAACTGCACCCGCAGGAGGCCGCGCACGCAACGACGCTCTGGCTGCTCAAACGCCGTCTTGAGTGGGTCGCCGGGCGTTTGGCCGCGTCGCGTGCGGTGCGTGCCCACCAGCGCCGGCACCTCGGTCACGAACCGGGCCCCCGCCGCGTCAAGGTTTCGCAGATCCGCAGCGGGCCGCGCGCCGGTAAGCCCACGGTCAACGCTCCGGTACAGGTCGGCCTGTCGCACTCTGGCGACTTCGCCGTCGCCGCCTGCGGCCCGCGCCCGATCGGCGTGGACTTGGAACGCACCCGGCCTATGCCGCCACCGCTGCTCGAACTGCTCGCCGCCGCGGATCCGATCGACGGCGCGCCGGAGTGCCGGGCGCTGGCGCAAATGGCGCCTTCCTTGCACTGGGCCTGCAAAGAGGCGGTGCTCAAGCAGGTCGGCATCGGCCTGCGCATGGATCCGCGCGAGGTCACGCTCACCGGCTGGCGACCGGACGGCTTTTTCTCCTGGCGGGCCGGCGCCGACCTGCGCCGGTGCGAGCCTGCCGCCGCCGCTGACGACGACGGGCGTTTCACCGGCTGGGCGCGCGAGATCGACGGATATTCCCTGGCCCTGGTATGGAAGTAGCGTGACACGTGCGCAGCCCCGAGGTCTTTCCGCCCCCGCCGCCGACCGGGCCGTTCGAAGCGGCGCTGGACCGCGCCGTCCACGTCGCGGCGCTCAGTCCGTCCTCGCACAACTGCCAGCCATGGGCGCTGGCGCATCTGGCCGGACCTGAAGCGCGCAGTGCGGCGGCGGCGCTGCTTGGTGACCAAGCGAGCAGCGCGCATCACTACCTCGCCCTCGCGCTCGACCGAAGCCATCAGCTCAGCGCCTTGCCGGCCCACGGGCTGGAAATGCTGCTCAGCTGCGGGCTATACGGCCAACTGCTCGTGCGCGCGCTCGCCAGCCAACGCTGGACCCTTGCACAGGCCACTTTTCTCGCGCCCGAAGCCCCGGAACTGCACGAGGACTGGCCCGAGCAGTGGACCGCGCTGTGCGTCCTGAAGCTTGCGCCCGATGGCGAACCCGTGGAATCGATCACCGAACTGGCCGCGGTCGCCGACGCCCGACGCACCAACCGCGCACCCTATCGCGACGAACCCATCGATGCCGCGATCCTGGACGCGCTCGACGCGCCAGGCACCGCGTTGAGCGCGGACTCTGATGTACGAGTGAGCCACCTATCGAGCGCTGAGGATCGCGCACGGCTCGCGGACCTGCTCGTACGGCACGCAGGTCGCGACTTCAGCGACCTGGCCGCCTGGCGCGAAACCCACTCGTATATCCGCACGCCCCAGCAGGTCGCAGAACAGGGCGACGGCTTCACGCTCGCGCAGCTGTTCGGACCCATGCGACCGGCGCGCCGCCGGTTCATGGAACTCGCGCTCGCCCCCAGCACCATGCGGGCGCTGCGTCACCTCGGCTATCCACGCCTGCTCGCCGGACAGCTGGCCGCGATCGCTCGCGACACGCCGGTGATCAGCATCCTGAGCCTGCCTGCCGAGAACCCGGCCGCGAGCGATCTTCTGCGCGCGGGCGCGTACCTGACCGACTATTGGCTGCGCGCCACGCACAGCGGCCTCGCCATGCATCCACTCAGCATCCTGTTGCAACACGAGGAGGCGCGCCGCGACCTGCAAACGCACTTCGACCTGCCCGGACGCGCGTTCTTCGTCGCCCGCCTCGGCCGTTCCACCGTGGCATTCCCGCGCACCGCGCGGCGCGCTTCGGCGGCGGCCCGGCGCGCGTTGTGAGCAGGGTCCGAGCCTTGGCACCCAAAAAATCATTGCATCATGCACCGAAAAAGCATTGCACCGTGCAATGATCGGTGTACGATTGGCCATATGGACAACCCGCAACGCCGGCGCATTCGCGCAGGTCGAAGACCATCCACCGTGGAGCAGGGGGCTGCTACCCGCCAGGCGCTGCTGGACGCCGCAGCCGCGCTGATCGCCGAGACCGGCTGGTGCGCGGTCACCACCCGCGCCATCGCCGCGCGGGCCGAAGTGCCGCACGGCGCGGTGAGCTACCACTTCGCGAGCAAAGACGATCTGCTGCGCGAGGCGGCGATCAGCGCCACCCGCCGCGCGCTGGCCGCTCCGCTCGCCTTGGCCGCGCAGGCGGGCAGCGTCGCGGAACTGCTCAGCGGAACCTTCGCCTGGTATGCCGCCGGCGGCTTGACCGACCCCGCGGTCGCCCAGCTGCTCGAAACCGCCCGGGAGGCCGCACGTGACCAGGCGCTGCGCGCTCCCATCGGCGCCGACCTGCATGAATACCGCAAGGCGCTGGCCGATCTCGTGCGGCGCGACCAAGAGCGCGGCGCGCTGGTGGGCGGGGTGCCCGCCGACGGCGTCGCGGCCGCCATCGCCGCCCTGCTCGACGGCCTGATTCTGCACCTCGTCCTCGACCCCGACCTCGACACCCGGCCGGCCGCAGCCGCCGTGCTGGGCCTGCTGGCAGGAGAACCACGATGACCGCACACCGTTGGGGCGTCCAGATGGCGCTTCATCGCAAGGCAGTTCTCTACACCTGGTTGGCGATTCTCATCGCGTGCATGGCCGCCTTCCCGCTGCTGCAATCGCACCTCGGCGGACCGAACTACGGCGTCAACGGCTCACAGTCGGCCCAAGTCAGCGCGCTGCTTCAACGGCACTTCGCCGGCGAGGGAGCGGAGCAGGACGTCATTGTCTTCAACACCTCCGGCGATATCACCGGGCCGGCGGGGCAAGCCGCCGTCAGCAAAGTGCTCTCGGCCGCGCGCGCTCAGACCGGAGTGGTCGGCGTCCTGAGTCCGTTCTCGCCGCAGGCCCACGATCAGATCTCTCCGGACCGGCACGCAGCGCTCGCCCTCGTCGGGCTCAACGGCAGCCCGAGTCAGCTGACTTCGCGCGCCGGCAAGGTGCAAACGGCCGTGCAGAACGCCTCAGGCAGCAACGCCTCAGGCAGCAACGCCTCAGGCAGCAACGCCACAGGAACCGGAGTGCAGGCGTATCTGACCGGCTATTCGGCGATCACGAACGACCTGACCGCAGTCGAGAACGCCGACTCTGAACACGCCGAATCCATCGGCATGCCGGTCGCCCTGCTGGTGCTGCTGTTCGCGCTCGGCGCGGTGGTCGCCGCCCTGCTTCCGCTGCTACTGGCCATCTGCGCGCTCATTCTCGCCTTCGGCGTGGTCGCGCTGCTGGCGCTCGGCTTCAACTTCGACGCCTTCCTGGTCACCATCATCACGATGATCGGCACCGGTATCGGAATCGACTACTCCCTGTTCATCGTGAGCCGGTTCCGCGAGGAGCTGGCCCGGCGCGGGGTGACCGGCAAGGGCGGCGGCGCGCAGCACCGCGCCCAGTCCGCGCAGATCGCCGAGGCCGCCGGATCCGCGATGGCCACCTCTGGCCGCACCGTGCTGTTCTCCGGGGTCGTCGTCGCCATCTCGATGTGCTCGCTGTTCATCGTGAACTCCTCGGTCTTCCGGGAGATCTCGGTCGCCGTGCTGATCGTGGTGGTCTGCACGCTCGCCGCGGCCTGGACGCTGCTGCCGGCGGTGCTGGCCATGCTCGGTGCCCGGGTCAACAAGGGCTCGCTGCCCGCCCGATTCCAGCCCGCCGACATCCAGCCGGGACGGCTCGAGAACACCGGAGGCTGGGCCCGCTGGGCGCACCTGATCATGCGTCACCCGATCGTCGCCGGGGTGGCGGCCGTCGCGATCCTGGTGCTCGCGGCCCTTCCGGTCGGGGACATGCGCTACGGCATTGACCTCGGCACCGCGTCGCTAACCGGCAAGCCCTCCGCGAAGGCGCAGCAGGTGCTCGAGCACTCATTCGGCCCCGGCGTGGTCTCACCGGTGCAGATCGTGATCACCGGCCCCGGGGACTCGCCGCTCAGCGCTGAAGGCTCACAGCATGCGCAGCAACTGGCCACGAGCGTCTCCCGCGATGCGCGGGTCAGCGCCGTGGACACGCAGCAGGCCGGTGGACGGGTGCTTATCGACGCGGTCCCCTCGGTACCGATCGACTCCACC
>Ga0134126_10010633_pt1 | contig 11589 bp, 8 predicted proteins | sample KB31752_FD_96881 | JGI IMG/M metagenome (GOLD analysis project Ga0134126, IMG submission 96881) | Terrestrial soil microbial communities with excess Nitrogen fertilizer from Kellogg Biological Station, Michigan, USA - KB3-175-2 | ecosystem: Environmental > Terrestrial > Soil > Unclassified ... | reverse complement strand
ATGCGCATCGCCTGGCCCTCAATGGAAGCGCTTGTGCGCCTCCGCGTATATCCTCGATCAGATTTGCCGGAGACCCTGGGGAGGAAGCATCGATATACGTTTTCCCTTGGATTCCTTTTGATTTCCTTTGATCTAGGATTCGCGTGCAAGTTATAGTCATTTCAAAGCTTGCCCATCAGATCTCGCTTCTTTCAGATGGCTGAGGATTTTTTTCGGGAGGGATGCAGGATGGGGAAGCAGGACTACTCGCGGCGAAGTTTTCTCAAGACGGCGATGGCAGGGGCAACCGCCAGTGTTGCAACAGCAGGAACCGGCGCATGGGCGGATTCGAATCAAGACACCCCCGCCGCCGAGCAGTGTGGCTCTGTGTATCAGCTCCCACCCAAACAGCAGGGAAACAACCTCAACCTCATCGTGATCGTCAGCGACACCTTTCGCCACGACAACCTGGCCTGCTACGGCCCGAAATGGCTGGACAAGCTTGAAACCCCGAACCTGGACCGCTTTGCCGAAAAAGCAGTCGTCTTCAAGGATGCCTATGCGGAAGGCATGCCCACCATCGTCATTCGCCGGCAACTGTATACCGGGCGTCGCGTTGTGCCTTGCCACTACTTTCCGCAGCATGGCAGCGTTCAACTCCCAGGATGGCATCCGCTTTACAACGAGGACGTCACACTCAGCGAAACCCTCCTCCAGTCCGGCTATGTCAACTCCCTCATCAGCAGCCTCTACCATGAGTTCAAGCCAGGCAGAAACTTCCATCGCGGGTTTCACGCATGGGAGTGGGTCCGGGGCATCGAATGGGACTCTTACGGTACCTCACCGCACGATTTGCTGGATGTCGGCGATTTGGTCTCCAAGGAATATCTGCGGCAGTACCCGGGACTTCATGGTCTGCTCAGCCAGTACAAAGCCAACCGCAATCTCTGGCAGCAGCAGGGAGAATCCATCAGTCAAATCACGGCCCAGACCGCGATCCGCTGGTTGAACCAGAACCATCGGCAAAAGCCCTTTTATCTGCATGTGGAATTTTTCAATCCGCACGAACCTTGGGACCCGCCGCGGCGCTTTTTAGAAAAATACATGCCGGGCGCCCAAAATCCCAGCTTTGTGGAACCTCCATACGACACCGTGGCCCTTCCAGAGTCGATTAAGCAGCGCTTCCGCGCCAACTATGCTGGAGCGGTCAATGACGTGGACTACTGGGTTGGCCACCTGCTCGACACCATCGCGCAATACGGCCTGCTTGAGAATTCGGTGGTTGTTTTCATGTCGGACCACGGAGCCATGTTGGGCGAGCATGGCCAGTTCGTCAAAGGACCCGACAAATTGCGCGGCCAGGTGACCCACGTTCCGTTGTTGATCCGAACGCCCAATAGCTCCTATGCGGGGAAGAAAGTGGACGGATTTGTCCAGATTCCAGATGTGATGCCGACGCTGCTGCATCTCCTGGGGCTACAGCCTCCTTCCCGCGTGACCGGGTCGAATGCGTGGCCGTTGGTGACGGGAGAATCTCGCAAGCTGCGCGACGAAGTGGTTCAGACCTATGGCTGGATTGGGGCGGTCCGGAATCAGGAATGGGCCTATAGCGAAATCTGGAAGCCCGAGGCCCAACAGGAAAAATATCATGTCTCTCCCGAAGCGCCCCTCAGCGTCTATAAGCCGCAACTGTACAACCTGGAGAAAGACCCAAATGAGTTGACAGACGTGGCCGACCGGTACCCGGACATCGCGCGGCAAATGTCAGCCAGAATGAAGGACTATATCGCCTCCGGCGAGAACATCACCTTTGGCAGCTTCAACGCAAAACCCAGTCTCGATACCCGCGAAGGTCTCTATTCGAAGTAAAGCGGAGGCTCCAGGGCAAAACCGTCTCCGCTGTTTAGCGGTAGAAACAGGAAAGATATAAGGCAACGCCGTCATCCTGAGCGGAGTCGAAGGTTCGCGACTCGGAGACATGGGTTTGTCCGACGGCGGATGCGATGGATGAACAGTCGCCGGAATCTGATTCGACTGTCACATACCGTTCACCAACTTCGTTGATAGCATTGAATGAATGAAGCCAACCATAGAGATGGCTGTTTCAGATTTTGGGGTCGCCGCAAAATCCAAGCTATCGAACCCATCGGCCACGGGCCAACCGGAAGATCAGCTTCGCTCGCCTTTCGAGCATCTGCTTCTGGCCATAGCAGGCCTCTCTGGCCTCCAGGCCGGGCATGTCACCGCTGTCGGAGAATCTTCCCTTAGCGATCTAAAAACCAGACCGGACTATGCGGTCACCGTCCATAAAGCTCTTGTGGGTTTCGTGGAACTCAAGGCTCCCGGAAAAGGCGCAGACCCAAGAAAATTCAAAGATCCTCACGATAAGGACCAATGGGAAAAGCTGCGCTCCCTCCAGAACTTGATCTACACGGATGGCAACGGCTTCAGCCTCTGGCAGGACGGCAAGCTCGTTGGCTCCGTCCTGCAACTGATCGGCGATATCGAGACATCCGGCGTGAAGCTGACGCCGCCGCCGGGTCTGCAGGGATTGTTCGAGAATTTTCTCCGCTGGCAGCCGAGTGCCCCGCGCTCCGCCAGGGAACTGGCGCACACCACCGCTCGCCTTTGCCGCCTTCTGCGCGATGAAGTGACGGAACAGCTTGGTCTCAAGAGCGAAGCCCTTACCGCGCTGGCTGTCGATTGGCGCAAGCTCCTGTTTCCGGACGCTACCGACGAACGCTTTGCTGATGGCTATGCGCAGGCGGTTACATTTGGCATGCTGATGGCGCGAGCCAAGGGCATTTCTCTCGGCGAAGGGCTGCATAAGGCGGCTGCGAAACTGACTCATACGAGTTCGCTGATCGGGGCCGCGCTGGCCCTGCTGACTGACAACGCGGAAAACAAGAAGACGCTGCAAACCTCACTCGAAACGCTCATCAGGGTTCTCGACGCGGTCGATTGGAGCAAGATCAGCAAAGGCCAGCCGGACGCATGGCTGTACTTCTACGAAGAATTTCTCGCTGTCTACGACAACGAGCTGCGAAAGCAGACCGGCTCCTACTACACTCCGCCGGAAGTGGTGGGCGCGATGGTGGCCTTGGTCGATGAGGCGCTTCGTGGCGATCGCTTCCATCTGCATGCCGGACTTGCCGCGCCCTCGGTCACGCTCGCCGACCCTGCCACAGGTACAGGCACGTTCATGCTTAGCGTTCTTCGCCGAATCGCCCAAAGGGTTCGTGAAGATGAAGGAGAAGGCGCTGTTCCGAACGCCATTCACGATACGCTGAAGCGTCTCATCGCCTTTGAAATGCAATTGGGTCCGTTTGCCGTAGCGCAGCTCCGCATTCTCGCCGAAGTGCTTGACCTTGCTGACTCCGCATCCGATGCTCCGTTGCGGATGTTCGTGACCAACACCCTCGGCGATCCATACGACGACGCTGAGTGGCTGCCGAGCGTCCTTGCTCCCATTGGGCAATCGCGCAAAGATGCCAATCGCATAAAACGCGAGGAATCCATCACCGTCGTCATTGGCAACCCGCCCTATAAGGAGAAGGCAAAAGGGCGGGGTGGTTGGGTAGAAACGAAAACCGCCAACGCCAAGGCCCCGGCTCCGCTCGAAGCCTGGATGCCGCCGCCGGAATGGGGCGCGAGCGCGCACAGCAAACACCTGCGCAACCTCTACATCTATTTCTGGCGTTGGGCCACGTGGAAAGTCTTCGACCAAAACCCCGAACGCAACACCGGCGTCGTTTGCTTCATCACCGTTGCCGGCTTTCTCGGCGGAGCCGGTTTTCAAAAAATGCGCGATTATCTTCGGCGCACCTGCGACGACATCTGGGTCATCGACTGCTCCCCGGAGGGCCACCAGCCCGGGGTCAACACGCGAATCTTTCAAGGCGTGCAACAGACTGTCTGTATCGTCATGGCCTCCCGATCCACCAAAGCAGATTTGGAAACGCCCGCCAAGGTGCGCTTCCGCGCGCTGCCCTTGGGCCGCCGGGAGGAAAAATTTGCTGCGCTCCAGGATATTCGTCTGAACGACGCGGGTTGGATCGAGGGTCCGTCGAAGTGGCGCGCTCCCTTTCTTCCTGCATCGCAGGGTGCATGGGCCACGTATCCCGCGTTGCAGGACTTTTTTGTCTATAACGGCTCCGGTGTCATGCCGGGTAGAACGTGGATCATTTCGCCGGATGCGGCTTCGCTCGAAAAGCGTTGGAAAAAACTAAAATCCGCGCCACAGGCGGAGATGGATATTCTTTTTCATCCTCATCAGCTAGGAGATCGGCATAGCACTAAAGTTCTAAGGGATGCGTTGCATGGTTTTCCTTTGAGAACCAAGTCCGTCGCTGACGATCCAGCGCCACTGATCTCCCCAGTGGGTTATGGCTTCCGTTCTTTTGATCGGCAATGGATTATTCCCGATAAGCGGGTGATCAACAGGCCGAACCCCGAACTTTGGGCAATGCGTTCCGATAAGCAGATTTTTCTTACAGCACTGTCCCAAACATCTCCATCGAACGGCCCCGCACTGACGTTTATCGCGCTCGTTCCCGACCTCGATCACTATGCTGGGCGAGGCGGACGTACTTTTCCTCTCTGGCGCGATGAAAGCGCAGAAATTGCCAACTTTCCTCCAGCGCTGCTGCCCTTTCTCAGCGAGAAGTATGGCGCGAATATCTGCGCGGAAGACCTGATGGCGTACATTGCCGCCGTCGCCGCCCACCCTGTTTACACCGCGAAATTCCAGAACGACCTTTCAACTCCCGGCTTGCGAATCCCACTCACCTCCGATTCCGCTCTTTTCGCCGAAGCTGTGGAACTTGGGCGGAAAGTCCTCTGGCTGCATACTTTCGGAGAGCGAATGGCGGATCCCAACCACAACCGTCCCGCTGGCCCGCCCCGCATGACTCCGGGGAAAGCGCCGACCGTTCCGAAGGAAGGCGAGATCTCCGCCAAGCCCGACGAGATGCCGGACACGCTCGGCTACGACGCGGAAAAACACAGGCTACTGGTCGGCCACGGCTTTATCGAGAACGTTTCATCCGCCGTCTGGCGGTACGAAGTCTCGGGGAAACAGGTGCTTCTCCAGTGGTTTAGCTATCGCAGAAAGAACCGTGAGCGACCCATCATTGGAGATCGCCGTCCGCCCTCGCCGCTGGGCGACATACAGCCGGACCACTGGCTGCCGGAATACACGACGGAACTGCTGAACGTCCTGACGCTTATGGTGGAGTTGGAACCGAAGCAGGCTGATCTGCTCGAAAAAATCTGCGCCGGCCCCTTGATTTCTGAAAACGATCTCAAGGCTGCCGGTGCGCTCGAACCGCCCCCAGTCAAGAAAAAGAAAGCAAAAAACCGGAAGCTGCCGCAATTGTTTGTTGAAGCGAGTGCGACAAAGAATTGATTTGCGACTCCCATCCGCGAAGCAGAATGGCGCAGTTCCTTCCGCCAGTCGCTACAATGGAAATAGGCAGGAACAAAATAAAACTCACGTCCATACCTTTGTTCTCCAGACAAATGGTCGTGAGTCGTTTGAATTTTCGTTTTTCATCCCCGAGAGGGGATAAAAGGGCCGCTTTTTGCCCTTCAAAGATACCTATCTAACTTATCTTGTTAGACTTAGGCCGATGTCAGGCGGTTGGGCGCTCTGCACAATCCTTCAACTATCCCGCACAATCCTTCAAGTTTTCTGCACTATCTCACCAGAAGAGATCAAATATCCAGGTTCTTCACATCCAGCGCATTGTCTTCAATGAATTTGCGCCGCGACTCAACGTCTTCGCCCATCAGCGTCGAAAAAATCTGCTCCGATTCCGCCAGATCTTCGAGCTTCACCTGCAACAGCGTGCGCCGTTCCGGGTCCATAGTCGTTTCCCATAGCTGCGAATCGCTCATCTCGCCCAGACCCTTGTACCGCTGGACTTGATAGTCCTTGCGCCCCTGCTCGATGACATACTCAAACAGCTCCCGCGGCGACTGCTTCTCGACCGGATCCTGCGGAGCCTTCGCCGCACGCTTGCTCGATGCCTTGGCGTTTGGCGTGGCAATGGCCTCATCGGCGGCATCGCCAATCTTTTCCGCCGTTTCTGCCTCAACCTCTTCGGCGGCAGCCGCCTTCTTCGCGTACTCGATCACATATGGGCCCTGAAGCTGGTCCTTGATCTGGGTGTACTTCGACATCATCTGCAGGTATTCGGGCGATGTCGCCAGCGTCCAGTCGATGCGCCGTTCCGCACCCTGAGCGTCGGTAAAGCGCAGCGCGTAATTCTGATGTTCCTCGTTGTACTCTGGCTCGCCCACCGCTTTGAACTGATATTTCGCGGCTAATTTTTTCAGCGCCGAATGAAGCTTCACGATCTTCTGCGGAGGAGCTCCCGGCGCCCCCTCAAAATCGGTGCGCTTCAGCAGCTCCAGGCTGCCCAGCAGCGAGGTCACCTCTTCATTGCGCAACCGCTTGTCCACTTTTTCGAAGAATCCAAGATACTCGTTCAGGTGGCCCATGAAGCGGGTCAGCGCCGCGCCTTCCAGCGTATCGGCTCCCTCGCCATAGCGCACCACCATCCCGTCGGAGGCGCGCTTCACCATCACACTCACAAATTCGCGGTCGTCTTTAATGTACTGCTCAAATTTGCCCTTCTTGATGCGATAAAGCGGCGGCTGCGCGATGTAAACATGACCGCGCTTAATCAACTCCATCATGTGGCGGAAGAAGAACGTCAGCAGTAACGTGCGGATGTGCGAGCCGTCCACGTCGGCGTCGGTCATCAGGATCAGCTTGCCGTAGCGCAGCTTGCTGGCGTCGAAGTCCTCCTTGCCAATGCCGCAGCCCAGCGCCGTAATCATGGCGCGGATTTCCTCATGGCCCAGCATCTTGTCATAGCGGGCTTTCTCCACGTTCAGGATCTTGCCCTTCAGCGGCAGAATCGCCTGGTAGCGGCGGTCGCGGCCCTGTTTCGCGGTTCCACCCGCCGATTCGCCCTCAACTAAATAGAGTTCGCAGCGTTCCGGCCGGCGTTCGCTGCAATCGGCCAGCTTGCCCGGCAGGCCGCCGCCATCGAGCGCGCCTTTGCGGCGGGTCAGATCGCGGGCCTTGCGGGCGGCTTCGCGCGCACGCGCGGCTTCAATCGCTTTGTTGATGATGCGGCGGGTAATCGGCGGATTTTGTTCCAGAAACATCCCCAGCCGCTCATTCAAAAATTGCTGCACCGTTCCGCTGATGTCGGAATTCAGCTTGCCCTTGGTCTGGCCCTCAAACTGCGGCTGCGGCAGCTTCACGCTGATCACCGCCACCAGGCCCTCGCGCACGTCGTCGCCGGACAGGTTCTCTTTCAGATCCTTGAACAGGCCCATCTGTTGGCCGGCCGCGTTGATGGTTCGCGTCAGCGCGGTGCGGAAGCCGGAAAGATGCGTTCCCCCATCCACCGTGTTGATGTTGTTGGCAAAGGTGAAGACCGTCTCCGAGTAGCCATCGTTATATTGCAGCGCGATCTCCATCGCCACGTTATCGCGCTCCGCTTCCATATAAATGGGCTTGTCGTGGAGCGTCTGCTTGCCGCGGTTCAGGTGTTTGATGAACTCCGCGATGCCGCCGGTGTACTTAAAGTCTGTGCGCTTGGCTTCGCCTGTCTTCGCATCCGTGATGCGCTCATCGGTCAATGAAATTTCGAGACCCTTGTTCAGAAAGGCCAGTTCGCGCAATCGCTGCGCCAGCGTGTCGTAGTTGAACTCAGTGACAGTGAAAATTGTCTTATCGGGCAGGAAATGAATCTTGGTGCCGCGCTTCTTGCTGGTTCCGGTCGTCTGTAGCTTGGTGGTCGGAATGCCGCGCCCATATTCCTGCTCATAGGTATGCCCATCGCGCCAGATTTCGACCTCAAACTCTTCGCTCAACCCGTTCACGCACGACACGCCGACCCCGTGCAGGCCGCCCGACACCTTATAGGTGGAGGCATCGAATTTGCCCCCGGCATGCAGTTTCGTCAGCACCACCTGGACCGCGGGCAGCTTCTCGCCATTCGGCAGCGCCATCTCATCGACCGGAATGCCTCGGCCGTCATCGATGACCGTGATCGAATTGTCCACGTGGATGGTGACATCGACCCGGGTCGCATGGCCATCCATGGCCTCATCGACCGAATTGTCGACAACTTCATAGACAAGATGATGCAAGCCCATCTCGCCGGTCGAACCAATGTACATCGCCGGGCGCAAACGCACTGCCTCCAGCCCCTCCAGAACTTTGATGTTTTCGCCGGTGTACTTCCCGCTGGCCTGCTGCCTGGCGGCGGACTTTCCTGCGGTCCGCGCAGCTTCAGCGGCTAAATTTGCGGCGATCGCCAGGTCGCTGGCGGGGGTGTTTCCGCTGGGTTCGGGGGTAGCAACTGCTTTTTCTGCCATATAGCTCCGGGAACAACATGGGGTAAAGCTGCATCGCGTTTGAGAGCCTCTCCGGGAAAGCCAGCCGAAGAGGCAAAAGGTTGATTCAAAAAGGACTTATCGCAGAGAATCTCTTCATTATTTTAGCATGTTCGCGGCTGCATTGGTTGCAGAATTAACCATCTCGAAGGATGGGGGGAATCTGTGGAAAACAGGGCGCTCTCGCACCCGGGCAGGGCATCATTGCTAACCACGCCGAAGGTTGCTTTTGACCCTTTGGTAACGCGACAAAACTCGTCGGAGGGCGTACGTCGTGAGGAGTCGTAGATTTATCGGCTTGTGAATGGGTTACAGGATTTGCGCAGAGTGTTGCAGTTACACTTTGGTTATATGTTACTTCGGTAATTCTTTTGATTTATATTCCTCTATATTATTGAGAATGCTGGACTTAGCGCCTTTTCGCACTATACTCGAAATTGTTCAGCGCACCAAGCGCTAAATCAAACTCTCGGATTACCAAAGGATTAATACCATGAAATTTGCCGTCCGTATCCTCGTTCTCGGAATGCTTGTCACTGGTTTTGCTGCTGATCACATGTTGGCCAATAAGACTGCTCCGACGACTGCGGCAACAACCATGGTAGCTAATGCCAGTGCATCTCCGATTCCCTTCTGCAAGCCGGGAAGCCCTAACTGCTTCTAGATAAATGACTTGGTTCAATAGGGGATGACCTGCGGTATCTCCTTCGTCGTTCTAAATATCTGGACTCTCGCTTCCGTGTGATTTTTATGTTGCGGGGCAAGCTCTTGGTGAGATATTCTTCAATCTCACCAAGAGCTTGCCTATGCCTATTTGGCTACATGTCGCGACAACTGAGGCAGTCGAGATCCTTTTTCTCTCGGCAACGCTCTATTGCGTGTATCGGGCACAGAAGAATCGAATCTATCCCGCATTCTGGCAATTGCTGATCTTCCTTATTGCATCGGATTCAATTCTGTTTGGAGATGCAATTGCGCGTGGACTGGGTCTGGTTGATAGCGTTCACGGCTACTATGTGTATTTTTATGGGTACTGGATCTCATTCTTTGTCCAATCGATTTTAATCATCCGCGTCCTGCATGAGATGTTCCGTCACGCTATGCGTTCCATGCCCGGAGTGCAAAAGCTGGGCCGCCCTGTCTTTTTCTGGGCGGTAGCGGTTTCAGTAATCCTGGCCACGGCCTCTGGCATGACTTCCCATGAAAGCGGGATGGGCCTCCTTCTGGCTTCCGCGCAGGTGCTCCTTCGCTCTCAAAGTGTTCTCGCCCTGTGCCTGTTGACGTTTTTGGCCTTTGCTTCGCACACGTTGGGCGTTTCCTTCCGCAGCCGCATCTTCGGCGTCACATTTGGTTTCGGGCTGATGGCAACCACCAATCTGGCGGCATCTGCGCTCGCATCACACCTGGTCAGTTTGTCCAGTACGATCAATTTAGTTCAGGAATGTGTTTATCTTTCCGCTATCGCTCTCTGGGCGGGCTACTTCCTACGGCCGGAGCCGGTACGGAAACTCGTCGCGATGCCGGTCAACTCTCCGCTCATGCGCTGGAATGAAGTAGCGCAGACGTTGGGCAATCCCGCTGGACAGGTTGCCGTCAGCTATCCTCCGTCCTTTATGACGGATGTCTTCGACCTGGTCAATAACGTCATGGGGCCGACCGGGGCGCCACGTGAAATATCCGCCGTGGCCGCTCCTCCAGGGCCGATGGCCAGCTAATTCTCAAGAATACAAAATAAAACCGGCTGACCCATCGGGCAGCCGGTTTTTTTTGTTCGTTCGTCATCCTGAGCGGAGCGAAGGACCTCGGTATTTCCTGCGGACAGTGATTAGAGGAGGTTCATGTAGAGCATGGCCTTACGCTTCCGCCGCGACAGGATCGACGGCGACGAAACGGCCAGTGCGTCCCCGATCGACAAAGCGAACGTGTCCGTCAATCTTGGCGTACAGCGTGTCGTCGCTGCCGACGCCAACGTTCAGTCCGGGTTTCAGACGGGTACCGCGCTGCCGGACGATGATCGATCCACCGGTTACCAACTGGCCGCCGAAGGCCTTGACGCCTAGGCGTTGTGCATTGGAGTCGCGTCCGTTGCTGGAGCTGCCGCCACCTTTTTTATGTGCCATCGCTTAATCCTTTTTTTTCTGATGATGCTTCGGAATTTCAGCCTAACTCGCTGCGGTATAGCTCTGGCCGTCCACCTGGATCTCCTGGATGAGAATCTCGGTGTAGTCCTGCCGATGGCCTTGCATCTTTTTATATTGCTTTTTGCGCTTCAGGTGAAAAACCAGCACCTTTTTGCTGCGGCCTTCGCTTACGATCGAGGCCAGCACCTTGGCGGAAGCCGGCTTTGCCAATCCACGGTTCTCATCGTTACCGCCAGCGACGGACGCCGCCAGAACATCGGTAAGCTCAATCGTCCCGTCTTTCTGGGCCAGCTTCTCCACCTTCAAAACATCTCCCGGCGCCACGCGATACTGCTTTCCACCGGTGCGAATCACTGCGTACATAATTCCTCCAGCACCCTCAGATTCAAACTCGGGATGCGAAAACTCTAAGTTCTCAGGCGGTTCATTCGAAGCGCATACGTCCACGGCGTAAACCAAATCGCCTGTGCGGATCGTAGTGGGATATTCGAGTGGTGCGCCGTGATCGGCAAGGCGCAACGAGCAGGTCGCCTACTGTCTAACCTTTTGTCGCCTACTGTCTAACCTTTTGTCGCCTACTGTCTAACCTTTTGTCGCCTAACGTCTAACCCTCTAAGGATACGGGCGTTCGACCCTGTGCGTCAACCGTTGCCACAGCAAAAATACGTCTTTCCGATGACAATTGCTGCCAATCCGAAATTTCAGTACACTTATGGTTTGGGTTGAACGGAGAATTGCGCCCGCCCGGCGGTTAACGGCATCGCGTCCCGGTTCCTCTAAATTCTCAAAATCTGCATTTACAGGACACGAGTTTATGGCACAGGTCTGTGAAATCTGCGGCAAGAAGCCCCAGTTCGGCAACAACATCTCGCATGCGCATAACGTCTCCCGGCGTCGCTGGAACATCAACCTTCAAACCGTAAAGGCGAAGGTCAATACGGCGAACAAGCGGATTCGCGTTTGCACGGGATGCATCAAGTCCGGCAAAGTGGTCAAAGCCTAGTTTGGTCCGGGGAATATTTTCGTTGTACCTGAAAAAAATGTCGCGTTT
>Ga0134126_10010632_pt1 | contig 11590 bp, 9 predicted proteins | sample KB31752_FD_96881 | JGI IMG/M metagenome (GOLD analysis project Ga0134126, IMG submission 96881) | Terrestrial soil microbial communities with excess Nitrogen fertilizer from Kellogg Biological Station, Michigan, USA - KB3-175-2 | ecosystem: Environmental > Terrestrial > Soil > Unclassified ... | reverse complement strand
GCAAGCCGCTTGCCGAGGCATGCACCACCAAAGGCGTCGAAACCAGCGCCGTCATCGCCGCTCTTGAGAAAGCCTCCACCGGCGACGGTGCACCGGCGAATAACTGGGCCACGCAATCGCTGGCTGCGCTCATTACCCAGATTGTCGACGTCCATCACGCCTATTGCCGCAACGAGCTGCCACGTCTCGCAACGCTGGCTGAAAAAGTCGTCCACCGCCACGGTGACGACAAGCCCGAACTACTCGTTATCCAGGCGAAGCTCGCGCAACTCGGCGAGGAGATGACCGAGCACATGGGCAAGGAAGAAGTCGTCCTCTTCCCCTATATCAAAAAGCTGGAACGCGCGACAGTTGAAGGCGCACCCAAGCCAAAAAGCTGTTTCGGCAGCGTGGAAAATCCGGTCGCCATGATGATGCGCGAGCACGACGACGCCGGTGTGCTCATGTCCGAAATTCGCGAGCTCAGTCACGGCTTCACGCCGCCATCGGATGCTTGTCCCACCTTCCACGCCTTCTACAGCGGACTGCACGAGTTCGAGCGCGACCTCCATCAGCACGTACATCTGGAGAACAACGTCCTGTTCCCGCGCACAATCGAGATGGAGTCCGCAGCCACAAAGTAAGAGTCCGTACCCCGTGCAGGAAAGCGGTCACATTTGAAGACAATAGCGCGCCGACTCAGCGCGCTATTGTCGAATGTGATAACACTTCGCGAGACCTGCTGAAAAGTTTCGGCTCATGCGAGCCATTCCCGGCGACCTCGCGTCGCACCGCGGCTGTTTGTCCGCATCGCCCAAATATCTGCGCTCTGCAGATCTTTCTCAAATCAGTCTTCGCGGCATTGCGCAGATGGCAGCCAGCTGCAACCCGCGGGTCCAACGCGCAGTTGCGCAAGTTTCGGATTCGAATCAGGATTCGGGCGCGGCATGGCGGCGTTTACCTGTCTCCGCCACTCATGCAGCTTCATGCGCAGGCCTTCTGCGCGCGGAGCGAAACTCGATGAAAAGTCATACTGCTCGCCGGGATCCAAAGCTAGATTGAAAAGCTCAACATGATCATCCTCGAAGTGCTCGATAAGTTTCCAGTCGCCTTCGCGAATCGCGCCACACGGCTTGCCTCCCTGATCGCTGTAGTGCGGATAGTGCCAATAGAGCGCGTCGCGCTCAAGCGCATTCTGACCTCGGAGCAGTCCGCCGATGTCGACACCATCGCATGGCTGCGGCACCGGACCAGCACCAGCGACGCGAGCCAGCGTCGGCATAAAGTCCATGCCGATCACCTGCGCATCACAACTGCTGCCGCTCTCCACAACGCCCGGCCAGTGAACAATCAGTGGCTCGCGAATTCCACCCTCGTATAGAAAACCCTTACCTCCGCGCAGTCCGCCATTGGATGCAATGCGATGAAGCTTGCGTCCCTGGAAGCCGACGCCTCCGTTGTCTGAGGTCAGCACAATGAGAGTATTGTCGGCGACTCCGGCCTTTGCCAGCGCGGCGCGCAAGCTGCCCACAGCCATGTCCACGCTCTCGATCATCGCGGCATAAACGGGATCTGGTTCATCCTTGCCCCCGTTCTTCCGTCGGTACTACTCGACCATGTTGAGCCGGGCCTGCAACGGAATGTGCACTGCATACTCGGCCATGTACAGAAAGAACGGCCCCTTAGGTGCAACCTCGCGAATATGCGCTTCCATCTTTTCGGTGAGCACATCCGTCAGGTAATCGTCTTTCGTAAAGCCAGTGAGGTTGTGAAACGAAAACGGACCGAAGTACGACGGCGGACTTCCATGCCTGTCACCGGCGATGTTGACGTCGAACCCGAAGTTCTCCGGCAGGTAGCCCTCGCTACCCAAATGCCACTTGCCGATGGCCGCGGTCTGATAACCCGCGCTCTTCAGCAATTGCGCAACAGTAGTTACATTGAGGTCGAGGTGAAGGGCAGAGGGCGCTTCAAGCAGCTTCTTGTGAGGATAAACAGATCCCGGAATCCACTGCGTTAAACCGAGCCGAGCGGGCGCCTTGCCGGTCAGGATCGCCGCGCGGCTCGGCGAACACACCGGCGCTCCGGCGTAGGCCTGACTAAAGCGCATGCCCTCGCGCGCAAGCCGGTCGATATTGGGTGTCTCATGGAATGTGTTCCCATAACACCCCAGGTCTCCCCACCCCAGGTCGTCAACAAGAAAGAAGACGATGTTAGGCTGCTTCGTCTTTTGATCGGCCCATATTGATCGGGGCATCATCGAGAGCGCCGAGACAGATGCCAGTCCCCCTAGAAATTGTCTGCGACTACGCTTCAAGCTGCCCCCGTTTAATGGTCGATCAACAATTGATTCTCACACGTTGAGAAGGGCCATGAATGGTTGATGATTCGGCATCACCGCCTTGACACATCCAGATTCCGGCCTTAGCGTATTGCTCAGCGCAGAAGGGCGCATCCAGTCCGCGGAAAGGGCCGTGCCCACCTCAGCTCCAACAATTTGACGAAACCTCTTTCAGCCTGAATCATGCGGAATCTCCAGGTGCGCAATGTGAAAGGAGCTTCGTATGCCCGATCGCACTCTTCCTGATCGCCCTAACCTCGAACAATATAAGAAGCAGGCCAAGGAACTCCTCTGCGAGACGCAACGTCCAAGTCACTTACAAATACAAAATTGCGCGCCCATTCTGACCTTGGAAGAGAAGCTGCAGAAAAGCGCAACTTGAAGTTGGTAGAGGCAGCTGGAGTCGACATGAGCCGCGATGCGGGCGTCTGAGCCCGGGAGCGAAATCTGCACGATGCTATTGCGAGTGAATAGCGAGCGACTGCTCCATGCAATGGTTGGTGGAGGCGGCGGGAGTCGAGCTTGTGCTAAGTACTGAACACACGTAACTTACTCATTCTAAGAATGCCCGAAATTCACAGATTGCCATGAGTACCAGGTTTGCGTACAAATCGCGTACAGACAATTCCCAGAAGCCCTGAACCTCCAACAGCAGCATCTTCCAATCCGTTCAGCGGACGTCTGAAGAGTTCTTTTCCGTTTATACACCAAATCGGATGGCTCCCTTCAGCGTTCTAAGGAATAGAAACCCTTATTGCACGCCTGTCGCACCCTCGACGCTTGCCTTGTAAACCGTCGGCACGAATCCCACCCGGCTGGCTTGTTGGCAATGTTAAAAGTTCGGGCCATGAAGATCCCCACCCGCGGTCTTACACTTCAATGCCTGAATTTTCCGACTCGCCCACGTCTAGAAAAATCTGTAGTCTGCGTACGCGCATATGTCCGGTTTCGACGGTTTCAGCAGCCGGACCGTCTTGCAGTGATATGGCCCCTTATCGCTGGCTATTCTTCCTGAGATTTCCCGCGAGGCCCAAGCGAAAAAATCTCAGTTAGCTTGTAGCACCCAATACCAATCTAGGGACGGGGGCTGCCTAGTATAGTCCGACTTCTGGCTGGATCGGCTTCGGAACGGTGTTTCTAGCGGTACCCAGCAAACCGCCATGACTCCGGATGTAAGCAAAAAACTGCACGCCCATCTAAGGACGAGCAACGACCTCTGCTGGCCGAAACTTCAGGTTTTCGAAGCTGGCGCTGTCGTGGTATGGTTCGTCTTCTTCGCGAACCATTCGCCGCCAGAGCAAAGCTATGTCTATGTCATTGGCTATTTCCATCCGCTCAACGGCATCATGTGATCGGGCTTGCCATGCGCGAGGTGCGATCCAAGCGTCACAACTTAATGGAGATTCCAAATAGGCGGAACGCGGTATTCACTCTTCGCGGGCCATAGCTATCCACTCGGGTTTGCTCGATCCCATTGGCATGAGGACAAAACGGTAAGAACCCGGCGTCCGAGACATGATCACCTGATCCGTCATGCCCTGATATGTCCCGCAAGACGTTTCGGCCGTGAAAAGATCGGGATCCGGATAGAAATGCTCGTCGGATTTGCCTGCTGTCGCTCTCGCGTAATCCTTATCGAAGATTCCAAGAGAGAGCAGCCAAAGCGCTGTCCTGGTCAATGAAACCACGACCCGATAGCTGCCACCCTCAATTGCGCGCCGTCGCAACGCCGCGAGGATGCCGGTGATACCCAGCCAACCGACAACGTTGTCGCAAACGGGCGTGCCAATGGGCGCCAGCCCAGGCCGTTCCGGATATCCCTCCAGCGGATACACGCCCGGCTACGGTTGCTCCATGAACATCGAAGCCAGGCCGCGCCGCCCAAGGGCCCCTATCGCCGTGAAGAACTACGGTCGCGTGGATCAACCCCGGCTTTTGCGCACAGAGTTCCTCCGCTTCAAGGCCGCGCTGCTTCAAAAAATGTGGCCGCTTATTAGGGAAAAATATATCCGTATCCCGGAGCAACCTCTGGAATTGCGCCCGATCCTCCTTAGAGTCGCCCAGGATCGTCGAGCGCATTCCCACTTGCGCGTCCCATGCAAGGAAATCGATCTCGCATGCATGAAGTCCCCAAATGTTGAGCACGTCCGCGCCATAAAGCGCCAGGCACCTACCCATTGCAGCGCCGGCAATGACGTGGCCCATGCCGAGCGCGCGAATCCCGCAAAGGGGAAGATCGCCGCGCCCTCGAAGTGGGACTGGCTCGCTGTCGCCTATTTTTTCAATCGTGATAAGCGGCGTTGTCGACAGTGCATCTGTGTACTGAGTCTCTCCGCGAAGTTCCTCGTTGGTGCGAACAACCGCCATGGGCACCCCGGCCTCTGCCGCAGCCTCTTCCAAGTCTGAGCCTTTCCATTGGCGAATGGCATTGGCGATCGATTCCCTGCTCTCGCTGCATCGGAGCAGATTGAGTGCGCGCGCACGGATTCCGGGATAAAAATCGATCGCCACAGCGTACCGGCCATCGCGCGTCTCGTTAAACCAGGGAGGGTTCAGGAATGGGCTGGCCGCAAAAGATCCCAGCGTGGGCGCACGCCCGTTGACGGTTTCCCATCTTCGCTCGGCAAAACCGCAAAATCGCCGCAGAGCCTTTCTTATATCGACAAAGATATCCTGGCGTTCTCCAGTGGCCTGTCTCCAGAGCGCTGCGAGCGCCACACTGCGTGCGGCAAGGCCCACGCCCGCCATGGAGCCATAGCGAAGAGGACGCGCCACGATGGGATCTCGTCCGTAAAAACTGAGCTTTCCGCCGCAATCGTCGATGGTCATGCCGACGTCGGAGAGGACTCGATTGACGGCGCTGAACAAATCAAAGTCCGGCGACGTTGTGGGATTGCCAAGGCTTTGCTTGAGCTCGCCTGTCAGCGAGTCGGCTGACGCATGGCTCTTCATTGATTCCCATTCCTCAGGATGTTCAGCAGATGGCCGGATAGCTCGCGTTTCACTTTCGCGACCTGCTCGGGTGTCCACTTTCGTAAGCCCTCGCCGGTGCGCATTCCATGCTTGCGTTCCGCAATTAATCGATCGAGAAGCGGAGACGGCGCAGATGATTTTTCAAGATCAGGAAAAATCACGCGCTGAATATCTCGCGTAAGTTCGAGGCTGACGAGATCCGCATTCTCCATGGGGCCAAGAACCGGCAGACGGAGGCCGAACCCTCGCTTAACAACAAGATCAATCGTCTCGGCGTCGCACACACCGGCATCGACCAGGGAAATCGCTTCGCGCCAGAATGCGTGCATCAACCGATTCCCGATGAATCCCGGAATGTCCTTTTCGACCTTTACCGGCTCTTTCCCCACCGATCGCATGAACTGGAACGCGCGGTCGAAAAACGCGGGATCGACATACTCGGTCCTTATCACTTCCACCAGAGGAATCAGAACTGGGGGGTTCCACCAGTGCAGTCCTACCAGCCTGCGGCGCGCATGTTCCGGGAGATCGCGGCCGATCTCTGTCACCGGGATGGATGATGTATTGGTTGCGAGTAACGCATCGCGCGGCGCGATTTCGCTGATTTGTTGGAAAAGCTGCCGCTTGAGTTGGATTTTTTCCGGGACCGCCTCGATGACAATCGTGCCGGCTGCGACTGTCTCCGCGAGCGACGGATGCAATCCAATCCGTGCGAGGACCGGTGCTTCTTCAATGCCAAGATCCGCAAGGCTCGCCGATATGCGCCGGGGCGCATCGTTGAGCACTCCCTCATCGGCATCGGTGATCTGGACCGAGTATCCGGCGGATGCGAAGACCTGGGCGATCCCGTGTCCCATCAAACCAGCGCCGACTATTGATGCTTGTGGTTCCATCCTTTAGGTATAAGAACAACAACTCGTCTCTGTTCACAAGGTTCTTTCCGGACGTATGCATGTCAGCATCGGGCATGATCCCGCCGAAAAATACCTCAGTTCGCGAAGTATATGGCTTCGCTCGGCTTAAACCGAGATCCTCATTGGCCGTCATAGCGTCGCTCGCGGAGTCCTGATACGACACAACAATGTCCGTTCCAAACCTGTCGAGTCTTTTCCTTAACTTCTTATGATCGCTCGGTCATTGGTGCCGGCGCCGGCGCCTTCATTCTCAATCCCCGAAAGACAGTTCCAAGCCGGCGAAGACATAGCGTGCCAAAGTCCGCCGAGTCGTAGAGGAAACAATGCCAAAGGCCATCGTACGGATATCGCTGGCTGCTGTTCTGATCTCCTCGAGGGCCTCGCTGCTGACTGCGCAGAATCAGGCCACGATTACCGAGTCGCAAGGCACACTTGCGGGCAGTGTCGATGCGCATGGTATCCGGTCGTTCAAAGACATTCCCTACTCTGAACCGCCTGTCGGAGACAGACGCTGGGCCGCTCCGGTTGCAGCCGGACCGTGGAAGGGCGTGCGCGACGCTCAACAGTTCGGGGCAAGCTGTGTTCAGCCCCCCTACCCCGTAGACAGCATCTACGCGGATCACGTGCTGGCGCAGAGCGAGGATTGTCTTTCACTCAATGTCTGGACGCCACCGCATGCGAACAAAGCGCCGGTGGTCGTCTGGATCTTTGGCGGTGGACTCGTGAGAGGCCGCACCTCGGAGCCGATTTATGACGGCACGCATTTGGCGGCGCACGGCGTAGTCTTCGTTTCAATCAACTACCGGCTTGGCGCGCTTGGCTGGCTGGCATTGCCGGAGTTGAGCGCGGAATCGTCGCACGACGTTTCAGGCAATTACGGCCTGCTCGATCAGATTGAAGCGCTCAAATGGGTGAAGAAGAACATCGCCGCATTTGGCGGCGATCCCGGCAACGTGACCATCATGGGTGAATCCTCGGGCGGCTTGAATGTCGCCGACTTGATGGCGAGTCCGCTGGCCCGCGGACTGTTCCAGCAGGCGATTGCCGAAAGCCTCGGGATCCAATCCGCTGCGGAATTGAAGCACCCGAACCATGGTCTGCCTTCCGCCGAAGCGAGTGGAACCGCATTCGAAAAGGCGCTGGGCGCGACAGACCTCAAAGCTCTGAGGGCGATGGATGCAAAGACGGTTGCTGAACATACCGGCTTTCGCGGCGGACCGAACATAGATGGGTGGGTCTTGCCGCGTCAGGTCGTCGACGCCTTCGATCGCAAAGAAGCCGCGCGGGTGCCTGTCCTGATGGGATTCAATCGCAATGAAATTTATCCGGGGCTGATCGGGTTCCTTCCGCGCAATCTGCCGGATTCAAGCGCGGTCTATGAGGGCGAGATTCGGAAGCGATACCGCGATCTGGCGCCGGAGTTCCTGCGGCTTTATCCGAGCGGCAATATCAAGGAGAGCATGAAGGCGGCTGTCCGCGATGCAGTCTTCGGCTGGAGCGCGGAGCGGATCGTCCGTGACGAAGCGCAGGCCGGCATGCCCTCCTATCTTTATTTTTTCGATCATGGTTATCCAGCTGCGGAGACACTTGGCTACCACGCGTTCCATGGGAGCGAACTGCCCTATGTCTTTGGCGATGTGGGCAAGGGCGCAGAATTGCCGCCGAACTGGCCGCTGCCGGACGGACCCAAAGAACAGACGATGTCCGATGCGATGATCTCTTATTGGACATCCTTCGCGCGCTCCGGAGCTCCCACGGCGCCGGGGCAGCCGAAATGGCCGGCTTACGCACCCAACAAGAGCTATATGGATTTTGCGGAGACTCCCAGGCCCTCGACCGATCTGATGCCGGGCATGTTCGAGCTCAACGAAGAAGTGATGGAGCGCGAAAAGCACGCGGGCGACCAACCCTGGGTAGGCAATGTGGGCGTTGCGGCTCCGGTACTTTCCGGTCCTGGCACGGCTCGCTGAGTTTGCTGTTGGAACGTGGCAGAGTTCGGCATTTTCTCGTCCGGATTTCGCGAGAGCTAGAGGCCGACACAGACTTCCGTACCCGAAAAGGGTGATATGAGCACAATGAATCGTAAGCAATTCCTGCTCGGAGCTTCAGCAGCCGGAATGGCGTTCGGTGTCTCTCCGCTTCGAGCGGAAGCATCCGATCCCTTGCAGCGGGTCAATCCAAGTTGGGTGGTCACTGAAAATGAGGCAATGGCCTGGCATAAGGTGAAGGACTCCCGAGGTCCCGCGCTTACCGGAAATGCATCCTGGCGTCACTTCCTCGAATTCCTCGAAGCGAAGCTCAAAGAGTATCGCTGCGTGAACGTCCATCGCTCGTCATGGACGTTCGACCGGATGGAGACCAGCTATTGGCCTGACGATTCCAAATGGAGTCTGGTTTCGAACGGCAAGCGAGTGACCGTGGCGAACTATGGCGCCAACTGCGGTCTCACCGGACACGAAGGAGTCACGGCCGAGCTGGTGCTGTGGGATCCGGTCAACAAGCCCGATGTCGCAGGCAAGATCGTCGTCTTCAGGCCCGTGCCTCGCCCGGATTTCCGCGAAGCCTTCAGCGGCGCGGACTACGAATATATGACGGCGTTCGAGAGCTGGCCGGTTGAAGGTACGGCGGTGCCGCAGGAATTGATGGCGACATCGTCGATTGCATCCGTGGTTTGGGACGAGATGACGGCATCGGCTGCAATCATCCAGCAGGTTGCGCCTGCCAAGCCCGCCGGATTGATCTTCGCGATGAACCTGAATCGCGCCGCAACGGAAGGGCTCTATACGTTCCCGGTTCCAGAGCAATATGACTTTCCTTCGGTCTACCTCGACAACACAAATGGGGACCAGACGATCGCCGATGCCAAAACACATGCCAGGGCGACGATCCGTGTCGAAGGAAGCCATGTCCAGAGCGATGCGTATGAGCTGATCGCTTATCTGCCGGGCCGTCATTACGGTGCAAGCGAGGATGAACAGATACAGCTTCGCACGCACACCGACGGCCCGTCGATCAGCCAGGATGACGGCGCATTCGGCCTGCTGGGCGTGGTGAAGTACATGTCGAACATTCCCCAAAAGGATCGGCCGCGCACTTTGATGATCGAGCTCGACTGCCGTCATTTCATGCCGGGCGCCGAACGCACATGGCAGGCTCAGGACTATTTCGTAAAATTTCCCCATGCCCGCGACAAGGTTGTGGGTCTGATCGCAACGGAACACATGGGGCAAATCGATTATGTCTTTGACGGAGATGATCTGAAGCCCAGCGGCCGCTCGATGCAGACGTGGATTTATGCGCCGTCCGATCAGAAGATGATCGATTATGCCTGCCAGGCAGCCCAAGAGAATCACATCCCATCCGCAGTGATTCGGGCTCCGGGGCAGCTCGGCGTGCACGGAAACTCACAGGGCCCTGGTACGGCATGGGCGGCGTATCGCGGTTCCTCGGTTTGCCGGCATTCTCGATGCAAGGCGATCTCGGCGCCTATTGGGCATTTTCGGGACGCATCAATCGCTTCGACCCCCGATCGTTCACGAGAGAAGTAAGCCTCTTCTGCCAATTGACTGGATATCTGATGCACGTGGACATGAAGACCCTGCATGTGCCGAAAGACGACCGGGCCATACCGGCGATCAATCGCGCGCATTGACCGCAATGTGCGGCTGCCCGCGCGATCAGTGGCTCAAGGCAGACCTGCGTGAGGCACGCCGACTCGCGTCATAAGAATTGCCGAGCGGTGGTTCGCAGCCGCTTCAGTTTCGTCGAAGGTAGGCGCGGCGCAAGCAAAGAGCGTGCGGCCGTCGTCGCCGCCCAGCATGCACGCGAACGCGCATAAGCCGTTCGTCTTGAGCTCGGCGAGTATCGCACCACCTTCGGCAACACGGATGAGCCGCCGTTTGGCGACGTCGGCTACCCAGACCGCTCCTTCGGCGTCGAAGCAGATGCCGTCGGGCACTACCTCGGCCTCGTTTACGATGCGCGCTACGTCGGTGGTTGCAGGAAAATCGCCGAATGCGGCCCAGGTGCGCCGGGCGGTCAGGCTGCCATTGGAGACGGTGAAGGCGCTGAGGCGATTCGCGAATGTCTCGGCGATGATCAGCGTTCGGCCATCTGGGGTGAGCACTGCGCCATTAGGAAAGAAGAGGCCGCTTGCCGCGGCGGCAGCGCGGCCGTCTGGCTCGACGCAGATCAGGACTGTGGAGGAAGACGGTGCGCCACGGAAGAGATCGAATCCAAAGTTGCCCACCCAGGCGCGACCCTCGCCGTCGACGAGCATGTCATTCAGTTCGCCGCGGGCGAGCGCCGAGAGATCGGCGTGCTCCACAACAGAGCCGTCGTGCTCGCGTCGTAGCACTTTGCGATCATGCATGGAGGTGATCAGGAGTCGGCCATCGGGAAGAAAGCCAAGGCCGGCCGGAAGGCCTGGCGTGCGAGCGTAGGTTTCGACCGAGCCATCGGTTGAAATCGCCAGAATGCGGCGGGTGTAGCGATCGGAGAGATAGAGGCGGCCATCGCGCCAGCGGGGGCATTCAGTAAACGAAAGGCCGTCAACGAGCGTAGCAAAATCAGACATGATAACCGGCGTGGTGCGATGCTTCTACCGAACCCGAAAGCATACCCGCGTGGGGGAGCGGGGTCAATGGTTTATCAGGCCAAATCGCGGGATGCGGTTGTGGTGAGAAACTCGCTGAACTCCCTTCGCTGAGATCGCGAACGATCTCAGCAGCACGCGCGAACCGGCTGGCTTCGAACGCATCCCGGCCAACCGCTTCCTTGATTGATTCGACGATTTCGCGGAGCAATGCCTCAAATAGACGGCCTTTAATCCTGCCGCGGCCATCTATACGGCTTGATTTCCGGTGAGAGCGCCGAGGACGGCGACGTACGCCTCTTTCTGCAGGAGCTGCCAGAACCCGGCGAGAACGACATGCTCGTGGAGACTCTCGCAGATTTGAGAACGCGGATCGTCAAGGCCGCTGGGATTAACGATACCCCGCGCGTGGTCTGAAGGCATAGTGGGCGACAAGACGTGATTTCCAAAATGTGGCTGCGCGAGGACAAGAAAATCGCGCGCGTGGCCACGCGCCTGTCGATCTCGCCCCCAAAGTGCGCCGGATTCTGCGCACTGCAGGTTTGTCTCGATCGCTTCCGGCGGCCACGCTCCGCGCAATCAGAGAAATCAGGATGGAAGCATGGGACGGAGATCGCGCGAAAACTGCACGCGGCATCCGGTTCGCTTTTCCACTTCTTCTTTGCTTATGCCCTCCGCGATCTCGTTCATCACGAGTCCTTCCTGGGAAACGTGAAACCAGCCAAGCTCGGTAACGATATCGTGGACGACAGCTTTGCCCGTCAGCGGTAACGAGCATTGATCGACGAT